>VFSW01011922.1_pt1 | contig 12176 bp, 9 predicted proteins | sample 5358111 | NCBI WGS metagenome assembly VFSW01 (sample SAMN11554181, study PRJNA540505) | mine drainage metagenome | isolation source: sediment from site ElyBrook_90M | place: USA: Ely Copper Mine, Vershire, VT | collected 2017
CTCGCGGAGGCTGGAAAGTACTTTTGGACGCCTCGCGGAGGCTGGAAAGTACTTTTGGACGCCTCGCGGAGGCTGGAAAGTACTTTTGGACGCCTCGGGGTGGCGCAAACGTGTCGGCGGACGTCGACACGGTGGGGGTACGGTCCCGCCCCGGACGTGACCGACTCCGGGACGGATGGTACGGTACGCCGCCGTGGCGGGTGACGTTTTATCCAGGCAACTCCGAGCGCTCCCGCCGACGCATGCGATCCTCGCTTCGGCCGAAGCGCAACGCTTGTCCCTTGAGATCTCTCACGGCGCGGTCCGTGCGCTCGTCCGCCGGGTCATGGCCGACATCCGCGCGCGCCTGCGAGCCCACGAACTCCCTGCGGAACGGGAATTTCTGATACGTCACGCCCTGGGCGAACTCGCCCGGGCGGCGCATCGGGCACGATTGCCCACCTTGCGAAGCGTGCTCAACGCCACGGGCGTGCTTCTTCACACCAATCTCGGTCGGGCGCCTCTCGGAGAAGAGGTTCTTGCCCATGTTTCCCTTGTCGGTCAGGGCTACGCGACGTTGGAGTACGACCTTGCCCGCGGGCGCAGAGGCCACAGGGATGCCATCGTTCGTCCGTTGCTCCAAGAGATTCTTGGTGCCGAAGACGCCCTGGTGGTCAACAACTGTGCCGCCGCGGTGCTTTTAGCGTGTACGGCCCTTGCGACAGGCCGTGACGTAGTGGTCTCCCGTGGCGAACTGGTCGAAATCGGCGGCGGCTTTCGCGTGCCCGAAGTGATTACATCGTGCGGTGCCCGCTTGGTGGAAGTCGGCACGACCAACCGCACCCGGATCGAGGACTACGCCCGGGCAGTCGGCCCTGACACGGCGATGATTCTGCGAGTGCACCGTAGCAACTTTGCCATCACGGGCTTTACCGCCGACGCAACCCGCGAAGAACTCGTCGCCCTCGGGCACAAAGCCAATGTTCCCGTGGTCGAAGATCTTGGGAGTGGGGTTCTTGTACACCCCTTGGCGCCAGGGCTCCCGCGGGAGCCGACGGTGCGCGAGAGCATCGCAGCCGGGGTGGGCCTGGTGATGTGTTCTGGCGACAAACTCATGGGAGGCCCGCAGGCTGGGATAGTCGCCGGGCGTGGAGACCTGGTCGAAAAACTGAGACAGCACCCGCTGGCTCGCGCGTTGCGACCTGGACGCCTGGTGATGTCCGCACTCGAAGCGACCCTTCGGGTGGTGGCCGAAGGAAGGGCATCCGTGGCGCTTCCCGTTGTGCGTGCGCTGTCCGAACGCCCGGAGACGGTGCGTGCGAGAGCCGAAGCGGTGCTGGCGGTGCTGGTAGACCTTGGCGTGGACGTCCATGGGGTCGTGGCGAAGGTGCAAGAGACCACGGCACGGGTGGGCGGAGGCACCATGCCGACGGTGCGACTGCCGTCGTACGCCGTGCGGGTGTCGGGAATCGACGCGGTAAAGTTGGAAAAAGCACTGCGGGCGGGCAATCCCGCGGTGGTGGCACGCATGGAAGACCATGCCGTGTTGTTGGACCTCCGTGCGGTGGCGGAGCGTGACGTGCGGGCCTTGGGAGAAGCCCTGGTGACCGCGGTGCAGAAGGTCCAAGGTGGCGGCGCCGACGGTGGGAGCGACGATACGGACAACGCGGAGAACGGCGGATGAGCGGCAAGACGAACGAGTTGGGGATGCTTGTGCTGGTGGTCAACAGACACATGCAGGCGGTGCATCTCACCACGGCGCGTCGGGCGTTGATCTTGATGTGGACGGACGTGGCCCGGGCGATGGACGAGTCGTGGATGGCCTACGAGTTTGATGCTTGGACGCACGTTGCGGCACGGGCGACGGACCCGGTGATTGGCACGTCGCGGGGACCGCTGCGGGTGCCACGGGTGATTCAGCTTGTGAACTACGATCGGATGCCGCGGTCGACCCTTCGGCTCACCCGCCGCAACATTTTTTTGCGCGACGCGCATACGTGCCAGTACTGCGGGCGACGGGCGACACCCCGGGATCTAAACCTCGATCATGTGATGCCCCGCAGCCGCGGCGGCCCGATGAGTTGGGAAAACCTTGTGTGTTCATGCCGGGTTTGCAATCTCCGCAAGGGCGGACGCACGCCCGCCGAGGCTGCGATGAAGCTCTTGCGCAAGCCCGTACGCCCGCGGTGGTCGCCGATTCTTGCCTTGGCGTTTATCCCCGGGCGCCCAGCGGAGTGGGAGCCCTTTTTGAGCAATCTTCCCGGTGCACGGGAGATCTCGGCGCAGTGGGACGTCCAGAAAGATCTCTCCGTCGCCGAGAGCGCGTGACGATCGCCTGGGCACGTGCGGGATCGTCGACGGTGACTTGACGGTTTGCCCGGTGGACGTCCACAACCCTGGGATGGATGCCATCACGCGCGCGGTACTCAAGCTCGAAGCGGCCGTTGGACCTTCACAAGTACTGACGGACGCCGACCGGTGCGGACCGTACGCCCGGGACGAGTCCGAAGCCGTGGGGGTCGTCCCGCCGTGTGTGGTGCTTGCACGAACAACGGAGGACATCGCCGCCGTCCTGACGATTTGCGAAGCCGAAAGGGTCCCGGTGTTTCCCCGAGCGGCGGGGACGGGACGCACGGGAGGCGCCGTGCCGATGGTGCCCGGTGTTGTGCTGTCGACCCTAGGGATGAACAAGGTCAAAGACATCGACCGTGAAAACCTGGTTGCCGTCGTCGAGCCCGGTGTCATCACCGGTGAGTTTCATTCCCTGGTCGAATCCCAGGGACTGTTCTACCCGCCTGACCCGCAGTCTTCTGACAGTTGTTCGCTCGGAGGAAACGTCGCGGAGAACGCCGGTGGGCCCCGTGCGTTCAAGTACGGCGTCACCCGGGAGTACGTCCTCGGGACCGAAACCGTGGTGATGGGCGGAGAGAGACTTCGTACAGGCCGACGCACCGTCAAAGGGGTTACGGGCTACGACGTCACGGCCCTTCTTGTGGGCAGCGAAGGCACCCTTGGGGTGTTCACAGAAATCACGGTGCGGTTGGTGCCATACCCACCCGAGGTGCGTACCCTCGTCGCGCGTTTTCGGGATGTATTCACCGCCGGACGGGCGGTTGCACGGATTGTTTCTGACGGGATGGTCCCGCGCTGTCTCGAACTCCTGGACAGTGTGTGCTGTGACGTACTCCGTGAGCGCGGCGCGGATGTCGTAGGCCCGACGGACGGTGCGTTGCTGGTGATCGAAGTCGACGGGAGTCACCCCGGGGCGATGGATGACGAAGCCATGCGCGTGGGGGAGGCGTGTACAGACGTGGGTGCGACCGAAGTGCTGGTGGCACAGCACGGAGGCGAGCGCGAGCGCTTGTGGCAGGTGCGACGGTCGATGAGCCGGGCCCTGCGAGCCCGGGCGAAGTACAAGCTGTCAGAAGACGTTGTGGTCCCGCGGAGTCGGGTGCCAGAACTTCTTGAGCGGGTGGCAGTGATCTCGGCCGAGGCGCATGTGCCGATGCCCGCGTACGGCCACGCGGGGGACGGCAACCTCCATGTCAATCTGTTGTGGAACGACCCGTCGGAACACCCCGCGGTACACCGCGCGATCGAGGCGCTCTTTCGCACGACGATTGAACTCGGCGGAACCCTTTCAGGGGAACACGGAATCGGCGTGCTCAAAGCCCCGTACCTGCATCTCGAACAGTCCGAAGGGTTGATGGCGTTGCAACGGCGGTTGAAATCCGTGTTTGACCCCTACGGATTGCTCAATCCAGGCAAGGTTCTCCCGCCACGGGGGCACCTGGCGTGCTGAAGTAACGAACGTCCTAACGGGTGCGTTGTCCGTTGCCCCGGACGGGGCGCTGAGAGTAAGAGCCGAACGGATGTTCCGCGGACGGGTACGACACATCCATTTTGTTGGCATCGGGGGGATCGGGATGTCGGGCATCGCCGAGGTGCTGCTCTCCCTGGGGTACAAAGTCTCGGGCAGTGATCTCAAAGACGGCGAGGGTACCCGCAGACTGGCGGGTCTCGGCGCGCTCACCCACGTGGGCCACCGCGGCGAAAACACATCGGGCGCAGACGTGGTGGTGTACTCCTCGGCTGTCGGGCAGGACAACCCCGAGATCGTGGCTGCAAGGGCATTGGGCGTGCCGGTGATTCCGCGCGCCGAGATGCTCGCAGAGCTCATGCGGTTGAAGTACGGAATCGCCATTGCGGGATCGCACGGAAAGACCACTACCACGTCACTTGTATCCACGGTGCTCACCGCCGCGGGGCTCGACCCCACGGTGGTCATCGGCGGCAGGCTCAACGCCATCGGAACCAACGCCCGGGCGGGCTCGGGAGATCTCCTCGTGGCCGAAGCCGACGAGAGCGACGGGAGCTTTCTGAAACTCACGCCCACCATCGCCGTGGTCACCAACGTCGATCCAGAACACCTGGACCATTACGGCACGCTCGACGCGCTCAAGTCGGCTTTTGTCGCCTTTGCCGCGCGCATACCGTTCTACGGCCTTGCGGTGATGTGCCTCGACCACCCGCACGTCCAGGACATCCTCCCGAGGATCGACCGACGGCATGTCACGTACGGGACGTCTCCGCAGGCGGACTACCGTGCCCGCGACGCTGTGTTTTCGGGCACCACCACCAGCTTCGAGGTCGTTCGCCGGGGAGTTTCTCTCGGTCGGTGCTCCGTGCAGGTGCCCGGGCGGCACAATGTGCTCAATTGTCTGGCCACCCTGGCCGTCGCCGACGAAATCGACGTGCCGTTTGACACCGCCCGAACCGCCCTTGCAGGTTTCGCGGGTGTCCAGCGTCGGTTCACCATCGTGGGCGAGGCCCAGGGAATCACCCTCGTCGACGATTACGGCCACCACCCTGCGGAGATCATGGCCACGCTCGACGCCGCCCGTTCGGGCTTTGGCCGCCGGGTGGTTGCTGTCTTTCAACCGCATCGGTACACCCGTACGCACGCCCTCTTCGACGAGTTTACCCGGGCTTTCAACCTCGCCGACGCCCTGGTGGTCACCGCGGTGTACCCCGCGGGTGAAGCTTTGATTCCAGGTGCCACGGGCGAGCTCCTTGCAGCGTCCATCCGTCGGCACGGGCACCGTCACGTCGTGTACGAACCCGACAAGTCCAGCATCCCCGACCGCCTCGTCGAGATCATCCGCCCGGGAGACATGGTCATTGCCCTCGGCGCCGGGGACATCAACCAATCCCTCCGGATCCTTCTCAACCGCCTCTCGGCCCAGACACCGTAAGAGACAACGCCCCGCGAGGAAGTTTCGTCGGGGGACTTCTGGATGCTACGACATGGGTATGCCTCAGGCGGCGTCGCCCACGTCCAACGCGGCTTCTCCGCGCGCGAACCGCTCCGTGCGCCCCGAGCGCCCCACGGCACCCCCTGTACCTTCTGTCCCTCCCGTGGGCGACGTGGCGGTCCAGAGCCCGGACTTCTTCGCTGGAATCCGTTCCGTCGCGTCGACGGTATCTGTGTTGGTCATTCTCGTGGCCACCGCCGCGCTGGGCCGCGCGGGTCACCAATGGCTGGTCACCACCCCTGCGTTTGATACCCGCGACGTCGAAGTCACCGGGCTCGTGCATACGTCCAGGGACCAGGTGATCGCCGCGGGAGGGCTCGGCCCCACCCGAAACATACTGTCCCTCGACCAGGATCAAACCGCCCGGGCCATCGAGGGACTGCCCTGGGTGGCCCATGCAAGCGTGCTCCGTCGGCTGCCCGGGACGGTGCGGGTGACCGTCGAAGAGCGCACGGCCGTGGCGGTGGTCTCCGCGGGTGGGTTGTACCTCGCCGGGGCCGATGGTGTTCTCTTCAAGCGCGCGGTGCCCGGTGATCCCAGTGATCTCCCTGTCGTGACGGGAATCACCCGCGAAGACTTTGAGCGTGACCCGGACGCTGCGCGGGAGTGCGTGCGCGACGCCCTCGCGCTCCTCGCCGACGTCGACGCCGCCTCCACGGGAACACCCGCAAGAGTCGAAGAAATCCACCGGGACCCCACGGGGGACCTCGCGATGGTGACCGACGGAGCGTACGTCTGGCTCGGTCGCGGGCCGTACAGAGCCAAGCTCACGCGCCTTCGGGTCGTCCTCGGAGAACTCCGTCGGCATGGTCTGGACGCCGCGGAGATCCACCTGGAGAGCGACCGACACCCGGAACGAATCACCGTGCGCCCACGTCGTACCGGGTAACAGCACCCGGCGCGCTCGCGCGTTCGATGCCATCCGTTCAGTGTCGGCTGCGAGGGTGCGCGGGGCGTGCACGGAGAATCGTTGTTTCGCAGGGCTTTTGCGGTATTTGGTCGCGGCGCCCGGCGGACAACCGTCACTTACTTGTTCTCGCATTCGGGCCCATGGCAGACGGGACCGGGCGATGGACAGAAGCGTGGCAAAGTCGGGCGACATCATCGTGGGTCTGGACATCGGCACGACCAAGGTGTGTGCCGTCGTTGGCGAGGTGGGTACAGACGGTGTCGACGTTACGGGTGTAGGGATGGCGGCGTCGAGGGGGCTCCGCAAAGGCGTCGTGGTCAACATCGAGAGCACGGTGACGTCCATCAAAGAGGCCGTCGAGCGTGCGGGCAACATGGCTGGCGTCGCCGTGGCCACGGTGTACGCGGGCATCGCGGGATCCCACGTTCGCGGGGTGAACTCCCGTGGGATTGTTTCAATCGCCAACCATGAAGTCACCGCGGAAGACGTCGACCGGGTGATGGACCAGGCCCGGAGGATCTCCCTGCCGATGGACAGGCAGGTGATTCACGCCTTGCCGCAGGAGTTTATTATCGATCAGCAGGATGGGGTGCGTGAGCCCATCGGGATGTCGGGGGTACGGCTCGAAGCCCAGGTGCATCTTGTCACCGCGGCGCTCGCCTCGGTGCAAAACGTCACAAAGTGCGCCGAGCGCTGCGGGTTGCACATCGCCGAACTGGTGCTCGAACCCCTGGCGAGCGCCGAGGCTGTACTCACCGACGATGAAAAAGAAATTGGTGTCGCACTGGTGGACATCGGCGGCGGGACCACGGATGTAGTGATCTACGTTGACGGCGCGCTGGTACACACCGCGGTGCTTCCCATCGGGGGTCTCAATCTGACGAGTGACATTGCGACGGGGTTGCGTACCCCCGTGGGCGAGGCCGAACGGATCAAGCTACGGTACGGCTGCGCGATGGGGGCCATGGTGGACGAGACCGATACGATTGAAGTGCCGGGCGTGGGTGGGCGCGGGGCACGGTCGATCCAGCGGTCGTTTCTGGTGTCCATCATCGAACCAAGGATGGAAGAGATTGTAAGGTTTGTGGGTAAAGTACTGGCAGACAGCGGGTATGTCGAACTCCTGGGCGCCGGCGTGGTGCTGTGCGGCGGCGCAGCGACGCTGAGTGGAACGACAGAGCTTGCAGAGCAGGTGCTGGGCTTGCCCGTGCGCCGGGGACAGCCCACGGGTGTAGGCGGATTGGTGGAGATGGTGAACACCCCGGCGCTGGCGACCGCCGTGGGGTTGCTGAAATACGGTTCATCGCGGCCTGTCAAGACGGTTGTGACGGGGACGCTCACCAAGACGTTGCAAGGCGGGGCGCAACCCGTGGGGACGGTTCTAAAAGCTGGCGGTGATAGCGCGGGGGCACGGTTCATGGACTGGCTCCGCGAGGTGTTCTGAGCGTATGAATCAACGTGTCGCCGACGGGAATGCGGCGGCACACTGGGCGCAGCGGGCTTGACGGCACCGCGGCGGGGATATTTCGGAGGAAACCGATGGGTCTCTCGTTTGATCTGGCCGACGAAACAAGCTTTGCGACTGCACGGATCAAGGTGGTGGGTGTCGGCGGCGCCGGCGGCAACGCGATTCGTACGATGATCGAATCGCAGGTGTCCGACGTGGAGTTTGTCGTTGCCAACACCGACATCCAGGCGCTCACGGCGAACCCTGCGGACACCAAGATCCAGCTCGGTCGGGGGCTGACCAAGGGGCTGGGTGCTGGCGCAAACCCCGAGATCGGAAAAAAAGCCGCGATGGAGGACATCCAGCTCATTCAAGAGCACCTCCAGGGCGCGGACATGGTGTTTGTCACCGCGGGCATGGGCGGTGGAACCGGGACAGGTGCCGCGCCCGTGATTGCGCAAGTGGCGCGAGACCTCGGTGCGCTCACCGTGGGCGTGGTGACCCGACCGTTTCAGTTTGAGGGCCGCAAGCGGGCACGCTTTGCGGACGCTGGGATGGAAGAACTCGCGAACCATGTCGACACCCTCATCACCATTCCCAATCACAAGCTGTTGGGGATCGATGACGGCAACCTCACGTTGATGGAGGCTTTTCGCAAGGCCGACGAGGTTCTCGTCAACGCCGTGCAGGGCATCTCGGATTTGATCCAGCAGAACGGTGTGATCAACGTGGACTTTGCCGACGTGAAAGCCATCATGTCGGGCATGGGGATGGCCCTCATGGGGATCGGTTACGGCCGCGGCGATCACCGTGCGTCCGACGCCGCGACCGCGGCGATCAACTCCCCGTTGCTGGACAACATGTCCATCACCGGCGCGACGGGAATTCTCCTGAACTTCATGGGCGGCCCGGACATGCGACTTGCCGAGGTCAACGAAGCCGCGACGATGATCATGGAGACGGCCAACGAAGACGCGAACATCATCTTTGGCGCGGTGATCAACCCTGACATGCGGGACATGATCAAAGTGACGGTCATCGCCACGGGCTTTGGTCGCGGTGCGGAGCTTCCCGTGGAGGCGGGCACCCGCGCGTCGGCCAAGGTACCCCAGAACATCGTGCAGCCCGCGGCGCGTCCACAGCAGGCGTACATTCCCGCGGTGCAAGCCCAGCCCGGTGTCCGGGACATCCAGCGCATGGCCGTGGGTCAAGATCCCCGCCGGAATTTGCTCCCACAAACGGCGCCTCTCCCCAACGCCGCGGCGGCTCACGGCGCGGGACGTACGCGCACGACGGTGCTCCCGGTCGCCGAGGAGGAGTGGGACATCCCCGCTTTCATCCGTGCGAACCAGCAACGTGGCAATGGTCGCGACGAATAGTCCAAGGGCGTAGGTCCGCGGTGGCACCCCTGCGTTGGTCCTTGGGGTGCGCCCTGTTCCCTGTCCTGGGCTGCCAGCCGTCCCCGCTACCCATGGTTTTGATCACCGATGCGGCGGCCGACCGTGGCGTCGGTGACGGCGCCATCGACGCAGTCTCTGACACCCTTGTAGACGTTGTCCCGGACCAGGACGGCCCTGACGTCCGGAGGGACGTTGGCCCAGACGTCATTCCCGATGTCATGCCTGACGTCGGTGCAGACGTCATGGCAGACGTTGGCATGGACAGCGGTACGGATGTCCTTCCCGACGTCGGTACAGACATCGGTGTTGACGTCATCCCGGACGTCGGTACGGACGCGGGAGCCTTGTGCAGCGTCCCCGACGGCGGTGGTTCTGGCAGTTACGCCGCGACTGTGGAACCGATCGTGTTGGCGCACTGTGCCGTGTCGATGTGCCACGATGCGGTCACCCGTCAAGCTGCGATGGATCTCTCTGCGGGTCACGGGTACGCCTCGCTGGTGTGCGCGCACGCGAGCATCGGGTGTCCAAGCGCAACGCTGCGGGTGATCCCTGGATCCAGTGGCACCTCGGTGATGTGGCAACGCGTGTCGGGAACCTGCTACCAACAGATGCCGCTTGGCCCCGACGGGATGTCCCATCCGTTGGCCATGGACACCCTGGCGGTCATCCAACGCTGGATCGACGACGGCGCCCTGCCGTGACACCGGGCGCGCAATCCTCCGTCTTGACGTTTCTCGCGAGGGAGGGATAGGCTCCTGCCGCAATGGGTGAGGTGCTTGACGAGTTTGGTCTGGCGGGCACCACCCTGGGTAACAAGTATGAAGTTCGCTCGGTGGCTGCGCGGGGGGGCTTTGGGCTGGTGTACCGGGCGTTTCACTCTGCGCTCCAAAAGAACATCGCCCTCAAGGTGCTGGTCGTCCCCCCCGACTTGAACGACGCTGCCCGCGATGAGTTCATGCGGCTGTTTCTGCGGGAAGCGCCGACAATTGCGCGCTTGAGGCATCCCGCCGTGGTGCAGGTGCTCGATTCGGGCGTAGACACCATGCCCACGGGGGTCGACGCGCCGTGGATGGCCATGGACTGGATCGACGGCGAACCGCTGGACGATCAGCTTGCCGCACGCCGTGGCGAAGGGGGGCGGTCTCCCGCGGCGACCTTCAAGATCCTCCGGCCGGTGCTCGAAGCATTGGCCTACGCGCACGAACTTGGCATCGCGCACCGTGACATCAAACCCTCGAACATGATGCTGCAGTCGCACTTTGCAGGGTCGGCGCGGCATGGGATCCCCGAGATTCAGTTGCTGGATTTTGGCATCGCCAAGATCATGGAGATCGACGAGGACGTGGGCGGCGGGCAGACCCGCACGCGCAGCGTGGGGACGGCGTTTTCGCCGCACTACGCCGCGCCCGAACAAGTGGGTGGCTCGCGTACGGGCCCGTGGACGGATGTACACGCCATGGGACTCATCCTGACGGAGGTGCTGACGGACCAACCGGCGTACACCCCGGGTGACCAGACTGAGATGGCGATCCAGGTGTTGTCGCCGGTGCGGCCCACGCCAGGTTCGCGGGGTGTTTCGGTTGGAGGGTGGGAGCCCGTCATCGCAAAAGCGCTCGCGTTGCTTCCGCGGGAGCGGTACGCGTCGGTGGGGGAGTTGCTGACGGCGTTGGACGAAGCGCTCCCGTCGGCGACCGCTGCACGGCAGGCAGCGCGGATGTCGGAGGCTCCTGCAGCGATGGCCGTGGCGCCGGTGCCTGGCGACGACGCATCCACGGCCGAGGGGATTCCCGAAAAGCCCACGGGAGACGTGCACACGACGCTAAGGGCGCTGGCGTCGGGACCGCGCGGAAATGCAACGCCGAACGGGTTTCGGCAGGGGCTTGGCTTTGCGTTGGGCGTCGGCGCTGCGGGGGTGATCCTCGGCGTGGTGCTGTACGGGGTGGTGTCCGCGACGGGAACCCTTGCGCGGCCCCACGTGGCGCGGCAATCCATGGTCGTGCAGGCGCCACCCGCGGCGCTGGCCATGCAGATTCCGCTGAACATGAACCCCGCGCCAGCACCCGTGGCGGTCGCGCCAACGGTTGTGTCGGTTCCCGCGGTGATTGCACCCGTGACGAAACCGCCGAGGGTGGCCGTGCCGAGGGCGACCGCGCACGTTTCTCCGGACCACACGACGCAACACGCCACTGTGCCGTCGGCCGTGGCCCGGCATCCAGCGGTTGTGCCGAGCGGGACGTCGGCCACGCAGAGGGCGAGGACCTTCCCGCCGCGGGTGTCTCCGGGGACAGCCCCCGTGCGACGTCCGGCACGAACAGGCCTGCGTCTCGACGAGATCTAATGGGGTGAGCGAATGCGAGGGTGGACCCGTGCGACGGTGCTGGGACTTGCGGTGTGCGCGGCCACGGGGAGCGCGTGGGCGCAGCGCGATCCGGTGGCGCAACGACGCGATCTGGTGACGCGGGCCCTGGCGGCGCAGGAGGCAGGGCGACATGCTGAAGCGCTGAGAGACTTCATCCGTGCGGGCGAAATCGAGATGCGTCCGGGGCTACGCGCGGAGCTTGCCCACGAGTACGGCGCGCTGAACGACGGACGGCAGGCGTGTCATCAAGCGTCGCTGTGCGTGGCCGAGGCGACGACCGAAGCCTCGCGGCCCGAGACGCAGCATGTGGTGCATGAGTGTACGGCGTTGGCGACAGCCGTGTGCGCACGCTTCGGTCTGGTGCGGGTGACCTTGCCAACGCCTGCGCCCGACGGGATGCAGGTGACGATCGGCGGACGCCCTTACGACCCGCTGTCGGACGGAAACACGGTGGTGGTGGAGCCCGGACCCGTCGTGGTGCGGGCGGCGGCCAACGGAAGGACGGACTTCGGGATTTCGGTGGAGGTTCATGCGGGCGAGACCCGTCTGGTGACGGTGGACTTGCGACCGGTGGAGGTCCCGGCGGCAGTCCCACAAAGGACGGTCTTGCGGCATGAGAATGTGCAGGCGCCCGTCGCGCGGGCAGAACCGGCGATGCGACCTGAACAGACCCGCGGTGCGGGTGGTTCGAGTGGGGGCGGAGGCGCGCGCACCTTTGGGTGGGGGGCGCTGGTGAGCGGGGGCGTGGCGGCAGCGGCCGGAGGGG
>VFSW01011923.1_pt1 | contig 12176 bp, 14 predicted proteins | sample 5358111 | NCBI WGS metagenome assembly VFSW01 (sample SAMN11554181, study PRJNA540505) | mine drainage metagenome | isolation source: sediment from site ElyBrook_90M | place: USA: Ely Copper Mine, Vershire, VT | collected 2017
GAGGGCCAGGTGAGGGGGGGGCACCACAGGGTATCAACGTTGGCGGAGGTCTGGAGACGCAGGTGGGGCAGGCCAGGCAACTGGTTCAGCAGGATCCGCGCATCGTGGCCTCTGTCGTAAAGGAATGGGTCAGCGGCAATGAGTGATGCCGGGGTCACCAAAAGCGCCATTTTCCTGATGACCATCGGTGAAAAGGAAGCGGCAGAGATTCTCAAGTTGCTGGAGCCACGCGAAGTACAGAAAATAAGTACGGCCATGGCGACGCTGAAAAACCTGGACAGGGCCCAGATTGGGTCTGTCTTTGAGGAGTTCACGCAGGTGGCTGCCACCAAGACGAGCATAGGCATGAATTCATCCGACTACATCCGGCGCATGCTGAATCAGGCGCTGGGCGATGAAAAAGCGTCCGGTCTTATCGACCGGATTCTGCATGGAAGCGACACCAGTGGCATTGAAAGCCTGAAATGGATGGACCCGGTGGCGATTGCAGAGTTGATCGGGAATGAACATTCACAGATCATCGCCACCATCCTGGCCCACCTTGAACCGGATCTGGGGGCGGGAGTCCTGGCTCTGCTGACCGAACGTACGCGTAATGACGTGTTGTTGCGCATTGCCACCATCGACGGAGTGCAGCCGGTGGCGCTGAAAGACCTGAACGATGTTCTGACCAAGCTGCTGACGGGGTCGGCCAGCACCAAAAAACGCATCAAGGGAGGGCCCAGGGCGGCAGCGGGAATCCTCAATTTCATGGGTGGCGACATGGAAAGCCGCGTGGTCGAGTCCATTCGGGGGTACGACGCGGATCTGGCCCAAAAGATCGTGGATGAAATGTTCGTGTTCGACAATCTGCTGGATGTGGATGATCGCGGCATCCAGCTGATTCTGCGTGAGGTGCAGTCTGAATCCCTGATCGTCGCCCTGAAAGGCGCCAGCCCTGAACTGCGTGAAAAGATATTCAAGAACATGTCTCAGCGTGCTGCCGAGATGATGCGGGAAGACCTGGATGCCAGGGGGCCGGTGCGGTTGAGCGAAGTGGAAACCGAGCAGAAGGAAATCCTGAAGATTGTGAGACGCATGGCTGATGAAGGCCAGATTGCGCTGGGTGGAAAGGGTGACGAGGCTTATGTCTGACCGGGCATCATCCCGTGGACGTCTCACTGCCTGGCAGCGGTGGGAAATGCCAGATCTGGTCTCGAACCGGGTGACTCCGCATGAATCGGCTGTCCTTCCTCCTGTTCCACAGGAGCCTGCCGCCACCGTCCAGTTGCCGACGGCAGCACAAGTGGAACAGTTGCATCAGGAGGCCCGTGATGAAGGTTTCCGGGAGGGTTATCAGGCGGGCATGCAGCAGGCTGCCGAGCAGGCGCAGGTCATTTCCGACGTCATGGATTCTCTGTCCCAGCAGGTCCGGCTTGTGGACCAGAAAGTGATGCATGCCATGCTGGATCTGTCCGTGGAACTGGCGCGCCAGATGGTGCGGCAGGCCTTGTCCGTGAAACCCGAAATCGTGCTGGGTGTCATTCGGGAGGCTCTGGACAGCTTTCCTGTCTTCAACCAGACGGCCCATCTTGTGCTCCATCCGGAGGACGCGGCATTGCTCAGGACGGCCATGGGCGAGCAACTGGCGCATTCGGGCTGGAAGATTCATGAAGACGTGCGCGTCGAGCGCGGTGGGTGCCGTCTGGAAACAGCGCATAGCCAAGTGGACGCTACCGTGGCAAAGCGTTGGCAGCATCTGATGACGGCACTTGGGCAACAGGATCACGCATGGGTGGAGCCATGAGCCCGGAAGCTCGGCAGAAAGACTGGGTCATCAAACTGGACGCAGTGCGTCAGGTGGCGTCCCAATGCACGCCATGGCAGGTCAGTGGCCGGTTGACCCGGGTGACGGGACTGGTGATGGAAGCCGTTGGACTCAAGATGCCCGTGGGCAGCACCTGTATCGTGGAATTGCCCCAGCATCGAATAGAGGCTGAAGTGGTGGGTTTTTCGGGAGAAAGACTTTACCTGATGCCGGAAAATGACGTGCAGGGGTTGTTGCCAGGCGCGCGGGTCATTCCAGCAGAAAATGTTCACGTGCTAATGGCTGCGGCCAGTGACGGGCAGCGGCCAAGAAGACGTGCCAGTGACCAGGTGCGCCATCTTCCTGTGGGGTTTTCACTGCTGGGTCGCGTGCTGGATGGCGCAGGTCGCCCGTTGGACGGATTGCCCTCACCCACGGATGAGGAGACGGCACCGTTACAAAGCCGTCCCATTAATCCCCTGGGCCGCGCACCCATTCGCGAGCCTCTGGATGTGGGTGTCAGGGCGATCAATACCCTGCTGACCGTGGGTCGTGGGCAACGGATGGGGTTGTTTGCCGGTAGCGGCGTGGGCAAGAGTGTTCTTCTCGGCATGATGGCCCGCTACACCAGTGCTGACGTGATCGTGGTGGGCCTGATTGGTGAACGGGGACGTGAGGTCCGGGAGTTCATCACGGATATCCTGGGGCAAGAAGGCATGGCTCGTTCTGTGGTGGTGGCGGCTCCAGCCGATACCAGCCCGTTACTTCGCCTTCAGGGAGCTGCCTATGCCACGACCATTGCGGAGTATTTTCGGGATCAGGGCAAGAACGTCCTGCTCATCATGGACTCGCTGACGCGTTTTGCCATGGCCCAGAGGGAGATTGCGCTGGCCATTGGCGAACCGCCTGCCACGAAAGGCTATCCGCCTTCTGTTTTTGCCAAGCTACCCAAACTGGTGGAGCGTGCCGGCAATGGCCAGGAAGGCGGGGGATCCATTACGGCGTTCTACACGGTGCTGACGGAAGGTGATGACCCGCAGGACCCGATTGCGGACAGCGCCCGCGCCATTCTGGATGGACATATCGTGTTGTCCAGGCGGCTGGCAGAACAGGGGCACTATCCGGCCATTGACATTGAAGCTTCCATCAGTCGCGTCATGAACCATCTGGTGCCTCAGGAACACTTCACGCAGGTCCAGCGTTTCAAGCAGTTGTATGCCCATTACCAGCGGAATCGGGACCTGATCAGTGTCGGAGCTTACGTGAATGGCTCAGACCCCTTGCTGGACGAGGGGATATCCAGATTCCCGCGCATGGAGAAATTCCTGACGCAAGGCATGTACGACCATGAACGCTATGAATCGGGTGTGGCGGCCTTTTCCCAATTGTTCCACAATGCTCCCTGAAAAGGAGACGTGAGCCATGAGCAAGAAGTTCCCACTGCAAACACTGCTTGATCTGTCCCATCACAAAAGCGAAGCCGCTATTCAGAAACTGGGGCAGCTCAACCAGCAGCAGCAAATGGAACAGAAAAAACTCGAGAAACTGCTCCAGTTTCGCCATGAGTACCATGCCCGTTACCAGGAGATTTCCAGCCGAGGCATGGATCATCACGCCATGATGAATTTTCAGGAGTTTCTGTCCCGGCTTGACGAAGCGGTCGGGCAACAGACGAAAATCATGGAGCAGGCCAGCCGTTCGGTTGAGCGGGGACGTGTCGAAGTCCAGGAAACACAACTGAGCATGAAGTCTTTCGATACCCTGGCCCAGCGGCACGCCGCAATGGTGCTGCAAAGTGAAACGAGGGTTGACCGGAAAATTCAGGATGAACAGAGCAGGCAGTTTGCTGCTCGAAGCACGGACCTGACTGGGGACAATCCCTGAAAAGGAGCGAAGATCATGACCCAATTACCTATTTCCCCGCAAACGCTTCAGACGACGGCACACGCGGCGGCGTCCCAGGGCGGTACTCCTCCTGACCCGGCGTCGGACGGAGGCTCGGACGGGGGAACGTTCAACAACGTGCTGGCTCGGCAAATGGCCAACGCGCAACCTGCGAAACCGGCAAATGGCAGTGAATCCCAGACGCCGTCTTCGTCGTCACCGGCCCCTGCCGCTACGTCAACGCCTGCGACAGCCACGTCATCCGGTGTGACGGCACCGACTCAGCCCGGAACCATGGCAACCGGGCTGCCCCTGATATCCGGAATCACGGAGAGCAACCAGAAGTCCACCAAGACATCGGACGTGCCCACGTCAGGGGCCGCACAGGCGGGAGCCGCGGCAGCAGCAGCCTTGGGGCTGTCATTGGGTCAGATGCCCCTGCGCCCGGAAGCCTCTCCTGTCCAGACGGACAGTTCCACATTGCAACAGCGCGTCATCCAGGCGCGAGTCTCCAGCGCTTCCCGGCAGACGATAGCTTCAGGGTTGCAACCCCTGGCCATGAGCGTTTCTGAGGGGAAGACAGGGCAGGCCGCCAATATGGTGGCTGATTCCGGCAAAACGGGCACTTCTGCGGGAGGGTCTTCCGGCGATGTGCTTCAGATGGCGACGCAATGGGCCCATGCGGGGGCATCCAGTACGGCCCTCCAGGCTGGCGTGACAGCAGCTGTCGCGGGTGGCGCGGCATCCACCACCTCACCGTTGACTGACGCAGCCCAAGTCGCCGTCCAGAAAACGCTGGACGCTTCGACTCTCTCACAGGCCGTGGTGGCAGGCCCTGTCCTCTCACAAAGCCCCGTAGCTGCACAACAATTGTCGGTGGCCACCCAGGTGGGCAGCACTTCCGCCTGGAGTCAGGACCTGGGCCAGAAAATCACCTGGATGGTTTCCGGAACAGGGCAGAACAGTGCTGAAATACAATTGAACCCACCGGATCTTGGGCCGCTGAACGTGGTGCTTCATGTGAGTGGCGGCCAGGCCACGGCGTTTTTCACCTCACCGCACGAAGCTGTGCGGGAAGCTGTAAACCATGCCTTGCCCCGGTTAAAGGAAATGTTCGCGGAAAATGGCATCATGCTGGGTAATGCCTCCGTGAGTGACCAGAGTCATCAGGGGGCAGGGGGAGGAGCCGCTCGCCAGTTCTTCCAGCAGGCACCAGCCAGTATCCCGGGCTCCGTATCTTCCGGGGTGACCGGCGGTTCCAGAAGTGGATCAGTGTCTGCAGACACTGGGAGAGTCATGACTTCCAGCGGGCTGGTGGACACTTTCGCGTGATGATTTGATGTGACAGGATGACAGAAAACTGATGGCAAAAACAGAAACAGCAAAAAACGAGGCACCGGTAATTGAAGGTGGCGGGAAACAGAAAAAGAAGAAAATCCTGATACTGGCCGTCATTCTGGTGTTGTTGCTGGGAGCGGGTGGCGGAGCAGCCTGGTATTTCCTGAAAGGCAATTCCAGCAAGAAACCCGCCGAGGAATTGTTGAATCCCATTTTTGTGCCGCTGGATACATTTACTGTGAATCTTCAGAAGGATCCGGATGATCACGTTTTACAGGTAGGGATCTCGCTGAAAATATATAACCCCAAACTGGAAGAGGGGATCAAGAACGCCATGCCGGAAATCCGCAATGCCCTTCTGCTGCTTCTGTCCAGCAAACGGGCTTCCGAACTTTCCACCGTCTCGGGAAAGGTGCAACTTGCGGATGACATCATCAGCTCGGTGGATGGGGTACTGGGCATTCCTCACAAGACCTCCAGGCCAGTGGCCATACAGCCACCTTCTGTTCCTCCTGTGGCAGTGGCCCCACCGGCATTGCCACAACAGCCTGTCAACGTGAATTCGCTGGCAAACACGGTGGCTGAACAGAATCAGCCAGCTCCACCGCCTGCCGTTCCTGTTCAGCAGCCTGCGCCGGTGCCGCAACCCGAGGATAAGAACGGGGTGGCCGGGGTACTGTTTTCTTCCTTCATCATCCAGTGAACCCGGATCATGCCAGGCGAATTTCTTTCCCAGGATGAAGTCGATTCCCTGCTGAGGGGCGTCACAGGCGAACCTGAAGAGGATGAAGCGCATGAAGAACATGCGGGTGATGTGCGTTCCTACAATCTTGGAAAGCAGGAACGCATTGTGCGCGGGCGCATGCCCACCATGGAAATCATCAACGAACGGTTTGCGCGTCTGTTCCGGATTTCCCTGTTCAACATGATGCGCCGCACGGCAGATGTGTCGATTGGTCAGATTAAAATTCTGAAGTTCAGCGAGTTCATTCGCAACCTGCCGGTCCCGGCCAACATCAACCTGATCCAGGCCAAACCCCTGCGTGGTAATGCCCTGTTCGTCATGGATCCCAGCCTGATTTTTCTGGTGGTGGACAACATGTTCGGCGGGGATGGGCGTTTCCATACCCGTGTGGAGGGCCGCGAATTCACACAGACGGAATCACGCATCATCCAGAGAATGCTGGATGCTGCCTTCGAGGCTTATGGAAAATCCTGGGAACCCGTCTATCCCCTTGAGTTTCAGTTTGTTCGTTCGGAAATGAATCCCCAGTTTGCCAACATTGCCACGCCCAATGAAGTGGTGGTGCTGACCACTTTTGAAGTGGAATTCAGCGGGCTCGGCGGGTTTTTCCACGTGTGCATGCCTTATTCCATGATCGAGCCCATTCGTGAACAGCTCTATAGCAGCATGCAGGGGGATCATCTGGCCGTGGACAAACGCTGGCTGCAAATGTTGTCAAAACAGGTTCAGTCAGCCACCATCGAGCTGGTGGCATTTCTGGGCGAATCGCAAATGACCCTGAGCCAGCTGATGAATCTCAAGGTGGGCGATGTGATCCCTCTTGAAATTCCCGAATTCATCCCGGCCAAGGTGGACAATGTACCCGTCATGGAATGCAAGTATGGGGTATTCAATAACCAGTATGCGCTGAGGGTGGAGCGGCTCATATCGGCTACACGCCTGAGCGCACTAGAGGAGTCATGATCATGGCAGATGAATCCGACGAGATCAGTGCCGATGACTGGGGAGCTGCCCTGGCTGAGCAGGCAGCCGCTACGGCGACCAGCCCGGAACCCAATGAAAGTGCCAATACCCATGTGGCGACGGAATCTCCACAGCCGCACGTTTTCGAAACATTCGGGGCCTCTGCGCTGGGGGACAAGGGAGGGAGCAGCGACCTGGATCTCATCATGGACATTCCGGTCCAGCTCACAGTGGAGTTGGGACGTGCCAAGATGCCCATCAAGAATCTTCTGCAACTGGCACAGGGGTCCGTGGTGGAGTTGTCAGGAATGGCGGGAGAACCGCTGGATGTCCTGATCAACGGGTTTCTGATTGCCCAGGGAGAAGTGGTGGTCGTCAATGAGAAATTCGGCATTCGTCTGACGGACATCATCACACCTTCGGAGCGCATGCGCAGGTTGAGCCGTTAACCTCATGAAGCGTCACGTTATTTTCTGGGGAGGCACCCTGTTTGACGTGCGGTCTTTTGCCGCAGATACGGCGCATGCGGCCGCTTTCACTCCTCCTTCCGTCCTGGGGCCAGGCAGCCTGTTTCAGGTGATATTCAGCCTTGCCTTGGTGCTGGTTTTGGTGATGCTGGCCGCCTGGCTGATGAAACGCGCCCAGATACCCAAGCAGGGTCAGGGGCCTCAGTTGAAGCTCATCAGCAGCCTGGCCGTGGGACAGCGCGAACGAGTGGTGGTGGTGGAATTCCAGGACACCTGGATCGTATTGGGAGTGGCTCCGGGTCGGGTCAATGCCGTGCAGACATTGCACCGCCAGAAGAAGGAGGAGCATGCCTCCTGAACGTTTCATGAAAAGACTGGCGGCCCTGCTGTTGCTGATGATACTGGGTCCATCGGCATGGGCCCTGTCTCCTGACATTGCCGGATTTACCAGCACACCTGCCCCTGGTGGGGGTCAGGTCTATTCTCTCAGCTTGCAATCGCTGCTGGTACTGACCTCGCTGTCTTTCCTGCCTTCCCTCCTGTTGCTGATGACCGGGTTTACCCGGATCATCATCGTGCTTTCCCTGCTGCGATCCGCGCTGGGGACGCAGTCTTCCCCCTCCAATCAGGTGCTCATCGGCCTTGCCCTCTTCCTGACGTTGTTTGTCATGTCACCGGTGCTGGACAAGATCTATACGGAGGCCTGGCAACCCTACAACGACGGCAGGCTGACCTTTGACCAGGCCCTGGACAAAGGCAGCGCGCCCCTCAGGACATTCATGTTGCGTCAGACGAGGCAGACAGATCTGGCCCTGTTCCTCAAGATTTCCAATACGCCTGCTCCCCTGGGTCCAGACCAGGTGCCCCTGAGGATACTGGTGCCCGCTTATGTCACAAGCGAACTCAAGACAGGTTTCCAGATCGGTTTTGTCATTTTCATACCCTTTTTGATCATTGACATGGTGGTGGCCAGCGTCCTCATGTCCATGGTGATGATGATGGTATCCCCTTCCGTGGTGTCGCTGCCCTTCAAGCTGATGTTGTTTGTTCTGGCCGATGGGTGGAACTTGCTGGTGGGTTCGCTGGTGCAGAGCTTTTACACATGACGCCGGAAAATATCATGACACTGGGTCGGCAGGCCCTGGAACTGACCTTGATGGTGTCAGCCCCTCTGCTGATCACGGCGCTTGGCGTGGGGTTAGTCGTCAGCATTTTCCAGGCGGCGACCCAGATCAACGAAATGACACTCTCGTTCATTCCCAAACTGGTGGCTATGGTGATCGTCATGGTCATTTCAGGCCCCTGGATGCTGGGGTTGATGGTGGACTACATCCAGCGCCTGTTCAACAGCATACCCACGCTCGTGGGATGACCGATTTCAGTTCATGCTGACGCTGAGCAGCATCCAGTGGATGGACTGGGTCATGACTTTCATGTTCCCGCTGGTCCGGGTGCTGGCGCTGGTGGCCAGTACACCACTGCTTGGCGACGCGGAAGTGCCTCCGCAAACCCGGATAGGCATCGGTGTTCTGATCACGATCCTCGTTGAACCCTCCATACATCTCCAGGCCTCCATTGATCCCGTATCGGCGCAGGGCGTTTGGCTCATACTCCAGCAGGTGCTCATTGGCACCCTCATGGGATTTGGCATTCGGCTGGTTTTTGCTGCGGTGGAGATGGCGGGAGAAATCACGGGTCTGCAGATGGGGTTGGGCTTCGCCAGCTTCTATGATCCGCAAAACGCAGCTTTTCAACCGGTTCTGTCCCAGTTTTTCGGGGTCCTGATTTCGCTGATTTACCTGTCAGTGGATGGGCCACTTCTCATGATCAACGCCCTGTCAGACAGCTTTCAGGTGCTTCCCGTGGGAGGAACGTGGATGCCACAGCAGAACCTGCAGGAAGTGATACTGCTGGTCGGCAATCTGTTTGCCGAAACGCTCCAGATTTCCATGCCCATGCTGGCAGCCCTGATGATGGCCAATCTGGTGCTGGGCATCCTCACCAGGAGTGCGCCACAGCTCAATCTTTTTGCAGTGGGGTTTCCAGTCACGCTGGCTGCCGGGTTCTTGATCACGCTGTTGTCACTGCCCTATATGGCCCCCCTGGTGGGGCGTTATTTCCAGGGAGGCGTGGCCGTTGCGTTACAGGTGATCCGGCAACAGTTCGGAGGACCTTAGGCGATGGTGCTGAACAGTCCGCCCGTGGTGGAGTTGGCGTTGGACTGGAGGTTTTGAGACAGGGCCTGCAGGAAGCTGGACAGGCTGGTCTGGCTGCTCGCGGAACCGGTAGCGGTCAGCAGGTTCTGGAAGCTGGTTTGCAAGGTGGCATCCACACCGCTGGCGGGACCTGCTGAGGAACTGTTCGTCGTGCTTGATCCGGAAGAGGAACTGTTGCTGGAACTCAATTGCTGGATGAGGTTTTGCAGGGCAGACTCGATCTTGTTGGTGCCTCCTCCACCATGGTGATGCCGTCCAACACCAGCCAGTTCGCTGGAGGAGTTGCTGCCGTTGGCGGAGGTTCCATTGGTCTGGGCCTGGAGTGCTGCGATGAGACTTTGCAGAAATGCTCCCAGTGCAGCCTGCGGGCTGTTGCTGGAAGGGCCGGTTCCGGAGGTTGAGGGGCTGCTGCTGGAACTGCCCACAGACGAGGGTGAGGCCGTGCTGCTCAGGGAGTTTGGCAGCGTGATTCCGAGCTGTGCGAACGTCTGGGCCAGCGCAGCGGCAAATCCGCCTCCCGCTGCACCATTGGTCTTGCTTCCATCCCCGTCCCCGCTGGTCCCGCTGGTTTTCTGGCTGTTGCTGATGTAGTTGAGCGGGTTCAAGGCGCTGGCGGCAGACAACGGGTTGATGATCATGACTTCTCCTTGGTCTGTGAATGCTACATGTAGTTGAACAATGACAATCCGGACACCATCTGGAACGACTTCATGGCGGCCTGAAGACTTTGTTGCTGCTGCGTGAGCTGCGTGATGGCCTGGGTGTAATTCAGGTCCTGTAACTGGGCAATCGTCGACTGGTATTGCACACCCAGCGAGCTGTCCATGGCCTGCAGGGTGGTGATGCTGCTGAGATTCGAGCCGATGGTGGCCCGGGCATTGATCACCTGGTTCAACGCCTGATTAAGGTTGCCCAGCGAAGTATTGACCTGCTGGGTCAGCGCTGTTGAAGATGCAGCATCACCAGGCGTGATGGGGGTGCTCAGGGCAGTGATGAGGTTCTGCAAGGTCTGGAAGACTGAAACATTAGTGCTGGGGGCCACGTTGAATGTGTCGCCACTGGCGGGTGTCCCCTGAATGTTGAACTGGATGCCGTTGAAACTGATGGTTTGTCCTGTCACGAAGGGCTGATTGGCTGGAGGCAGGCTGGCGGCTGGAAGCGCTGCTCCGGTGGCGTCTGTGCCTGTGACCGTATAGGTCAACCCGCTGCCCATGGATGAAGAAAATGTGATGGTGTAGCTGTTGCTGGACTGCGCCGCTGTGGGTGGTGGCGTGCCCAGATTGCCTGAACTGATGACGCCGCTTCCCGTGTTGGCGCTTCCAGCGCTGGTGACAAAATAGCCATTGCCATTCTTGATTTGCATGAACAGATGAGATCCCGTGGCATTCACCGGCATCTGCTGGTTACTGGCCACCTGTATGAATTGCTGCTGGTCATTGCCCTGATACTGGACCCCGGTCGGCGTGATCGCAAAAGGCTGGGTGTTGCCGGCAGTCCCGGAAAACAGGTAATTTCCGTTGCCATCCTGACTGTTGGCCAGTGAAATGAGCTGGTTCAGCTGGGATTGAAGGTTGGTGGCCATGGACTGACGATCAGAGTTGTTCAGCGAGGCGTTGCCTGCAGAAACTGCCTCAGCCTGTATGTTCTGGATCAGCGTCGTGACGTTTTGAAGAACACTCTCACTGGTAGACAGGGCTGTGTTGGCCGCATTGAGGTTGGTGCCGTATTGCGTGTTGACTCCGTTGGATTGGGTCACATTGATGACCTGGGCTGCAGCCGCCGGGTTGTCCGCCGGTGTCATGACACTCAAACCGGAAGAGACATGCAGCTGCGTGTTCAGCAGATTACTCTGCAACTGGTTCATCGAGTTGGTGTTGGTGTCATAGATGGTGTTGGTACTGATGCGGATCATGATGCCTTTCCCTAATTGAGTAGACTCAATACGGTGGAGAACATGGTATTGGCAGTCTGGATGGCTTTGCCTGCCGCCTGGTAAGCCTGCTGGTACATGATCAGGTTTGCCGCTTCCTCGTTCAGGTTAACCCCTGAAACGGATTGCTGGGCCTGAACTGTCTGGTTGACGAGATTGGACTGTGCCTGACTGGTCACCTGCAACTGATTGGTCTTGGCGCCGATCTGCCCCACCAGGTTGGCATAAACGCCAGCGAAAGTGGAGGTGCCGCCGACCATGGTGTTGCTGGTTTGCAGGTTGGCAATGGCGAGTGCGTTGTTGCCATCCAGCGTGGCATTGGAGTTGGCACTGACGGTGAACGAATCATTGGTCAGCGGCGTGCCACTGATGGAGGTGGTCCATCCGTTGTAGCTGATGCTGGCTCCCGCGGTATAGGTCACGTTCGATGCCAGTGTGGTGCCTGTGGTGGTGTCCACCACATTGAAGGTGCTGGGTGGATTATTGAACGTGATGGTGACGGTGTCCCGTAGATTCGGGTTGGGGGGCGGTGGCGTATTGACAGAGGGATTGCTGGCAGTGGCCGTTCCTGTGTTGCTGGAAGACGAGGCGGCCGAAACGGGAACGGCTGCGGCAATCTTGGTGGGATCGGTGGTCGCTACGCTGAGGCCCTGGGCCCCATTCACGGTGGGCTGGATGAGAAAGCTGTCGCCGGCATTCATGGTGCCGGACGTCAGGCTGATGTTGAGGCCATCCACGTTCATGGGCAAAGTACTGCTGGTAGTCACAGTGTTGTCCGACAGGCGAGTCAGGGAGTACTGGGTGCCGTTGTAGGACAGGGTATAGTTGCTGCCCGTCAATGCGGACA
>VFSW01011924.1_pt1 | contig 12175 bp, 10 predicted proteins | sample 5358111 | NCBI WGS metagenome assembly VFSW01 (sample SAMN11554181, study PRJNA540505) | mine drainage metagenome | isolation source: sediment from site ElyBrook_90M | place: USA: Ely Copper Mine, Vershire, VT | collected 2017
ACTCCGCCGCCCATGAGCGACTCTCCGCCGCGCTCCAACGTGACCTCCATCGTCGACGCCCTCGAGCGCAAGGCGTGGGAGCGCGCCCGCGGGGGCGCGGCGGGGCAGCCCCCGGCGGGGCGGGGGGGCCGCCCGGGGGGCCGGGGCTTGGGGGGGGGGGGGGGGGGGGGGGGGGGGGGGCCCCGCTGTCCAAGCACAGGCGCTCGCTGGAGACCCTCGTCGCGGCCAGCGACTTCTGGCGCGATCTGGCGGAGCGGGATCTCGACGCCGACGTCGCCCGGCTCGACGCCGCCGGGCAGGACGTCGCGGCGGCCCAGCTGCGCTGCTGCCGCGCCGTGCGAAGGTGCATGACGGGCGAGGTCGAGGCCGGCCTCGCCGAGCTGGCGCAGGTCATGGCCGAGCAGCCCGACATGCACTTCCCCTACGTGGTCCGCGCCCGGTGGCGCATGCAGCAGGATCCCGCCGGGGCCTTGCCGGACTTCGACCGCGCCGTGGCGCTGAGCCCCGACGAGGCGGACCTGTACTGGCGGCGCGGAGACTGCTACCGGGCCCTGGGCGACCAGGACCGCGCGCTGGCCAACTACCGCCGCGGGCTCGCGCTGGCGCCGACGTCGATCGACGGCCTGCAGTCGCTCGCCCAGCTGCTGCTCGATCGCGCCGACTACGACGAGGCGCTCGCGCTCTGGAACCGTCTCATCGCGATGGCCCCGACCTACGCGGACTTCTTCGAGGGCCGCGCGCTGACGCTCGACCGCTCCGGCGCGAGGCAGGCCGCGCTGGCCGACTACGACCGCTGCCTGGAGCTCGCGCCCGACAGCCACGGCATCCGCTACTGCCGCGCTCTGTGCGTGTCGCAGTGCGGGCGGCGGGAAGAAGCCACCGGCGCGATGAAGCAGCTCAGCGAGCAGCACCCCGACAACGCGCTCTACTGGGAGACCCTGGGCCAGCTGTACGTCGAGGGCGGCCAGCACGCGCTGGCGGCGCCCGCGCTCGAGCGCGCCCTCGCCCTGGATCCGACGAACCCGGAGCGCGCGACGCAGCTCATGGGCGTGCTCAGGACGCTGCTCGCTCCGCAGGCGTTCTGCGACGAGATCGATCGCCTCGCCACGCTGCATCCCGGAAACTGGCCCCTCGCCGAGCTGCAGGGAACGGTCTTCGCCGCCCGCGGCGAGCACGAGCGCGCCGTCGGGGCCTTCGGCCGGGCCATCGCCTCGGAGCCCACGGCGGACGCTTACCGGGGGCGCGCGCTGGCGCACGCTCGCCTCGGCCGCGCGCAAGAGGCCTTCGACGACGCCTCGCGCGCCATCGAGATCGAGCCGGACGCGTGGGCCTGCTCGGCGCGGGCGGTCTACCGCACGCACCTGGAGCACGACGACGCCCTGGTGCGCGCCGACTTCGACCGCGCGATCGAGCTGGCGCCCGACGACGTCTCCGCGCGCTACCAGCGTGGCTCCTGGCTCGCGGGCCTCGACGAGCACGCCGCCGCCGTCGAGGACTTCGACCGGGCCATCGCGGGCGCTCCGACCGTGGGCAAGATCTACTTCGATCGCGCGTACAGCCGCGCGCGCATCGAGTACGAGGGCGACGACGAGGACCGCGACGACCGGGACTACCGCGCGTGCATCGCCGACCTGCGCAAGGCCCTGGAGCTCGGGCACGAGGACGGCGACGTGTACACCGAGCTTGTCACGGTCTACCAGATGGTGAAGGACTTCGAGGCGGCCGAGGCGGCGTGCGACGAGGGGGTGAAGGCGGCGCCGGACTGCGCGCTGATCTTCTACTGGAGGCACCTGCTCCGGAACAAGCGCGGCGACCAGCAAGGCGCCGCCGACGACCGGGCGAGCGCGGAGCGGCTGGGGTTCCACTTCGGAGACGGGCAATGACGGGTCCCCGCCAACCTGGTCAAGTGCCGCCGACCAGCCCCGCCGCCTGCAGGACCCCGCCCCGCACGTCGTACAGCCGCACCCGCGGCGCATCTTTGTCGTCCACGATCGCCGGCGCCCCGAAGATCCGCGCCACCCCGCACCCCAGCACCCGGTTCACGGCCGCGTGCAGGTGCCCGTGCAGGACGAACAGGTGGCGGAAGGCCTCGAGCCCCCCCATCATCCGCACCGCCCCCACGAGCCCGTCGAGCCAGTGCAGCGGCTGCGTCGTGCGCACGAACGGCGGGTGGTGCTGCACGACCAGCATCGGCCGGTCGGACAGGCCCCGGTCGGCCGCGCGGTGCGCCACCACGTCCAGGGCTGCGTCTTCCAGCCAGCCCGCCGAGCGCGTCACCGGCTGGTGGCGGGCCACGTCGAGCGGCAGGACGTGGAAGCCCGGGCACTCGATGATCTTGCCGGGCTGCTCGGCGCTGGTCTCGCGGAAGGCCGCCAGAGGGCCGTCGAGGGCGACCGACCAGGCGTCGGGCGAGGTGTAAAGGTCGTGGTTGCCGGGGACCAGGGTGATGCGGCTCGGGGCGATGCCCGAGTCGTGCAGCGTCTCGGCGAGCGTCTCGAACTCCCCGGGCGACCCGATCTCGGTCAGGTCTCCGGATACGACGTAGTGGCTGGCTCCCACCCGGCGCGCGGCCGAGAGGGCCGAGACGAGCTTCCGGCGGCGCCCCGCCGCGTCCAGGGGGCGTCCGAAGCTCACGAAACGATGACCCATCGAGTACACGGGCCGGTCCCTGCCCGGCCGGGCGTCGAGCATGTGCACATCCGAGAGATGTGCGATGCGCGCCGCGCAATCCATCGCGTTGGCGTTCATGACTCTTCTCCTCTGCGCGGAGCGCCACCCGGGCGCTCCCAGGGTTCACAATCGCAGAGGAAAATGGCTACGCGCGGGCGGCTGCGTGACTTCTTGGAGTCATTTTTCGGTGATCTTGGGCCCGCCGTCGACGACGGCCGAACCCCTCACGTGCGGCGGCGGGTGCGAGTGCACGTGCCGCACGTCCTCGCCGCGCACCATGAAGATGACCTCCTCGGCGATGTTCGTGGCGTGATCGGCCACCCGCTCGAGGTACTTCGCCACGTGGATGACCCGGATGGCCTCGGCCACCTGGCCGGGGTGCTGGGTCATGAACTCGGTCATCGTGTGGATGATGCGCCCGTACAGCTCGTCGACCGAGTCGTCGCGGACCAGCACCTGCTCGGCCCGCACCGCCTCGCCCTGCACGAAGGCGTCGAGGGCGTCGCGCAGCATCTCCTGCGACTGCTCGCCCATGGTCTTGAGCTCGCCGCGGACCTTGTCCTTCGCCGTCCCGTGCTCTTCCTTCGCGCGCTCGGCGATGTTCACGGCCTCGTCACCGATGCGCTCGAGATCGGTCACGAGCCGGAGCGCGGCCGCCAGGAAGCGCAGGTCGTAGGCCACGGGCTGGCGCAGGGCCAGGATGCGCAGGATGAGCGCGTCGATGTCCATCTCGTCGCGGTCGACGTGTCGGTCCAGCTCCTCGACCTCCGCCGCCAGCGTCGCCGATCCCTCCCAGAACGCCTTCAGGGCCAGCTGCAGCCCCCGCTCGCACCGTGCCCCCATCGCGAGCGAGTGAGCGCGCAGCTCCCGGAGCTCGGATTCGAAGTCGCGGCTGGTGTGGGCCTGGGGCACGGGGGATCCTGTGGGTGATCCGGTTCAGGCGCCCCTGGAGCGCCGGCGCGCGCGGGACCGGATGGAGATGGCGACCATGTTGAGCAGGAAGGTCAGCAGCAGGAGGACCAGGGCCGTGCCGTAGAGCTGGGGCTTGGTCTTGTCGACGTCCGGCGACTGCGTGGCCAGGACGTACACATGATAGCCGAGGCTCATGAACTGATCGTTCAGGTGGGTCGGCAGCTGCGGCAGATAGTACGCGACCCCGGTGAAGAGGATGGGGGCGACCTCACCGGCCCCGCGGCTGACCGCCAGGATGGTGCCGGTCAGGATGCCGCCCAGCGCCTCCGGCAGGATGATCCGCCCGATGGTCTGCATCCGCGTGGCCCCCAGGGCCAGGCTCGCCTCGCGCAGCTCCCGGGGGACCGACAGGATGGCCTCCTCGGTGGCGACCACGACCACGGGCAGGGTCAGGATGGCCAGGGTCAGCGACGACCAGAGCAGGCACGGCTTGCCGTAGACCGGCTGCCCGCCGAAGGCGACCGAGTCGACCGCTCGTCCGACGGTCGAGATGAAGAACCCCAGGCCGAACAGGCCGAAGACGATCGACGGCACGCCCGCCAGGTTGGCCACGCACACCCGGATGAGGCGGGCGACCAGGGACTTCGGGGAGGCGAACTCGGCGAGGTAGATGGCCGTGGCCACGCCCGCGGGGACCGCCGCGACGGTCATCAGCAGGGTCATGACCATCGTGCCGAAGATGGCCGGGAAGATGCCCCCCGCCGTCATTCCCTCCCTCGGCGGCTGGCTGACGAACTCCCAGGACATCGTCCCGGCGCCGCCGCGCACGACGTCGCCCACCACGATGATGAGCATCAGCAGGACGATCCCCGTGGCCGCGACGCACATCGTCGCCAGCGCACGGTCGCCGTGGCGGATGTGCCCCACGAGGCGGCGCGTCGAGGACGGCGCGGCGACTGCGGTCATGCGACGATCCCCAGCTTGCGACGCATGCCGTGGACGATGCGCTCGCCGGCGAGGTTCACGACGAACGTGGCGAGGAAGAGCATGGCGCCCAGCGCGAAGAGCACGTCGTAGTGAGCGCTGCCGATGACCACCTCGCCCAGCTCCTGGGCGATGGTGGCGGTGATTGTGCGGGCGGAGCGGCCCAGGCTGGCGTCGAGCAGCGCCGCGTTGCCCGAGGCGATGACCACGATCATGGTCTCGCCGATCGCGCGCCCGAAGCCCAGGACCACCGAGGCCGCGATCCCCGGCGCCGCCGCCGGCAACACGACCCGCAGGATGGCCTGTGCGCGCGTCGAGCCCATGGCCATGGCGGCCTCGCGATACGACCGGGGGACCGCCCGCAGCGAGTCCTCCGAGACCGAGAACACGATGGGGCAGATGGCGAACGACAGCCCGAGGCCGGCGACCAGCGCGTTCAGGCGGTGCTCCGTGCCGAACGTGGCCTGCACCCAGGTGGCCATGACGATGAGCGCGAAGAAGCCGATGACGACCGAGGGCACGCCGGCCAGGAGCTCGATCGCCGGCTTGACCAGCTCGCGCAGGCGGGGGCCGGCGTACTCGGAGACGAAGATGGCGGCGCCCACGCTGAGGGGGACGGCGAAGAGGAGCGAGACGAGCGTGATCTTGAGCGAGCCGACCACCAGGGGCAGGACGTTGTACTTGGGCACCTCGCTGACCGGCTGCCACACGTACAGGCTCTCGGCGCCCTGCCGTGTCGGGGCGAACAGCCCGCCGAAGGTCACCTCGCGGTGCACCTCGGAGCTGGTGAGCAGGGGCAGCGCCTCCTTCCCGACGAACACCAGGATGAGCAGGATGGACGCGATCGACAGCAGCGCGACCGCGCGGATGACGCCTTCCATGGCGAGCTCGCCCCAGCCCTGGCGTCGCCTGAGCGAGCGGGGCGCGGCGCCGGGTGCGATCTCGCCCGTCATCGTGGGCTGCCCGGCCACCGGTCAGGCCTTCGGCAGCGGGTAGTACCCCACCTGCTCGATGACGCCCTGCCCTTCCGCCCCCTTCACCCAGTCGATGAAGCGCCTGACGGTGCCCGCGGGCTGCCCCGCCGTGTAGAAGTAGAGGAAGCGCGCGATGGGGTAGGTGCCGTCCTGTGCGGTCTGCAGCGACGGGGTGATGGCGGGCGACGTGTCGTCCTTCTTCACCTTGAGAGCGCGGATGCCCTCGAGGTACGCGATGCCTCCGTAGCCGATGCCGAACGCGTCTCCCTTGACGGCGCTGACGACGGCGGACGTGCCCGCGAGCGTCTGCACGGACGCGGCGAAGTCCTTGTTCTCGAGCACGTGCTCCTTGAAGTAGCCGTACGTCCCGGAGTTGTTCTCCCGGCCGTACAGGACGATGGCGTGGTCGGGCCCGCCCACGTCCTTCCAGTTCTTCGTCTCGCCCGCGTAGATCTTGTGCAGGGCGGGAATCGAGATCTCCTGCAGGGGGCTCTTGTCGTTGACGTAGACCGCGAGGGCGTCGAGCGCGACCTTCGTCTCGATCGCCGGTGCGCCGCGCTTGCTCTGCACCTCGGCCTTCTCGGCGTCCTTCATGGGGCGGCTGGCCTCGCAGATGTCGGTCGTGCCGTTGATGAGCGCAGCGATGCCGGTGCCCGAGCCGCCGCCGGTGACCTGGATGGTGATCCGGGGACTGCCCTTCATGTAGGCCTCGGCCCAGCGCTGGCCCAGGATGACCATCGTGTCGGAGCCCTTGACGGAGATCGTGGTCTTGTCTGCCGCGGTCCCGACGCCGCCGTCCGGCGCGGTGGTGGCCTGCGGCTCGGTGCGCGTGCACGCCGCGAGAGCGAGGGCGAGCACGAGCGGCGCTGCGAGGGCTGACGACGAGAGCGGGCGCATTCTGCTTGTCTCCTGGTAGCTCACCCGAATCGACCGGTGATGTAGTCCTCGGTCTCGCGCTGCCTGGGGCGGGTGAAGATCTGCGACGTCTCCCCCACCTCGACCAGGCGGCCCATGTAGAAGAAGCCCGTGCGCTGCGAGACGCGCGCGGCCTGCTGCATGTTGTGCGTGACGATGACGATGGTCAGCTCGCCGCGCAGGTCGGCCACCAGGTCCTCGATCTTCGCGGTGGCGATGGGGTCGAGGGCGCTCGCCGGTTCGTCCATCAGCAGGACTTCGGGCTCCACCGCCAGCGCCCGCGCGATGCAGAGGCGCTGCTGCTGCCCGCCCGACAGCCCCAGACCGGACTCGGTGAGCCGGTCCTTGACCTCCTCCCAGAGCGCCGCGTGGCGTAGCGCCCGCTCGACCCTCTCGGCGATGAGCCCGCGCTCCCGAACGCCCGCGATGCGCAGACCGTAGGCGACGTTCTCGAAGATGGACTTCGGAAAGGGGTTGGACTTCTGGAAGACCATGCCCACGCGACGCCGCACCAGGACGGGGTCGACCTCGGGGCCGTAGACGGCCTCGCCGTCCAGGTCCACGTGCCCCGAGATGCCCACCCCCGGGACGGTGTCGTTCATCCGGTTGAGGGAACGCAGGAACGTGCTCTTGCCGCACCCGCTGGGACCGATGAGGGCCAGGACCTGGTTCGTGTGGACCTCGATGTGGACGTCCTTGATGGCCACCTTCTCGCCGTACCGGACGCTCAGGCCCCGGGCCCGCATCTTGATCTGGGCCTCCGCGGCGGAAGAAACGGCGGCTTCGGCGCCCATCGGCGGCGATTGTGGCCAGCCAGGGAGGTGCTGTCGAGTCTTTCACGTGACGTTCGTGTGACGTGAGGCTCACGCAGCGAGCCGCGCTCGCCCCGGAGAGCGTTCGGACTGCGGCGCGATGGGGACGATCTCGGTGCCGCGCTTCATCGTGAAGGCATGGCCGCGCCATTCGATACGGCGGCTCAGGCAGGCGCGCGCCCAGCAGAAGAGCATCACGTACGAGCGGACCAGCTCCAGCGGGAGGTAGCGCGAGGGCAGCCACGAGCCGCGCAGGGCCCTCACCGCGAGCTGCGCCGCCGCCGTCTGCACGAGGCACGTACCCAAGAGCACCACCGCGGTCACCTTGTCGGGCGCCATCGCAAAGCCCGCGCTCGCCACGACGATGGGGGTCATGATGGGCTCGACGTAGAATGCGACCGGGTTGATGCACCGACGCATCTTGGACCAGCGCGTGTGCCGCTCGAGGCTTCGCGACAAGGAGCAGCCGACGTTGCGATTCTCGACGGCGTACAGCGACGTCTTGTGCATCAGGCCGGCGTCGAAGAAGCGGCGGCCCAGCACGTAGTCCTCGGCCAGCACCTCGCCCACGGGCTGGAACCCACCGAGGCGCGCGAGGTCCCGCCGGCGGATCGCCATCGACTTGCCGACCGTGAGCGGCCGGTCCGTCACGGCGTCCAGCGCGACCAGCCCCGGCGACGTGTGCGCGCAGATCTGCAGGTTCTCGAGCGCGGCGCCCACCGTGCGCTCGCCGGTGCCCGAGAACAGGCTCGTGACCATGCTCACGCGCTCGTCCGACATCTCGCCCACGAGCGACCAGAGGTAGGCCGGCTTCACACGGACGTTGGAGTCGGAGACGACGTAGACGTCGCCCGTGGCCACCCTCTCCAGGCCGACCAGCTGCGCCACCTTCGGGTTCGTGGCCGCGTCGGGATCCGTGAGGACCACGCGGGCGTCGAGCTTCGGGTGCCGTGCGACCAGCCGCCGCGCGACCGGGTACGCCGGGTCCTCGTACGAGGCGACCCCCAGGAGCAGCTCGAAGGAGGGGTAGTCGATGCGGGCGAACGACTCGAGGTTGGCCTCGAGATCGTCGTCCTTCCCCGCGAGCGGCTTGAGGATGCTGACGCGAGGGGCGCGATCGACGCGCCGGACCGCGGGCTGCTCGCGAGAACGGGCGACCATGCCGCGCGCGAACAGCAGCATCATCGTGAAGTAGAGCGTGAGGGATGCGGCCGTCAGCGCGACCGCGAGGTGCACGAGGCTCACACTGCGACAATCCCGCCCCATCGTGACGTTCGTCGGCCCCGGGCGTGAACTGTTCGTGACGTTCGTTCAGGTCGCTCTCGCGACGCCCAGCGAGACGGTGAACGTCGACCCCTTGCCCACGGCGCTCTCGACGGAGACCGCGCCGCGCATGGCCTCGACCATGTGCTTGACGATGGAGAGACCGAGGCCCGTGCCGCCCAGCTCGCGCGAACGGCCCGCGTCGACGCGGTAGAAGCGCTCGAAGAGGCGAGGCAAGTGCTCGGCGGGGATGCCGTTGCCGGTGTCGGAGACGATGAGGCGGACGCGCTCGCCCTCCTGGATCGCCTTCACGACGATGCTCGCGCCGGCCGGACAGTACTTCACGGCGTTGTCGACCAGGTTGGAGAGCACGTGCTCCAGGCCGCGCGCATCGCCCTCGACGGCGAGCGGCTCCGCGGGCATCTCCGCGGAGAGGCGCACGCCCTTCTTCTCGGCGCGCTCGCGGAACAGGCCCAGGACGATCGGCACCACGCTGCCGAGCTCGACGCGCTCGCGCTTGAGGCGGAACTCGTTGGACTCCAGCTTGGACAGGTCGAGCATGTCCTCGACGAGGCTCTGCAGGCGCTGCGCGTTGCGTTCGATGATGTCGAGGAAGCGGACCGCGGCCGTCGGATCGTCGAGCGCCCCGTTGCGCAGCGTCTCGGTGGCCGAGCGTACGGCGGCGATTGGGGGGCGTCCGGGGGCCGCGGCTTGCGCTCCGAACTCGCGACGCTGGTACTGGCGGCCCCGCAGGGCGTTGACTGCCACCACCACCACGACCACCGGCTGGTCGTCGCCCGAGAGCGGAGACGCGTGCACGAGCAGACGCCTTGGTTTCAGGCCCGGCAGCTCGATCTCGGTGGGCGCCGCGCCGTGCGCGCCCCGGGCGTCCTCGAGCAGATCGTCCAGCTCGGCGTGGCGCACGGTCTCGATGAGCAGCTTGCCCACGGCCTCGGCGCCGATGAGCAGCATCGAGCGGAGTGCGGAGTTGACCAGGACGATGTGCCCCTCGCGATCGACGACGACCACGCCCTCTTGCATGGCCTCGAGGATCCTGCGCTGCAGGTCGCGCTCGCCGCGGAGCTGGCCGAGGGTCGACGCCAGGCCGCCGGCCAGCCGGTCGAGCGCCTGCCCCAGCTCGACCAGCTCGTCCTGGCCCTCGAGATGCGTGCGAACGGTCAGATCCCCTTCGCCCATGCGACGCGCGGTGTCGGTGAGCGCGCGCACGGCCTCGGCGATGCGCTTCGCGATGAGATTCGAAAGGAACAGGGCGAACGCGAGCGCCACGACGGCGGCTCCCCAGACGAGCTGCCGACCCTGCTCCTTCGTGTGGTCGCCCTCCACGAGGTACGCATCCGTCACCCCCGCCGACACCACGATGAGCGCGATCGACAGGAGAAAGAGCTTCGCGCGGACGCTTTTCACCAGGTGGCTCCCGAGGGGAGCCTACTTCTTCACGAAGCTCGGTGGCACTACCCACTTGGGGCTGCGCAGGAGCTCGCACGACAGGCCGAGGAAGATCGCGCGCAGCACGTCGTCGGGATCGGCGTCGCCCGAGTCGACCATCTGCGCGACGAGCTTGCTCGGGGTCGTCTTGCCGGTCACGGCCTCCAGGGCCGCCATCTGCGCGTCGGGCAGGCGGAACATGTCGAGGCGCACCGGAGGCACCGTCACGCGCTCGATCACCTCCTCGCGGACAGGCGCGAGCATCGCCTCGAGCTCCTCGTACGAGTACCCGTCCCGGATGCCCCGGCCGATGAGCTCGTACGGATCGACGCCGAGCGGGAAGGTCTCCTCCTGGGAGCGCACCCCGCGGGCGAGCGCGATCTCGCCCGACTTCCAGCGGAAGACCTCGGCCAGGCGCTCCTGGGTCTGATCGTGGATGGCCCGGAACAGCTCGATGGGGCGGAGCACGCCGAGACCGACGAGCGCGTCGCCCAGCCGTCCGCCGAACTGCGGCAGCATGGCCAGGGCCATCTCGACCTCCATGCGCAGGACTTGACCGCGATGGATGAGAAACTCGCCCAACAGCTCACGCTTGTCCGTCGAGGTCACGCACTCGGGCGAGCCCTCGACGAAGAACACGCGCTTGCGTCGACCGCCGTCGCGGAGCACCAGCACCCCCGTCTCGCGACGCACGCACAGGTGAAACAGACGGGTGGGCAGCCGCGCCGGATCGAGCTTGCCGCGGTCGATGGCCTCGGTCGGGAAGTCGGCGTCCCACTTGAGCGCGGGGCTCGTCATGAAGCGCGAGACCTCGGCGCACTCGGCGGACGGTTTGAAGCGGCCGTTCTCGATGGAGATCGCGGTGTTCGAGCCGACGATCTCACCCGTGGCGAACATCTCGACGAGCCGGGGCAGCGGCATGGGTCCCGCGATGGTCCCGTCCGAACGCTGGACGCGGTAGATGGGCGGGGCCACGGGCTTGTCACTGGGCGGCCGGACGGCGTTCTCCTCCTCGCGCAGCACGCGGCGCGTGCTCGTGTCGCATTCGATGGGGGCCGTGGACATCACGCCGATGTCCGCCGCGTCGTCGCCCTCGGCCCCGGCGACGAGCCCCAGCTTCTCGACCAGCGAGGCCAGGCGGGAGGGACCGACCTGCAGGCGGCGACGGCGCATGACGTCCTCGAGCGCGCCCGCGAACGCGGCGGCCGTGGGCCAGCGCAGCGCCGGGTCGCGCGAGAGGGCGCGGAAGAGGACGGACCGCACGTCGTCCGGCACGCGGCCGGTGGCGCGATCGATGGCGCTCAGATCGGCGTCGCGGATGCGCAGCAGGACGTCGAGCTCCTTGCCTCCGCTGAAGAGGGGCCGAAGGATCAGCATCTCGGCCAGGACGATGCCGAGCGTGAAGACGTCGCTGCGCGCGTCGAGCTCGCGGCCGACGACCTGCTCGGGCGACATGTAGCCGAGCTTGCCCTTGAGCTGCCCGGCGTCGGTGCGTCGCTCGATCTCCGCAGCGCGCGCGATGCCGAAGTCGGTGAGCTTGACGGCGCCGGTGCGGTCGATGAGCACGTTGCCGGGCGACACGTCCCGGTGCACGAGCGCCAGGGGTTTGCCCTCGTCGTCGCGCGCGTTGTGGGCGTAGTCGAGGGCCCGCAGAATGGAGAGCGTGATGTGCAGGCAGACCTCGAGGGGCAGCTCTTCGGCCTGCCCCGCCGCGGCGCGTACGAGTCGGGCGGCCGTGGTGCCGTCCACGTACTCCATGGCCATGTACAGCTCGCCCTCTTGCTCGCCGAAGTCGAACACCTGCACGATGTTGGGGTGGCCGAGCCGGGCGCACACCCGCGCCTCGTCGACGAACATGGCGACGAAGTCGGGGTCGCGAGCGAACTGCGGCAGGATGCGCTTGACGGCTACCAGCTTCTGGAATCCGTGCGGCCCTGCACGTCGCGCGAGGTACACCTCCGCCATACCTCCCGTGGCGAGCCGCCGGAGGAGCTCGTACGGCCCCAGGCGCAGGGGCGCCGGGATTGTGGAGATGGTCATACCCACGTCCAGCTTAACACGGGTAGCGGTCCGACCGGAGCCCGACTACGTTCGCGCACGGTTTCCCACCCACATCACCGCATGCCCCCCATGCCCAGCCCTTCGCGTCAGATGCAGCTCGGTTCCCGGGGGACGATGGCGGAAGGGCCGCCGCGAAGG
>VFSW01011925.1_pt1 | contig 12174 bp, 11 predicted proteins | sample 5358111 | NCBI WGS metagenome assembly VFSW01 (sample SAMN11554181, study PRJNA540505) | mine drainage metagenome | isolation source: sediment from site ElyBrook_90M | place: USA: Ely Copper Mine, Vershire, VT | collected 2017
ACTAAACAACCTCCAGCTAAAGCTGGAGGGTTTAATTAACGGACTGAAAGTCCGGATACGCGTCGCCTAAACGACGCGTCCTAATCGGGTTCCATTTTGAAATCATCGTCAAGCTTAGGCTCAAAATGATGCTCCAGATACTGCCGGATCATCTCTTCCGTCATTTGCCCTACCGTTGCACAAAAGTACCCTCTCGCCCAAAAATGCCTGCCCCAGTATCGCTTCTTCAAGTGTGGAAATTCCTCGAAAAGCTTGCTCGATGTGCGCCCCTTGATGCGCCTCATAATTTCACTCGGCGCCATATTGGGCGGACAACTCACCAGAATATGGACATGATCTTTACTCACAACACCTTTTACGATCCTCATCTCAAAAGCTTCACAGGTCTCGCGCACCAACTCCCGTACTCGGACAGCAACTTCCCCGTTCAACACCTTGTAACGATATTTCGTCACCCATACAAAGTGATACTCAATCTGAAAAACCGTATGGCTTCCATATCTATAATCCATGCTGCACCTCCCTTCATGCAGCATATTGTCGCAGCTAAAGCTGACCGGCTAAAGCCGGTGGTTTAAACCTTGGGATGGACAATTAATTCCGGCACGCTGGTGAACACACCACGGCGCAGGCGCTCAGTGGTGATGTCGCGGAAGAATCGTTCGACCATGTTGAGCCACGATGCCGATGTTGGTGTGAAGTGCATATTGAAGCGAGGGTGTTTAGCAAACCACTCCTGCACAACAGGATGTTTATGTGTGGCATAGTTGTTGGCGATCAAATGTAGCGTCTTGTCTTTGGGTGTTTCACGGTCAATCTTCTTCAAAAACTTCAGCCACTCGACATGGGTGTGGCGCGGTTGACACTGACCGATGACCTGGCCGTCTAGTACATTGAGCGCGGCGAACAAAGTGGTCGTGCCATTGCGTTTGTAATCGTGAGTCATAGTTTCCGCACGGCCTTTCTTCAATGGCAATCCCGGCTGGGTGCGATCCAGCGCCTGCACCTGACTCTTCTCGTCGCAGCACAGCACCATCGCGTGCTCAGGAGGTGACATATACAGACCGACAATATCTTCGAGTTTTTCGGCGAACTTGGGATCGCGCGAAACCTTGAAACCGCGCACGATGTGAGGTTTCAGACCGTTGGCGCGCCAGTGCCGGGAAATGCTGGCAGCGCTTACCCCCTGCTCGATCGCCATCTTGCGGGTGCTCCAGTGGGTAGCCGCTTCAGGTTTGGTTTGCGTGGTCAGTTCAACCAAACGTACTACATCGACCTTGGTTGATGGTCCACCACGCGGCAGGTCGCGTTCGATACCGGTCAAACGTAACTGTGCATACCGCTCGCGCCAGCGTGAAACTTGTGCACGCCCCACACCCAACTGCCGGGCAATGTCCTTGTTCTGCATTCCATCTGCTGCCAGCAACACAATATTCGCCCGCTGGACCAGCCTCACGCTGGATAGGCGGGAACGCTTTAACTTGGTCAACTCAGCCTGCTCTTCCTTGGTCAGCATAATTTCGGTAGCAACTCGCAATTTATTCTCCATTTCGTACGCACCGAGCATTGGAGTGATATTGTTATTATAAGTTCCATTAAGAATGCAACACTACACTAGTTGTTTCATCTGCGTAGAAAAATAAAACTCATGGATCATGAAGAAGCACACGATGGATGAGCGGTGCAAATCCGATTGCTTTTTATTGATACGCGGATTGAACTGCGGCTTGAAGGTTAAGTGCCGGGATTCAGCTCGAAATCGTTTTCGCCGATAAAGGTGCGGGTGGGGATGACGTTGCGGTCGAGCTGCCCCATCAGGGTGTACGCAAGATCGTCGTACCAGAGATCATCTTCCAGATACCAGGAATGCGAGACCATGCCATCGATGGTTTTAAACTTTCGCTCTGGCACAGCCGCGTAGCGCGGTCCGCAATTCACATCCAGCGCTTTATCATTCGCCGGTGTCCTGATGGGCATGCCCACTCTCCCGACGCGCGAACTGAAGTCGATGTTCTTTGCATTGGAGGCGGCCAGCGCTTCATCGTGGCCGCTGAAGTAGTTGGTCAGACGCCCGCAGTGCCTGAACACTGGCAGCATGTCGGGATTGTTGATTGAAAAGCAATCCGATGAGATGTCGGCGGCAAACAGCACCAGCTGACCGATGCGCCAGTCGTTGGCGAGATTCGCATCGCGGCCTTTGTCGACGGATCGAAACGCTTCGCGCACCACGAATCCGCCCATGGAGTGGGCCATCAGGTGTACATTGACCGGGCAATCCTTGAGCGTGAATTTGGTAAACGGAATGATGCCGCCTTTGACCAGATAGGCTGCGGCCTGTTGTGCCTCAAACCGATCGTAGGAATAAAGCGCCGCATTGCCTGCGGTGGGCCAGTCAAACCCGATAACCATGCACTCAAAATGACGCTTGCCTAGCTCCGCTTCAACCAATCGTTGACGAAGCAACGCTTCTTTTGCATCCGTGTTGTAACCGTGTACGAAAAAAATGACATCGAGCCATTTTTTTGCAGGGGAAGGATTTGCATGGCTGACAATCTCTTTCAGCCATTGCGACACGCCGCCGACTTTATGGGAAGGCCGTGGCTCAGCAGAGCTGTCCGGCACATGCAAATATCAGATCGAACCCATGTGGCCGTTGAATGTATCGGCGTTTTGATCTTTGCCACGTACGCTCAAAATAAAACTGCTCATTTTATTCTCCTGGACAAACGTTATGCTTAATCTGTTTTTTAAACAATATGCCGAAATGCATAGGCAATCCGGACTGCTGGATTTGATTTCTGTATGCCGCAGTTTGGCAATCTGCTTTTTACCCGTACAATCACGCGCTGAAAGGGATTGTTGATGAGCGAAGCAATACATGATTAACTATATATACTGTTTACCGGGGCGCACGTATGAGCCTGCTCAAAGTTGAGGATTTGGTCACGGGGCTGCATTCGGGTGTCGCCATTGTGGATGGTATTTCATTTGACATTGCTGCGGGCGAGACATTCGCGCTGCTGGGCGAATCCGGCTGCGGGAAATCCATGACGGCGCTGTCGCTGATGCGGCTGTTGCCCGATGGCGTTGCGAATCGTTCAGGTTCGGTGACGCTTGGCGGAACGCGGCTGTTCGAATTGCCCGAGCGCGAAATGCGAAACTTGCGCGGCGGCAAAATGGCGATGATCTTTCAGGAGCCGGGTCTGAGCCTCAATCCCGTGATGACGGTGGGCGAGCAGATCATTGAGGTGCTGAAGCTGCATGGGCGGATACCCTCTCCCCATACCCCTCCCCCACTAGTGGGGGAGGGGGTGAAGCAGCGCTGTATCGAACTGCTGGATCAGGTCGGCATACCCGATGCTGCGCGGCGGGTGGGTGAGTATCCGTTTCAGTTGTCCGGCGGCATGAAGCAGCGCGTGATGATCGCGATGGCGCTGGCAGGAAGTCCTGATTTGCTGGTCGCCGATGAGCCGACCACGGCGCTGGATGTGACGATACAGGCGCAGGTGCTGCAATTGTTGCGCGATACGCAGGACAAAAGCGGCATGGCGACGCTTTTGATCACGCACGATCTTGGCGTGGTGGCGGAGAATGCGCATCGCGTCGCGGTGATGTACGCGGGACAGATCGTCGAGCAGGCCAGCCGCAAAAGTCTTTTTGAAAAACCGTTGCATCCTTATACGCAAAAGCTGTTTGCAGCCATGCCGCGCTCAGGCGACCAGATGCTGGCCGCAATTGCAGGCAGTGTGCCGCCGTTGGGCAGCGTTGTGCAAGGTTGCCGCTTCGCGTCGCGCTGCGACCATGCCTGGAAGCTGTGCTTTGATGTAACGCCGGCATGGACGACTGTTGCAGAGGGAGGAGGTGTCAAATGCCATTTGTACGGCAGGATTGAGGATCGAGGATCGAGGATAGAGGATTCAGAAGGCAGGATTGAGCGCCCCTCTCATGCTCACGGGAGAGGGGTTGGGGGAGAGGGCGTTTTACCCTCACTCCTCAATCCTCACTCCTCAATCCTGCAAGTTTCCGACTTGCGCGTCCACTTTCCGATCAAAAAAGGCATCCTGCAGCGCGTGGTAGGGCAGGTGAAGGCGGTGGATGGCGTATCGCTTGAAATAGCAAAAGGGCAGACGCTTGCGCTGGTGGGCGAATCCGGTTGCGGCAAGACCACGCTGGGCAAGGCATTGCTGCAATTGATTCCGCCAACAGGTGGCAGCGTTCAATTTGACGGGCGCGAAATGGTCGGGGTAAAAACCACTCAGCGCGCCTCGATGCAGATGGTGTTTCAGGATCCGTATGCATCGCTCAACCCGAAGATGCGCGTGGCGGAAATACTCGAAGAGGGCATGAGCGCGATGAGTATCGGCGGCAGCAGTGCGGCGCGTCAGAAGCTGATCGATGCGCTGCTGGACAAGGTGGGCCTGGCTGCATCTGCGAAATGGCGCTACCCGCATGAATTCTCGGGCGGTCAGCGGCAACGCATTGCGATTGCGCGCGCGCTGGCCGTCTCTCCGCAACTTTTGATTTGCGATGAGCCAACCAGTGCATTGGATGTGTCGGTGCAGGCGCAGATTCTGAATCTGTTAAAAGCACTGCAACAGGAATTGAATCTTTCCTACCTGTTCATCACGCACAATCTTGCGGTGGTGGAATATCTGGCACATGAAGTGTGTGTGATGTATCTGGGGCGCATTGTCGAGCGCGGCACGTCAGAAGAGGTGCTGAGAAACCCCGCGCATCCCTATACCCGTGCGCTGCTATCCGCTGTGCCACGCATCGACGGACAGCATCGCGAATACATCCGCCTGGCGGGTGATATGCCGTCTCCTGCCAATCCGCCGGCAGGCTGTCACTTTGCGCCGCGCTGCAGTATGGCCATCGCAGTTTGCAGATCAAGTTACCCGCCTTCGACAAACCTGTCGGCAAGTCACGTCGTGCATTGCCATTTGCAGGAGATGAATTCAGGTTGACGGGAGGCTGCCGTTGGATTAAAAAGGCTATGCAGGGTTTTGCAAATTTCGCAGCGATTGTAATTTAACCTTCCAGGGAGAGCATCATGAATGCCAAATCAACGAGCGTACAAGGCGATGTCAGCAAGGAGAAACTGATGCAGGATTTGCAACTGGTGGTGTCGGATGCCGAGGAGTTGCTCAAGGCAACTGCGTCACAAGCGGGTGAAAAGGTGAGCGCTGCGCGTGAGCGCATTCAGGAAAGTTTGAATGCGGCCCGGGCGCGTCTGACTGTTACTCAGGAAGCCATGCTGGAGAAGACAAAACAGGCGGCGCGTGCGACGGACGAATATGTGCATGAGAATCCATGGTATGCGGTAGGCATTGCAGCCGGCGTTGGTCTGGTCGTGGGCATGCTGATTTCGCGCGGACGTTAGGCGATGGCGGAAGGTTTGCTGGGCTCGGTCAGGCGCTTGCTGTCTACGCTGACGTCCATTGCATCCACAAGGCTGGAGTTGCTGGCCAACGAGCTGCATGAGGAACGTCTGCATGTGGAGCAGATGCTGCTGTATTTTTTTTCAGCGCTGTTCTGTTTTGGCATGACCATCATGCTGCTGACCGTGTTTGTCGTTGCGCTGTTTTGGGATGAGCATCGCTTGGCCGTACTGGGTGGTTTGAGTGCGGTGTTCCTTGCGGCAGGCGTCATGCTGGTTATGCGTTTGCAAAAAATAGCCAGGAGCAAATCAAGGCTGTTTTCCGCGAGCCTGGCCGAGCTTTCCCGCGACCGCGAACAGCTGGATGGCACAGGTGAGTAAGCGTATGCAGGAGGTGATGCAGCGTCGCCAGTTATTGCTGGCGAGAATAGCAGCGCAGCGCGGGCAGATGGCCGAGCTTTCCGCGACCTTGCAGACGCCCCTGTATCTTGCCGATCAGGCCTGGAGTGTGGTGAATTTTATGCGTAGACATGCGCTGCTGTTCGCAGGCGTGGCGGGTCTGGTTGTGGTGAAAAGGCGCGGCGTGACCTCGCTTGCGAAAGGTGTCTGGCGGGCCTGGAAAAAATATCGTTTTTTTATTGCGGCTGCCAGAAAAATGACTGCACGACTGTAGCCTTACCAGGTGTCAATCTATCTGTCTTGTCTGGCAAGATGCGTGTGTGACGCCTTGTTGTTTTGATGTGCTACTCTTGTTGCGTGTTTGCTGTGATGGGCAAGCCTGGTTGAATGTTTGCCTGTCAGGTGGCGGTGCTTTGAACTGGCAATACGCAGTCGCTGCCCGGCTTTGACATGCTTCCACTGTACATTCCAATTTCTTAAAGTCGCGACGCTGACATGGTAGCGGCGTGCCAGTTTGTCCAGCGTATCGCCTTCCCGCACTGTGTACTGGATGCCTTCGCTCTCGGGCGTGTCAAGGCTGTCGGCATGCAGATGCATATTGAAGGGTTCAAATCCGGCCTCGTCTTCGTCGGACTCGCTTTTTAGCGGAACCAGCAGCGTCTCGTCTGTGCTGTATTTGGCGCGCGCGGACAAGCCGTTGACCGATCTTAGTTTTTCCAGCGTGAGGCCGAAACGCGGCGCCAGATGATCCAGCCTTTCGCCCGGCTTTGCGTGATATGCCTGCCAGCTGACCAACGGTTTGTCGTAGTTCTGAAGATTCGTCTTAAAGGTCTCGACCTTGTCGACCGGCAGCAGAATATAATCGCTGTTGTCATGCAGTATCACCGGACGGTTGTTTGCCGGATTCAGCGCAACGAATTCGTCACGGGAAATGTCTGCGAGCTGGGCGACCAGTTTTACATCGATATGTTTGGTTGTCGGAACGACGGCAAAATAGGGTTTGTTGGGGATATCTGACAACGTTAGGCCATAGTCGGACGGGCGATCGACGATATTTTTGATGGCCAGCAGTTTCGGCAAATAATTGCGTGTCTCATCCGGCAAATTGAGGCTCGCATAATCTGTGGGCAGGCCTTTTTTGCGGTTTTTTTCCTGGGCGCGCTGGATCGCGCCTTCTCCCCAGTTATAGGCCGCGAGTGCAAGACTCCAGTCGCCGAACATGGTATGCAGTTTTTCCAGATAATCCAGTGCGCTCGTAGTGGCGCCTATGATGTCGCGCCGGCCGTCGTACCACCAGTTTTGCCGCAAGCCGAAATTTTTGCCTGTAGTGGGCATGAACTGCCAGATGCCGGATGCGTTACTGCTTGAATGGGCGCCTGGATTAAAACCGCTTTCTATCATGGGCAGCAGCGCGATTTCACTGGGCATGCCGCGCCGTTCGACTTCGCTCGTGATGTAATACAGATAGCGGCTCGCCCTGTCCATCATGCGGGCAACGTATTCCGGTTTGCTCGCATACCATTGTTCGTGTTTGGCAACCAGGGGGCTGTCGATTGCCGGCATGGTGAAGCCGCCGCGCAAACGTTGCCAAAGATCGTCAGTGTTTAATTCGCTCCCGGGGATGAGCGTGAGTTGCACGTTGCGCGCGTTCGTAAAGGTGAGCGGCACAGCCTCCAGCGAAGTGCTCAGCGTGAGTTTTTCTTCAGCATGTGCGTTGAGCGTGCCTATTGCGAGCAATAGCGGAAAAATCAGTTTGATCAATGGCACGAACCCGACCTTGGAAAGGAATCTGAAAAAGCTCGTCATGCTAGCCGACTTGTCAGGGACTGGTCAATACAAATCAGGATTGAGGATTGAGATCTGGGATATATTTTATAATTGACAAGGAGTTCATCATGAAGATTCTCATCTGTGGCGCATCAGGATTTGTAGGCAGGCATCTGACTGATGCATTGCGCGGTGCGGGGCACACCGTGATACGCGCGGTGCGCAGACCAAAGGAGCAGGGCGACATCGCCGTGGACTTTTTAAACGACAATGAAAAGGAGATATGGTTGCCGCGTTTGCAAGGGATAGAGGTCGTCATCAATGCGGTAGGCGTGTTGCGTAACAGCCCGAAATATCCCATGCAAAAACTGCACGCGGAAACACCCGCCGCGCTCTTTGCTGCATGCGCAGAGGCTAGGGTTGAGCGCGTGGTTCATCTGTCAGCCTTGGGTGTGGACAGCGGAATCGATGTGCCGTATTTCACCACGAAAATGTCTGCCGAGCGCGCATTGTTTGCCTTGCCTGCCAAAGTGCTGTGTTTGAGGCCTTCCGTGATTTACGGCGAGGATGGCGCGAGCGCACAGATGTTCAGAAAAATGGCCAAACTGCCTGTTCATGTGTTGCCTATGGGCGGTATTCAGTTGCTGCAGCCTGTGCATATCGACGACATTTGTTTGGCTGTTGCGGCGTGGCTGGCTGACACGAATCCGGACCGCCAAATCATCGCTGCGGTGGGTAGCGAGGCGGTTACAATGCGGGGCATGCTGGATAGCTATCGGGAACAGATGCACCGGCGTCCTGCCTGGCATGTCGCGCTTCCGTCAGCGTTCGTAAAGCTAACGGCCATGATAGGCGATTATATTCCGTCAAGCCCGATGTGCAGCGATACCTATGCGATGCTGTCGGCAGGAAATACCGCGGATATGGCAGGTTTCAGGAAGCTGCTAGGCCGCACACCGAAAAGCTTTCGCGAATTCATCGTGGCAAGCTAGAACGCTGCACACCTCAGCACGTCAATAGATTTGCTTGTTGGTCTGCCCACATCTTTAGTATATTTGCAAATCAATAATTTATAGGGTTGTAATCCAATGGTAAAAGTGCTGTTTGTTTGCATGGGAAATATCTGCCGTTCTCCCACGGCAGAGGCAGTGTTCCGCAACTATGTTGAAAATGCAGGCTTGTCGGAATCTATCCTGATTGACTCTGCGGGAACGCATGATTACCACATCGGTCATGCGCCTGATTTGCGTTCCCAGCAGGCAGCAGCTCAGCGTGGTTATGACATGAGCAGCCTGCGAGGGCGACAGGTAACAGGCCAGGATTTTGAATATTTTGATTATGTGCTGGCGATGGACAAGGCTAATCTTTCTATTCTGCAATATCTGGTGCCGCGTGGATGTAAGAAGCATCCCCAATTATTCCTCGATTATGCGCACCATCACCATGAACGCGAAGTACCTGACCCATATTACGGCGGTGAGCAAGGCTTTGAACATGTACTGGACATGGCAGAGGATGCAGCGCAAGGACTGTTGCAGCACATTCAGCAGCGTCACCGTTGAGGCGCCAGGAATAAAAAAACCGCACGAGATTTATATCGTGCGGCTTTTTAAGTCGGAACTGAATTACGCCTTCGGATTTTGCGTTTCGATCTGCACCAGTGGTTCATTCTCAACATACACTTCAAGCTGGCGTGTGCGGCGACGATTGACAGGTTGAGGTCTTTGTGTAGTATCAACGACAGCTGCAATTTTCTCCGGCGCTGTTTCAATCTGAAACAGGTCTCCTGTTGTGAGGGGCGCCGCAACAGGACGTGCGTTTACAGCTGGAGTCGTCGCTACAGGTTCCGTGGCTATAACAGATGCAACTGCAGATTCTGCCATGACAGGTTCGCTTGCTACAACTGCTGCCGCAACAGGTTTTGTCATGACGACAGGTGTCACAGCCACGATTTCAGTTGCCACTGGAACAGCAGCCACGAAAGCAGTGGGCATCGCAACATATTCCGTCGGTTTGCGTACGGCCGCCATTTCCGGAATGCGTTCCACTGATTCAACGGTGCCTGTTTCAGTTCCCGTGCTTGTTTCAGTCGCTGGAACTACATCGCGCTTTTCGCGTTCACGGCGACCACCGCGGCGTCCGCGACGACGGCTCTTTTCAGTCTTCTCCGCTTCGGTTTCGGCCTCAATGGGAGTTGTTGCAGAACTTTCGAGGATAGCTTTGTCTTCTGCGACGCGTGGTTCGGCAGGCTTTCTGGGTGGACGCGGGGGCCGCTTCGCTTCTGCAGGGAGCGGTTTTTCAGTTGATTTTTCAACAGATTGAGCCGCACTGCGCTCTGGCTTTTCGGTGCGTTCGGGTCTGTCGTTGCGGTCACGGCGTTTTCGGTTGCCACCTTCGCTGCGTTCAGAACGTTGAGGACGGGTGCGCTGAGGAGTGCTGGCAACGGGCGCTTCCTTAACAGGTTTTTCACTGGAAAGCAGAGATTTGAACCAGCCGCCGATCTGGCTTAATACGCCGGGCGCGGCGGTAAACTGTTCCGTCGCCTTCATCGGTGCAGGGGCCATAGGTGTAATGCCCTTGACAGCAGCCACCGTACGCACGCCTTTGGCGGGCTCCTGTGACGCCTTGTCAGTTTCAGGTTTTTCTACCAGCGTGTAACTGGGCTGTGCAGTCTCGCTGCTCAGCTCGTCCTGGCGCAGGCGATTGATGCTGTAGCTGGGCGTTTCCAGATGCGGGTTGGGAATCAGCGTGATTGGCACTTTAAGGCGAGATTCGATGCGGTGCAGGTCGGCGCGCTTTTCATTGAGCAGGAAGGTTGCTACATCGACGGGCACTTGCGCGTGTATCGCAGCGCTGCTGTCTTTCATTGCTTCTTCCTGAATGATGCGCAGGATATGCAAGGCGGAAGACTCGGTGCCGCGTATGTGACCGATGCCGTTGCAGCGGGGGCAAGTGATGTAGTTGCTCTCGCCCAGAGAGGGTTGCAGGCGCTGGCGTGACAACTCCAGCAGGCCGAAGCGCGAGATTTTGGCCGTCTGCACACGGGCGCGGTCAAAGCGCAGCGAATCGCGCAGGCGGTTTTCCACGTCGCGCTGGTTCTTGCTGTTTTCCATGTCGATGAAGTCGATGACGATCAGACCGCCCAGATCGCGCAAGCGCATCTGGCGTGCGATTTCTTCGGCCGCTTCGAGGTTGGTGTTAAGCGCCGTCGCCTCAATGTCAGATCCCTTGGTTGCGCGCGCCGAGTTGATGTCGATCGCGGTCAGGGCTTCGGTGTGGTCGATGACGATCGCGCCGCCCGAAGGCAGGCGCACTTCGCGCGAATGAGCCGATTCAATCTGGTGTTCGATCTGAAAGCGCGAAAACAGCGGTACGTCATCCACATAGCGCTTGATGCGGTTCACGTTGTCCGGCATCACCGTGCTCATGAACGCATGTGCCTGCTGATACACTTCGTCGGTGTCGATCAGGATTTCGCCGATTTCGGGATTGAAGTAGTCACGGATCGCGCGTACCACCAGAGAGCTTTCCAGATAGATCAGCGAAGGCGCGCTTTCGGTTTCAGCCGCATCTGCGATGGCGGTCCAGAGCTGGATCAGGTAGTTCAGGTCCCATTGCAGCTCTTCTTCATTACGCCCGATGCCGGCGGTGCGCGCGATGATGCTCATGCCTTCCGGTACTTCCAGATGGGAGAGCACTTCGCGCAATTCGGTGCGTTCATCTCCTTCGATGCGACGTGAAACGCCCCCGCCGCTCGGGTTGTTCGGCATCAGAACGATGTAGCGACCGGCAAGGCTGATATAGGTGGTCAGCGCTGCACCTTTGTTGCCACGCTCGTCCTTTTCAATCTGGACCAGCAATTCCTGACCCTCGCGCAAGGCTTCCTTGATTGAGGGGCGGCTGCCGCAACCGGGTTGGTAAAACTGCGAGGAGACTTCTTTGAAGGGGAGGAAACCGTGGCGGTTGCCCCCATACTCGACAAAACAGGCTTCGAGGCTGGGTTCGATGCGGGTGATGACTGCCTGGTAGATGTTGCTCTTGCGTTGTTCCTTGCCGGCGATTTCAATGTCGAGGTCGATAAGTTTCTGACCGTCAACAATGGCGACACGGAGTTCTTCCGGCTGTGTCGCATTGAATAGCATGCGTTTCATATATGTTGTCTCCCGCGCTCTGACACGGGAAGACTCAAGCTACACGCGGTTAGGCTTGTGAGAGTAACGGCTGACGATATTAGGTCAAATAGGTTCTCATCATGTAGCTGGTCTAAAAATTGTCTTGGGTGACAGGGCATTCGTTGCATCACGGCTGGGGAGTTCCTGGACGGGCGGCTTGCACTTGTCCGGCTCGACCACGTTGCAACGCTTATGTCCCGTCACAAAAATCCACAGGTGCTTTGAGCGCGTAAATCAATTACTATCTCTGCTGGTTCCGGTGAGCGATATTAACCGGGTTGCGGTTGAAGGGGGGTGGCGCCTGGCGCCTGGCCTATGATCTGAACCAATCTGTAGAGCATGTCAGAAACAATCGGCGGGAGTGTATCCCAAATTACCCACACCTGAAACGCGCGAACGGCGAAGTATAAGCATAATGAATGGTTTAAGCAAAGAATCTGTCACATTTCTTGAGAT
>VFSW01011926.1_pt1 | contig 12173 bp, 8 predicted proteins | sample 5358111 | NCBI WGS metagenome assembly VFSW01 (sample SAMN11554181, study PRJNA540505) | mine drainage metagenome | isolation source: sediment from site ElyBrook_90M | place: USA: Ely Copper Mine, Vershire, VT | collected 2017
CAGGATGACAAGGCGAAGGGTTGCTCGACTTTGACCATCCGCCCCGCTTTACGTTACGCTCGCCTCCTCTTTTAATTCTGATTTTAATTCTGAGTTGCAATCCGCACGGAGGGTCAGTGATTCGCTTTCTTCTTCGCTTCCTGTGTGTGTTGTTCATAGTGCGCGCTGCTCTCGCGCAAACTCCGTCCTCCGAGCCCCCGCCCATCATGCTGCCATCCAGCAAGATGCTCACCGTGCCTTCGCCGGGACGCATTGGCAGCACAAACAGTTTTCCGGTGACGATGGTAGTCAGTCCCGACGGGCGTTATGCGGCGTTGTTGAATGACGGCTACGGGACGCAGGAGACGCTGGCCCACCAGTCGATTTCGGTGCTCGATCTGAAGACGAATCAGATTGTGGAATATCCGGACGCGCGGTTGAGCGATGAATCGCACCAGAGTTATTTCATCGGGCTGGCGTTCAGTTCCGACGGGAAGCGTCTTTATGCTTCGGTCGGTTCGCTAACCGATCCGACTGGCACGAAGGCTGGCGACACGGGGAACGGGATTGCGGTATACAGCTTCGCCGCGGGGAAGGTTTCGCCAGAGCGATTCATTCCGATTGCGCCGCAGCCGCTGTCGACGGGGAAGAAACTGGCGGTGGGAATCCAGTCGGCGCCGCATACGGCAGTGCCGTATCCGGCGGGGCTGGCGCTGATCTCCGATGGGGGGAAGGACAAACTTCTGATCGCCAACAATCTTTCGGATAACGCGGTGCTGCTCGATCCTGCGACAGGGAAAGTGCTCCAGACGTTCTATCTGAGCACGAGTGATCTGGTGCCGTCGTCGTACCCGTATACGTGCGTCGCGACGAAAGATGGGCGCCGAGGGTGGTGCAGTCTGTGGAATGCATCGCAGGTGGCGGAACTGGATTTGACGAGCGGGAAGGTTGTGCGAAGGATCGACCTGAAGAAGCCCGACGATCCGCTTGCCCCGGGATCGCATGCCACCGCGATGCTGCTGAGCCCGAATGAAAAGTCTCTTTACGTGGCGCTGTCAAACGCCGATGCAGTCGCGGTCGTAGGAACAGATGCCGGATCGCTCTGGGCGCTTCTGTCCACGACCTTGGCGGATCAGAAATTTGCGGGAACTTTTCCTGTCGCTCTGGCGCAGTCTGGCGACGGCAAGCGACTCTTCGTGGCCGATGCGTCACAGGATGCAGTGGCTGTTCTCGAAGTCTCCACACTGTCCAGGGGGTCCGTGCCGGACGCTACGTCCTGGGGACTAGGCTTCATCCCCACCGACTGGTACCCCAGCGCCCTAGCGGTGCACGGCGACGACCTGCTCATCGCGACCGCCAAGGGGGAAGGCACACGCCCGAACAAAGATATGGGCAAGACGCCGTATGAGACGAAGCACCACGATCATCCCTACATCCCGACCCTGCTCCGCGGATCGATTGCGCGGCTGAATATTCCGTCGACGATCGAGAAGCTTCCGCAGCTTACGCAGATGGTCGAGCATGACAATCTGCTGCACGCCGATCCTGGGACGATCGCGTTCGCTGGCGGGCAGAATCCCATCAAGCACGTGATTTATGTCATCAAGGAAAATCGCACCTATGATCAGATTCTTGGCGATCTGAAAGTTGGCGATAAACCAGTGGGCGACGGCGATCCCTCGCTCACCATGTACGGCGCCGATATTACGCCAAACGAACACAAGCTGGCGCTACAGTTTGGCGTGCTCGACAATTTCTACGACAGCGGAGAAGTCTCCGGCGACGGGCATCTCTGGTCGACGGCCGCGATCACTTCCGACTACGACGAACGGACCTGGCAGATTGCTTACCGCGGCCATGAGCGCGCCTACGATTTTCAAGGGCAGAATGCCGACGAATATCCTCTGGAGCACAACTTGCCGGACATCGACGACCCCTCCACGGGATATCTCTGGGACAATCTGGCGCGCAATCACATGACTTACCGCGACTATGGCGAATATGTGAACGCGGAGTGGTGCAACGAAAAGCGCAAGGCGGCCAGTCCGAAGCAGGGAACACCTTCTGGGCAGGAGGCGCGCTGTCCGCGCACCGAACTCGAGCAGGGCGGGACGCTACCACCGAATGTGGGCGATCCGCATGGCGGGCCCAGTCCGTGGCCGTGGGCGGTGCCGCTGTTCAGCGGAGTAAAGCCCAGCAAGGCGGTGCTGCGCGACCACTTCGATCCGCTGTATCCGGATTTCAATACCGACTATCCCGACCAGCTTCGCGCCGATGAATTCATGAATGAGTTTGAGGCTTATGTGCGGGCCCGAGAATCGCACGAGGGGCCCGACTTTGAGCTGCCTTCGTTCGTGCTGTTATACCTGCCCGACGACCATACGGGAGGCACGCGTCCGGATCGTCCGCGCCCGGCGGCGTCGGTGGCGGACAACGATCTGGCCCTGGGACGTGTCGTCGACGCGGTATCGCATAGCCCGTACTGGGACGACACTGCGATTTTCGTGCTGGAAGACGATGCCCAGGACGGGGCCGACCATGTGGACGCGCATCGTTCAATCGCGTTTGTGGTCAGCAAATATTCGCCGGGATATTATTCAGCGGGAGCGGCGCGCCCTTATGTCGAGCATCGCTTTTACACCACAGTAAACCTGATTCATACGATGGAGATGCTGCTCGGCCTTCCGCCCATGAACCAGAACGACGCGTACGCGCCGGTGATGGCGCAGTTGTTTTCTGGTTCGGGAAACCAGCCGCCGTTCAAAGTGGACAAGCGCAATCTGAATAACGGCCTGATCTACGAAAGGAACAGGAAGGAAGCGCCGGGGTCGAAGATCTCGTCGAAGATGGATTTCTCGCGTCCCGACGCGGCGGGGGCGGCGCAGCTGAATCGGGTGCTGTGGCAGGATCGGATGGGCGATGCGCCCATGCCGGCGTCGAAGCACACGGTGTTGCCGGCGGGAGGGGACTAGGGCGCGCGGCCGTCATCTCGTTTCAGACGAGAGTCCCACTTCTCACGCAAGGGACGCGTGAGAAATCGGGCAGCCGAAGTATTTCCTGCGGACTCCGTCAATCCCCGTAACAAGCATTCTATTATTGGACAATAGCATTCTATGCTATTCTATGCAGAGGAGTGTCGAAGAGATCATGAAACTGGCGGACAAAATTAGAAACTACGGCCGTAAGCAGTACGTCCTGCCTGCCCGTAAGAAGAAAGTGCGCCGCTTTTCGATCCGGGCTGGGGATGTGGTGAATGAGCTCGGAATCGGTGGTAGCCGGGCGCCGGCCGTTTGCAGCGCGCTCAGGACTCACCAATTCTTGCGCGATAACGAATTACGCTTGGTCGAGAAGACCGGTCCGAAGTCTGGGCAGAGTACCACAGTGACCTATACCTACGAATTCGCCAATTCTGGGGCATCCCCGACGTCGGAGGACGCGTGGTCGAAGTTGCGCGGGGCGCTGAAGGATGTTTTTGCGGAACTGGGAGGCGGTGAGGCCTATCTTCGAGCGGAACGCAGCAATTTCTACGGGCCTGAGAGCAACAAGTGAGCCGCATTTACTGGGACACGATGCTGTTCATTTATTGGCTCGAAGACAATCCGCAGTGTGCGAAGCGTGTAAAGCAGGTTCAATCGCGGATGAGGGAGCGCGGGGACGAGTTGCTTACCGGCGCTTTCACTTTCGGGGAAGTGCTGGCCGGTGTCTATCGAACGCGCGATGCGCAGCGGGTGAAAGAAGTGCGAGTGCTCTTGCAGGAAGCAGTATCCGAGGTCTTGCCGTTCGATCTGGAAACGGCGGACCATTACGCGCGCATCCGGGCCGCGTTCGGCGTTTTCCCGGCAGACGCCATACCCCTGGCGGCGGCTGCCCAGGCCGGCACGGACCTGTTCTTAACCAACGACAACCGGCTGGTCGGCAAGTTTGTGCCGGGTATTCAATTTATCGCGTCGCTGAACGACCATGTACTCTGAGCTACGCTCTCCTGACGATTCAGCAAACCCCACCCTCTTTCGCAAACCAACGCGAAACAAGGATGGGGCAACCGTTTCTTAATCTCTTACAATGCTCACCCTACTTCAGACTCACGGTTTGCTTGAGCGGCAGGTCTTGTGACGAACCGCCGACCATGAAGCCATAGTCTCCTGGAAGCAATTGCCATGCGTTTTGGTCGACGTTGAAGATGGAGAGATATTTCGGGTGCACTTCGACCGATACTTCCTTACTTTCTCCGGCCTTGAGTTCTACTTTGCTGAAGCCGACCAGCCGCTTTGGAGGCTCCGCGGCCGCGGCGGGCAGAGAGGCATAGACTTCCGCCACTTCCGCGCCGGCGCGGCTGCCCGTGTTGGTGACCCTGAAGGTCACGCGGGGATTTTTTCCCGCCGTCACTTTCAGATTCGAATACGAGTATGTGGTGTAGGAGAGGCCAAATCCGAAGGGGAAGAGCACGGGCTTGTTTTCGGCATCGTACCACTTGTAGCCAACTTTCAAGCCTTCGTTGTAGGTAACCTGGAAGGGCGCCAGGCCGGTGGCAATCTGCTTCCACACATCGTGTTGCCGGTAGTTGGGAATGGAGTCCGGACCGGGCTTGACGACGGTGGGATGCGGGAGGTCGGCTTCGCTCCTGGGAAAAGTGAGCGGCAGCTTGGCGCTCGGATTTACATCCCCGAAAAGAACGTTGGCCACAGCGTCGGACCCGCGGCTGCCGGCGTACCAGGCTTCAAGGATCGCGCTGACCTGTCCTACCCAGGGCATGGTCACCGCCCCGCCGCTCTCGATCACCACGACGGTATGCGGATTCGCGGCGGCGACTTTCGCGATCAGTTCATCCTGATGGTCGGGAAGCGCCAGACTGGCCAGGTCCATGCCCTCGCTCTCCCATTGGTGAACAAATACGATGGCGACGTCGGTGGACTTGGCCACAGCAGCGGCTGCAGCCTGGTCTTCGCCGGAATTAAATTGCACGTTCGCGCCGGGAGCTTTGGCGCGAATCCACTTCAGCGGCGAGGTGGGGAACCAGATATGGTACTGCCAATAGGTATTTCCTTTACCCGGGGGCATAATGGCGTTTCCGCCCGGAGGATCGACCTGCGCCGAACCACCGCCGGAGATCATTCCCACGTCAGCATGAGCGCCGATGACGGCGATGCTATGGACTTTGGCGGCATCGAGCGGAAGCTGCGCGTTGTCGTTCTTCAGCAGAACCGCGCCCTGTTCCTCAATGGCTTGCGCAACCTCGAATCCGCCCATCACGTCGACCACGCTCTTGCGGGGCGGATCGTCGATCACCCCGGTGGCAAACATGGAGCGCAGGATGCGATGCACATGGTCGTCGATCTCCGCTTGCGAGACTTTACCGGCCTCGACGGCATTCTTTAGTTCGGGTCCGTAGAACAGCTCGCCCGGTTCCTCGTGATCGAGTCCGGCGGCGGAAGCCTTCTCCGTGCTATGCGTGCCTCCCCAGTCGGAGAGAACAAATCCTTTGAAGTTCCAGTCTTTCTTCAGGACGTCGGTGAGCAACCACTGGTTCTCGCAGGCATAGTCGCCATTTACGCGGTTGTAGGAGCACATGACCGCGGCCACGTCCGATTCCTTGATCCCGATTTCGAAAGCGAGCAGGTCGCTCTCGCGCGCCGAACGCTTGTCGATGTTCACATTCACGGCGTTGCGACCGCTCTCCTGATCGTTGAGCGCGTAATGCTTGATGTCGCCAATGACGTGCTGCGCCTGCAAGCCCTTCATTACCGATCCCACCATCTTCCCGGCCAGAACAGGATCCTCGCCGAGATATTCGAAGGTGCGTCCGTTGCGCGGTTCGCGGGTAAGATTGATGCCGCCGCCGAGTGTCATGTTGTAGCCCTGAGCGCGCAGTTCGCGGCCAATCAGCGCGCCGTATTGATAGCCTGCTTCCAGATCCCAACTGGCGGCTCCGGCCACGTCCGAAGGCAACGCGGTGGAGTAGCGGCCGTTCTCGCCGCTGCTGCGCACTCCGTAGGCGGCGTCCGACATTTGAATGCCCGGAATGCCGAGGCGCGGAATGCCCACCACATATCCGGCGCCGCCGTCGGATTGTACGGCCAAGGGGCTCATCGGGCTGAGTCCCTTCATGCCGGTGCCGTGAAGCAAGGTTATCTTTTCGTCGAGCGTCATCTCCTTGACCACCATGGAGGCGCGCTCGTCGGGCGCGAGGCTGGTATTCATCCAGGGATGATTGCCGCCCGACTGTGCCAATGAGGGCAGCAATGCGACTACGGGGATGAGGATGGCAAGAGTGATAAATCGATTTAGCAGGCTACGGACGTGCAGGAGCATGATTGTATCCTCGGACATTCTTAAACTAGGGTGTGGTTGCCAAATCGTTTATGTTACGCCTTTTTGCAAATCCTTGCGGGTTAATTCGTTTCCCACGGCTTCCCCGGAAGGCACCTCCGGTCCGGCGAAGATAGGACGAATATTCCACAAAGGAATCGGCGGCTTTACACTAGAAAGGTGAAGATTGCCCTTGGCCAAATCAATCCCACGGTAGGAGACTTCTCCGGCAACGCCGCGAAGATCATCGATTTCTCGCGGCGCGCCCAGGCCGCCGGCGCGGGGCTGATTCTGTTTCCGGAGCTGTCGGTTTGCGGCTATCCTCCGCGCGATCTGGTCGAGCGATCTACTTTTGTGGTCCACAATCGAGAAACGGTGGAACGGATCGCCGCCGAAACCCAGGGGATTGCGGTTATTTGCGGCCTGGTCACGCCCGCGCACTCCGACGCGGGCAAGGCTGCATTGAACTCCGCCGCCTTGCTGATGGACGGCAAGGTAGCCTTCGTTCAGTCGAAGATGTTGTTGCCGACTTACGATGTTTTCGACGAAATGCGCAACTTCGCTCCGGCAAAGAGTCAGGAACTGTTCTCGTTCTGCGGCAACCGCATGGCGCTGACCATCTGCGAGGACGCCTGGAACGACAAGCGTTTCTGGCCACGGCAGCTCTATGCGGTCGATCCCGTGGCGGCGCTGATTCGCGCCGGCGGAAACTTTGTGCTGAATATTTCGGCTTCTCCGTTCTGGATCGGCAAGCGCGAATTGCGCCGAGACATGCTGGCCAGCATCGCCCGCCAGCATAAAGTTCCGGTGGTGCTGGTCAACCAGGTCGGCGGCAACGACAGTCTGGTGTTCGACGGATCGAGCCTGGTACTAAATCGCGAGGGCAACGTCATCGCGCAGGGACGTTCGTTCGAAGAAGACCTGTTCTATTTCGATTCGAAGGATTTTTCGGGCGACATGCATGAGCAGGTTGCCGGGGACGAGGCCAGCGCCTATGCCGCTCTGGTGCTGGGGACGCGCGACTACATGCACAAATGCGGATTCGAGAAGGCGATCATCGGCTTGAGCGGAGGGATTGATTCCGCGCTCACGGCCGTCATTGCCGCCGATGCGGTGGGACCGGAGAACGTGATCGGAGTCGGGATGCCGGGGCCGTATTCCTCGCGCGGCTCCATCGACGATGCCCGCAGTCTGGCCCAGAACCTTGGCATACGCTTCGAACTGCTTTCGATCAATCCGGCCTATGAGGCGTATCGCGAAACCTTGCGGGGCGTATTCGCCGGACAAGAAGAAGATGTAACCGAAGAAAATATTCAGTCGCGGGCGCGCGGCACGCTGCTGATGGCTCTGTCGAACAAGTTCGGAGCGATCGTGCTTTCCACCGGAAACAAGAGCGAACTGGGGGTAGGGTATTGCACGCTCTACGGCGACATGGTGGGCGGCCTGGCCGTAATTTCCGATGTGCCCAAGACTCTGGTGTATCGCCTGAGCCGGTATGTGAATTCGCGGAGCCCGGTGATTCCGCCGGCTACGCTGGAGAAACCGCCGTCGGCAGAATTGCGTCCCGACCAGAAAGACAGCGATTCGCTGCCGCCCTACGAAGTGCTGGACGCCGTGCTTGAAGATTATGTGGAAGATTCCCACGCGGCGGACCGCATCGCAGCCGATCGCGGTTTTGACATCGAGGTGGTGCGGCGGGTCATCCGCATGGTGGATCGCGCGGAATATAAGCGACAACAGGCGGCGCCGGGTCTGAAAATTTCTCCCAAGGCGTTCGGCTATGGCCGGCGTTTGCCGATTGCCGCCAAGTGCGAGGCCTGAAGCCTGCCTGAGGACGAAGTGTTGTGTATGTATCACGGGCGATCTTTGCGCCTTTGCGGTTAGAATCTCTTTGGTTCTTCACCGGAGACCACAAGACTTGAACCGCAAAGCACGCGAAGAAAAGCCGCTAACATCACGAAGGAATTCCAGAACTGCCTGAAAGCCGATTCTTCGATACTTTTCCAAGACTCCGAACTTGAAAGGAACTACATGCGCAGTGTTCCAAACTTGATTTTTATCCTCTTATTGGCGGGCACTCTGGCGGGCCAGACCGCCACGCCGAAACCGGCCCCGGCCAAGGCTGCCGAAAAACCGGCAGCGCCTGCTGCCAGCCTTCCCACGGAAGCGACGGTGGACGCTTTCCTGAAGCAGCAGTTTGGTTATGAGGCGGATCTGAGCTGGAAAATTTCGAGCATCCGGCCTTCACCCATCGCCGGATTGGCGGAGGTGGTTGTGGTTTTGGCGAGTCCGCAGGGCCAGCAGTTAACCCGCTTCTACGTTGCTCCTGACGGCGAGCACGCCTTGGTTGGCGAAATCATTCCCTTCGGCGCGCATCCTTTTGAGCCCGCGAAGAAACTTCTGGAGAAGGGAGTTACGGGGCCGGAGCGCGGGCCCAAGGACGCTCCGGTCACGATCGTGGAATTCGGCGACTTGCAGTGTCCCGCCTGCAAAGCGGCGCAGCCGACCATTGAAGGACTGGTGGCCAGCGAACCCAACGCGCGCTTCGTGTTTCAGAATTTCCCTCTCGAAATGCACAACTGGGCGGCTAAAGGGGCAGCCTATGCCGACTGCGTGGGACGCGCTTCGAACGATGCGTTCTGGAAATTCGTTTCCAAGACCTACGAGACCCAGGCCGACATCACCGCCGAGAATGCGGACGAAAAGCTTACGGCACTGGCCGACGGAGCGGGGGTAAAGGGCGCCGACGTTGCAGCCTGTGCCGCCAAGCCTGCGACCAGGACACGCGTGGACGCATCGATTGCATTGGGAAAGTCAGTCGACGTGACCGGAACCCCGACGCTGTTTATCAATGGCCGGAAGATTGGCAGCTTCGATGCCCGCCTCGCCGATGTGTATAAGAGTCTGGTCGAGTGCGCCGCGAAGGAAGGGAAATAGAAACGGCTTCCGGCTTTCGGCGGTGAGAACCCATGGAACGGCGGACGCCCTCGTACGCCATGCGCGGGGTAGCCGCGCCTCGGGCGCGGCGAGCGTAACTTCCATGTGGTGTATAGGGTGACTATACGCAACCCGGACGAGGCGTCCGGGGCTCCACAACTTGGCGTGCCGCCTCAGCGCTCGCTCAGCCAGATCTCGGGTGTGCTGCGGTCGAAATTGGCCAGCACGTGAGGAGTGATCACGATAAGAAGTTCGTCCTGCTCTTCCTCCTTGCTGTTGCTGACCATTACGTTGTTGAGCAGAGGCAGGAACCCGAAGCCGGGAATTCCGGTCATGGCCAGGGTATCGCTCGACGAGATCTGGCCTGCCACGACGGCGGGCTCGCCATCCTTGAGATTGATGCTGCCCTGATATTCCCGGTTGGAGATCACGGGAACCCCATTGGCAGATGCTCCGGTCAGGGAGCGCACCTGCAACTCGATCTGCACGCTGACATCGTTATTGCCGTGGATGGTGGGCTTGGCCTTCACATTCAATCCCAAATCTTCATAACTGACGGACGGGAAGGGAGGAACATAGGTCTGGTTGCCCAGCACCGCGGAAATCTGCGGCGAGTTGTAAATGGGGGCGTAACTGGCGTTCTGAATCGGATAGCGTTCTCCCAGGTGGAAAGTGGCTTCGCTGCCCTGGTTGGCGCGCATGATCAGGTGCTCCAGGCTGCGCACCCACGATTCGTTGACGGAAAGAGTTGTGGTGAACTGGTCGAGGCTCAATCCCATGAAGGTGAGGCCGCCTCCGAAAGTAGTGAGAGGCTGGCTGAAAATGGAGTTGCCCTGGCCCTGTAGCTGGGCCAACAGCCCGGAGAGCGCGCTTCCACCCGCCTGATTGATGCCCCCCGAGGAGATGAGCTGGTTGACGAGTTGCTGAATGTTCTGCCCACCCAGGCCCGCCAAGGCCGCGGCGGGAATGTTGTAGAGGTTGAACGTGTTGGGAACGTGCAGCCCAATGTCCCGCGTGAGCTGATGATTGATCTGGAAGATGTTCACGTCGAACATTACCTGCGGGCGCTCGTTAGCGAGCTGCGCCAACAGTTTGTCGCAAGCTTGCAGGATCGGCTCCGGAGCACGGATCTCGACCGTGTCCGCCGTCTGGCCGGAGGTGAGAAAGCGCAGATCGAAGATCGTGCGCAGAGCGTTGACCAGTTCCGTGGCTTCCGCCGGGGTGGAATGAGGCGGCAAAATGAAGGTCTGCAGCGAGATGCGGTCGAACTGCTTGTGGTTTTCGGGCTTGTCGTCGGCAATCAAGAGTTGGTGGGCATCGAGCGCCGCCCACATGGTTTTGCTGACCTCGCAGGCCAGCTTCACGGCGGTGAAAAAATCGACATTGTCAACGTTGAACACAACCTGACGATTGGGTGCCGTTTCGTCAAACTGCGCGGTCACGCCATAGGCCAGGGCCAGTTCGCTGAACAGGCCGCGAACGTCTCCGGCGTAGTGAAATGTGGCGCGGTCGTTCTTGGGCTCGAGGTGAATCTCACCCCCATCGACCATGCCCACCGCGGGGACCATGGGCACCTTGCGATCGGCGGGTCGAATCGCTTCGGCCAATCGTTCCCGCGCAAACTGGTTGGTGGCGTCAAGATCGAGCGCCGCACGAAACTCGGCCGCGGCCTGGACGCGGGAAGCCGCCAGCAACAGGGCGTTTCCGCGCTCCACATGGTTGAAGACCAGTTGCGCCTTGACCAGTTCGCGGGCGGTCAGAAACTGCGGGTTCCGCGGCGCCAGGCGCGCCGCTTCGCCGAATTGGGCGAGCGCCTCCTCCAACTGTTGATGCGCTTGCAGCTTCAGACCGCGGGCGAAATCCTTGCGCGCTTCTTTCAGCTCTTGTTTCGAGGCGACGCAGTTGACGCCGCCCGGAATTCCGTTGCCGCAGGAAATTGGAGGGTCATCGGCGGGAGGGGCGACTGCGGCGCAGACGGGCAGGGACAGAGCGGCCACAAAAAATCCGGCGATGACGATTTTCGCTGCCTGGCGCATGGTTTTGATTCTAACTTGAAGCTCGCGAAGTTCATTACGCCAAGGGCCTCGTACCTTCGGTCTCCCCTGGGGTCGCGATATCGGACTTCGCCGCCGCATTGCCAAGAACGATCCGTCGGGCTGACCTTGCGTACCATCTCACCAGAGGAGTTTAGCTTCCGGGAACTTTCACCTTCACCAGGTCCTTCAGTTCGTTCATGAACTCTTTCACGTCCTTGAAATCCAGGTAGACCGACGCAAAGCGCACGTAGGCGACCTTGTCGTAGCGCCGCAGGCGGTTCATGATCAACTCGCCCAACTCGCTGGTCTTGCGCTCGCGCTCGGCGGACTCAATCACGAACGACTCCGCTTCGTTCACAATTTGCTCCAACTTGCTGATCGGTACGGGGCGCTTCTCGCAGGCGCGTAGCAGCCCATTGAGTACCTTCTGCCGGTCAAACTTTTCCCGCCGGCCATCTTTTTTCACTACCATGTAGGGGATTTCGTCGATGCGCTCGTAAGTGGTGAAGCGCTTGCCGCACTTCAGGCATTCCCGGCGGCGGCGGATGGACTCCGCTTCCTTGCTCTCGCGCGAGTCGACAACCTTATCGTTCGCAAATCCGCAAAAAGGACATTTCATGGCGCTGGTTGGTGCAGTCCCATTCGCCCTTATCATTCCGACGCGCGACGCCAAACGCCAGCGCAGGCGGAGTAAGGAGGAATCTGGTGTTCTGACCGGTGTTCTGATCGGTGTTCTGACCGATGTTCTGATCGATGTTCTGATCGATGAGAAATTGTAACAGTTGGAGCGCGGCCCCCCAGATGTCAGGACCGGGGTTCCCAGTGCTTAGGAAAGCACCTCCAACCACCGAAGATTGACGAACAAAACGGGGCTCGCACCCACTGCGGTACGAGCGCCCGTCTTCCCCCATTCCC
>VFSW01011927.1_pt1 | contig 12172 bp, 13 predicted proteins | sample 5358111 | NCBI WGS metagenome assembly VFSW01 (sample SAMN11554181, study PRJNA540505) | mine drainage metagenome | isolation source: sediment from site ElyBrook_90M | place: USA: Ely Copper Mine, Vershire, VT | collected 2017
CGGATATTGCATCTATATCTGCTTATGAACGAATAAAAGATTACATTATTGATATTAAAATTCCTGATCCTGCTGGCGAAACTCGGATTTGGGTGGCTGGAAACATGTTTGTGCAAATAGAGCGTGGAAATTTATTAGAGATTAAAACAAACGATTTGATCTGGTTCGGAGCCAACGGAATGTGGATCGATACTATCTATTCAAGGTATGTCGATCCAAAAATATTTCAAAACAGCGTCGCCAAAGGCCCAATGACCAGATTGGCGTACATGCAACAAGTGCGGGAAGTAAACGCTTCCCGCACCTGATTCTTTTCAAGGTTTGGTGCGACGCTTGGTAACAACGCCGTCGCACGATTCCACCCTGCAACGCATCCAACGGTTTTTGAGGCTATTCCATGATTGACGATCAAGTGCTATCGTATCAAACCATTCTCCGTTTTCATTCAGGATGTCGGCCCAATAGTCGCCTGTTTTGCCGAGCGGACCAACTACGCCCGAGATGCGAGCACGACGAAGAACAGTATCAACTGCGGATGCGCCGTTCGATCCGGCAGACGTTCGACAACCAAAGGTACCGGTGCCGACGATTCCGATATCGAAGGCCCGCACCGACAGCGGTCGGGCGAAGCATTCTCTCGTTACGCAAGGCCCGTTTCAATCGGAAACCGGGACCGTTTTTGTTCACGATCATCCAATGGCCTTTCCCGACCTTGAGAAGTCGGTAAGAAGGATAGTCATGGGCCATAAGATTTGGCAGTAGACGGACGCTCATGGTGATAATCCTGTTCTGAATTGTAAAGTAATTTCTTGTCTAAAAAAATACCAAAAACGCATATGATTATCAAAAGAAAAGCCAGGGGAATCGTTCCCCTGGCTCTCCCAACGATCCCGAATGATCGTTATGCGGCGACTTCCTCGATGGCATCCGGCGGCTCCTCCCCGGCGCCGCCCTGGTCACGCTTGGTGGTGGCTTTCCGCCCGGTGCCCTTGGCGGTCGTCTTCCGCCCGCTCTTCCGACCCGTCGTCTTGGCGGTCGTGCGGCTGCCCTTGGCGGTACCGGCGGCTGCCTCGGCTTCCGTCGCCTTGGCGACCGCCCGCTCTGCCTGGGCGAGCAGGGTGCCGATGGTGCGAACCAGGGCGGTGCCGGTGGGTGTCGTCTTGATCAGCACGCTGCGACGGTCGGCCGGGTCATCGTCCCGGAGCACGAGATCGAATTCCATGAGGCGATCGATCGCCCTGGTGACCGCCGGCTTCGAGACGTTCAGCAGTTCGGCAAGGCCACGGACGGTATGACCGCCGGGCGGGCGGTCGAGATGCACCGTGAGCAGCGCCGCCCACTGGCGCCCGGTCAGGTCGGGAACATCCTCGTGGGACACGATCCCCACCATCAGCCCCTTCACGATATGCACGGGAGAGATGGCCATTTGTTGTCCTTCCATGTGATAGGGTAGCTTGAACACCATATTGGAAGAAGGATTATCCGTCAAGCGTTTTTTGGGTAATTGGAACGATACAAAGTGTCTCCTTTGTCATACGCCGTTGGCAACGGTTTCTAAAAATAGACTCAATGACATTTTCCACCAAATGTTTGACATTTCTCATACGGTGGTTCGAGTTAACATTTTTGAGATGCTTGGCCTTGGCGATTTCTGCCCGTTGATACCACCGGTCTGTATCTTTTATGATATCGAGAGATTTAATTGCGTTGTTATACAGGTTAATTGATTGACATACAGCGTGGCGTATCTTGTTTGCGTCTTCTGTTTCGATTTCGTTTAAAGTTTTCGCCAAAATTATTGTTGCCTCGGAGACCTCAAAGAAAGTTGATGGAGATATTTTGCCATGATCACATGTGAATAGATGTTGTCGTTTTTTATTGAGTTCGATTAGGTCATTCAACTCTTCGTCAGTTGGAATCCTATCTTCTTTCTCCGAATTACATTTTCTATGGGCGACAACCAAATTGTCGCCGCCCCGTCCACCTTTATTCTTTGGTATCACGTGATCATATGAAGCCGCTTCATCAAAATTCAAAGCGTGATTTTCATAACGCCGATTGGGATCAGGCAGAAACATTGGCTGTTTGCAATAGAAACACAAATTACCTTGCGCTTCTGCTAATCGAGCTAATGCTCTACGTCTATGTCGGGAAGCTCTGCTGCTTTCTTCCATGAAAAACCTTTAGAAATCATCAAGACTTAGATCAACGTTACCGCCAATTCCTACCGTATATTCTGTAACACTACGTTCAAAAAAACTAGTAAGAGCTTGTACATCTTGGGTGAGCATAAAATCAAATGGACATTTAGCATCAAACATTGGTTCCATTCCAAGCCGCTCACAATGTCCATCAGCAACATACTGTAAATATTGTAACATGCTGTCTTTTGTTAATCCAATAACGCCAAGACTAAGAACGTCCTGCGCAAATTGCATTTCGCACGCAATAGCTTCTGTAAGCATTTCCTTAATTGAACTTTCCATGCCATCCCAAAGATGTGGCGTTTCACTTCTTATGACATCAATAACAGAAAAAGCGAATCGCATATGAGCAGATTCATCCCGGAACACCCAATTTGTTCCAGAGGCGAGGCCATGCAACAATCCTCTGTCTCGAAGATAATAGACATATGCAAAGGCACCAAAAAAGAATAATCCCTCTACCGCACATGCAAACGTGATCAAATTCATCAAAAATATACGCTTCTGCTCGTCGGTTTCGAGTCGATCAATGGCGTTCATTTGATCCATCCATTTAAAACAAAAATCAGCTTTTTGTTTAACAGATGGAATGTTTTCAACTGCCTTAAACATTTCTAATTGTTCTTCGGCATCAGGAACATATTCTTCAAGAAGTGTTTTGTAAAAATCGATATGCAAGGCTTCTTCGAATATCTGCCTGCTGTAATACATTCGTGCTTCCGGCGAATTGACGTGGCGATATAGTGTTATCGCCGCATTATTACAAACAATTTGATCGCCAGTAGCGAAGAAAGCAACCAATCTTGATACAACATGACGTTCCGAATCCGTTAATTTGTCTCTGAGATCGGATTTATCAGTGGTCCATGATATTTCCTGAAGGGTCCAATTATTGTTTTCGTATGCGGTACGAAACTGCTTATGGAACTGAGGATACCTACTCGGTCGAAGCGAAAGCTCAAAGCCGGGGTTAAGAATAGAATGATCATTCAAGTTTTGTTTCTCCTGTTAATATACATTGGATGTTTTCTAACGCCGTCAAGTAACCGTAATGCCAGTATGCTTTTTCTTCCGTACCTTCATCAAGATGAATTTGCTCATCAAAGACATGTGGTGCATGTGATTTCAGCCATCTACGAATTTGTGTAATGTTAATGTTTATGTTTTCTTCTATATCAGCCGGAATCATTACTGGCAACTTTCACAAATTTCAGGTTCTTCTGGCGCAATAGTAGATACTATAGCATTTTGAACCAATCTATTTGTGGTTTGTTCTATTCTGGTAGCAGATCGAGAGCGCAGATAATATGTCGTTTTCAATCCAGCTTCCCAAGCATACATGTACAGGGATGATAATACACCAATTCTTTTATCTTCTGGATGCTTGTTTAGGTCAATAAACATGTTCAATGAATGCGATTGATCAATGAAAGCTCCCCTAGCAACGGCATGTGCAATAATGCTTTTCATGCTCATCTCCCATACCGTCTTATATACACTATACATTTCAGGAGGAAGATCGGGAATGTTTATAATACTTCCCTCATCAATCTTCAATTGACGAATTGTTTCGGAATTCCATTTATCAAGTCGGCGTAAATCTTCAACGAGATATTTGTTTATGGCAACAAATTCACCACTTAATGTTTCTCGTTTGAGCAAGTTTGACTTAATCGGTTCGATGCATTCCTCGACTCCGCAGATATGCGAAATGGTTGCGGTAGGTGCAATAGATATCAACAGAGAATTTCTCAATCCAAACTTTGCGATGTCCTGACGAAGCTGATCCCAACGTTCCGTATCATTGACAGAAACACCTGCAAGATCAAACTGCAATTGTCCTTTGGCTGCTCTTGTTAAATTGAAATCACGATGCGCTCCAAGAGTTTTCGCAAGCTCACAAGATGTTTTAAGCGCTTGGTAATAGATTTCTTCTTGAATCTCTGCCGACAGGGCGACAGCCTCTTGACTGTCAAAAGGAATCTTTAGCTGGAAGAACAAGTCAGCCAATCCCATTAAGCCAAGACCAACGGGTCGCCACCGCATATTAGAAGCCTGAGCTTCTGGAATAGGATAGAAATTGCGATCAATTACTCTATCGAGATATTTTACGGCAATTGCAACGTTCTTGCGAAGTTTTTCTTTATCCAACTTTCCAGCTTTGATGTAACCACGGCCGATGTTTATGGAGCTAAGATTGCAAGTAGCTGTTTCCATCCCTTCAATCACTTCAAACGTATCGTTATGAATATTAAACCCAACTATACGAATGTTCTTGTCAAGCATATCCTGAGAAGACAAAGATGCAATTTCATCTCGTGTCATAGAATGCTGTTTTCCGGAAGATGTTACTTCTAAAATTTCTGTGCATAAATTTGATAAATGAATGATACTACCAGCCTCATCGTTTACTTGATTGCCTCTTTTATTCGAGGTATCTTTGAAACACATCCACCCATTACCAGTTTCCGCCAATGTTCGCATCTGTCTGGCATAAATCTTTCGTGCCGGTATTTGTTCTACAAATTTTCCTTCTGCTTCCAATTCTAAATATCGTTTTTCATATGCATCGCCATAAAGATCATTCAATTCCGGCGCAATGGTTGGATCAAATAATGACCACATCGCATCATCTTTAACTCTCTTCATAAACAAATCTGAAATCCAATTAGCCAGATTTAGATTGTATGCCCGCTGCTCTCTTTCGCCGGTATTATCCTTAAGTTCGAGAAATTGCATGATGTCCGGATGATGGGTTTCAAGATAGATGCAAGCTGCACCCTTTCTTTTGCCGCCATTATGTACTAAACCACCTACCACGGTATAAGTTTCATCAAATTCAACTTTGAGATCATAAACCTTTGGAGGAGTAGGAATTTCTTCGATTTTTTTAATCCTAGACCAAACCATACCTGCGTAGGTCAACCAATGATGCTTAGTGATCGCCGGGATGCCAAGTGCTTCAGCGATATTATCAAATGCAGGAATACGAACATCGTAATAATTATTATCATACTTTATCAATGTTTCCGAACCATCAGAACGAACAATTATTCTTTCATCAACCCTATGACGAGCTTGCAATCCTGTCATAACACCAAGTCTAATGATTTGATAACGAAGAGATTCTACCAAAGCGGATGAAGAGTTAGTAAATGTAATTTCTTTACCACGACTGATACAACCGTCTGTATTAACGAGACCTTCAATCATACGAATTGTTTTCTTTCGACTAAGATGGGATAAGCGAGGAGAAATTTCCTTTTGGTGCTCGCTATTATAAAGATCATTATAAGAAAATGGCATCTTTTCAGATGAAAAAGACCATTTCAATTGGTTATAATTTTCCTGATTAAGATGAGATTTCCAAGCATGAATTCCCAAACGATCAAGATAATTTTCAACAAAAGATACATGTTCGTAATCAATGTTTGGATTATAGCTTAATCCAGCCTCGGCGCAATTGTATCCTTTTTTAATAGTTATATGTCCATCTCCAAGCATAAGCCCATAAAAATAAGCATCATCTTCAGAGAACTCTGCAACATCATTTTCAAATTGAGGAATAGGAGTACCAATATAATCGCCAACATTAAGGTTCTTTCCCTCTACCCAATCTGGACGAAGCTTCCCATCTTCAAGCCATTTATGAATGTTTTTGTGAGATTCATTTTTCGGAGCGCCTGCAATGGCATAAATCGGATGTCCATCTGTTATTTTTATAGGATAACCACCATGGCGAACGGTTATAGATAATGATCTTTCAGAAGAAGATTCATATGACATTACTTCAATAACAGGACGCCAATGACCGCTGATACCAAGAACAGAATCACCTATAGAAATATCCTTGATCTCTTTTACACCTTGATCTGTATATACCTTAACATCTGGATGTAAGCATTGGTTCACACTTCCAACGCTTGCACTTAACGTATGTGCCCATGGAACCAAACCATTGCTTTTCCCGTTGGTGCCGAGGATCATCGATCCTTTACTGCGTACTCGACTTAATGATGCGCCGATGCCACCAGCATATTTCGAAAGCAATGCAATATCAGAATATCTTTTGTAAATATCATCAAGAGAATCAAGCGGACTATCTAGGAGATAGCACGAACTCAATTGACTATGAACTGTTCCAGAATTGAAAAGAGTTGGAGTTGATGCCATATATTCAAGAGACGAAAGCAGGTTATATAATTCAATCGCCTCAGTAGCATTATGGGCCAATCCACATGCAACTCGCATGAAGAAATATTGCGGTGTTTCTATAACAGCACGTTGTTTCTTACCGCTTTCTTCGAAAGACATTTTGGTACGATGTTTAATTAAATAACGATCATATACTGTTTGAAGTCCATGATATTCGAAATTCCAATCTCGTTCGTGCTTGATAGCTGCATTGAGTTTTCTTTTGTTAGCTATCACGATATCATGGGTTGCTTGTGAAATTATACCTTGTTTCAGTCCAGTTTCAATTGATTGTGAAAAGCTCTGGATATCCTGACCTGCAACTTCCTTTTGTATAATATTTGCAAGAATTCGTGCAGCAACACGAGAATAAACCGGGTCTTCGATGATTAAATCTTTTGCTGTTCTTACAGAAAGCATATCCAATTCAAGGGTGCTAACGCCATCAACGAGGCCACCTACGGTTTTAGTTGCGATTTTGTAAACGTCTACATTTGGAAAGTCACAATATCTTTTTAACGATGTTACTATCTTGTTCAAGTCTACTGGTTGTGATTCGCCATTGCGTTTACGTACATGCATGTTACTGTCCTTGATATTAGTCGTTTAAAATTGAATAATTTTTGTTAACAAACGTCCATTTTCTTATAATGGTATGATTTGTTTTTGGATAAGGTCTAACGATTCCCCAATCATAGTTAAGAATCCAAGAATCGTCAATCACTAAAACGAGTAACATTTCTTGGATATCTCTATCTATGATCAATTCGAGCTTCATTCTATCCGCAGAAAATCCAGATAGTCGTAATGTATTTTCCATTCCGATAGCAACAGAGCTTCTACACCATTCATTACGATATATCATTTCCCAAGGCGTAGGCCAATTGGTTGAATCTGCCGGATCATAGGCGAGACTTAATAATGGTGCTTTTGACCAATATTCTGCTACTGCGTTAAATTTTGAAATATCATCCATCGTTGCAAGTAACTTACGAAATTCTTTCCAATGAACTAACCTTTCTTCAAATGGTAAAAGAAAATGATTCATGTTACGGTAATGGACGATCTACACAGAAATAAACAGTTAGATTGCCAGATGTATTGTTAATATATTGCAATTCTACGTGCTGGCTATTGATAGCTCCTACAAGAGTGGCTGTCCATTGCAAATCTGTTATATTTCCGATTAACAATTCGGCATCGTCAGAACATAATGGAGGTACAATCATGGTTGTATTCCAAAGAATGCTAAGTCTTCCGACTCTGATAGGATGATTTGAACTATCAAACACAAAATAATTTATTATGGCGTTCGATCCAAATCCTCCAACATCAACATAAAAATTCTGTGGACCATATGTAGGATTGTTGATCTGAAGTGTGAGATAGCTTGCCGTAACAGTTAATGGAAGCGATACAAAAAAACCTTCTTGTTTATCTCCACCAATAATAGCACTAAGCGGGCTGTTTTCTGTAAGAACTTCAATGTTTTGAAAGGGAAATTGCGATCTGTTGTAATTCGGTTGCCCAAGTGTTGGAGAAGCTTGACCGATAAAAAGTCGTCCAAGATCAGTGGTAAAACCGAATTCACCATCATCTAATGTAGGCGAGGGCAAATCTGATGATGGACCTCGACGCATTTGTATTTTTGAAATTTGAATAATTGGCATCTCTATTCCTTCGAATATATTTATACCACACCGCTATCCAATTTCCATATCCTTTTTGAGAAAAATTTCTAATCGATCAAAGAATTTGTTCTGATACATTTTGAATTCAGAACCTTCTATAATGAATGTTTGAAAATCGTATTCTCTCGTTACCATAAAGACAACGCCGGTTTGAATATTCGTTCCATACACGTCATTGTGAGCGGTTCCATATGCCGCCATTTGCATCATATAATCCTCTATCATATCCCTACTTCGCATTTTCTTGGCGGTTTTGAAATCAATGATAGCTTCTGAATCGTTATATAATCCAACAACATCTGTTGTACCGGCATATAATTGAGGTTGATAGAGAGCGACTTCTGAACCCCAAACTTCACTTACATTTACCAATCCACGACCGATAACTTGATCTGCCATTTTTTCTGCCATGACCCTGACAAGATTATTTCCTCCCGGTCTTGTATTTCCGAGTATGTAACTTTCTAGATGGGCGTGCATCAAAGTACCAAGAGCCAAAGCTTCCTTTTTAATCTGCTCTGCTTTGACATCACCAACTCTTTTACGCCATTCCACTAATTCTTTTTTTTCAGGAGATGTCTTATCGAGAATAGTTGTAACCGATGGAAGCTTTGTTCCATATACGGGACATATGTAATGTCTCGCACCACTTGGATAAGTTACTTTTTGTAATGGTTTGTAGTCAAATCGTTTATTAATTTTCATAACGAAAAGCTACACCATCAATCATTAGAAGTCAAGTTTTGATATTCTTTGCGGCTTGTTTCTTTGCCACATCGCTTACATGTTCTGCTTCTTTTTCTTTATCGTTTTCGGAACGTGCATTTTGAGGACTATCTGGTTCATTTAGATAGATACGGTCCCCTTCGATTTTGTTTACTGCTTGTAATTCATCTGGATCGAGAATTTTCATAACCAAAGCACGATTAATTGCAATTCCTAGTTTTCCATTGCTTAATGCGTCAATGACTTGATTAACCGTAACAAATGGCACATCTTGACCAAGCATAGGCGTAATGAATTCAAGAGCTTCTTGGCGAAGCTTATTCATCATATCATTACCAGAATCAAAAAGTTCTACTAAAAACATATGAGATTTTGGGCGGTTGAGATTTTCAACCGCCCGTTTCCTTTCAAGCTCGTTTTGTTACTGGTTGTAATGGAGCATTACCGGCTTTTTTTGACGGCGGGGCTTTCCCACCAGCGTCAACTTCTCCTGGTGGAACCATAGGATCATCTGGTTTCTGCCAAGGCTTATTAAACATTTTGCTTGTCATTGGGTCCTGGACTCCAGATTGGGTAGTGCCACGAGTAATTTTCGCACTTGTTGCTGGTGCGGGACCAATTTGATCCGCCTGCATTGATCGACGTTCTCCCGGGGTTAATGGCTTCCGTGTTGACGGATTGAAATTTGGATTGCCAACAGGTCTAGAAGATGGTTGCACCGCTCCTGGGTTTGGAACATTATTTGTCGCTGCATTCTGATTGGTCGGAATATTCGCCATGTTTTTAGCTCCGGCGCCAACTGGAAAGATTGGAGCACCATGCTGCAATGTTTCTTCTTCGGTTACTTTATGAGACCATCCACCACCGCCTTTGGATTTTCTTGCACGAATGGCAAAATTAACTCGTTCTAAATCCTTTGTTAATTTCGCATGTGATTTTCCATCCTTTTTTGCAGCAGCAATTTTTTTCTTGTTGCTATCACGTCTTGCTTCAAGTTCCGAAATTGACATACCATCGAACATACCCTTTGCTGATTTAGGTGTATTCATTTTGAATTCTTTTACTACTTTCTTCTTAACAGATTCTTTTACAATCGAAACTACATCATCAACATCAATTGCGAATGTGCGAGCGGTACGAATAGCTGCCATTTGTGCATCTTTGCCTTCGGTAAACTTCCTACGAAATGTATGTAGAACCAATGCATCAGGATTTTTTGATTCTTTCAACATTTTGATAGATGATTCTATCAACTGTTCATGATGCATTGAAAGAAAATGAGCAAGTTGACGCAATTTGACAACAACTTTTGCCACAGCAGGTTGCTTAGTATCCCAAATATCAGCGGCATGTAATGCCGTGGTTAATTTCTGTTCTGGATCAGTCCAGTGTGTTGCATCTGGTCCAACCATTGCCATATGACTAAGAACATTGGCAAGAGATTTTCTTTCATTACCGTTAAGAGGTTCATCATCAATCATCTTTTCAATATTCTTCGCCAACATTCCGGCTTTGCCATGAAATACACCAAGATTGTGAACATTGATCGCAAAATTTTCACTCTTATGTGGATGCTGATCAATAGCCGGCTTTGGGTTCTCACGAGCATCAAGGAAATCTTCTTTCAGTTTTTCATTCCACTTCTTTGCCGCAGCCCGAGCCTGTTTTTCTGTCATCTTTTTAGGTTTAGCTTTAGTATTTTCTACACGAGTGTTATCGGACACACGAACAACAGCCCATCCTTCATCATAGAAATCTACAGCTTCATATTTCTTTCCAGAATTGCCCCATTCGTTCAGTTTCTTACCTCGTGGACGAGCACTTTCCTTTCTCGCACGACCTGCAAAACCAAGATCATCATCTTCTTTATTGCCTTCCGTATCGACGGGAGGAATATCCATTCTTGGATTTTTTCCAGCAGGCATTTCATCGGGTTCTTCTGGTTCTGCATCAACATCTGGTGCAGTATCCACATCGGAATCCATATCCATATCGGAGTCCATGCCCATGTCTGACATGTCGCCGCCCTCAATACCTTTTTTCATTCGCATGATTTCTACATCGATAGCAGATTTCGCTTCTTGAATTGCGGTAATCAACTGACGAATTTTTTCGGTTGTGACTTGATTGAATTTACGAGAAATCTCAGGACCAAATGCAGACGATATAGAATCAAGAACAGGCATTACTTCTTTTGCTTCTACCGTTGATAAATCTTCTGCGATTCCCTGAAGCTTATCAGTAATACTCTGGACGGCAAGAACAACCTCTGATTTTTCCATTACATCTTCAATAAGATATGCAAGACCGTTATCTGGATTAGAGTTTTCTCTCACACGACGACGACCGAATTTCTTTCCCTTTCTCATCTTAGGGCGAAGTTGACATGAGACAATTTCTCCTTCTTTTACAGGGCGTTTCTTATCAGCGTTTTCTGCCATATTCATTTCCTTTTTTGTTTTTTTCTGCGTGGCCACGGATCAATCTCTCTAAGCAGCATACGTAAAGTTTCGCTAATCAATACAGCTTTAGCATAATCATCATTTTTTAATGCTTGTGCTTCTCCATATTGCCACAATAACATATTGCGTTTTCCTTGATAATGATCGCATACTTCCTGTAAATGCTTCTTTGAACCATTTATCGGAAGCTGCAAGGAAAAACGCCGCTCGATTAGCTCAAGCAGTGGTGCAACAACTTTAGAATTCGCCGCTTGGCGATAAATCATTGTGTAACGCCTCAGAAATATATATTTCTATTTATGCGTTGTATTCAAAGTCGATCTATTCCGATAATATTAACAAATAATCTTCTACCGTCAGAGATTCATTGAAACGTTTCCAAGCTGTTGCATAGAGGACTCTTTTCCAATTCTTCCCATATCTTTTTTTGAAAGAAGATTTTTGTGATTTGATGAATTTTTCCGCCTTTTTATTTGGCGGCGCAGATTCCATTGTTTTCATTAGAATATGATTTGGATTTCTTTCCATTTGCAATTCAGAACTGTTATCCACAACGGGGATAAATCCATACCATTCAAAATGTTGGCGTATTTTTGAATTAACGAACGGAAGAGCGAGTTGAACACTCACATCCTCGGTATCGGACAAAGATGTTAACTCCAAGAGAAAATTATCGACGTTGTCGCTGCCATTTTGTGATGGTGCCAGATCAGTAATTTGAATCCCACGTCCGATTACATATGGCTCCATTTTTATCCTGAGGCCATTGGTTCTTGCAATTTCATATGCGGAATTTATAAAATTATTTAACGATTTCATAATTTTTATTTAGCAAAAAGGGGCGGCCCGATGCCTTGCCAGGACCGCACCATGCTCATGCCCAAACTTTTAGCGG
>VFSW01011928.1_pt1 | contig 12170 bp, 8 predicted proteins | sample 5358111 | NCBI WGS metagenome assembly VFSW01 (sample SAMN11554181, study PRJNA540505) | mine drainage metagenome | isolation source: sediment from site ElyBrook_90M | place: USA: Ely Copper Mine, Vershire, VT | collected 2017
CCTGCCCGCGTCCGGGTCGGCCCGGCTGCCCGCGGGGCCGGCGGCCGCGGCCGGGGCCGGCCAGTTGCGCGTGCTGTTCGTGGGCCAGATGCGCCCGTACAAAGGGGTGCAGACGCTGCTGGCCGCGGCGGCGGGGCAGGACTGGCTGGAGCTGACCCTGGTCGGCGGCGGTTCCGAACTGGTCAAGTACCAGCGATTGGCCACGCGGCTGTCCGCTGCGAATGCCCGGTTCACCGGAAGGCTGCCCGATGCTGAGCTGCGCGCGCATTACCAGGCTAATGATGTGATTGTGCTGCCCTCGGTCACTCGCGCGGAGGCATTCGGGCTCGTCTTGCTGGAGGGCATGGCCAGCGGATGCGTGCCGGTCGCGTCCGACCTGCCCGGCGTTCGCGACGTCGCGGGACCAACGGGTCTGGTGGTCCGCCCGGGAGACGCAGCCGCGCTGCGGGGCGCTTTCCGGCAGCTGGCGGCTGACCCCGAGCGGCTGCAGCAGCTGCAGCAGGCATCGCTGCAGGCCGCGCAGGCGCTCAGCTGGGACCGCTGTGTGGCCTCCTACGAGCAGCTCTTCCTCGAGGCAGTGCGCGGCCGCTACGCCCGCTTGCACGGGATCGCGATCCTCCCGGAAGCAACGGAGGACTCGCGCGCGCTGCCTGAAGCCGACCAGCAGTCCGCCATCGGCGCGGCCGCGCACCCCGCCCTGCTGGCGAGCCCCCGGTGAGCGGCGGGCGCCGTCGGCGCATCGTCGTCTCGAATTTCGACAGCCCGGGCAACCCGTACTACGACGGCGGGGGCGCGGCCGTCATGGAGATGATCGCGCAGCGTCTTGCCGACGAGTTCGAGGTGACGTTCCTGACGGCGGCCCATGGTGGGCAGGTCGCTGGGAACGCCCGATTCCGCTACCGCTACCTGCCGGTCCGCTGGGCGGGTCCGCGCGGCGGGCAGCTCGCCTACCACGCGCTGCTTCCCCTCGCGGCTCGCCGGATCCCGCATGATCTCTGGATCGAGGGTTTCACGCCGCCCTGGTCCACCAGCTTCCTGCCGCTCGCCTCATCCGGCCGCGTGGTCGGGATCGCGCACGCGCTCAGCGGCGTGCATATGTGGGAGCGCTACCATCTCCCGTTCTTCCTGGTCGAACGGCTCGGCCTGCGCTGTTACCGCGACTTGGTGGTACTCAACCAGGCCGATGCGGAGCGGGTGAAGCAACTCAGCCCGGCCGCCTCCGTTCGGGTGATTCCCAACGGCACGGTCATTCCCGGGCTGAGCGGGCCGCCGGACGGCAGCGGCGAGCACATCGTGTTCCTTGGCCGGGTAGACGTCTGGCATAAGGGGCTCGACGTGCTGATTTCCGGTTACCAGCGCAGCGGAGTCAAACTGCCCCTCGTCATCGCCGGCAATGGCACACCCGTCGAGGAGGCGAAGCTGTCAGCGCTGGTTAAGGGCGCTGGGCCCGGTGTGCGGTGGGTCGGCCGCGTTACGGGCGAGGACAAGCAGGACCTGCTGTCCCGCTGCGCGTTCCTGGTGATGCCCTCGCGCACCGAGGCGTTCGGCATCGCCGCCCTCGAAGCCATGGCTCGGGGGAAGCCGGTCCTTCACTTCGCCCTGCCCACCCTGGACTGGATCAAAGGAGGCATCTCCGTGGGCCGTCACGACGTCAGCGCGCTCGCCCAGGCGATCGGTGACCTGGCCGGAGACGCCGGCCTGCGCGCGAAGCTGGGGTGCGAGGCCCGCGCCGCCGCGGAGTCGTTCAGCATTGACCGCTCGGCCGAACGCTACCTCGACCTCGTCCGTGAACTGCTCGGTTCCCCCCGACCTCGCCGCAGCGCGATCCCCGGGTTGACCAGCAAGCCCGTAACTAGGGGAGCGAGGTAAGAGTGAACTACCTCACGAACGAGTCTGGACGCCGCCCCGGAGGGGGGAGCTATCCCAGGCATGCGGCCAGGCGTGGCCACCGGCCGGGCGTACTCGAACGCAGACGTGCACCGCTTCCGCCGGGCCCGCCCGCCGGCACTGGCCCGGGCGAGACCGGGCGGTGGCGCGCATTTCTCCGGGTCGAGTGGCCACTCGCCCTCTTTTGCTCCTGCGTTGCGGCTATCGCACTGCTGTACAACCTCTTCGGCGCCCCAGACGTGCTGTATGACGAGGCTGCCTACGTCTTCATGGCCAAGCAGGTGGCCTTGCAGGGGCAACTGACCCTGACCAACCAGCCGATGTTCATCCATCCGCCGCTGATGTGGCTGCTCGAAGCGGGCTGGCTGCGGCTGACCGGATACGCTTCGGCGCCGGAGCCGTCGGCGATCTACGCGGCTCGACTGCTATCCGCCTCCGTTGGTGCTGCGGCCGCGGTTCTCGTCGGGGCCATGGCCTACCGGTTGGCGGAGCACGCCACTTCCCGTCAGCGACGGGTGATAACGGGCGCGGTCACGCTGCTCGTAGCGCTCGACCCCGCTCTCGTGCGCTATGACCGGCAAGCGGTCATTGAGCCCTTTGCCGTGTGCATGGGCATGGTGGTGCTGCACGCGGCTTGGTCCTTGCGAGCGCGAGGAACCTTCGCGTACGTATCGGTCGTTGGCCTGCTCGGCGGCATTACCCTGCTGACTAATGAGATCGTCGTCTTTCTAGTGATCGTCCCGGTCATCTTCGCGCTGCTTGAGCGAGACCGATCGCTCATTCGTAAATCCGTGGCGGCGTTCGGGATCGCGCTAGCGTTCGCCCTTATCGATTTCCTTTGGGCCGTGGAACTGGGCCTAGGTGGCGAATATATTTGGGTCCAGACCAACGGCTTTCAGCGACTCATAGGGCTGGTCCAGAGCACCGGATTCAATATGCCAGGAGTATCCCTGGTGGGTTCCCTGATGGAATCCGTTAAACAGTATTCAAGCAGCTATATTATGCTGGGGGCCGGGTTCGCGGCTCTCGTCTGGTGCTGCTCGAGGAAAAACACGCAGACCGCGAGATTTCTATCCGCCTGGCTCATTGCCAGCTACGCCCTCGCGGCTTACATCGCGGCGATCGGCACACTGAACGTAAACTTCTTTTGCTACCCGCTCCCCGGATGCATCGTCGGAAGCGTATCTCTGGCGGATGCGGTAACCGCCCGGTGGATCAATTACCGCGCCCGTCGGCTGGCCCGGAACCTCGGTGTCAGGGAACCGCTGCGGGTGCGTCGGCTGCCGTTTGCCGTCGGCACCGTTGCCGGGGCGGGCCTAGTCGCTCTGTCGGCGGCCAGCTGGGTTTCTAACTACAGCGAACCTGGAGACGGCGTCGCGCAAGCGGACCGCTACATAGCCGCGAACCTGCCCGCCTGCGCCATGGTCAACGCCAGCGGTGACTCGGAGAAGTACTCGTATCTCCTCGGCGCGCGCTACTTCACGTATTTCGGAGTGGGGCCTGATGCGATCGCCAATGGCATCCACTACTTTCTTCTCGCGCCGACGGACGCCATTGAACGTTCCCCAGACATGACTCCAGAACTTGAAAGCTGGATCGAAGCCAACGGCCAGCGGCTGGGGACCTTTCCCAGCGCGACCTACAAGACAGTACAGCTGTGGTACGTGCCAGCAAGCCCCTACGATCCCACCGCCGACCTCACCGATATCAATGGCGGCGTTTATGTCAACACCGTCAGTTCCGGCTGCGCCGGATATAGGGTGCTGAACGGGAAGACGGGCGCCTTCTATTCGGCCTACACGGCCTTGGGCGGTAAGGGCGTGGTCGGTAAACCGGTGAGCAAGGTCACCGGGTCGGCGAGTGCGGGCTACGACCAGGTTTTCGATGGCGCCGTGCTTACCCGGGAGCCCGGCAGCGGTGGATACGTGCAAGCGCTTCCCGTTGTCGCCGCCCTGGCGAAAAGCTCCCCCCGCGCTTACCGGACGGCCGGGCTCCCGCCCGTGCTCTCCAGCATCACGGCCACCGCGGCGCGCCGCCTGTTGACTAACCCGGTTATCACCGGCTTCTACCTTGGCGGCGGCGTCAGTTCCGCTCGCTACACGGCCGCCGTAAAGCGGTACGGGCAGCCGCTTGGCCCGCCCTCCCGGCTGCCCGGGGGCGGCTTCGCTCAAGCCTTCGCGAACGTCGTGCTCGACGCGCCGGCGAACGGCAGGAACGTGCACGCCGCGACGATTGCCCCGGCCCTCCTCGCGGCCGGCGTGCTGCGTCTGCCCACGGGGGCGACCGTCCCGCAGTCTCCACCGCCACTACCGCCCGGCCAGTACAGCTCGTACTCCTCCTTGGCCGGCACGCTGCCGGTGTACCAGCCGGCCCCGCTGAAGCCGTTCGTGGAGACCTTGGGGGCCGCGCTCCTCGGCTACGGGTTCCTGACGGCACTGGTTGGCCTATGGCGCACGCGGCGTAAGCGTGTTCAGGACTCCTGGCCCGGTCAGTTCGGCGACTGGCGGGTGAAGCTGGCCGCTAACGACACGCGCGATGCCGGCAGGCCAGGACAGGCTCGGCCGGCGATCGGCGGCGGTGACCGGCAACCGCGCACGGTTCTCATCTGGCAGGGTGCCATCGGACTGCTGCTCCTCGTGCTGATGCTCGGGGCGAAGCACGTAATCAGCGGCAGGGAGACCGGCGCCAACCCCTTGGCCGCTTTGCCCGGAGGCAACCAGCTGACGGCTGGGCTGGACATCGGCGGTGCACCGACCGACATCTACCTCACCGGTCTGGCTGGATCCTATGGCGTTGACGGGGTGATCAACCTGGCTGCCCCGAGTGTCGGCGAGCAGGCCACGTGCACCTACCTGCACCTGTCCTACCTGCACATGGATCTGGCCCCGGGCGCCGCGCCGACGCTGGCCGAGTTGCGGACAATGGCGAATTTCCTGCGCGGCAACACATCGCACGGGAGCTACGTCTACCTGCATGACCAAGGCGGCGGCGCCGCCGCAGTCTCCGCGGCGAGCATGCTGCTCCTGATGAAGGGCGAGCCCTGGCCAACGGTGCAGAAGACGCTGACCGCAGGAGAGCTCGCCACGTTGTCCAGCGCGCAAGCACACGCCATAGCCGAGCTGACGTCAGCCCTGGACGACCAAGGACGACCTATTGCGGGTAACGCGTACAGCGGTGCGCGGCCATACGCCTGGTGAGGGGTAATACATCATGAACGCATTCTCCCTAAACGGCAGCCCCGGCTCTGATGACCGGTTCACCCGGCTAGTGGGACAGATACAGGACGCTGCCGCGCCGGTCATGTTCGTCTCGCCACATCTCGATGACGCGGTGCTGTCGTGTGGTGCGCTGCTAACCCATCTCGCCCGGACCTGCCCGGTGACCGTGCTGACCGCCTTCTCTTCGGCGTCCCCGCCAGGGAAGGGGGGCCTAGCCGCCCGCAAGACATTGCGGGATCTGCACGTAGCTGACCCAGAAGTCTTGTTCGCGCAGCGGCGCGCGGAGGACATCGCGGTGCTCAAGGAGGCCGGCGCATCGTGGATCCACCTCGGATTGACCGATGCGCTGTTCCGCCGGGTGGGGGAGACGGGCACGGATCGTGGACGCGGCGGGCGGGCCGCCTATCCAACATTCCGCTTCGACGCGGCCCGAGGTCGCATCGCGGGTAGCGACGCCGGCCTGGCCGGAAAAGTGGGCGTCCTGGTCAGGGAAGCCGTTGCGGCTCATGGGACGGCGGTACTGTTCGGTCCCCTGGGCGTGGGCCGGCACGTGGATCACCTGATTACTCGCGACGGGGTGGCTTCGTCGGGTGTCGACGCGGTTTACTACAGCGACTTCCCCTACTCGGTCAGCAAGATGCCGGACAGGCGGTTCATCCGGGGCGCATCATTGCAGCCTTACGAATGGCTCTCCGGTCGAGCGGAGGTCGCGAATCTGATGGCCGGGTATCGAACTCAGTTCACGAGATTGTTTCCGCGTGGTGTACCTATGAGCCCGGAAACCTACTGGCTGAGAGTGCGTAATGAAGCACCACGCGTCATTTGACTCTCTTGGCAAAAATGACTACGAAAGTGGGATACCGTGCGCGTATCAATAACACAACCAGGGGAGTTGGGTCAGGCAGAGATTGACGCATGGCGATCCATGCAGCTGAAGAGCAGTTCTCTCGCCAACCCGTTTCTGTGCCCCGAATTCACGCTAGGCATCGCTGAGTCGCGGCCTGCTGCCCGCGTGGCCGTGCTCACCGAGGGCGGCGAGATTGTCGGATTTTTCCCGTTCGAGCGGCGGCGGTTCGGCGTTGGCGCGCCGATCGGTGCTGTCCTCAGCAACTGTCAAGGACTGATCCACAGCCCTGGTGCGCAATGGGACGCCAGCTGGCTATTGAAGGCATGCAAGGTATCGGCCTGGCAGTTCGACAAGCTTGCGCCGAATCAAATGCCATTTGAACAGTACGTTGAGAGCCGTAGCACCGCGGCCATCATCGACCTTAGCCGTGGCTTCGAAGCATATCGAGAAGGCTTCGAACTCCGCTCGTCGAGCTTTCTCAGTAAACTGGGCCGTAGGACGCGGAGCCTGGAGAAAAAATTCGGGGAAGTCCGCATAGCAGTGAACTCACGCGACACGGCAGAGTTGCGCACCCTCATGTCATGGAAGTCGGATCAGTGTCGTGAAAATGGCTGGCTCGACGTCTTCGAGCGATCATGGGTGGTCGACCTGATCGACAATCTCTTTGCGCTTCGCAATGATTCATTCAGTTCAGTGCTCTCAATGCTATACGTCGGAGAAACTCCGGCCGCAGCCGCACTATGGTTGCGGTCACGCGGCTTCATGACGGGCTGGTACACAGCTTACGACCCCAAATTCAAAGATTATTCTCCAGGACTCATACACTTCATTCGTGCCGCGGAAGGGCTGGCCGCGGCCGGTGCGCAAACCCTCGAGTTCGGTGGCACGGATCATTATCAGGAGAAGCTTAAGAACGGTGATCTCTGCTACTCCAAAGGAACGGCAGCTACCGGGCGGTTCGCCGCGGGCGCGTATCGCGCTCGCGTGAGCGCCGAAGGTTGGGCTCGCCGTCAGATAAAGCGGTCCCCCCTTGCCTACCGCGCGGCCGACAAGGCCCTGAAATGCGTTGGGCGCATCGCTTAGCCGATTGTCTTTCCGAATATTCGACGGAGGTCGTCCGGTGATAAGAATATCGCGAGTGAGCGCGGTTGCGACTTCAATTCCTGGCCGCGCACAGTCCTACGTATTTGACCGTCTGTACGGCGTATCCACGACTGCGGATCCGGCATTTTCTGTCGACGGGGACAACAACCCTTACGAGGGTGCTCAGTGGCTGCCTGTCCGGCGCGCCCTGCGGAGCCTTGACCCAGGGCCCAGGGACGTATTCGTCGACCTTGGCTCAGGAAAGGGTCGTATGCTCCTCATAGCCGGCCGGCTTCCCTATGGGCGGGTGATCGGCGTCGAGATAGACGAGTCACTCAGTCTGCGTGCGGAGGAAAATATCCGGCAGGCGAAAAGGCGTTTGCGTGCGACCGAAATAACCAGCGTCACCGCCAGCGTGCTTGAGTGGCCCGTGCCTGACGACCTGTCAGTCGTCTTCCTGTTCAATCCATTTATGCGGCAAACCTTTCAACGGGCCTTGGAGCGAATCATAGAATCGTACGATCGCCAGCCTCGCGATCTGCGCATTATGTATTGTCTTCCGGCGGAACACGACTGGCTTGTCTCAACCGGTCGCGTGGCGGTTGAGAGCGTAAGCCGCGCCTTTTGGCCGTCGCACCGCGGTTGGTGGCGGCGGGGGGATGTACTGGTCATCTACCGGGTAGTCCCGGTGTCTCGGGGAAGACGGGCCGCGCGGGATCCAGTCCCGTCAGCGAGGCGCAATAGCGCATTGCGGTACTGGTCTGGCCCGAACGGGTTGAGGCTCGTTTTGAAGAGCTCACCTGAAGGGGTGTTTTACTCGCCGGCAATGGAAGAGTGAGGCGTGATCACCGATCAGGTCCCAGGTACCAAGCGAGTGATAGAAGAGCAGCGGACCGCGGTTCACGGTGCGCTATGGGTCACCGTCGGCATGGTGGCGGTAGGGCTGTCCAACTATGGTTATTCACTGCTGCTCACCCACTTGCTTAACGTGGTTGAGTACTCTGTTTTCTCGGCCGGCCAGGGTCTCATCTTGTGGGCGACTAATATCGCGATCGTATCGGTGCCCTGGGTACTGGCACAATCCGTGGCCCGCGCCAAGTCTGAGCGCGAACGTAACTCCGCGATCCGATTTTCCAGGCTGATGAGTTCGGGGACTGGCCTCATCGCAGGGTTCGCGGTCGGTGGCATAGCCATTCGACTCGCCGGGCCGGAGACCGCGGCAGTTGTCGCTCTAAGCACCTTCATCATCTTCCTCGGGACAACAACTAGCGGGTGGTTGCAGGGCAACGAGCGTATGCGCACTCTCTCGCTGGTATTCATTACGGAGAATGCGCTCAAGAACGTATCAGGGATGCTGCTGGTGACACTCGCCGGGCTGAAGGGGGTCGGAGCACTCGCTGGGTTCGGAATCGGCGGCGTTGCCATGCTTGCGCGCTGGCCGCGCACGCGAAAAGACCGCGGCGGACCGTGGCGGGAGCTGGTGAGTAAAGAGCTTTTGAATCGCGCTATCGCCACCGCCGGGACGCAAGGGCTTGTCTCCCTTTTTGTCGCGGCCGATGTGGTACTTGTCGCCCTGCTCCCCGGTAACCGTGCTCTGGCGGCGAGCTATCAGGCCAGTACTACACTGACCAGGATTCCACTGTATGTCGCTGCGGCGGTTGCCACGGCATATTTTCCGACGCTGTCGCGACAAGCGTCACATGGGGTGATAGCAGCGCAGGCGATCCGCCTGTACACTACTACGGGATTGCCGCTGATGGCCATCCTCGCGACGATTCCGCAATTTCTCGTGACGAAGGCATTTCCGGCTTCGTACGGTTCAGTTGACCTAATGCTGAAGTACACTGCGGTGACCGGCCTGGCCGCGGGCGGTATCAGCCTGATGACAACTTTCTTTCAGGCTGCGAACGAGTATTCATGCCTAAAATGGTTGGCAGTGGGTCTCGCAGGTTATGTGGTCGCCCTCATAACGGGATGGCGAATTGATGGAGCCGTGGGGCTGGCGGCCGGTGGAGCCCTGGGTTCCACCGTAGCCCTCGTGATCATGGGCTACCGCCTGGTCCTCAGTCGTGGTCTCGTGGTGCTTGCCTGGATACGTCTTCCCGAGTCGGTCATAGCGGGTGCGGCACTCGTTCTCGCACGCTCATACTGGCCGCTGTGGCTGGTGGTCGCGCTTGTTTTCGGCCTGCGCGCCGCTGTACATTTCCTGCGGCCAAGCGGGCGTCATGAAAAGCTTCCTCGGTGGGCTACATCCCATAGCGCCGGGATAGAGCGGGCGGCGTCGGTAACGTCGCTCCTTATTGACGCGATATGGCGAGAGAACGCGTCGGAGAGAACTGAGGAGCAGTTGAGTGAAATGCTCGCCCTCGGTCGACTTAATGGGGTAGAGGGCAAGCTTGCGCAACTCTACCCGGGTCGGCTCGCGGATCTACATGCCGAGGTACGGCGGGCCTCTTACCTGTATACGGGTGTTTTTCGTGAAGCGGCGAGGCGCCTGCGTGAAGCTGGAATTCCGGCGGTATACATCGAGGATGGTATCAGTGGGTTCAGGATCCGGGAAAGTATTGATCTCGTCATACCCAGGTACTATTGGAAGCAGGTATCAAGAGTCCTGCCAGAAGGAGACTGCATCTACATAGAGTGGACTGACATGATTCTTCTTCGTCCGCCTGCGGGTCCCAGGATTAATATCTATCCGGATCTGTCTTGGTTCGGCGTCCAGTTCTTGACAACAAATCAATTGGTGGCCCGATCGGTGCGAACCCGGGATGGGTTCCTCGTGCCTTCGCGGGTTGACTATCTCTGCGTTCTGCTCGGGCACGCGTTGTTGGGACAGCGTGAACTTGATCTTTCGCAATTGATGGTTCTATGGGCACTCATTCGGCGTCCCGCGCTGATCATGGCCGCGCGTGTCGAAGCGTCACAGCAAGGCTGGCTCCACGGCTTTAATGAAATGCTGGCGCTCGTCGTCGGCTCCATTAACCGTCTAGAGCAAGGCGAGGCGATTGAGTTGCCTACCGGACAGCCTATACGACCGGATCTCCAGGAGGGCATGTGAGCAATCAAGCAGTGCACAGCGACGGATTCTCAGGTGCCCCGAGCAGGTGGCGCATCAATAAGCACGAGGACCGGCTGCCCCTGTGCGCTAAGATCATAACGGGCTTGAACCCGTCAAGCCTGCTCTCGCCTCTGGTTTCGTGGTGACTGCATCGCCAATGCCGACAGCGTGACCGGCTGATAATCTCTTATGCGCACGCGCGATATATTCCCGATACAGCGAAAGCGGAATAATGCCGCTTGAGAAGTCCGAGTCATGCGCCCAGTAAAATACCTGAAACTTGCAGGTGGTGGCTTGCCTGACGGCGTCGGCCATCATGCCGTGCGAAGACGTGTCCCGGTAGTGGGAATCGAGGCTGGCTGGCATGCCGAAGCCGGGGTTCTCGCCGCCGACTGGCACACCGTTCGCCGTCGCGCCCCGGCTTACCCCGGGGGTCGCCGACCAGGTGTCCATCTCTGGCGAGGCGAGCGGAAGCGACTCGTCTGCGGCCTGGCATGAGTCGTCATCGCCCGATGTGTCGGCCACCGAGGAGACGTACGCGACCACCTTGGACTTGTTCGGCAGCATCGCGTAGTAGCGATCCCAGACGGCGCCGACGCCAGTGACCGCGTCGTCAGGCAGGTTGCGCTGCTCCTGCGCCGCCAGGGCGTCAGGACGGGTCCCGGACCCGGGGGTCACCAGCTCGTAGTACCCGGTGAAGCCCAGCGAGGACAGGGTGCTCATCTGCCAGCAGGTCACGTCGTCGAGGCCCTCGACGTACCAGTTGACCCCCCGATCGATCTGCGTCCGGGTTAGGCCGGACCGGCCCGGGCGCCACGTCGGGAAGGGATCGGCCTTCATCGTCGGCGGCAAGTCCGTACCGGTTAGCGCGGACCGGCTAAAAGCCCAGTACGAACCACCCGCGGGATAGAGCATCTCCCCGTTACCGCCGGAAGTGAGCCGGACCGACCAGAACTCCGAGAGCGGCAGGGCAGCGGCGACCTGCTTCAGGTAGGCAGCGGCCGCCTCGCGCACTGGCTCGCTGTACACCAGGTCAGCTTCATTGGCCCGGTCACCCGATTCGTTGACGTAGCTGGCATCGGGCAGGGAAGAAATCCACGAGGGCGGATTCTGCAGCCCAAGACCCAGCGTCACCCGCATCCCCGCTGAGCGAAATCTGGTAAGGAAGGACTTCATTCCGGCTATGTATGCCGAATTAAATTGACCTGGTTTCGGTTCGAAACTGGACCAGTAAAGATCGAACATCGCGACCGAGACCCCAGCTTGCTTATCGACGCTGACGTTGGGCAGTTGCGTATCGAGCGTTCCGAACAGCGGTGCCGACGGTGCGGCCGCTGAGACGCGGCCCTGGCGGGGGGAGGGATCGGCGCTGCCCTGGCTCGGAGCTGCGTGGACGGCCCGGTGGCCAGTTGACGTGCGCGCGGCGCTCGGCACGGCGAGCACTATCGCGGCGAGGGTGAGTACAAACGTCTTGCGCCCGGCGATCTTTGTGAGAAGCGGCATGTCTAGTTCCATCCCCCCTGATAGATACGCATTTTGGTAAACTTCAGGTGCCACGTGGCGGAACTAACGCTGTTTTCGGGCCTCAGGCTACATGAAAACGAGTCGGCCATTTGCCAACACAATCAAACGCGCCGGCCGCGGCGACACGCGGCATTTGCCGCAACCGGCTATGGGCGGCATGTCACGACCATCGCCCCTGGGCCGCCCGGCCCCTCGCCGTGTCGGGCGTCAGCTGGGTGGCGCGGATGCGGCGCGGGCGAGGACGATCGCGACGACGGCGAGCAGGGAGACCGTGGTGAGCGCGATGCGCAGGCTCAGGCCGGTGGCGAGGAAGCCGATGATCGGCGGACCGAGCAGGAAGCCGGCGTAGCCGAGGGTCGAGGCGGTGGCCACGCCGTTCGGGCCGGCGAGGATGCCGACCCGGGACATGGCGGTGGGAAACGCGTTGGCGACGCCGAGGCCGGCCAGCGCGAAGCCGGCCAGGGCGAGGGGCAGCACCGGGGCGAGCGCGGCGGCCAGCATGCCGGCGCAGGTGACCAGGCCGCCGTAGACCAGGACGCGGGTCTGGCCGAGG
>VFSW01011930.1_pt1 | contig 12169 bp, 13 predicted proteins | sample 5358111 | NCBI WGS metagenome assembly VFSW01 (sample SAMN11554181, study PRJNA540505) | mine drainage metagenome | isolation source: sediment from site ElyBrook_90M | place: USA: Ely Copper Mine, Vershire, VT | collected 2017
GGCAGAGTCGTTCCTCCCTTCGTAACGCCACTCGGGAATTAAAATGAAGCCCAGTAAACTCGGCCTGATTTCGTTGTTGCTCTGGATTGTCACGGTCGCCGCGCTTGCATGGTTTTTTATTCGTGGGAACACCACGGTGGGGACGGACCATCGAACTGCGATAGTTCTGCAAGCCAGTGAGCGTGATTTCGTCTTGTCCGAAATGCGGGGAATGCTGGTTGCGACCCAAGGTATCCTGGAAGGGGTAACTCGGGGCGACATGCAGGCAGTCACCAAGGCTGCCAGTGCGGCGGGCATGGGTGTGGCTGCTGATGCGAATCCGGCACTCATCGCAAAATTGCCGCTGGACTTCAAAGCATTGGGCATGAGCGTTCATCATGATATGGACGACATGGCCAGGGCTGCCGCTACGGGAACGCCCGCCCCTGAGATTTTGAAGATGGAGGCGAACACATTGGCGAAATGTATTGCCTGCCATTCGACATGGCAACTACAGGCAGCGCGTTAAATCCGGATCACCTCAACCGGGCCTGTGACCTTTTCGTACGGTGGCGCCATTTGTGAGACGAAAACTAAAATTGACAAAACTCATTTTCCTGGAGTAAACACTCGGAGGACGACTCAAGTTCGGATGGTCCGAAAGACCCCATCGATGTTCGTGCGTCAGGAAGGTATCCCATTTCAGGAGGTGTGACATGGAAAAAACAGAAAAACCGGAATCGTCGAGAAAGTCGGTCAAACCCGGAAAAATCACGACAGAGACCCCGACAACGAAGACTGTCGCTGCAAAGACTTCCAGAACGAAGACTGCCAAGGTCAAGGTGCCGGATGAACCCATCCCCCCAATTTCCCCCGTTTTGCGAGAAGAACTTGTGGCTACGGCGGCTTACTTCCTTGCGGAAAAGCGGGGGTTTGTTCCGGGGTTCGAGTTGCAGGATTGGCTCGAGGCGGAGGGTACTCTGCAGAAACTTCCTTCTTCCAGGGGACGGAATGGGTAAAATGCGCTTCAATCCAGAGAAGAGGGTGGGGGGTATGAAGGGTCGGTTGAGTGTACTTCGGGGTTTGCGACGGATCCTGGTCGGGATGGCGATGCTGGCTGCTGGAATCTGGGGCTGGCAGGGGGTCAGTGCAGAAGATCTCCCCGTCATCCATAACCCTGATGCCTCCGGTGCTCTCCCAAAGTTGGAGTTGCTATGGCTGGGGCAATCGGCCCTTCGTTTGACCACTCCGGGCGGAAAGGTCATCCTGATCGATCCGTTCATGACGCAAAACCCGAAGACCCCGGAAAAATATAAGGATCTGGATAATCTGGGCAAAGTGGACCTGATTTTGGTGACCCACGCCCACCATGATCATTTGGGCGATGGGCCTGCTCTGGCCAGGAAGTACCATATTCCCCTGATTGGTCCGGCAGGAATGAATCAATCCCTGGTGGCATTGGGGGTGCTGCCTGCCGAACTGGCGCCGGGGATGAACAAGTCGGGAACGGTCACCCCTCTGGGACCCAATATTCATATCACGATGGTGCATGCCGAACACAGTTCCGAACTGGATTGGCTCAATCCAGCGACAGGTCAGCACGAGATCCATAATGGCGGAGAACCGGTAGGCTATGTGATCGAATTGGAAAATGGGTTCAAAATCTACGACATGGGGGATACCGGGTTATTCAGCGACATGAAATTCATCGGTGATTATTATCGTCCCGATCTGGTGGTGATACCGATTGGGGGGAATTACACCATGGGGCCCGTCGAAGCGGCTTTTGCCATGCGTTACTGGATTCATGCCCGCTATGTCCTTCCTGTGCATTACGGAACCTTTCCCTTGTTGAAGGGAACCCCGGAGGAGTTCATCAAGGCCCTGGGGCCGACCCGGACCAAAGTACTGGAACTCAAGCCAGGCGGAACCGTTTCTTTTTAACTTATTTCAGGAATCCTGCGAGAGATGCATCACATCGTTCCGGTCATTCTTTGCGGAGGTTCGGGGACACGTCTCTGGCCTTTGTCCCGTGCGGGTTTTCCCAAGCAGTTTCTTCCCCTGACGGGTAAGGAAAGCCTTTTTCAGCAGTCGGTGGTACGGGCGCGTGCGCTTGCAGGGACGGACATCCATCTGGATGATTTGCTTCTGGTCATGCATGAGGATCACCGGTTTCTGGCGCTCGATCAACTGAATGCCATGGAATCTGCAGAGGCAGTTCATTTCCTGCTGGAACCTGTGGCGCGGAACACGGCGCCAGCATTGACCCTGGCTGCCCTTCAGGCGCAGTCTTCCGGGGAAGACCCCATTCTGGTCGTGATGCCTGCCGATCAAAACGTGGCAGAGCGCGATGCTTTTACCGAGGCGGTGCAACGCAGTATCAGGACAGCGGCTCAGGGAGGGGTGGTTCTTCTGGGGATTCCCCCGGATCATCCCGAGACGGGGTACGGCTATATTCGGCGTACAGGACAGGTGGATCTGCAGGGAACCTGGGAAGTGGGGCAATTTACGGAAAAACCGGACCTTGAAACAGCCCAAAAATACCTGGAGAGCGGGGAATACACCTGGAATGGGGGCATGTTCGTGCTGCGAGCGAGCGTATGGCTCGCTGCGTTGGGCGAGTTTCGTCCTGATATTCTGGAACCCGTTCGATCGGCTTGGGAAAAGCGTTCGGTGGATGGGATATTCACAAGGCCGGATCAGGGGTTCTTCTCCCAGGCGCCCAGCGTGTCGGTGGATTATGCGGTCGTGGAACGGTGTCCCGGTTCATCTGTCCCCATCCGGATGACCCCACTGCAGGCGGGGTGGAGCGATCTTGGGGCCTGGGACGCGGTCTGTCAGGCGAATGTGGCAGATGTTTCGGGCAACGTCACGCAGGGCGACGTTTTGCTGGTGGATACCCGGAATTCATTGGTTCACGCCAACTATCGCCTGGTTTCCACCGTGGGCGTGGATAATCTCGTGATTGTGGAGACACCGGATGCCGTGCTGGTGGCGGATCGTTCTCAAAGTCAGAAGGTCAAACAGGTCGTGACTGCCCTTCAGCAGCAAAAGCGGGAAGAACATAACCTGCACCGCAAGGTACATCGACCCTGGGGGTGGTACGACAGTATCGATGAGGGGGAACGCTTCAAGGTCAAGCGGATCCAGGTCAAACCGAAGGCCAGTCTCAGCCTTCAAAAGCACTACCATCGGGCCGAACATTGGATTGTGGTGCAGGGGACTGCAGAAGTGACCTGTGAGGATCGGACTTTTTTGCTTCATGAAAACCAGTCTACCTATATTCCTCAAGGGGAAGTCCACCGTCTATCCAATCCGGGAACCATCCCCCTCGAGATTATCGAGGTGCAGTCCGGAGGGTATCTGGGCGAAGACGATATCGTTCGTTACGGCGATGTCTATGGCCGTCAGTGAGTGATCCCTTCGCGGCGCAGGACTTGCAGGGCGGTGCGCCACAGGATGAGCATATCCAGTCCCAGGGATCGGTGGGAAAGGTAGTAGGCATCCAGAGCCACTTTTTTGGGAATGGGAATTTCGTCACGCCCGTTGATCTGTGCCCAGCCGGTCAACCCGGGGACCAGGACATGGACCCCACAGGCAGTGCGCTGCTCGATCAGATCCTGTTGGTTGAACAGCGCCGGACGAGGCCCCACAAAACTCATGTCGCCCGTGAGAATGCTCCATAACTGGGGGAGTTCATCAAGGCTGGTTTTGCGCAGCAGCGAGCCCACCGGAGTCAGATACTGATCCGGGTCCTTCAGGAGATGAGTGGCCACGGCAGGCGTGCCCACGCGCATGGTGCGAAATTTCGGCATGGAAAATAACTGGTTGTTCCTGCCCACCCGTTGTGACCAGTACAGGATCGGTCCCGGTGAGGTCAGGCGCACCAGCAGGGCTGTGATCAATAGGACGGGCGATAACCCTACAAGCACACCAAAGCCTGTGAGCAGGTCAAATAGTCGTTTGATTTTTTCGTGCGCCATGAAGGATCTTCCTTTGATCGGGCCACCACTGCAAAAGTCCTGCTCGCGTGGTGGTGGTAGGCTGATATTCGCAGCCGACATGGCCCTCGTAGCCCAGGGTATCGAGTAGGGCGAACAGAGAGGGATAATCGATGTCTCCGCCTATCGGCTCATGGCGTCCGGGGAAGCCGGCTATCTGCATGTGATGTACCCGTCCTGAGGGGACCCAGTGAAGCACCTCCTGGGTGACCTGCCCCTCCACGCGATGGCAGTGGTAAAGGTCCATCTGGACCCCCAGATTGGCGGCATCGAGGGTCTGGACCAAGGCGTGGGCCTGGGCTTGGTGGGTCAAAAAATAGTTGGGCATGTCCATGGGATTGATGGGTTCTATGACCAGACCCAGATGGTGAACGGCGGCCTGGCGACAAGCCCAGGCCAGATTCTCCAGAAAGGTGTCCCGCAGGCGTTGGGGGGAGTCGTCGGGCCCCATGACCCCTGCCATGACATGCAGACGGGGACAATGGGTGACAAGCGCATAAGGCAGGGCCACTTCGAGGAAACTCTGACGAAACTCCGCCTGTTTTTCTTCATGAATGGCCAGCCCGCGCTCACCCTGGGCCCAATTTCCGGGAGGGGTGTTGAACAACACCAGATCCAGTGCCTGATCTGTGAGTTGAACATGAAATTCCGATGCAGACAGTTCCTGATACGGGAACAGGCATTCGACGGCGCTGAAACCATCGGCGGCCGCTTGAGCGGCACGATTGGGGAAAGGGACTTCAGAATAGAGCCAGTTCAAATTGGCGGAAAAATGGGGCATGATTTCAAGTGGGGTCGGCCAGAATGCCCCCGGTGATCAATACCAAAGCGCGTACCATCAGGAGGGCGCGGGCCTGATGGTGGTGCGTTGCCCTGGCCGAGGGGTCTCCTGCCAGAATTTTTCGGGCGCTCCAGATTTGGGCGGCTTCCAGCGCATAGAGCGTGATGAGTAGTCCGAAATGCATCCAGATGCCAAAAGAGTAAAGATCCTCCTGCTCGATCAAACGGTGCCACCAATGACGATGGGTGTACAGGAATACGGGCATGGCAACGTCGAACAGGATGGTGGCGAGCATGACCGGCATATGGAAACTGCGTTTGCGGGGATTGTAAAAGGCCACCAGCATGAGTGCATAACTGAGACAGGCCAGGACAAAGGGCGTTAGCATGAGGACCGGGTCTCGAGGGAAAAAACGATGGCAAAAAAGATCATGGCAGCGGGGATTCTGTTTGGGCCTGGGTGACCATCCACTGGCTCAGGGCTACCAGCAGAGGGTCGTCTGCGCGGTGACTGGGAAGGCATAGGGCAAACTCCGAAGGACCTTGAACAAAACCCAGTGGTGCGACCAGGCGACCCTGATTGAGTTCCCTGCGGGCCAGACGTTCCGGTGCGATGGCGATGCCCAGTTTTGCCACCGCTGCTTCCAGCATCAGTTGTAAGTTATCGAAGTGACGGACCAGATGCAGGCGTGGGTTTTCCAGTCCGTTGAGTTCTGCCCAGTCGGTCCAGGCGTTACGACGGGACAGGGTGTAGAGCAAGGGTTGGCCGGAAAGGTCAGCGGCCGTGTGGGGGAGAGGGGTCCAGTCCGGAGCGCAGACGGGGCCGGCGCGGTCGGAAAAGAGCGTCTGTCCCTGGACGCCGTGAGGCCAGGGGGGGCAGCCGCTGACCACCAGGGCATCGATGCGATCCGTGACCAGATCGTTGAAAGTTCCCTGGGTTTGTAATTGCAGACGGATATGAGGGTGTTGCTGTTCAAAGTTTTCCAGGCGCTGGATCAGCCAGAGCGCCATGAACCCCCCTGGTGCGGCCAGGGTCAGGGTTTGCCCCGGGGGGGAGGCCAGTAACTGGTGACAGGCTTCTTCCAGTGCAGACAGGGCCTCGGTAGCGGCCCGTTGCAGAGTCTGTCCTGCGGGGGTCAGTTGAACGCCTGCCGCATGGCGGGTGAAGAGCGGTTGGCCGATCCAATCCTCCAACTGACGGATCTGATGGCTGACCGCACTGTGGGTCAGACATAATTCACGTGCCGCCAGAGAAAAGTTCAGGACCCGGGCACAGGCCTCGAAGATTCGGACCGCATGAAGCGAAGGGAGTTTTCTCATCAAAGGGATAAAAGACGACGATCAGCGAACAGTATACAACCTTGCCACTCCATGCCGGCCTTCAGTCACTCCGTTAACTGCATTTGCTGTCCCCGCAGTTGAGACAGGTCAGGCATCCATCCATTTTGATCACGGCCTGGGTGGAACATTTGGCGCACAGGGCTGCGCCTTCAGGGAAGCCTGTCTCCTGAGGTTGGCCCGAGGCGTGACGTTTGACGAACTCCTGCCGTTTTTCCTCCAGAAAGACCTTCTGTTGAGGATCATGTTCGGGGCGGCTGAGCATGCCGATTTCCATCAGGTGTTCTTTGAGTACCTCTCCAATTTCAGCGACCAGACTGGGAATGTATTTTCCCCCTTTTTTGAAGTATCCCCCCTTGGGGTCGAAAACGCTGTGCAGTTCTTCCACCAGAAATGTGATGTCTCCCCCTTTTCGGAACACGGCAGACATCACGCGGGTCAGTGCCACGATCCATTGAAAATGCTCCATGTTTTTGGAGTTGATGAATATTTCAAAAGGACGGCGATGTTCCTGGGGCGTGCCAGCGTTCATGACGATATCATTGATGGTGATGTAGAGCGCGTGATCCGTCACGGGGGTCTTGATCTTGTAGGTATTTCCTACCAGTTTTTCGGGGCGGGAGAGGGGCTCGCCCAACTGGTGGATGGGCGCCAGAGAGTGGGGATTTCCCGGCGCAGAAAGGGGGTTGGACTGTTCTTCCGTGACGACGGTATATCCCACGATTTTCTTGTCGATTTTGAGGGTCATGATGGGGTCTTCCTTGAGCAGTGAACATGGGGGCAACGAGCCATTCTTCAGAACTTGCCGTAGTACCCTTCCTTCAGGGCATCATACAGGTTGGCGGCACTGTGCAATTCACCATCGTACTCGATGGTTTCGTTGCCTTTGGCATCGAGGGTGCTGCCATCCTCCAGGGTGAAACGGTAGGTGGTGTTTTCCAGATCCTTTTCCGTGACCAGTACCCCCTGGAAGGCCTCGGGATTGAAGCGGAAGGTCGTGCATCCCTTCAAGCCCTTTTCATAGGCATAAAAATAGATATCCTTGAATTCGTCATAGGGATAATCCGTCGGTACGTTGATGGTCTTGGAAATGGAACTGTCGATCCATTTCTGGGCAGCGGCCTGGATGTCCACATGAGCGCGGGCCGAGATGACGGAGGAATCCACGAAATAGTCGGGCAGACGGGTATCCTCATCCTGGGCGTGGGGCATGGCCTTGGGGTTGACGAGGGAGCGGTAGGCCAGCAATTCGTAGGAAAACACATCCACCTTTTCCTTGGATTTCTTTCCTTCCCGAATGACATTGCGGCTGTAATGGTGGGCAAAGGAAGGCTCGATTCCGTTGCTGGCGTTGTTTCCCAGCGAGAGAGAGATGGTTCCCGTAGGGGCAATGGAAGTGTGATGGGTAAAACGGACCCCTTGGGTGGCAATGCGTTCGCGCAGGGTTTCGGGAAACTGCTGGAAGTAACGGCTATAGCGTCCCAGCAAAACCTTTCCCGGCACGCTGTCCCCCACTTTCAGGCCGTCCCGGGCCATTTCAGGCCGTTGCGCGAGCAGTGCGGAGGTGATGACGAATGTTTCTTCCATGATGGGGGCTGGCCCCTTTTCTGAAGCCAGTTCCAGCCCGACCTCCCAGCCTTCCTCAGCCATGACGCGGGTTACTTCTTCGGTGAAGGCCAGGGATTCCGGGGACCCATAATTCATTCGCAGCAAGGTGAGGGTCGAGCCCAACCCCAGATAACCCATGCCATGCCGACGCTTTCGGATGATTTCCTCGCGTTGCTGAGGCAACGGCAGGCCATTGATGTCGACCACATTATCGAGCATTCGGGTGAAGATGCGCACGACTTCCCGATATTCTGTCCAATCGAAGTGAGCCTGTTCGGTAAAGGGGCAACGGACGAACTGTGTCAGGTTGATGGATCCCAGCAGGCACGCGCCGTAGGGAGGCAGGGGCTGTTCCCCGCAGGGGTTGGTGGCGCGGATGTTTTCGCACCACCAGTTATTGTTCATTTCATTGACCCGGTCGATGAGGATGAAGCCGGGTTCGGCATAATCGTAGGTGGAAGACATGATGACATCCCACAGACGGCGAGCCTTGAGCGTCTTGTAGATCCGGCAGGCGATCTTGCCATCGGCCCGCTCCACATATTTTTTTTCATGACTGGGCCAGTCGCGCCACACGATCTCGGCATTTGAGGCAACGTCGAGGGAATCGGCCTCGCTCTGGCTGATCGGGAAAGCCAGGGGCCAGTTCTGATCGTTTTTCACCGCTTCCATGAATTCGCGTGTAATGAGACAGGACAGGTTGAACTGACGCAACCGTCCCGCCTCACGTTTGGCCTTGATGAAATCCGGCACATCCGGGTGGGAGATGTCGAAGGTCGCCATTTGGGCGCCTCTTCGTCCTCCCGCAGAGGACACGGTGAAACACATTTTGTCGTAGATATCCATGAAGGATAAGGGGCCGGATGTATAAGCGCCTGCCCCCGCCACAAAAGCGCCCTTGGGGCGCAAAGTGGAAAACTCGTAACCGATGCCGCACCCCGCCTTGAGCGTGAGGCCGGCCTCATGAACCTTTTCCAGAATGCCGTTCATGCTGTCTTCCACGATGCCCGACACGGTGCAGTTGATGGTGCTGGTGGCCGGTTTATGTTCCAGTGCCCCGGCATTCGAGATGATTCTCCCGGCCGGAATGGCGCCGCGGCGCAAGGCCCAAAGAAATTTGTCATACCAGAAGGCCCGCTTTTCGTCGTTCTCTTCCGTATCGGCCAGGGCTCGGGCGACACGCTTGAAAGTGTCGTCGATCTGCTGATCGATCGGTTCCCCCTGCTTGTTTTTGAGACGATACTTTTTATCCCAGATATCCAGGGAAACGACTTGTAAGGGAACCTCTGGATGCGACAGGGAAGGAGACTTGGTTGCGCTCAGCATGGATATCCTCTGTGGAAAAAGTCAGTTCGATGTAGGGGCCTGAAAAAAATAAGGAAAATCAGAAAACTTCTAAAACCACAATATGTAGTGGTCAGGTTGAAAGGTTACCACTATTTGTATGGGGTGGTCAATAAAGCGCTCATCGGGAACTGCGGGCAATGGCCCGCCCAAGCAGGTAAAAATAGAGGCGTCTTGGCAGCCATTGCGCGATCTTGAGCAGCGTCGTAAAGCGCTTGGGAAAGTGAATCTCGAAGTCGCCGCGTTCCAATCCCGCAAGAATTTCATGGGCAGCCTGGTCGGGTTGCATCAGGGCGGGCATGAAATGGTCTGCATGCGAGGTCATGTCCGTGGCCACAAAACCCGGGCAGATACGCGAGACGCCGATGCCGTGCGGACGGAGTTCGAAGTACAAGCCCTCGCACAGGTTATTGAGAGCGGCTTTGCTGGGTGCGTAGGCCAGGGCCCTGGGCAGGCCATTGTAGCCCGCCACGCTGCTGACGAAGGCAAGGTGCCCGTACCCTTGGCGGCGTAGCAGGGGAAGTACGGCGGCCAACACATGATAGGGGCCGAGCAGGTTGGTCTGCAACGTATCCTCGATCAAAGGCATCTGATCGGGGGTGAGGTCCGGGGCGCAGATTCCATCGTAAACACCCGCGACGACCAGGACCAGGTCGATTCCTCCCCAGGCCAGAAGCAGGTTCTGAGCGATTTCCTGAATGTTCTGCGGATCGCGGATATCGAGTTCGGTCAGGGTAGTGCGCGTTTTCTGACCGGGCGTCAGGGTGTCATGCCATTCCTGCAACCCCGAGAGGACACGACCAGACAGGCAGAGACGGGCATTTCTGAGGGCCAGGGCACGCGCCACCGCCGCGCCAATACCGCGGGTGGCGCCAATGATCCAGACACGTTGATTGAACCATTTGGTCAAGGGAGGATTCAAAGGGCTAAGAAGGCGCATGAATTAATCTCTCCAGTGGTTTGCGCTCAATCAAATACGGAGACATTTGAAATCAGTTAGAATACTCGCCACCATTGTCATCAGACAGGATAATACAGTAACTATGGTAGATCACTCGACCACATTATCTCCCGAACCCATACCCATCATCGACCCTGCTGCGCCGTTCCCTGGTCGCAAGTTGGTTCGTTCGTGGCTGGTGCCGCTCTGCGGCAAGCGTACTGCCTTGCCAATTCTCATGATCGTCTTTGATTTCGCCCTGTTTTTTGGATCGATTTGGGCCACCGTCTGGTTTTCATCCGGCATCGCCAAAATTCTGGCCGGTATGGTTGCGGGGTTTGTCATCGGTCGCCTGTTCATTCTGGGGCACGATGCCTGCCATCAAAGTCTGACGCCCCACCGCAAGTTGAACCGGGTATTGGGACGAATTGCGTTCCTGCCTTCCCTGACCCCGTACAGTTTGTGGGATATTGGCCACAATCTGGTCCACCATGGGCAAACCAACCTGAAGGGTTTCGATTTTGTCTGGGCGCCCTATTCCCTGGAAGAGTACCGGGCCCTTTCTCCGGCGCGCCAGTGGCTGGAGCGGATTTATCGGAGCGGGATGGTGCCTGGCCTCTACTACTTCATAGAAATGTGGTGGTTGCGCATGTACTTCCCCACCAAGACCTACATGGGCGCGCAACGTCCGGCATTCGTCTGGGACGGTCTTCTGGTTTCAGCGTTCGCACTGGTCTGGGTAACGCTTCTGGCCATCCTTGCCCACGTGACGCACCAGAGTCTTTGGATGACCGAATTGGCGGGCTTTCTGATTCCCTTTGTGTTTTGGAATTTCATGATCGGGTTCGTGGTTTACGCGCATCACACGCATACCCGGGTCGCATGGTACGACAACAAGGTTGAATGGACGCAAGCCCAACCCTTCGTTTCCACCACGGTGCATCTGATCTTTCGTTTCAGGGTGGGAGCACTGATGCACCATATCATGGAACATACGGCGCACCATCTGGATATGGGCATTCCACTGTATCGCCTGAAGGAAGCACAGAGTTTTCTTGAAACCCATCTGCCGGGTCGAATCGTTGTGCAGCCTTTCTCGTGGGCCTGGTATTTCAAGACAGCCCGACTGTGCAAACTCTACGATTTCAAGTCTCGTTGCTGGCTCGATTTTAATGGTAACCGCACCAGCCAGCCGATGGCGAGTGTCGGAGCCTCGTGATCCTGACACCGACTTCTCGAACATGAAAAAGGCGACCCGCGGGTCGCCTTTTCATTTCAGCAATAAAACTTACTTGGCAGCCTTGGTATCTGCAGCAGGAGTTGCAGCAGGAGCAGCAGCTTTCTTTTCGGTTTTCTTGGCGTGGTGATGCTTCATCTTCTTGGCTTCTTTCTTGGGGGCATCCTTGGGTGCATCGGCAGCAGCAGGAGCGGCGTCAGCAGCAGCAAAGGCGGTGGCGGTGAATGTGGCCAGCAGGGCGGCGATGAGAGTAGAACGAATCATGGTGATTTCCTTTGTTGTCGAGATTGATAACTTCATGGAACAAAAACTACTGCCCAAAAGGGGCGGCACTATTGTAACTGGTAAAACCCGTCACACGCGCCACATACCAACAACGTCCCATCAAAAAAAAGGTTGACAGGAAATGAGTGATTGCCAGAAGTGCGGTGGAGGCAACCCTGTCGGCCAGGCTTGTACCGGGCGGCAAATTTCCATGGGCTTTTGGGCGACCAGGCCGGTTTCGCCGCCTTTTCTTGGGCGGGCATTCGATTTTGCCGGGTTTCCGGGTGGTGCGTTTCAGACTTCGATCGTCAAATTTTCGGCATAAATCCTCATTCCCTCAGTCGGTTGTACGGGGCACGCTGGAAAGGGCGGAGGTGGGGATCTGCCGGCTCCCGAAAAAAGATTGTCGATGGAGTTGACATGCCCTGTGGGCTCTGTATAATGGCGATCTTTCGTTGCACAAATGCAGCGAAACAGGCAAAACTGATTGCTCTTTAAAAATTTGATACCGATAGGTGTGGGTACTACAAGGGAGTAATAAATTGTAGTGCTCACGAAGAAATAACCGTTAGGTTACTTTGAGTGGGGCGATGGCGCAGGAATGCGTTGTTGCAAAAGAGGATTTGAACTGAAGAGTTTGATCCTGGCTCAGATTGAACGCTGGCGGCATGCTTTACA
>VFSW01011931.1_pt1 | contig 12168 bp, 11 predicted proteins | sample 5358111 | NCBI WGS metagenome assembly VFSW01 (sample SAMN11554181, study PRJNA540505) | mine drainage metagenome | isolation source: sediment from site ElyBrook_90M | place: USA: Ely Copper Mine, Vershire, VT | collected 2017
CACGATACGCCGCCTTATCCCTTCATGCCGTCACCAACTTTCGCCAATAGCTCGAGAGCGTGACACCGGCGGCGCAATCCCGGAAGGGGCCGAGTACAACTTGTGTCAATATCGCGAACCGAATTACCCATTTTCAAGAACACTCCCCTAATCGGACCGTCTTCGATTGCACGAGTGGGTCCGCACAATTTATCGTCGCCGACGACATTGTCGGACCGGCAGGCGGAGACTGAGCTACGTCTGGCGTGCGCCGCGGAACGCATTTGCGAGCCGGCTTGTTCGTTGTAGGTCGATTGCCAAGTTTTGACACACGTCAATGGCGATAATCCTCTGAACGCATAATCTGTCTTGGCCATTTTGGATCTCAAGATAGAGGCTGGCGATGTGGAATTCGTACCAGAGTACCGAAGAGGAGGAGGTGCTCGTTCCGCCACTATTCGAACTTCGCGGTATTTCCAAAGAATTCCCTGGCGTCAAGGCGCTTGATGACGTGTCTTTCGAAATTCGCGCTGGCGAAGTGCACATGCTCGTCGGCGAAAATGGTGCCGGCAAATCGACCCTAATGAAGGTGCTCTGCGGCGCTTATCGCGCCGATCATGGCTGCTTTTTCTATCGCGGTGGGCGAGTGACGATCAATGATCCCGTCGACGCCCGCAAGTTCGGCATTGCCGTCATATTCCAGGATTTTACGCTCGTCCCCCATCTCGACATCGCACAGAACATATTCCTTGGCCGTGAAATCCCAGGGCGGCTACCCGGGCTAATCGACCAGCGCGGTATTCATGCAGAAGCAAGGCGCGTGCTGGATACGATCGGGTTCGACATCGACCCCCGTATTCCGGTGCATCGGCTCGGCGTTGCGCAGCAGCAAATGGTCGAGATTGCCAAAGCCTTGTCGCAGGAAGCCCGCATTTTGGTAATGGATGAACCGACGGCCGCGCTCTCCGATCGTGAAACCGAACTTTTGTTCGCCATGATCGCTCGGCTGAAAAGGAATGCGGTCGCGATTATCTACATATCGCATCGGCTGGCTGAGGTACTCGCGCTCGGCGACCGCATCACGGTTCTTCGCGACGGGCGCAAAATCGCCTCCGTTTTGCCGAGTGAAACGACCCCAGAGCGCCTAGTCGCGCTCATGGTGGGTCGATCGGTGAATACCACCTATGCGCGGCCTTCGCGTCCGCGTGCTGGCGAGGTGGTGCTCGAGGTCAAAGACCTCTGCGCCCCTAGCGGCATCGCCAACATTAACCTCACGGTGCGCGCCGGTGAGATTGTCGGGCTGAGCGGACTAGTTGGGTCCGGTCGGACCGAGGTTGCGCGAGCGATTTTCGGTGCCGACCGCGTAAGCTCCGGGGAAATACGGTTGTTCGGCGAGCGCATCGACGGCTCAACGCAAGAGTCCACCCGGCGTGGCATGGCCCTAATCCCGGAAGACCGTAAGACGCAAGGCCTCGCGACCGCCCGGTCGGTTGGAGCCAACATCGTTTTGGCCGGATTGCGCAAACTGTTTCCGTCGGGAATCTTCGTGCCACGGAAAGCGGTACAGGCAGCGCGCGCAATAATTGACAAGTTGAGGATAGCAACGCCGACAGTGCACCGTGCCGTGGGCACGCTCTCTGGCGGAAACCAGCAAAAAGTCGTCATCGGCAAATGGCTTGTTGCGCGTGCGCGGTTCTTCATTGTTGACGAACCGACGCGCGGTATCGATGTCGGCGCCAAGGCAGAGATTTTTCGGCTGCTCGACAAGCTGGTGCATGAAGGTGCAGCCGTTCTGATGATCAGCTCCGAGCAGATCGAAATCGTCCGGGTCTGCGATCGCGCCTACGTCATGCGGAGTGGACGCATTGTCGGTGAGCTGGCCGGCGATAAGCTCACCGAGGCCAGCATCGTGCATCTGGGGGTGCGCCGATGAGCAGCGCTACCGCACTACTGACTTCGATCGCGCGCGTTCCCGGGGTCGCATTCGTGCTGATCGTTCTGTGCGCTGTATTCGGCGTAACAAGTGCCGGTTTCGCCACGCCCGCCAATATCGTCAACGTCCTAGTCCAGTCGACTATTCTGTTGCTGCTCGCCCTGCCGATGACGCTTATCATCATGACCGAAGGTCTCGATTTGTCGATGGGCGCTGTGCTGACCTTTGCCTCCATCGTTCTAGCGGTCACCGTTGTCGCGACAGGATCTCCTATCCTTGCTCTCTTGGCGGCAGTGACGGCCGGATTCTGTTTTGGCCTGGGAAATGGCGTACTCGTCGGCGTTCTCGACATTCCACCTTTCATCACGACGCTTGGCACTCTCGGTATTGCCCAGGGCTTATCACTCCTCGTCACCGACGGGCAGAGCATCGTCGGCATTCCGCGATCAATCGAAAGCATTTACTCTGGAACTCTGGCTGGCATTCCATTGCCAATCGTCATAGCAGCACTTGCTTACGCGGTTACACACATCCTGCTCTATCACACGCGCTTCGGAACCTATGTCTTCGCGCTGGGGGGCAACCGGGAAGCGCTGAGGGTCGCGGGCATTTCAGTGCGCGGAATGCTGATCAGTGTCTACTTGTTCGGCGGCTTGATGGCAGGCTTTGCAGCGTTGTTGATGACGGCGCGGCTCAACTCCGCGCATCCGACGGCGGGTATCGGAATGGAATTCGATGCCATAGCGGCGGTTGCCGTTGGCGGGACCTCGTTCGAGCGTGGCAATGGTTGGCTGCTTGGCACGCTATTTGGCGTTTTCGCCGTAGGCGTGTTGCGCAACGGCCTGAACCTACTCGCCGTGCCATCGTCCGTCCAAGTCGCATCCATCGGTGCTCTCGTCATTATTGCTTTGTTCATCGACGGACTGCGGAGCGAGCCATGAGTAATCCAGACGTTATCGTCCGTCCGCGGCTCGCATTTTCCAGCAACGTCATGCAGGGGTTTTATCGTCTGCTGGCTGCGGCGTTGTTATGCGCACTCCTGGCGAGCCTTAGCGATGTGTTCATGACGGGGAACAATATCCTAAACGTGCTTCGCCAGACCGCGCTCCTGTTCTTGATGGCTTCTGGTCTTACCTTGGTCATTCTCACCGCGGGACTCGACCTTTCGGTCGGTGCAAATATCGGGTTGTCAGCCTGTCTGGTCGCCAGCGTGATCAAGGCCAGCGGCTCGCCGTTGCTCGGCGTGGTGACCGGCATCGGCTGTGGGACCCTGATCGGCCTCGCTAATGGCGTACTGGTGACCGCGCTGCGCATTCCATCATTCATAGCCACCTACGGCATGATGTGGATGCTGACGGGCATTACTTATTTTTACATGAGCGGTGAAACCATTCATGGCTTCCCGCCGGCGTTTCGCCATCTTGGAAGCGGCTATCTGCTTGGCATCCCGATGCCGGTGTACGTAATGGTATTTTTCTTAGTGATTGGTGCGTTTTTCGCGCAACGCACCATCTGGGGTCAGCAAATCTATGCGATCGGCGCAAATTCCGTCGCGGCGCGGCTTTCTGGTGTCCCAGTGGAGTCGCGACTAGTGCTTGTCTACGCAGTGAGCGGAGCAATGGCCGGGCTCGCCTCACTGATCATTCTCGCGCGCATCAACTCAGCTCAGGGAGACATTGGCGAAGACCTGACGCTGCCCGCCATCGCCGCTGTGCTGGTCGGCGGGACATCCTTGTTCGGTGGTTCGGGAACAGTCACGGGAACGCTGATCGGCGCGCTCATCCTCACGCTCGTTCTCAACGGCATGAACCTATTGCAGATCAATGCGTCCTGGCAGCCGCTTATCACCGGCGTGATCGTTCTTCTTGCTGTTTGGATCAACAGACGCACTCGCCAGATAGGCGAATAGGCCGTGATAACTGAATTCAATTGATCCTCTTGCATTGATTTAGATCAAGGCCCGCGCGCGAGATTGTTGAACAAATATTTGTTTCCGTTTGCCCCAAGGTTGAACGGAGATGGCAAATACTGAAGGGAGAGCGCCATGGACGACATCACGCGCGAGCCGATGACGATCCGCGCCGCGGATATCAACCCGCGATACAATTGGGGTCGGGCGCTGCCGGCGCTTGGCACTATGGGCGTCGATTTCGAGGAGCGCGTCGATTACCGTCGGATGCACCGCTACCGTCTCGATCGCATCAGAACGGCGCTGGAGCAGTCAAAACTGGGCGCGATGCTCGTCTTCGACGTCAATAACATCCGCTACATCACCTCGACCCAGATCGGCGAATGGGCGCGTGACAAGCTGTGCCGCTGGGCGCTACTCACACGCGGCAGCAGCGACCCGATCCTCTGGGACTTTGGTTCCGCGGCCGTGCATCATAGGCTCTATGCGCCTTGGCTCAAGCCGGAGAATTGTAAGGCCGGCCTCATAGGTATGCGCGGCACCGTCAACCCCGCCTTCGGCCTCATGGAGCGCCACGCTAAGGAGATCGCCTCCCTCATTCGCGAAGCGGGCGTTGGCAACATGCCGGTCGGTGTCGACATCATCGAGCCGCCGATGATGTTCGAGCTGCAGAAGGCGGGATTGAAGATCGAGGACGGCCAGCAGGTGATGTTGGAGGCCCGCGAGGTCAAGAACATCGACGAGATCGCGCTCCTTAACCGCGCCGCGGCGATGGTCGATGGCGCCTATCACCTCATCAACGAGGAACTAAAGCCAGGTATCCGTGAGAACGACATCGTCGCCAAGGTCAACGAGTTTCTCTACACCCACGGTTCCGACGACGTAGAGGCGGTCAACGCCATCTCCGGCGAGCGCTGCAATCCGCATCCGCACAACTTCACCGACCGTATGCTGCGGCCCGGCGATCAGGCATTCTTCGATATTCTGCATTCGTTCGTGGGCTACCGCACCTGCTACTACCGCACGTTCAATGTCGGCCGCGCAACGCCGGCGCAGCATGACGCCTACAAGAAGGCCCGCGAATGGGTTGATCGCGCTATCGAGCTGATCCGGCCTGGCGTAATGACCGACGAAGTGTGCGGCGTATGGCCGAAGGCACACGAATTCGGCTTCTCCGACGAAATGGCGGCCTTCGGCCTGCAATTCGGTCATGGCCTCGGCCTTGCCCTGCATGAGCGCCCGATCATATCCCGCGTGGTCTCGCTCGAACATCCGACCGAGATCAAGGAGGGTATGGTGTTCGCGCTCGAGACTTATTGTCCGGCAAAGGACGGCTATTCCGCCGCGCGTATCGAGGAAGAGGTGGTCGTCGCTGACAAGGGTTGCCGGGTGATTACGCTATTCCCGGCGGAGGAACTGCCGATCGCGAACCGTTATTGAGCCTTCTTCTCGCCTGTGTGGCCAAAACGCGCAGACGGCGGATAAGCGAATAGGCTGCGATGACTGAAACACAACTTGTTGACCATGAAAGAAAGAGCAGAACGATGAAGCACCTTGCAATCGGTGTCGCCGCCACACTAGCGGCGTTTACAGCCGGACGGGCCTTCGCCGTGAACGAGACGATCGCCGTTTTCACCAAGAACCAGACGAATCCGTATTTCCAAGCGGTGCGCGTCGGCACCGAAACCGCTGCCAAGGCGCTTGGCGTTAAGGTCGATCAGTATATCCCGACCAAGCCGGATAGCATCCCCGAGCAACTCTCCCAGGTCGAGGACGTGATCGTGAAAAAGCCAGATGCGATCGTTTTTATTCCGGTCGACTACAAGGCATTGGTTCCTGCTGTCGAAAAAATCAATGCCGCCGGTATTCCGGTCACCAACATCACCGACCGCTCGGCCGGTGGCAAGTTCGTTGCCTTTGTCGGAGCCAATGATTACGGCATCGGGCTTGCTACCGCGCGCGCGTTGTTCAAGGCAATGGGCGGCAAGGGTAACGTCATCATCCTTGAAGGCGTCAAGGGCTCGAATACCGCCAGCGAACGTATGCGCGGATTCGACGACGCGCTCAAGGAGTTTCCGAACGTCAAATTGTTGGCCGCACAACCTGGAAACTTTCAGCGCTTGCAGGCGCTGCAAGTCACGGAAAATCTAATGCAATCGTTTCCGACGATCGACGGCGTGCTGGCAGCAAATGATCCGATGGCGATCGGCGCAATCGAGGCGCTCGAAGCCGCCAACCGCAACGCGTTGGCTGTGGGTATCAATGGTAGTAAAGAAGCCATCGAGCTGATCAAGTCAGGCAAGCTGCTGGCAAGCGGCGACTTCAACGGCTTTATCCAGGGCTGCCTCGGCGTCGAGATTGCAGTGCGCAACCTGCGCAAACAACCGATACCAAACGATGTGATTCTAAAACCTGTTGTAATTGATAGGACGAACTATCAGTCCTATGAGACGCCCGTGGAAAAGCGCACCTGTCCCGCATTGGACGAAGTTGCTTCTCAGTAAGCGTGATCATGCCGTACGCGCATGCTATTGTTCATTGCAGCACGAGAGGGAGAGTTCACATGAAGGCGACTTATGCGTTGCTGTTGACGATACTGCTGTCAGGCTCCGGGAGCGCGCTCGCTCATGCCGACGGCGAGATCATCGCCGTTTTCACCAAGAATCAGACGAATCCGTTCTTTCAGAACGTTCGTGTAGGATCAGAGAACGCGGCCAAGCAGCTCGGCGCTAAGGTCATCCAGTATGTACCGACCAAGCCTGACAGCATCCCTGAGCAGCTGAGCCAAGTCGAGGACGTCATTATCAAAAAGCCGGATGCCGTCGTGTTCACGCCGGTCGATTATAAGGCGTTGGTGCAGGGGCTTGAGAAGATGAACGCCGCCGGCATCCCCGTCGTCAACATCACCGACCGTATGGCCGGCGGCAATATCGTCTCGTTTGTCGGCATCGATGATTACAAGGTTGGCGTGACGACGGGGCAAGCCTTGCTGAAGGCCCTCGGAGGCAACGGCAACGTCATCATTATCGAAGGGGTGAAGGGATCGCTTTCCGGTCAGGATCGCGTGCGCGGTTTCACCGAGGCGCTCAAGGACTATCCGAATGCAAAGCTGATCGCGTCTCAGCCGGGCAATTTCCAGCGGCTGAACGCACTGCAGGTCATGGAAAATCTAATGCAGTCGTTCCCGCAGATCGATGGCGTGATGGCCGCCAACGACGCGATGGCGGTCGGCGCGATCGAGGCGCTCGACGCGGCCAACCGTAAGGCGCTCGTGGTTGGCATCAATGGCACCAAGGAAGCGGTTGACGCCATAAAGACGGGCAGCCTACTTGCCAGCGGGCAAGCCGATCCGTTCATGCAGGGCTGCCTCGGCACAACGATTGCGATCCGCAGCCTACGCAAGCAGTTGGTGCCAAGCGAGTTGTTCTTGAAGCCGTCTGTAATCGACAAGAGCAACTTAAAGGACTTCGACAGGCCGGTCGAAGTCCGTTCTTGCCCGAAGTGGGAAGAGGTCGCTACGGACTGATTGTGCGTTTTACGCGCGTCCGCGCCGCGATGGTCAGGGTGCATCACTCAGCCCCTTCTAACGTGCTACTTGTTGGGCCAGGCGAATAAATCGGCCTGCGGGGGTACGGAATGCGGGTGGCGGTCATGGCTGCGGGTGCCGTCGGAGGCTATTTCGGCGGGCGAATGGTTGCGGCGGGGCACGATGTGGCGTTCATTGCGCGCGGCGCGCATCTCGATGCCATTCGCCGGGATGGACTCAAGATAGGGAGCACCCTCGGCGACCTTCATCTGAAGGATGTCAATGTAACCGATGACCCGAAACGGATCGGACCAGTCGACGTGGTGCTATTCGCCGTAAAGCTGTGGGATACCGAGACGGCAGGCAAGCAGATGCGCCCTCTGATAGGCTCCAACACCCGTGTGATTACGCTTCAGAACGGCGTGGACAGCGTCGAGCGACTCGCCCGGATCCTTGGAGATGACGCCACGATTGGTGGGGCGACCTATGTTGTCACAACTATCGCAAGGCCCGGCGTGATCCATCACACCGGCGCGATGGCCAAAATCCTCTGCGGCCGCCTCGATCGGCGTCCTGATGCCGTTCTCGCCCGTTACGTGAAGCAAATAAAGGCTGCCAACATCGACATCACGCTGACGGATCATGTGCTTCTCGACATCTGGAAAAAATTCGTTGTGCTCTCGGGCACCTCCGGCATCACGGCAAGCACGCGCCAGCCCCTCGGTGTCATCCGCGACGACGAGGACATGCGGGCTTTCTTCTACAAGCTGATGCATGAAACGATTGCTGTAGGTCGCGCGGCCGGCGTTGATTTCCCGCGAGACTTTCCAGCTGAGTTGGATCGTTCAGTTGCGGCCTTTCCCCCAACGATGAAAGCCTCGATGGCGAACGACCTTGACGCGGGCAACCGCCTCGAACTGGACTGGCTGGCCGGCAAAGTGGTCGCCCTCGGACGTAAGTACGGTACACCAACGCCCGCGCAGGAAGCGGCCTACGCGATCCTAAAGCCCTACCGGATGGGGCGGTTCGGTAGCGCAAACCGCACGTCGATCGTGTACGAACCAATCGAGTAATCTGGCCATTTCCGCAGCAGCGCCTGGACTTGAACGTCTGTTCGCCGCGGCGCAGCGGTACGGCTGGTGTCAGGTGAAAAATCGGATGTTGGCCGGTCCAACAATTTCTTCGTAGTTCGCCATCGGTTTGCATCGATCCGCGGGGAATGGAGCGGATGTGAACATTGAAAGGTTATCGGCGCGTCTTCGGTACTGAGGTCGGCGATTTGTATTAGCAGGTTCTGAAAAACCGAATTTTGAGTGTGAATCGGCATGCAAGGGATGCCGATAAGGGGTCCCGATCCAACGCCGTTTGACACTCAGATCTGACCTGCTCATGACGAATCTCGCCGATTCACTTTGAGATGCGCTAGGTAAGAAGGGTGTGGTCAGTGCGCCAATGCAGTATCACTTGGCTACGCTGAGCGACACTGACCACGCAAGTAAGACATCCGAGGCTCGGGAGGACCAAGCCTCGCATAAAGATAGCGGGCGGCGCCTTAGGAAGAATTGATTTTAGTCAAGCATCCAGTTTAACGAGCGAAACGGCCGCGCGTTATATTGCAGAGGCGCCTGGTCCATTCCCCTTTGCATTTGAGGAATGATGAATCTGCATTCCGGTCCGTGTGCCAATTAGCGTGTCTTTAATGTTGCATCGCTACTCCTCGATAGAAGCACTCGCCGAGTCTTACGCGCTTCTTGCGGAGAGCGAATGCCATGGCCGTCGTTGACTTCGCAGCACTGAGGACGCTTGGCGCCAGGCTTGACCACACTCGCCTCTATGACTGGACGATGCGAACTCCCATCATTGGCTACTCCGTGTTCGTTTTGGGACATGACATTCTCAACTACTGCGAGGAGGTCGCAATCCACCCAACGGCGTTCCAGGAGCCTGACGGCGGTGTCGTTGTCGCGGTGTTGGCGCGGGTTTCTCAATGGATATTTATCTCGCTTCTGGCAATCCTCCCGATCTTCCGCCTTCTTCCCATTTGCAAATCCGATCAAATCTGGCCGCGTCTCGTGGCGCTGGCTGCGGTCGGCTCAATCCCGATGTTCATGCTGTTAGAACGTGCACCGGCCAGTCTCGCCTTCAACTCTGCTTCCGTGCTGATCAGTCTTATCGCCAATATCATGTCGATCGTCACCGTGGGTTTTCTGGGCCGCTCGCTGAGTGTCATGCCGGAGGCGCGACGGCTGGTGACGGGGGGCCCCTACGCTGTCGTCCGCCATCCGCTGTATCTGTGCGAGATCCTCGGAGTGACTGCGATGCTTCTCCAATATCGCTCCGTGGCGGCGATCGGATTGTTTGCGTTGATTATCGCGTTGCAAGCCTTACGCGGTCGCGCGGAAGAGGCCGTTCTCGCACGCGTTTTCCCCGATTTTTCATCATATCGCATGCGCACGTCATTCTTGGTGCCGCGCGATCCTGCGGCATTCTTGACGGTTTTCGTCATCGATCCGGTTGCGCGGCGACGGTCGGCGCTGGCGATGGGTGGCACCGTCGCGGCGTCGATCCTCGCGTTGATCGTGGTGCCTTTGCTGGCGAGATGATTTCGACGCTTGGCCCCGCGACTGCAGGCGGTCGGCAGACGAGGCCCATGTTTGGTACTTTGCGTCTCGTGTTAGCGTATCTGGTGGTCGCCAGCCATCTGGTCGGCAGCGAGTACCTCGCACATTTCGGATTTTATGCAGTACGAGGCTTCTTCGTCATTTCCGGCTTTCTCATGACGGCGGCGCTCAACGATGTGTACCGCTTCAACGGGGTCCGCTTCTGGCTTAATCGCATTCTACGGCTGTTGCCGCTCTATTTTTTTGTTTGTGCCATAACCCTTGCAATCGTTTCGGCGATGCCGACGCAGGCTGCGATATATTTAAAATTTTGGCGCGCCACCCCGAATCTCAGTGACATGTTCGGTAACCTCGCGGTCCTGCCATTGCAACTCCCCGGCGTCTCGTTCCGCCTGATCCCACCATTCTGGTCGGTCGCGGTCGAGATCGACATGTATCTGATGCTGTACCTCGTGGTTGCGCGTCGGGTGGGCTGGGCTTGGCTCGCGTTGACCGCGGGACTGTCGTATCAACTGACAGGCACCTATGCGGGAATGAGTTGGAGCGGCTACTATTTCACGGCCCCCGCCGCAGTCCTGCCGTTTTCCGTGGGAGCGGTATTGTATTTCTCGGTCTCGCAGAACGCATGGACTGTGAATGCGTGGACATCGGCGGGGGCGTTCGTCGCCTGGCTCGCAAACATGGTTGCAGGTGGCTGGATTTTTCCCGACACGTATGTTTTCGGCATCGGTTATTATGTCGATACCGTGCTGTTTACGGTCGTCGTTGCAGGCCTCGTTGGGCGCCGCCTGTCTCCATCGATTGAGGCCGTGGACAAAGTCCTCGGCGAATGGGCTTATCCCGTTTTTTTGGTGCAATGGCTGGTCGGCTTTATCATCGTCATGGTGTTTCTGCATGAGGTATGGCGAGGCTGGGCATTAATGCTGCTGGCCGCCGTGCCGATCACGCTGGCAGGCGCCGGGCTGGCCGTCTTGAATCGGAAATTCGTGGAGCCCTTCCGCGGCAGGGTGCGCGACGTCCGACAGCAGGCGCTTTCTGCTCCTGACAATGGAGAGCGCGTGACCTTGTAGCGACGCTCGCCCCGGTCTGCGTCTTGGTCGCGACGAACCGCATGTTCGGCCTGGTGACCGCCTCGCAGATCACCCGCGACAAGCTTTACCTGCGGCTGCATCAGGAATTGCCGTACCAGTCAACGGTCGAGACCGAGGTCTGGAAGGAACTCAAGGACGGCGCGGTGCGCATCGAGCAGACGATCTACGTCGAGCGCGAAAGCCAGCGCAAAGTCGTGCTCGGCAAAGGCGGGGCGACCATCAAGGCGATCGGCGCAGCCGCCCGCGCCGACATCGCCGCCGCGATCGAGCATCCGGTGCATCTTTTCCTGTTCGTCAAGGTGCGGGAAGGCTGGGGCGACGATCCGGAACGCTATCGCGAAATGGGGCTGGAGTTTTCGAAGGAGTAGGGGCGGCCCTTGTGGCCGCCCCGGTTGTCAGGGCATCCACGAGGGGTGCCCCTACGATCCGACGCGCTGCGGGTTTTCCTGATCCAATTCCCATTGCAACGGATTTTCGTCGATGTAGCGCCGGACACGGGCCAGCTCCGCGTCGTCACGAATAATATGTTCGTAATAGTTGCGTTGCCATACGCGGCGATCAAACGACGGCCATCGGCATTGTTTGACGCCTCGAATGTATTTAACGGTGAACAACGATTTGAATGCGCCGACCACATCGCCAACTGTGGGGGCGGCCCTTGTGTCCGCCCTGCCGCCGCGGGGGGCACCCACGAGGGGTGCCCCTACGGTTGCCGCGCGGTAGGGCAACACGATAATGCCATGGATGTGGTTTGGCATAACGACGAACGCATCCAACTCGATTCCGACAAACCGCGGTGTCAGATTATTCCACAACATTGCCGCCAACTGTCCGGCGGCATTCAAGCGCATCGTTCCGTTCGCCACGTCGCCGAACAGAAGGGCTCGGCCTTCCGTACAAATTGTGATGAAATATGCGCCAGCCTGTGCGTAGTCGTATCCGTTTAACCGAAGAGACTGGCGACGATGCTTGGCTGTGATATCTGCCGCGTCGCGCCAGCGCAGTGAAACGGAGGGGGAGGGGGCATGCGGCAAACAGGTTTCGCCTCGCCGCCCCCCGCCCCTTCCACCACGCTACTGCGCAGCGCGGTCCCCCTTCCCCGCTTTGCG
>VFSW01011932.1_pt1 | contig 12167 bp, 12 predicted proteins | sample 5358111 | NCBI WGS metagenome assembly VFSW01 (sample SAMN11554181, study PRJNA540505) | mine drainage metagenome | isolation source: sediment from site ElyBrook_90M | place: USA: Ely Copper Mine, Vershire, VT | collected 2017
CGTCGACCGAGTGCAGGAACCCCCCCCAGCGCAGGCCGCCCCGGTCCGATTCCCGCCAGCGCGCCGCAGGAGGCGCGGAAACCGCGTCGCCTCCGTCCGCCAGAAGCCTCCAATAGGCATCCGGCGAATCGGCACCGGGGAAGCGGCAACCGATTCCGACCACGGCCACGGGCGCACCGCGGATCCCGCCGGGGCCGTCGTCATCCGCCGGCGGCGACGAGGCCACCTGGGCGAGGTGCGCCGCCAACTGGCGGGCCGTCGGATAGTCGTAGAGAACGGTCGGGGCCAGACGGCGCCCGAGCCACTGCTCGAGCGCCCCGGAGAGCTCGACCGCAGCCAGGGAATCCAGTCCGTAACGCGAAAACGGCTCCTGCGGATTGATCTCGGCGGTCGGCACCTTGAGCCGCTGCGCGATGCGGTGAACAAGCCAAGTCTCCACGACCGCCCGTTCCACGGTCTCCTCGGCCGCCGCCACAGCCGGGACGGCCCTCGCAACGTCCGCGGTGCCGGCGGGGGCCGGAGGCTCCTGCCACGCCCCGACGAGCTCGAGCTGGCCGTTGAGAAACAGCGCGCGGCAGGCGCGCCGCTGGATCTTGCCGCTCGAGGTCTTGGGGATGCTGCCCGTGCGCAGCAACGCCACGGCATGAACGGGAAGCTCGTGCTTCTCGGCGACCGACTGGCGGATGCGGCCCACCACCTCCTCGAGGTTCAATCTGCGAAGGTGGGTGCGCTCGACCTCTTGAGCGATGACCAGCGCCTCCCGCCCGGCGATGTCCACGGAAAACGCGGCGCCGCAGGCTGGCCGCAATGCCCGATGGCACTGCTCCACGGTCAGCTCGATGTCCTGGGGATAGTGGTTCAGGCCCCGGATGATGATCAAGTCCTTCAGCCGGCCCGTCACATAGACCTCGTTGTTGAGCATGAAGCCGAGGTCGCCCGTGCGCAGGAAGGGCCCGGTTTTCTCGGGGCCGGCCAGCCGCGCGCCAAAGGCCTCTTCGGTCTCGCCGGGGCGATTCCAGTAACCCTGGGCGACGGACGGCCCCGCAAACCAGATCTCTCCGACCCTTTCCTGCGGACACGCGCGGCGCGTCTCCGGATCGACGATCAGGCACCGATTGCCGATTTGTCCCCAGCCGCAGCCTACGATCGCCTGCACGCCCGCCGCCCCGGGGGCGCCGGGCACCACACGATGGAGCGCCAGCTCATCGTTCCGCACATGGCAGACCCGAGCGTTCTCGGCGCGCGGGAGGGCGGAAACCTTGAGCGTGGCCTCCGCCAGTCCGTAACCCGGGGTGACCGTCAGGGGCGACAGGCCGCAGGGGCGGAACGCCTCGTTGAAGCGCGCGAGCGTGTCCGCGCGCACCGGCTCGGCGGCATTCAACGAGAGGTGCCACGAACTCAGGTCGAACTCGGCGCGCTGCTCCGGCAGGATGGTGGACACGCACAGGTCGTAGGCGAAATTGGGCGCGGCGCTATGCGTGCCCCGGTAACGCGAAATGGCGCGCACCCAGCGGTAAGGCCGCTGCAGGAAAGCGGCCGGCGGCAGCATCACGCACAGGAATCCCCGGTACAGGGGCATGAGCGCGCCGTAAATGAGGCCCATATCGTGAAAAATCGGCAGCCAAGTGACCATCACGCTGTCACGGGTGTGTTCCCAGCCGCGGTCCAGGTCCTCCAGCGTTGACAGCAGATTTGAGTGGCTGACCATCACGCCCTTCGGCGTGGAGGTGGAGCCCGAGGTGTACTGGAGGAAGGCGAGGTCGGACGGCCGCGGCGAAATCTCGGCCCAGGCGGGCGGCGGCACGCCGCCCGCGTCGGTGGCGATCCAGGTGAGCGACCGAAGCTCGGCGGAATGCTCCAGGCGCGCCTCGATATCTCCCAGCACGCCCGAGTCGGTCAACGCGATCCGAGCGCCCGAGTCGGCGGCGATGGCCTCAAGCCGACGGTCGGGCCGGTTGCGCTTGGGCGGATAGCTCGGAACGGCGATCATGCCCGCATACAGGCAGCCGAAAAAAGCGGCCATGAATTCGAGGCCCGGCGGATAAAGGAGCAGCACGCGGTCGCCAGGCCGGGACCGCCTTTGGAGATCCGCGGCGATGGCGCGTGCGCGCTCGTCCAGGCGCGCATACGTCAGGTCCCCTCCCTCCACCTCGCCGTCCTGCAAGAACACATAGGCGCGGCGCGTCGGCTCGGCATGCGCGCGATGGCGCATAAGATCGACGAGACTCTGGAACGTTGGGTCGGTAACCAATTGGTTCACAAGTGGTTTGCTTGCAGCCGCGCAGGGGCGCACCGTTTCAGGCTCGATAGAATGGTGGAAAAGTCACGATTTAAAAACACAGAGTGAGGAAATTGCTTGTCTTGGTTTTCGCGCGCGGATTAGTCGGGGTGCCATGTCTTCGGAGCCGGAAATCGACTCCACCATTTACCACGTGGTGGTGAATCACGAGGAGCAGTATTCCATCTGGTCCGCGGACCAGGACCCTCCGGCCGGCTGGCGCCTCGAAGGGACCACGGGGGACAAGGCCGCCTGCCTTGCGCGAATCAAGGAGGTGTGGACCGACATGCGGCCGCTGAGCCTCCGCGGACTGACGCCGGAACCGCCCCGGTGACGGCGCAGGAGGCGAACGCCTGGTTCGTCCGTCCCCGGGCGCTGCCGCAGGCTCGCCTGAGGCTCATCTGCCTGCCGCATGCCGGCGCCGGCGCGACGAGCTTCCACGGCTGGGGCGCCCCGCTTCGGGCCGCCGGCGTGGAGCTCTGCGCCGTCCAGTATCCGGGCCGCGAGAACCGGATTGCCGAGCCGCTTATCGATTCCGCGACCCGGATGATCGGCGCCCTGGCCGAAGCCTGGCCGACTCTCGGCGGCGAGGCGCCGTGCGCCCTCTACGGGCACAGTCTGGGCGCCCTGTTGGCGTTCGAACTCGCGGCCGAGCTCGCGAGGCGCGGGAGTGCGAATGCGCCGCGCCGACTGTTCCTGGCGGCCCGCAATCCTCCGGAGGCACTGCCGAAAATGCCCCCCATCCACCAGCTCCCGGACGACGCCTTCGTACGCGAAGTGGCGCGTCGCTACGGGAATCTCCCGCAGGAGATCCTCGCCGAGCCGGAGATGCTCGCCCTGGTGACCCCCATACTCCGCTCCGACTTCAAGCTGGTGGACACCTACGCCTGGTCGGGCGCGCCTCCGCTGGACACGCCCCTGACCATTTTCGGCGGGACGCGGGACCCTTGGACAAGCGAGGCGGAACTGTCCGGATGGAGGCGGCATACGCGCGGGAACTGCCGCGTGCTGGCGATCGCCGGCGGCCATTTCTTCCACCTGGAGGCCCGCCCGGCCGTCATCGAGAATGTGCTCGCGGACTTGGCCACCCTTGCGTGATCCTTGGCCGCGGACGGAATTCCGCCGATGAATTCGCATTGCGCCCTTCCCTTCGTCCGCCGGACGCTGCCGAGTCTCCTCTTCGCGGCGGCCCTCGGCGGGTGCGCCAAGGTGAAGTGGATCCTGCCGGCTCCGGCGCCCTCCCAGACGATCAGGGCCCTGCTGTGGTCGGGCTACCTCTCCAAGGACATCCTGACCCAATTCACCCGAAAGTATGGGATCGCCGTCAAGGTCGACTACGCCGATTCCAACGAGCAGTTCTACGACATTCTCAGCGGCCGCGACCCGGCCCACCCAGGGCCCTACGATCTCGCGATGCCCTCGGCCTTCCTGGCGCAGCGCCTGCGCGACGAGGCGCTGATTTTGCCGTTCCGGCGGAACCCGAGCGACCACGAGTTCACGAACCTCACAAACCTCAACCGGACCGGGACCTTCGACCATCCGGGAATGACGCCCCCGCCGATCAACCTCGACCGTTCGTGGAATCTGAAATCGGATCCGAACAACGACTACGTCGTTCCGTATATCTGGGGTTCGACGGGAATCGCCTACAACGCGGATATGGTCTCCCACCTGCCGATGAGCTGGGCGGACTTCTTCACGCCAAAGCCGAACGGGATGCGGCGGATCGCGATGGTGAACGACGGCAGGTTCGTCCTCGGCTCGGCCCTGATCTATGAGCTTTCCCTCGAGATCGCCCAGACCGACAAGAACGCGGGGCTAACCGGGCCCGAGACGGCCAAGCTTTTGGCCGACAAGTTCGCGCACGCGACCGATGCGCAGATCGAGCGCGCCGGGGAAATGGTCAAGGCCCTGCGCGGCGAGGTCGTATGCATCACCAGCGACGACATCCCCGAGCTGCTCGCCACGCGCCAGGTGAGCATGGCCCTCGCCTGGAGCGGGGACGCCGCGGTCGCCATGCTCCGCGGCCAAGTCGGATCGCCCGCCGCCGGGCTGCCTCCCGTCGCGCCCAACCTGGAAGTCCGGATCTCACTACCCGTCGAGGGCACGATCGTATTCCGCGACTGTTTCGTCATTCCGCGGCAATGCCGGCATCAGGAAGCCGCGGAAAAGTTCATCAACTTTATTTTCAACTCCAAGGTCGCCGGCGAGGTGACCAACTATTGCTGCTACGCGACCACGGTCGAGAGCGCCGCGGCAAACGTCGACCCGAGAATCTCGAACAGCGCCGCGTATTTCGAGCAGCCCAACCCGGACAGGAACATCTTGCTTGAGAACGGCCGCACCTTGAAACAGGACCGGATTTACAACCGCGTCTGGGCCGACGTGGTCAAGTCCTTTCCCCCGGGGGTGTTCCAATACCCTCCCGTCGGCGGCCCCGGCCCGCGGGCCACGGCGCGCCCCCGCGTCATCTTGCAAGAGGAAGCGCCCGCCGGCAGGTGATCATGTCTGGGCCGGCTTGGCAGGGGCCGTCAGGGTCGGAGTTTTGCTGCGCGTCGTGCCGTCGAGAATGATCGGCAGGTGATCGGCACCGCCGCCGATGATCACGATCTTGGAATTGGGGGATTGCGCGAGGGCCAGCGTCGCCTCGATGCCCTTGAACCGGAGGTATTGCTGGAAGAGATCGGGCGACTGCATGCTGATGGTCTGAAAATCCCTGATGCCCGCCGCCTCGATCCGCTTCCGCTGGGCCTCCTTGGTCGCGGACTGCAGCCGGTAGTCGTATTCCTGGGAATACTGCTGCGCCCGCAGCTTTGAATCGATCGCCTGTGCGACCGGGGTGGGCAGGACGACCGTGGTCAAGAGCAGGTCGTCCAGCGTGATGTGCCGGGCGGCGAGCCGCGCGAACGCGGCCTGACGCACGGTCTGGATGATGAAACCCTGCGATTCGTAAATCTGCTCGGGCGTGTATTGTCCAAACACATAACGGCACTCGGATTGGACCACGGGCTTCACGAACTTTTCCACATAGTCCGGCCCGATGAACTTGTGCACGTAGCCGACGTAGTCGCGGTCCGGATAGAACCGGATGGACAGCCCGACCTTGACGGACAGGCCGTCCTGGCTGAGCACGTTGAAATTGTCGGAGACCTGCTGCAGCCGGACATCGTAGATGTACATCGTGTCCCAGGGAAAGATGATCCGCAGGCCCTCGTGCCACACGCGGTCGGTCACGGTGCCTCCGAAGAACAGGTGGTAGAGCACACCCTCGTCGCCGGGCCCGATCTTGATGAAAATGTCCTGCCAGAGGAAAACCAGGAGGAACGCCGCCGAGAAGCCGACGATGGAAAGCAGGACCAGGTGCTCGCGCAGGATCTCGGCGGCGTTGCGGCGCATCCGGCCCGGGAGCCTCCAGATCCCCCCGCAAGCCAGGGCGAGCGCGGACCGCTTTTGCGGATCCGCGCGCGGGGGCGCCGGGCTGAGCTCGACCGGCGCCGGCACGGCGTCTGGCCGGCCCTCTTTTCCGGCGGACTCCGGTTCGGCTGGCGGCGGGGAAGGTGGGCTGGAGTCAGGCATCAGTCGACGGGTGAGGCTATGTCGGGATCGTCCGGAGAGACCAACCTATTCTGCGCAGTTCTAATGCGCCACAAACTGCCCCCATTCCATCTTCAGGACGCGGTCGGCGACATGGAAGTAACGGTCGTCGTGGGTCGCCGCGACCACGGTCTTCCCCTGGTTCTTCAGGTCCGGGAGGATCTCCTCGTAGAAATGCCTGCGGAAGACCGGATCCTGGTCCGCGGCCCACTCGTCGAAGACAAGAACGTCCTTTTTTTCCAGCAACGCGATGACGAGCGCGAGCCGCTTTCGCTGGCCGGTGGACAGATCGAGGTTGTCGAATCGTCCGTCCACAAAACGAGTCTTGTCCGACAGCTCGAAGTCCGCGAGCAGGCGATCCATCAGGTCGGTGTCCACGCCCTGCAATCCGTAGAGCCGGTCAAAGAGATGGAAGTCCGAAAAAATGGCGGAGAACATGTTCCGGTAGCGGTGCAGGCCGGATTGGCGCAGCGGCTCGCCGTCGACCGCCAGACGGCCGCTCTGGGGCAGATAGAGCCCGGTCAGGAGCCTGAGCAGCGTCGATTTCCCGCTCCCGTTTCCGCCCATGATGAAGAGGATCTCGCCCGCGGCAATCGTGGTCGACAGGGGGCCCACCGTGAACCCCGGGGTCCCGTCCGCCTTGGGATATGAGAAGCAAAGGTCCTCCAGGGCCAGCTCCCGGAAGGAAAGGGCAGGCGGCGGCTGTCTCAGGTCGACGGGCGGATGCCGGCCGACCTCCTCGTCGAGACCGGCCTCCATCCTCTCGATCGTCTCGATGGACACGCTTCCCCGTGCGATATACGGGATGACGCCGACCACCTCCGCAAGAGGCCCGAAGATGAAGAGCATGACCGCCGTGATCTTGATGATGACCGCCTGATCGCAGGCGACGATCCGGGGCAGCAGGAAGATCGTCGTGGCGAGCAGCGCATAGAACGCCGTGTGCGAGATCAGCGTCTTGGTGACAAACTGCTCGTTGGTCCGGGTCTTCAGGTCGCGCACCTTTCCGGACGCCGGCCAGAGATAATTCCCGAACAGGTCCAGGTTCTTCCGCGCGTCGATCTTCACCTCCTTGAAGCCGGCGAGCATGTGGTTGAGCAGCTCGAAGAACTCGTTCTCGACGCGCACGGTCTCGTGGAGCTGCGCGTTCATCTGGGAGAGGCTCGCCCGGTAGGCCAGGACGGCGAGAGCCACGGCGCCCAGAAGGAGAAAGAACGCCGGCAGCGAAAGATAGGCGATGAACAGGAACGACACGATCAGCATGACCGCCGACGCCGCGGCGTTGATCGTCATCGAGGCCGTGTTCGAAATCATCTGCGTCTCCTTGGTCAGGATCGTCATGAACTGCGTTTGGCCGATCTTCTCGAAATACAGCAGTTCGGAGCGGCGGATCTTGTCGGCAAGGCGCATCCGGAGCCGTTCGACGATCTGCTCCGTCAAACGCGTGGTGTGGTTGAGGCTGTAGCGCTTCGCCAGCATAAGCGCGGCCAGCGCCAGGGCGAACATCGCCAAAAACTGGAAGTTCCGGGGCGCATTCGTGGCGGTCGAGGCGGCACCCAGAATGATGGCGACGATCAATCCATTGACCACGCCGGATAAGAAGGTAACGGTCGCGATCCGGACGCCATATCGGCCCGATTCCTTCCTGAGAAAGCGAATAAACTCCATGGGGGGACCCGGCGAAAAATACGGCCCTTCTTGGCGCGCGGCGCCGACTCTTTTCCGCGGGGCGGGCGCTAGCAAGTGAATTCCCGAATCCCACGGGACGGGTGCGCAGGCGGCCAAGAATTCACCTTGACATTGCCCGCCTTGCGAGGACCCTTTCAACCCAAAGTATGGCATCGAAATCCGGCAGCGCGACGTTGCGGGCGAAGTTGGCGGAATCCCTCGATTCCGCCAACCAAGGAGAGCCCGCCGACCCAGGAACCTCCCTCATGACTGCACCCGCACCCAATCCCGTTGCCGAGAAGTCGGCAGCGGTGCCCGTTCTTTCGGACGAGCGGATCATAAACGGCTCAATGCTCCTCGCCGCGGGCGCCGGCGCGATCCCCTTTCCGCTGTGGGACGGCGCTGCGATCGTGGCCGTGCAGGTCAAGATGCTCTCCGACCTTTCCGCCTACCACGGCGTTCCCTTCAGCAAGAACGCTGGCAAGACCGCGGCCCTGGCGCTGCTGGGCGGCCTCGCACCCTCGCTGATCGCCCGCGGGGCGGCCGGCATGTTTCTCAAGGCGATCCCGGTCGTCGGGACCGTTTACGGCGCACTCGCCCAGCCGGCGTTCGCCGCCGCGATCACCTACGCGGTGGGCCGTGTCTTTAGCAGCCACCTGAAGTCAGGGGGCACCCTCCTCACGTTCAACGCGAGGGATTTCAAGGATTCGATCGCCGCCGAGGTGCAGACCGGCCTGAAAAGGGCTTCCGAAATGAAACTATAACGAAAACGATCAACCCGGAATAATCACATGGCTATAATGTTCATCGTCTACTTTGGTCTTTGCTTCCTGATCGCCTACCTTGGCCGGGAGCGCAAATTCGGCTTTTGGGGCTACCTGGCGGCTTCCGTCATTCTCGATCCTGTCATCGGTTTGCTGCTCGTCCTGGCCTCGGACCGGCGCATGCCGGCCTCGGCGGCGCCGGTGGCGCCGCCCGCGGCCAGTTGAGCGGTCGCTGACCGGTTTTTCAAGCCCCGGGGCTCCGGCCTCGGGGCTTTTCTACGTCTTGCTGTCCCGGCCCGCGCCGACCCGATAACGGAGTCCTATGGTCATCGCCTTCTGCAATGGGAAGGGTGGCTCGGGCAAGACCACCCTTTCGGTCCTCATCGGGTGCGCCCTGGCAAACGCCGGGCGGCGCGTGGGAATGATAGACCGGGACCCGCAGCGCACCGCCTCGCGATGGATCGAGTGCAACCGGCCCGCGGACTTCGAGACGGCCAACGGCTCCGATTACGGCGCCGTCATCATCGACACTCCGCCGCGGCTCGATTCGCCGACGGTGCATGAGAGCCTGCGCGAGGCCGACCGGGTCATCCTGGTCACCTCCCCGTCGCCGGCGGATTTGTGGACTTCCCGGGACACGGCGCGCGTGATCCACGAGCATCGTCCGGAGGCCAAGACCGCGATCCTGTTCAACCAAATCCAGCGGCAGACGCTGCTGGCCCGCGAACTCGACTCCCTGGCGGCCCAAATCGGTTTGCCCGCGCTTCGCCACAGCGTTTCACGCCGCCAGGTGTACCAGCACGCGATGGTCCTCGGGTGGAAGGCGCTCGACGCCGGCGCCCGCGAGGAGATCCTGCAGGTGGCGCTCGAGCTCATCACGTTTTGACCGGCATTTCTCCAACCCCCACCGGACCTTCCGTCCTCCCTCCAAGCGCGGTCCGACCCGAAGGGGCGGCTTGGCGGCGCGCCCGCGCCGATGCCATCATCCGGGACCATGCCTGGCTCGCCGCCGGGGCGAATCTGCTCCCCGTGGCCATGTTGGAAAGCCTGGCCATATCCGCCGTGCAGCTGCGGATGTTCGCCAGGCTTTCCCAACTCTACGGCCGGTCGTTCGACGAGGATCTCGGCCGGAACGTCCTCGCCGCCTTCGGCATGGGAGCGGCCCACCACGCATTCGTCCGGGCCGGGCCGGCCCAATCCTGGAGGCTCGTGTCAGCGGCCGCGCCCGTGCTCGGAGGCGTGCTGGCCGTCGCGGCGCTTCCGGCAATTTTCGCCACCGTCACCTATTTTCTCGGCCAAGCCTGCGTGCGACATTACGAGTCCGGCGGTCATTTTGAAAACTTTGGTCCGCGGCAACTCGAAGGCACCCCCCTGGCGCCTTTCGCGGTCCACCTGATCCGCGCGCAGGGCGGCTCACCAGTCGTACTCGATGCCGCTGGTCGTTAGGATCTGAGACTTTTCGGCCGGCCGCAGCTGTTGGATCTCCGAGGGTGGAAGCCCCTGGGCCACGAAGGCATTCACGATGGCCGTGGGCAGCGGGCCCAGGGTGTTGTCGTAGGTGTAGGTGGCCCCGGTGTTGAACGACAAATGCTGCGAAAGGGCGATCTTGAGGCCGAGATAGCTGTCAATAGCCCACACGGTCGAGTGCTCCAGGCCCACCCGGTACTTGAATTTTTGCTCCAGCGAGACATGTTCGTTGATGGAGTGATCCAGGTGCTCCAGGAAGCCGCCGGAGAGAATCCACTTTCCGTCCCAGACCGTTCCGCGCGTATCCTGGACCAGGGATATTCCGGGAATGACATCGAGCTTGGTCCGGCTGGTGTCGATGAACTTGTGGCCGAAGCCGAGCACCTGCTCGAAGTCGTGCTCGATCCCCGCCGGCTTGTCGACCTTGTAGGTCGTGCGCGTGAGCCAATAGTCCTTGGGCGAGATGACATAGGTGTAGGTGCCCTCGAGCGAATGATTGTTCATGACCGTCCCCGCCGGCTGGTATCGGGCGTAGCCGAAGGAGCCGGTCAGGGTGAACGCCTGGTAAGGTGTCGCACCGATCAAGGTCCCGTTGATTTGCATCATGGACTGCGAGCCCTGCAATCCTGCCTGAGCGCCGGTCGGAAAGCCCGCGGGCGCGCCCTTGATCGGGCCCTGGTTATAGGCCGCCGAGGTATAGGAGCCGTTGACCGAGAGCATGCGCTTCCAAAATACGTGCGCCGAGGCGGCGGCGGCGGCGGCGTTCGGATCGACCGGCAGGGCCGCGGACGTGGAGGGCGGAGATTCGGACGCGACCGCAGGAGCGCCGGCGACCGCCGACGCGGAAGGAGTCGGCGCCGGGGGGACCGGGGGGGCCGGAGTCTCGAACCTGATCACCCCCGAAGCGGCAGCAATGACCACATCGCCAATGAGATCGGCGCGGAAGGTGATCTTGCCTTGCTGCTCCTTGACAACCGTGCCAACGAGTTTCTCGCCATTGGACAGCACGAGGGTTTCGGACGCGAATGCCGGAGCCGCAAACAGGGCGACCGACATGCATAGACTAAGTAAGGCCAGACGCATGATGGCGCCTATAAGTTCAGCAAACCGAGGCCCCATCAACGCAAAAGTTGTTGCCCCCGTTGATGCTGGCGCAATGGGCATGGGCCAGCTCCCACCCGGGCGCAGTCGTCTCCGACGAACGCCCTGCGACACCATGGTGCCCGAGGCGAGACTCGAACTCGCATGCTGATAAGGCACAGGCTTCTGAGACCTGCGTGTCTACCAATTCCACCACCCGGGCAAGAGCGGGAGGGTAGAAAGGAAGCATCTGGGGCGTCCCGCGCAAGAAAATTGATGATCGGCGGCGGGCGCTGGCCCGAGCCGCCCGGGCGGATCACCGGCCGGCGGCTCCAGTCAGGAAGGCGGCCTGCTTGGTCAGCTGCTTTCCCAGGCTCCCGCAGACCAGTTCGCAGAGCCGGATGATCGAGGCGTCGGCGAGCGCATAGTAGACCTGAAGGCCCTCCTTCCGCCGCCTGAGGATGCCGGCATGGGCCAGGTTCTGGAGGTGGCGGGAGACGTTGGTCTGGGTGGCGCCGATTTCCTCGACCAGGGCGGTGACGTTCTTCTCGCCGTCGAACAGGGCGTGGATCAGCCGCAGGCGGGTCGGCTCGGCCAGGACGGCAAAGCGCCGGGCGATCAGCTCGATCGCTTCAGGTGAAAGGGCGTCGGACTTCGGCATGGGAATATGGAAAAAGAGGCTTGACCTTTGTTCAAGTATTTGAGTATATGCTCATCTAATGTCAATAAGCATATGAAAATCGAGTCCTTAATCCGCATTCTTGCAGGGACATTCGTCCTCGCCGGCACCGCCCTCGCCTTCTTCGTGAGCCTCGGGTGGCTCCTGGTGCCCGCGCTGGTCGGGGCCAACCTGATCCAGTCGGCCTTCACGGGCTTCTGCCCGCCTTCGATCGTGCTGCGCGCCCTGGGATGGCTCGGCGACGACGGCATCGTCCGCTGGGGCCGCCCCTGACGGACCTTCCCGCCACCGTGAAAGGCAGCCTGCCCTTCCTGGCCGCGCTGGCGCTGGCCGCAGCCGCGTCGGCGGCCGAGCCGTGGACGCTCGACCGTGCGGTCGCCGTCGCGCTCCGGAACAGCCCGGACGCCGCGATCGCCCTCCACCGCGTCGAGGCGGCCAAGGCGATGGTCGAAGCGGCCGATTCGGCCTGGTATCCTCAGCTTTCCCTCCAGAGCCGCTACAGCGACACCAACAGCCCGATGGCGGCGTTCGGCTCGATCCTCGATCAGCGGGCGTTCAACTTCGGATTGGATTTCAACCACCCGGGCCGGATCGACGACTTCGAGGCGGCGGGAACCCTCGCCTACCCTCTCTACAG
>VFSW01011933.1_pt1 | contig 12166 bp, 9 predicted proteins | sample 5358111 | NCBI WGS metagenome assembly VFSW01 (sample SAMN11554181, study PRJNA540505) | mine drainage metagenome | isolation source: sediment from site ElyBrook_90M | place: USA: Ely Copper Mine, Vershire, VT | collected 2017
TGTACAAAGAGTTCGGCGTTCGCCTTAAAATGACGCCCACGATTTTGGGAAGCGGCGGCGTGGACACGGTGATCGAATCCGAGGTGTCGAGCCTCGATTTTGCGGACGGGATTCAGATCAGCGGCTTCTCCATTCCCGCGCTCAAAACGAGTCGCATCGCGACGGACGTGGTGACGGCCTCGGGAGAAAGCATCATCATGGGCGGCCTCCTCCAGCATATCGAGACGAAAACGATTCAAAAAATCCCACTTTTGGGCGACCTGCCCATCTTAGGGAAGCTTTTTCGTTCGACGCGATATCAAGAATCCAAATCCGACGTCGTCTTTATCCTTACTCCGCAGATCGTGGTCAAATAGATGATCGCCGCCGTTCGCGCGGTCTGGCTCGATGAGGGCGGCGCGACGCTGGTCGAATACGCCGTCATTACCGCGAGCTTGAGTGCTGTCATCGTCGCCGCGCTGCTCGGGATTCAAAACCGTACCGGCGCGCAGTTCAACGGCACCGCTGCCGGCCTCACGGCGTTTGCGATCAGTCCGCCGTGAGCGCGCGCGGTTCCGCATTGGTCGAAACGGCCATGGTGATGAGTATCGTTTTGATGGTCGCCTTCGGTACGATTCAAGCGGCGATGATCGGCTTTTCGCAACTGGCACAAGACGGCGCGGCTTTCGTAGGCGCACGCGAGTATTCGCAAAACGCAGCCGGCGGCACGTCCTTGGCGCAATCGGCGGCGCATGCTGCGTTTTCGCACGTGAATGGTTCCGACATTGCGGTCGACCCAACGACCTCGAACGTAACGGCCTCGGCGGTCACGGCGCTTCCGGGTCTGGGCGTACCCGGCACCCCGGGTACGTTTCCACTGGAATCGAGAGCGCCGGAACCGATGAATGGTATTCCGGACCCCGGAACCGGAGCCTACCCCTTTTCGGCGTCGGGGCGCCTTACGAACTATCGCGACTACGCTTCCAACGTTGCGAATCCAAATTACGCGATCGTGACCGCGCAAACGTTCGGCAGCGGCAATGGCGAAAACGGGTTCTTCGCGGAATTCAATTGCCGTGAGAAAGTCTACACGCAACTATCGTTTCCGGCCTATCCGGCGACGCGAAGCGCGTTCTGGGATCCTCAAAATGGAAACTATAGAGAGATCTATCATTGGGATACCGGCGCTACGTGTTCGTGAAACATCGATGCGATCGGGGGCAGACCCTGCCGTTTTGGGCGATCGGGATCTTGGCATTTCTGGCCTTGCTGTTTTTTACGATCAATTACGCAAACGTTGTTCGATGGGGCATTCGCGGTCAAAACGCAGCGGACGGCGCTGCATCGGCGGGCATAGCGACGGATGCGAACAACCATAACGAGCTCAACACGATTCTGTACGCTGCGACGATCGATGAGAATCGAATGCGCTATTTGCTTCAAGGGGCGATCAATACCGTAAACGATCCGTCGGGGTGTTTGTCGCCGGCGAATTGTGCGGCCATTTACAATCAGGACGTAGCCGCCTTCAACGTCGCCGCCCAAACGTATAGTTCGCTGCGCCAACAGTGGCAGCAGGCAGATAATCTCTCCAAAGGAGGCCTGCAAAACAGCCCCACTTCGGCTATCGCGTTGATTGGTACAGATTGCGCCATCCTCGATTGCGCTTTTACGTACACCACATCGATCGATAGCGCGAACGAAGTCGTGGACGTGGTCGCGTGTAAGAACGTCTCGATGATCGCGCCGTCGATCATGGGCATCTCGAACCTGACCGCGTTTAGCGCGGTCGGTCGCAGCGCCTCGACCCTCGTCGGCATTCCCGAAGCATTTACGCCGGGCGTAACGATGAACCCCAACACCGGCGCGGTATATCAGGTCGATGAGTCCCCGTCCGGTCGGTCGAGCGCAGAATTCGGCGTCACCTACAAAGCCCTCACCGTAAACCTCGAATGGTTCACGGCTGGAGCCACGCATCCGGCAGCGTTCTCCGGAACGTACGGCTGCTCGTGAGAGGGCGGGGCAAGCGCGGACAAGCGCTTATCGAGACGGTCGTATTCTTGCCGGTCGCGATGCTCGTACTCTTCGGGATTATCTATTTTGGCCGGCTGGGCGTCCTCTCCGAGCGCGCGCAGAGCGCCGTTCGGTACGGCACGCTCGTATCTTACAATGGCTCGACGATGTATAGCGCAGCCGATATTTATGACGGACTTTCCAATAGTAGCGGGCCGGGACCGACGTGTCCTTCGAATGTCGCCGCCGATACGGCTGCGGCCGTAACCCATGCCGACGCACCGCTTGGCTCCGCGCCCCCCGTCCCATTGTGGAAACCCGATACGCCGGCGCAGGCGACGTGCACTGTTTCGATCCTTAGTTTCACCGGGAGACCGTTCGAAGCGTCGCATTTCTTGACGGTTACGCAAGAGATGGTGGCTGCCGGGCTAAACGTGCCATCCTATTTGCAACCGTTTGTCGGAAGTTCGAACGGCGTCACGGCGTCGCTCGGATTCCTGCACAGCGATCCGCCAAGCGTCATCCTCTATTGCGTCGGCTCGCTGGGATCTGCCGTCGCGCAAGCGCTGCAGAGCGCCTACGGCGGCGGCGGCTCGTGCTAAGACATGCTTTTATACGGCGAGCAGCTCTTTGAGTTCCGATGAGGCTTCGAGGTCGAGTTCCTCTTTGAGTAGAGCCGTATAGCTACGAAACTGCTTTATCGCGCTTGCGCGATCGCCTGAGGCCAGCAATGACGAAATGAGCAGCTTCCGCGCCGCTTCGTCGAGCGGATCCAGGGCGACCAAGTTCTGCGCACGATCGATAGCACGGGTAAAATCACTAGCCGCGAGGGCGCGTTCGCAAAGTACTTTCCCGAACGCGCGGCCAAGGGATTCGAGGCGTTGTTCGAGCGTCGACGACCATTCCCATTCCGAAAAGCGCGCCTGCCTGCCCGGAGTCATCGCGTCAAAATAGGTTGCAACGCGCCGCAGATCGCCGTCGTTCCCGGCGCCGTTGGTGATGGTTGCGAGCAGACGTTCCATCTCGAAGACGTCCACTTCGACCCAGTCGGCCAGAGCGTAACCACCTTGCGTCGATACAATGGCGTCGGCAGTGCCTAGTTGAACGCGCGTGCGACGCACGCACATCTTAAGCGCGTTGTGTCCGGACTCGAGCGGCATGTTCGGCCACAAGCGGTCGCACAGGACATCGCGATGAACCGGCCGTCCTTCGAGGGAGAGAATTCCGAGCAGCCCCCAGCCTCCTTGAGAGATATTGACGGGAACGTCGTTGTGGCGCACGACCGCGTCAGCCAAGCCGATGTGCAAGCGCACGACGTCGCTGGATCTCGTTACGGTGGCGGCGCCGGCACGCAGCCGGTTCACCAATGGGTTGAGGATACCGAGTGGTTCGAGATTGTCGATCAAGCGCATCAGGCTACGCTGCAAGGGCGGTGAGTCGATTGCGGCAGAAATCTCATGCGCTTCTTGCAGGAGGGAAACTCTGGAGGGTGCGTGCTTTTCCGAGAGCGCGACTCGCGCAAGAATGCGCGTAAACGCCGAACCAGATTCGTCCGCGAGTTCGCACGCGGACCTCGCCAACAGCGCGGCGGCTTCGCCGTTGCCCGCGTCCGCGCAAGTCATGAGGCAGGCTAAGGCATCCCAATATTTGGAAAGCGCGTTCGAGGCGAGCGGAAGACCGCGCGCGGCTAAGTTGAAACTCATCAACGCCGGTATGTCGTGTTCGGCGAGAAACGACCCAAGCCGTGCGCGATAGCTATCGAGGAGCTCCGATTCATCGGCGAGCCACGACCCAAAAACCCCTTCGGCCAATGCCGTTGCAACGACGGTAGCAATACGGCTTTCTTCGGCCGCGGTCAGCATACGGTCGAGCGCATCGAGCTCCACCTCCCAGTCTCCACGTGCCCGGGCCGCCCGAATTTCGATCCGGGTGAGTTGCGCGAAGGTTGCGGCATTCGCTCGCGCGAGTGGGCGAATGCGATACCAGGTCGCGAGGGCCCGGTCGAACGCCCCGACGTAGGAATCGACCGTGGCGCGCGCCGCCAAAATGGGGAGGATGTATTGCTCTTTGCCATCCGGGCTTTTGAATGCGGCGAGAATTGCGGCGGCTTCGTCAATCTTGCCGTCGTCGAGCATCGCCAAGACGCTCATCGCCGTTACGGTATGGAGCGCCATAGGGTCGGTTTGCGCGTCAAGGTTTTGCAAGACCGTCCTCGCCTCATTGGCGAGAACGGCGGAGTGCACGGAGAGACGGCGAGCGCCAAGCACGGCAGCCCAAAGGGCGGGATAGCTCACCAGGTCGGCGGGCTCGTCGATTTCGGGCGGCGGAGAAAATGCGTCGAAGGTAGCGAGTCCATCGAGCTCACGGCTGCTTTGCAAAAACGTCGCCGCCGTTTTGGTGTCCCCAGCCGAAAGGTACGCTTGCGCCGCCCGCCCGAATTCATGGCGTTCCTGGAAAAAGGCCCCGAACGTTCGTTGAACCTCGCAGATTTCGCGTTCGTGCCGCGCGCGCATCACGCACCGAACCAAGCCGTTGATCTCCATTCCTAGCGAACCCGACGATGAGGCGATCTCGTAGGTTTGCGTCATTGCTATCGAGAGTGGAGGAGCACTTTTCTCGCCGAGGAGCTCGTCTATGTCCTGCGGTCGAATGCCGGCAATGCCGACGACGGCGCAGAGTCCCCGTAGAACATTCTCGGGCAGCTTTGCGATGACGCTCAGATCGATGTATTCCACGAGCCCGGAAAACGAGGCCTCGACCGTGCCCGCAAAAAGCTCCTCGATGTCGCCCGATTGCGCGACGCGCAGACAATAGAGCACTGGAACGGGCCAGCCGCCCGTAATTGCATGCAGGCGATAGAGCTGTCCTTCGTCAACGTGCACCGGCTCGAAGAGCGCGCCCATTTCATTCTCGGTAAAGGCGAGGTGCTCGCTCCGCAAGATCGTGATATTGTTGGGCTCGATAAGCGAGGAGAAGCCGATCCCAGGATCGTGCCTTCCGCACATCAGCAAGCGGCGGCTCCCCGGAAACGGCGTTGGGTCTAGGAGCGCGCGGACGGCGGCGAGCTCTTGCCGGCGTCCCTCCAGGCACTCGATATTGTCCACGATAAGCGCGTAGTTTTCTAACGCATGCCATGCGGTCGAAAGATCGTCACTCGCCGGACTTTGGGCGCCGAGCATCGCAGCGAGATCCGTGCAGAAGGCAGAATCGGCCGCGCACTCGATCCGCCCAAACGAGCGATGGGTGCGGGCCACGGCTATCGCGACCTCTGTTTTTTCGTATCCGGCCGGCGCCAAGAGCGCGACCAGCGGCGAGCCGCGTCGATTGATCCGGGCGAGAATACGGCTGCGATCGACCGTCCCCTGGCCCGCCGGGTACGTCATTGATTCGCCATCCCCTCAGTATACCTGAGTATTCCTTATGAGTGTGTGGTGCTTTCGCACTATTCTTGGCTTCGCGTGATCCCGCAAGGCGAATCGAGGAGCGCTTTCTTGCTTGGCATATCTATGAGAAGGCAAGCGTCGCGGTAACAGCTCGACGTCGTTACGATGGTGTTACCGCGGTTCGCTACGATGGCTCCATGACATTGAGTGAAATGGTGCCCTTGCGCGGGCGCAATCTTGGTGGCGCCGCTTTGGGGCGCGCTTTAATGAATGATCTGTTCAAGGCGGCCGTTGTGTCGCTCGCTCGCAGCTTCCCCGGCGCAACGGTCGCGATCTATGCGTACGGGGCCACTCGGGCGCTGCTGACGTTGAAAGCATCCGAACGGAAAGCCGCCGAGCCCCTGATGATCGTTGAAGGCGACGCTCAGATTCTGGAGTCGGCGCAAGGCGCCGAGATCATTCGCGAATATGCCGCCGGGACAGCCGAATCGCAGCTCGGAACGACCCGCATGACGGCGCCTATTTGCTTTGGAGAGTCGACGTTTGGCGTGGTATCGGTAGGCTGGGAAAACGTTCACGATCGCTTGCCGAGCGACTGGATCGCTATCAAAGCAACGACGGCGCTCCTCGCCGTCGCCTTAAGCCGTCAAGAGGCTTCGGGATTCCATCCAATCGCAGAAGCGGAGATGCGATATCGCAAAGTGTTCGATGAGAACCTCGTTCCGATGTTGATCGTCAATAAGGCCTCGTTCCGCTTTGTCGACGTCAATGCGGCGGCGTGCGAGCATTACGGGTACTCCCGCGAAGAATTTTTACGGATTGGCCCGGCCGATTTTTACCCGCCCGGGGTGCTGCCGAACGGGCTCAACCAGAGCGGAGAGGCAACGACAAATTTCGATACGCGCCACACCAAAGCCGATGGGACCTCGTCGGACGTACACGTGACGTTGATGTCCGTTCCTTGGGAAAACGAGCCGTCGCTGCTCGGCGTGATTCAAGACATCAGCGAACGTAATGCCCTTCTCTCGCAGGCCAAATCCATCGGCGATGCTTTCGCCCGCGCGCAGCAGATCGCCAAAATCGGCAATGCCTCGCTCGATCTGATCACCGGCGAAGCGAAATGGTCCGACGAGTTCTTTCGGCTCCTTGGCCTCGCCAAGTCGGGGGGTATTCCCGCGGGAGACGAACCGTACGACGGTCTCTTTTGCAGCCCGGATATCGAGCGCATACGGTTGGCGAAGATTGCCGCTATCGAATCCGGCGGGGCGCACGGCCTCGATCTTCAGATGATCTCGCCCGGCAGAGCGGGCATGTGGCTTTCGATGCAAATGCTCGTCGAATGCGATGCCGTCGGGAAGTCGATCATGCTTCTGACGACGCTGCACGATATCGGCGATCGCAAAGAGACCGAGGCGCGCCTCCAACATCAAGCGCGCGTGGACGCGCTGACGGGATTACCGAATCGTGCGGCAAGTGCGGAAGCGCTGAAATCGATGGTTTCCGCGGCGCAGCGCAGAGAAGCATCGGCCGCCATTCTGGTCATCGATCTCGATGAGTTCAAAGGCGTCAACGATTCTCTCGGGCACTCGGCCGGCGACGAATTGCTTGTTGAAATTGCCGCGCGCCTGAGGAAAGCGCTACGCCTTTCGGACTTCGTCGCTCTGATCGGCGGCGTTGTGTTCGTCGTGATCCTTCCCGACGTTCGCGACTCTTCTCGAATTGCTACGGTCGCTGAGAGCCTTTGCCGCGCCATTGCCAATCCGGTGAAGTTGCAGCGAAAGGACGTGTTCGTAACCGCGAGTATCGGTATAGCGGTCTATCCTCAAGATGGAACGGACGCCGAGGAACTCGTCATGAATGCGGACACGGCCATGTATCAAAGTAAGCGCAAGGGCCGCGCGCGTTACGGCTTTTTTTCGGCGGAAATGCACGATGCGGCCAAAGAGCGACTGCTTCTCGACAGCGCTTTGCGACGAGCGTTAGACGAAGAAGAATTCACGGTGTGGTATCAGCCCATCCTTTCGAGTCGCGGCGACACGATCGTAGCGACCGAAGCGCTCGTGCGATGGCCGCAATGCGATGGCTCGATATTGGAACCGAGCGCCTTCATACCCCAAGCTGAAGAGACGGGGCTGATCCTTCCTCTCGGCAATTGGGTTCTGCGAACCGCCTGCGAGCGAAATGCCCGATGGAATGCTGCGACCGGAGCCTCGCTGCGGGTAAACGTGAACGTGTCTGCCAGGCAGATCGCGGAGCCCAGATTCGTGCAAACGGTCCTGGATGCGCTCGTCGTCTCCGGTATGCGCGCAGACCTGCTCGAAATCGAGCTTACGGAAACGGCGATCGCCCGGTGCCCGGAAGAGACGAGCCGAGTGGTCCGAGAGCTACGCTCGGCCGGTATCCGTGTCGCCTTGGATGATTTCGGCACCTGATACAACGCGCTCATCAATTTACGAACGATTCGAGTCGATACGCTCAAGCTTGAAAAATGTTTCGTCGACGAGATTGTCGATAACGAGGTCGACCAGGCGATCGCGCGCGCGGTGCTCGCGGCCGGGCGATCGCTCGGAGCCTGCGTCGTCGCCGAGGGGATCGAGAATATGGCGCAGCGCACGGTATTGCGTGATCTGGGTTACGACGAGATGCAGGGCTACCTGTTCGCGCGACCGATGACCGGTGACGCTCTGGAAGCGCTTTTGACCCTATTTTACGGGAAAGCCGGTAAAAACCAAGTGCGCAATGCCTTCGCCGCCTAAAGCGTGGCCCGATGCGGCATCGTTGACGACGGCTTGGTGAGGGAAGCCAACCCGCTCGCAGCTTGAGGTTAGGCTGCGAACCTACCGGCGCGAACGTGAGTTACGCCGCTTCGGCTCTGGACCAGAAAGCGTTCGAAAGCCTCACCCGTCATCGGCGCTCCGAATAGATGACCTTGCATCACGTCGAACCCGAGACGTCGTAAGAACGCACTCTGCTCGGGTGTTTCGACGCCTTCGGCGATGGCCGTTGCTCCGAGCAATCCGCCCGCGCCGATCAGGGTCGCCGCGATTCCTGCGTCGATGGCATTGTGCTCGAACTCATATACAAAGCGCTTCTTGAGTTTCAGCGAATCGATCTGCATGGAGCGAAGATTGGCGAGCGAGTTGTGGCCGGTTCCAAAATCATCGAGCGTTACCCGGACTCCCGCAGCGCGCAGCTCTTGCGCCACGCGACTCGCGATCGCGGGGGTATTCGCGGCCGCCGTTTCGGTCATTTCGAGCTCGAGAAGGTTCGGCGAGAGATTCGCGCTGGAGAGCGCATCTAAGACGTTTTGAACGAAGCCGGGTTCTCCAATTTCCTTGGAACATACGTTGATGTGAACGCGCAACATGGAGGCGGTCGCCGCGTTCCACTGTGCATTGCTCGCGCACGCGACGCGAAGAACCCATTTTCCGAGTGGTACGATCAGGCGGTTTGCTTCCGCCCGAGCGAGGAAGTCGCTCGGTTCCAGAACGGTGCCGTCGGGTTGCGGCCAGCGTACCAGGGCTTCGACCGCGACGACTGCGTCGTCGCGAATCGAAACGATCGGCTGATACCACACCGCGAAGTCGCTGTCGTCGATCGCTTTGCGCAACGCGCTCTCGAGACGCAGTTGCTCTTCGGCGGCGGCGTGCATTTCTTGCGAAAAGAAATGGTGTCGCGCTCGACCCTCGCGCTTCGCGTAGTACATCGCGGTGTCGGCGTTCATAATGAGGGTTTCGGCGTCGGTCCCGTCTTGCGGAGACATCGCAATGCCGACGCTCACGGTTGCGACGACGTCCCGCTCTAAGTGAACGGGCTGGGCAATATTCGCTCGCAAGCTCGTTGCAACCCGAGCGACTTCGCTCGGACCCTGCGCGTCGGGGAGGATGATCACGAACTCGTCGCCGCCCATGCGGCCGACAAAGTCGGTTGCGCGCAGGCTGGCACGCATGCGATGCGCGATTTCTTTGAGTAAATCGTCCCCTGCGGTGTGCCCGAGCGCGTCGTTGACGTTCTTGAACTCGTCGAGATCGACGAACATCAACGCAATCGGCAGATCGCGTCGTTTGGCGGCCGCCACCATGGCTTCGATTGCCTCTAAAGTGGCTTTTCGATTGGGTAGACCCGTGAGCGCGTCGACGCGCGCTTGTTGCTCGAGGCGCGCTTCGCTATTCTTTTGCGCGGTGATATCGTGCAGGGTTCCGAGCACGCGGATGGCGTTTCCCTCATCGTCGAATTCCGCGATGAGCTCCTGATGAACCCATCCGGTCGAACCGTCGGGTCGCGTGAGGCGGTGATCAGATCCGTGAGTCCCCCGATCCTCAACGGCTCGGCGTTCGGTCTACTCCATTCCGGCAATGTCTTCATCCGAAAACAGGGCACGGAAGGGCGGGTTGCCGCCGGGAATCCCATCCTCGACGCGCAGGCCGAGGATCCGGAACGTCTCGTGCGACCAATACCTTTCTCCGGTGCGCAGGTTACGGGACCAACTGCCGACGTGCGCGATGTGTTGAGCCCGGCGCAGTTCCTCATTGCTCTCTTCGAGTTTCTCCAGGATCATCTCGCGCTCGTTCAGGTCCTGGGCCATCACGAGCAGCGAAGGCACGCCGTTGCAAGGGATGGGTACGATGGTGACGTGAATGCGTGCCGGCGTTCCGTCGGATCGACGATGGGTGGTATCGAATGCTTCCGTGACGCCGTTTTCTTGGACCGAAAGCGTACGCGCAGCACTTTGGAGATCGGTGTGCTTTGGGTAAAGATCTGCTCGGTCGAGCTTCAGGAATTCTTCGCGCGAATATCCATAGTACGCACACGCCGCGCGATTTACGTCGACAAATTGGAGCGTTGACCGATTTACGACCAACATGGAGATGGGGTTGTCCTCGAAAACTTTCTTGTACCGGATCTCGGACTGGGCGAGCGTATCGGCCCGAGCGTCGCTCAAGGCGAGAGTAGCAAAGCGCTCGTTGATATCCTGGATCGTGACGAGAACGGCTGGTGCGCCCGCCCAGGGGATATTCTGAAGGTAAACGTGCACTGCGGTCCGGGTGCCGTCCGATGTGAGATGGACCTGTTCAAAATCAGTGGACGGCAGGTTGGTGTCTTCCAGCACCGGCCTAAGGTCGGCAGCGAGGCTCCTTGAGAAAAAGTCGAGCGGTCCCAGCGTAAGAAATCTCTCGCGAGAATACCCGTAAAAAGCGCAGGCTGCCTGATTGACCTCGATGAACCGGAGCGACGCCTTTTGAAAGATCGCCATCGGCATGAGATTCGCTTCGAAAGTCCAGCGAAATAATTCGGCGGATCGCGCGTTGTCGGTCAAACCGTCGCCGGGATATGGAGACTCCTCGAGGCTCATGGGCTGAGGTTACTGCACCGGGGTAACAATGCCGTAACGTCGTTGGTCTGTTACTGCGGGCGAGGTTTTGCGGCTTGAGCCCGCGTAGTTGGGGCCGGGTGATTGCTCGCCTTGCCAAGCTGCCGGATGCCGTCGTCGCCGCGGCCCTGGGTGTCGGTTCGTTTCTACTGCTGGTGGTCGGCTACTGGTTTCCGCCGGACAAGATTTTCGATGAGGTCTATTTCGCCCGTGCCGCCGAGGAGTATCTCCAACGGCGCTATATCTACGAGAGTACGCATCCACCGCTGACCAAACTGCTGATCACGCTCTCGACGATGATGTTCGGCGGGCTCGCGCACGGCGATACGTCGTACGGCTGGCGTTTTCTCGACGTGGTCGCGGGGGCCGTGGCGGTCGTGCTGGTATTTTTTCTCGCGCGCCGCATCACGCGCTCGCAGCTCTTTGCGTCGTACGCGGCGCTGCTCTTCGCTTTCGACGGGTTGCATTTCGTCCAGTCGCGCATCGCGACGCCCGAGAGCTTCGTCGTCTGCTTTTCCCTCGCAACGTTGTACGGGTTCATCCGCTATTGGGATGCGGTTGCCGAGTCGCCGACGCCCGTGGCGGCTGCGGGCCCGCTCCGCCGCTGGGCTGAATTAATCGTCGCTGCCACGATCGCGATCGTCTTCGCGCAATGGCGTTTTTCCGGCGATGCGCTCTATGCCCGCATCGTCGTTGCCGTCGTAGCGGCCGCGGCGCTCTACGGAACGTATCGCCTTTGGCGCGATCGCCCGGTGGGTTGGAAATGGCTCTTGGCCTTTACGATTTGCGGTGCCGCTCTCGTTGCGAGCAAATGGTATGGCGTGATGGCCTACGGCGTAGCGACGGTCGTGGTTGCGTACTGTGCGGCGCGCGCGTGGAAGGCGCGGCACGCGAGTCCGTTTCCGCTCGACACGGTCGTCGCCGTGTCGGTAGCGACGATCGGCATCGTGTACGCACTCGCGTACATTCCGCACTTTATGGGGCTAAGCGATACCAAGACGCTTCCCCCGCGTCCGTATACCTTAACCAACGTCGTCGATATGCAAGTCGGTGCTTTCTGGTATCACGCGACGCTGAAGGCGACGCATCCGTACCAGTCGGTGTGGTGGCAATGGCCGCTCGATCTGCGCCCCGTGCTGTACTACGCGAACTATACCAAGGGGCCGCCTGCGACGAGCGCCTGGATCATCGCGCTCGCCAACCCGCTCTTGGTGTGGGCGGGGCTGCTTGCCGTGCCGTTCGTCGGCTGGCTTGCCTGGGTGAAGCGCGATCGTGCTTATGCCCTGATCGTCCTCGCGTATCTGTTACAATGGCTGCCGTGGATGTTCTCGCCGCGCATCGCCTTTGCGTATCACTTCTACGTCGACATCCCGTTGATCGCGATTTGCGTTGCGGTGACGATGCAATGGGCGTGGGATCG
>VFSW01011934.1_pt1 | contig 12165 bp, 13 predicted proteins | sample 5358111 | NCBI WGS metagenome assembly VFSW01 (sample SAMN11554181, study PRJNA540505) | mine drainage metagenome | isolation source: sediment from site ElyBrook_90M | place: USA: Ely Copper Mine, Vershire, VT | collected 2017
TGGGCTATGGGGATTTGAGTTCTCACACTGTCGCGTGACCGGTCAATCTTCACGTTCTGTTTCAACATGACATCATTCCAGTCAGCCGAGTTGTAGTGAATGTACTGATCTGCTCGTTGCTGCGGCGGGCAAATTGCACACGATTTACAGCACGGAGCCAAAGCATCCCGCGTCGATGCTGTTTGGTAACTCGACGAGTGATTGAAACGCTGCATCATGTTTATGTTCATGCCGCGCCTCTCGGTTGAGGGGGCGCGCGAATCAAATATTTGCGTGCCAAGGTGTCGACGACGATCATCGGCGCGCCGCAGTCTGGACAGACAAATGTCGGCGGAGCAGACTCCGCCGACTTCTCTTCGTCATTGAGTAGTACCGGTGCGACATGCAACAACTCGCGGGCACGTGCAAGATTCTCGCGTCGCCCGGTATTGGCGATCAACCCGTAATGGCGGATGCGATGAAACCCGCCGGGCAGCACATGCAACAGGAAGCGGCGCATGAACTCACCGGTCTGCAGCGTCATGGTCTTGTAGCGCGTCTTGCCCTTGGCTCGGTAGTCCTTCCAGTTGAACGTCACACCGCGCTCGTCCAGCGAGACCAATCGAGAATTGGCAATCGCCACCCGGTGCGTGTATACGCTTTGGCCGAGTACCTGTCTCTCACATCATCGACGATTGAACTCAATGCACGGATTTCCTTACCACCTCCTACCAAGCCTCCGGCAACTCACTCCACTCCGTCGTGTAGTTAGGTGACTTGCTCTCCCTACGCATGGCCCAGCGTTTGTTCATCCCTGAAGCTGCAATGGTAAGAGTGCCCTTCCCCATCTTCTGATTGATCCGGTCCATGATCTGCATCAGGTGGTCGGTCTTGGCCTGCTCTTCAGGTTCATCGAACAAAGTTGGCTGGACGGATAACTTAGGTTGCAATGCCATCAGCAGCACGCCTGTCTTCTTGTAGCGATATCCAGGTCGATACATTTGTCTCAAGCCCTGCAATGATGCTTTGATGAGCTTGTTGGTGTCATCACTTGGTTGCCCCAAGGGTACGACCTGGGATTTGTGATATTGGGGTTCACTCTCACTGAAGGGGTTGGTCATGACATGCACACACAAACTTGATGCGACTGAACCATCCTGACGAAGCTTCTCAGCAGCGAGGGTAGTGAAGTAGGCCACTGACTCTTCAAGCTCGTCTAGTGTTGTCACTGGCATCCCGAAGGAGCGGGAGACCATGATTTGTTGCCTAGGGGTTCCTGCATCCTCAAGCTCAATGCAAGGAATGCCGTTGAGTTCTTTGACGGTACGCTCAACGACGATGGAGAACTGTTGTCGTATCCAGTCGGTGTCTGCACAACGTAGATCCTCAACCGTTTCAATACCCATGACACCAAGACGCTCGGTGATGCGCCTTCCTACTCCCCACACATCGCCTACCGGTATGCGGCTGAACAAGGCACTGAGTTCAGTATTGGTGAGTCGCCCAAAGTCGCAGACACCATCTTCGCCGGCATATGACTTCTTGGCACAGTGATTAGCCAACTTGGCGAGTGTCTTACTCTCGGCGATACCTACACATACGGGTATACCCACACCCTTCTTAACCGCCCTTCTGATGGTCTGACCATAGGACAGCAAGGTGCTTGGTTCAAATCCAGCCAAATCCAAAAAGCACTCATCGATGGAATAAACCTCTTGTTTGGGAGAGAAGTTGGAGAGGATGGACATGACGCGTGCGGATAGGTCACCGTACAAGGTGTAGTTGCTTGAGTAGGCGATGATGCCATGCCGTTTGGCGAGGTCTTTCATCTTGAACCAAGGTTCTCCCATCTTGACGCCTAGGGCTTTGACTTCGGCAGACCGAGCAACGGCACAACCATCGTTATTCGATAGGACAACAACTGGTCGACCTTCCAGCTTGGGATTAAATACCCTCTCACAGGAGACGTAGAAGTTGTTGCAGTCTACAAGTGCGATGGGCACGGCTTAGCCCTTATGAAAGGTCTTTACTGTGGAGGTGACAACACCCCACACCTGTAGCTCCTGACCTTCTTGAAGCTCGATATCCTTAAAGCGAGGATTCTCTGGTTTTAGAATGATGCGGCTCCCCTGCTTGATCAGCCTCTTTACCGTCAGGTCTCCATCCAGTACAGCGATGACAATATCCCCAGAGGATGGCGTGAGAGACTTATCAACGATGAGTAAGTCATTATCGAATATCCCTGCCCCGACCATGCTATTGCCTTTGGCACGGACGAAGAAGGTGGAGTCCTTATGGTGAATCAGGTGCTCGTCTAAGCTCAAGCGCCCTTCTATGTAGTCATCAGCAGGCGATGGAAACCCTGCGGCCACTTTGTAACTGAACAATGGCAGGTGGATCGGTTTGAAACTAAGTGCGGGAAGTTGGATGCGTGGTTGCTGCATGATATTGAACGATCTGAGTGAGCGTTTGAATCATGCTACAGAACGAACGTTCTTTAGTCAATTTCCTATTTACGTAGGACCACAGACCTTACCGCATCATCCTTGGTTTCAGGACACTCCTGCAAGCACTTTAAGAGCACCCACGATGCCCCCTAGATGCTCATCTAAAGCCCCTCAGAAGCGAAACTCACACCTCAAGTCGATCGTCCAAGCGTTATGATGCCGGTTATGATCGCATTGGCGGCTGGCGTGTTGATCGGGCACTTCGTCCAAATCCCTATTTTTGACGTTATTATCAGAGCTGTATCACATTAAACTCCACGACGATGCGCTCGATAAATTTATCGAGCGGGTCGAACTAGGTCTAAACCACAAGCTCCGCCCTCACCTCTCGCCAGCTCGGATACCTCTCACTACCGAAGTGAATGAGCCGACCTTCAAAGTGCTCCTGCCCCTTGCCTTCGACGTGATCATCGATCAGTAAGTCGCCTTTCAGAAGTCCTTTGTGACCGCAAATAATCAGTCGATCGACGAAGTGAAATCCTAAATGCCGCTCCACCCAAACCCTCTTCTCGCTATACGAATGTTGGTTATGGCAGCTCGGCGCAGTAAGGATGAATGGTGAGTAGCGATCGGATTCGTAGAGCGCCTGCATGGCCTCCAAAGCGCCTTTTATCGGCTCTAATCCATCAAAGAATCCAGCTTTGCTTTGCGGCCACTCGCAACTAGGATCTAGCTCGCGCACACGACGATGTGCAGCGCTAAAGTTAGCCTGAACATCATCCATGTCTACATAAACTATCTTCATTTTGCCTCAAAAAATGTAAAGTATATTGAACATATCCAACTCAAATCGACAAAATGTAAAGCGTATTGAACATTTCTGGCTCAAATCGACCAAATGACAGGTTGAGTTGTCATTTAGTCGCTCAAATCGATTGAATGACAACTCAACCTGTCTTTTCGCGTACTACGCAACCCTTCGCAACGCATTCTTAGTTGCCCATTGCATGCTGCGCGCATCCACTAGCGAATGATGCATCCGGTGAAAATTGCGAGTCCAATAATCAGCCAAAAATCGCTCATACTTCTTTTGCTTGAACTGATCATCAATATAAACGTACCCACACTTACGCTCCAGGTTCTCCGGCCAGCCATAAAAATTGAACAAATGTTGAACAAAAGGCCAGTCGTAGTTGGGCGCATCGCTCATAAACTGTACTTCCTTGCCAAGCCCTTCAACCCAATCTTTCAACCGTGTTGCGCACTGAGCTTCTAGCATCATCTTGTCGCCGTACTCAAGCAGCGGCAACACAGTCTCAATCACGAAATCTGAGCAATCGCACTTCTGATATGTGTCGCTCAGCTCAGCATAAAACTCTTCGCCACCCCATGCGACGCAGCCGATCGAGATGAACTTTGGCTCGCTCCGCATGTCTTGGAACTTTGTAAATTCAGTGTCAAAGAACACTTTTAATTTGCTACTCATTCCTCTCTCCTAAAATTTTTACTAATCTTTTCATGAAATAATCAAAATCGTGGTCGTAGTAACAAGGCGATGCAGCGCGTGGAGTAGTTGATCCGTATCGATCTACTTCAAACATGTGCACATACTCATCACTCAAACCCGCTGAGCGCACATCATCAATCGATATAAATCTCATCGAGCCTGATGATCGCCAAACCTGGATTGGCGTATCAATAAAACCTGGATACATCAGCTCAATATCGGTCTTGAAAAACCTGACCAACTCACCGCTCTCTATCAGCCAATTTCGCTTCATCCAAGTCTCAAAACTCATGGCGAATACGCAATCTTGGAATCCATCAAAGACCGGAAAAGTTGAAATCGACATCGCGCTCTCAAACTTATCCAGCGCATCCGAGGACATTCCTGCTTCAGCAATCTCAGATAATCGAACAATGCTTTCACCTTTGCCCGCCGACCAAATCGGTATCGGGTTAAGTTTTGTGTACCTGAATTCGCCAATTTTTATTAACTCACTCATCGCTAAATCCTCCACTTTCCAATCGCCTTCATCAGCGCCACGCGCGATTTATCTGCGCCAATTCCTGTTCGACCATCACACTCAACTATGTTGCGCGTATAGCCCGTATGCCAGTCCTTCACATCGTCATCCAGCGCGATCCAGTCTGTAATCTCGTGCGCATCAACATAGCTTTTGATTTGTTCAAATCGCGTCAACTCATCCCAATCTGGCCGTCCATCGAAAGTCATTCCAACAACTTTCTTGGCAAGATCTGGATGCAGAAAATCCCTGGTCATCTCAAATCCATGCGTCTGCGTCCAACTCGTCGACAGAACGATCATTAAGTCTGGAATCAAGTTACAAGCTGGAATCAAATACTCTTCAAACTGAAAATAGTTCGACTCACCGAGCCGATTTGGATGTAGTACGCCGTCGAAATCTAAGAAGAGATATGGTGCAAATAGCTTCTCTTCGGACTTCAATTCAGCCTCAATCTTCAACCGCAGCTCAGCTATATGCGCATCAGTCAGCCCCTCCCACGACTCAGTAGCGACAAGTTTGTGCGCCTGATCTTTAGCCCAACCGAGCACGTCATCATCGATAGCGATCCAACGAGAAATCCCATTTTTCCTGAAGTAAGTTTTGATTTGCTGGTACCGCGACATCTCGCGCCACTCACGTCGATCCCCTTGCTTCTCATTTTCAAAATCGAACGTGCCGTCGATTACGTATGCGCGTAGACGCGGATGAAGATGAGCTGCGGCCTCTTGCCAGCCGTTCAGCGCGAGCGTCCAGGATGTTGAAAGCACGATCTGAATATCGTCTGTGCCGAACTCGTCTAACAGATCTACAAGATCGGTTGTGCGATCAAATAGCCTCCGACTCTTGTGTCTTAAAACTATACCTTTGCGGGGCTCATACCAAACTTCGTCCGGGTGCAATACACCATCGAAGTCCAAAAATAGTGTTAGCTTATTCATGTAAATATCCGATCTCTCCAATTCGCTTCGCAGTGTGCGCAACGCACTCGATAGCAACCGTCATCAGTCAGCAGCTCGCCGAGCAAGCCGCACATTTCGCAAATGCTTTTCGACCGATCGGCCGCGCGCTTGGATGCAGCCGCCAAAGCTGGCTTAAGTTGATTAGTCGGACTTGAGACTACAAGCACGAGCACGCCAAATTTTTCCTTCGCCACAACTACGACCGGATGAACGTCTGGAAATTGACCTAATCCTTCTTTACGTACAGCATCAGCAACTTCAACAGTGAAGTCATAGATGATCCGGTACCATCCCGAATGACATTGAAAGTGAAAGACGCGGTCGTCATCAGCCACGACCGATTGCGCCGATGCGAACCGGTACAACTCAGGATAGAGTCTATTGATTTTCACTTCGTCTTCTAGCTTCACAAGAACCCCATCTTTCTCTTAACTTCACCACCAGTTTTGGCGTCAAAGCTAGGCACAGATAGCTTTTTCTTTTGCTGAATAGCTCTTATGAATGCCGATCTCACTAGGCGTCCAATCAAACGTAGATCTTCAATTTGATACGCGATCGCGGCAAAGGCATCAATGTCCGCGTCGATCTTCTTGCCAGTCTTAACGCACAAGCTTTTGTGCATCTGCATGGCGATCTGGTGACGCTGATACTTATCTGGCGAACTCACTTCAGCTACATGGCAACGCGATAACAAAGCGCTATCGATCTTCGCTTTCTCATTGCTTGTGCAGATGATGACCAGCTTGCTTGCATCAAATGTGAGCCCCATCGATTGGTCTTTAAACGTACGCGCACTGCCCGCTTCCATCAGCTCCAATAGCGCAGGCAGAACTCCATATTCGCTCGCACTAGAACCTGAAATCTTGTCGATTTCATCCAATAACACGACCGCAACTGCAGACTCGTTTTCAGCGATCAAATTGAAGATTTGACCTGCGTGCGCGTTGCTCCAAGTTGAGGCAGCGCCAGAGATTTGAGCGCCATGTTGGAGTCCAGCCGCGCCTATTTTTAAGAATGGCACACCAAGTTTTTCAGCTAAACAGTTCGCAAACATCGTCTTTCCGATCCCTGGCGCTCCATCGAGTAAGATAGGATCAACGCGGAATTCGGACGGCTTTAAAACACTCGCAAGCGCGATACCCTCTTCTAGCGTATCGATCGCAGACTCAAAGTTTGGAAGCTCAGAGCGCAAATCGCTAGCAATCTTAGATATCGATTTAAATTCAGGAACAGTGCGCTTGCCTTCGTGATTCCAAGCAGCCTCGGCCGAAGTCACTAGCAATTTTTTTGAATCAGCACCGCCGCTCTTCACTTTTTTCAGCGCAACCGACACTTGTTCTTGATCGAATACTTGGATTTGACGAGCAGTCAATTTCTTGAGCTTTTTAGCGTCCGCAGCCTTCAACTTTTCTGTGGCATTGGCGATATCAGCAGCGCGCTGAAATTCAGCAGCGGCTTTTACTCCAGCCGAAACAGCCGCGCGGTCGATGGTCCCGTTGTCGTCAGGATCGAAATCGTCCATTAATTTAGCCTCTTCCTCGGCCGCAATTTGCCGAACGATTCGAGTCGGCAGCAGCATTCGCATCGGCCAACCCTGAGTTGGATACACATCAAACCCGGCAACTTTATCTGTGTCTGCCATTCTTCTACTTGCTCGACTCATATCCATCGCAAAATCCTCCTCGTATTCTAATTATCACATCTTGTGTTATTGAATGCAACAAGTGTCGACTTGGATGCACTAATTAAAATTTGTTATAAAGGATCGTCGCCGAAAGAAATGTCGGCGGGGGATATCTCTGGGGACTTAGGGGGGCGTATACGACGCGGGGGTTGATTTAGACAGATATCAATAACTTCGGTATCAGTCATATTGAGCATGTGACACAGAGTACGAAGTACTCTAAGGGACATGGGACGGTAGCCGCGGTAGATTTCCCATAGCCCCCCGAATCCTAATTCCAGCTTGACTGCCAGCGTTGACATAGTCATGGACTGTTCATCCATGACGCGATTTATCAGACCGACAACTTCACGATCAGGGTCTTCAATTCTCGTGAACTCTCTACTCATATGAGCATTATCACTGATTGTGATAGAGCGTTCAACACGTCAAAATGAATCTGGGGATGGGACTATGAGTAAGGATGGATACTCAGCTAGCAAAAGATCGTCAGCTTGGATTTGAGCTGTTCGCAACTCAGTAAGTTGCAGTAGTGATAGCGTATTTTGGTTAACGTCCTTGGCGTTGGTATTTAAATTGGTTGAAGTTGACTTCAGAGTATCCTATGAATATCTTTATAATTACAAATAAGAAAATTAGATGAAGAAATTGATTGATCAGAAACTACGCAACCTTCTTCACATAATAGCGCGCTGGTTGCATATAAACGCAGATTAAAAATCTAGTTGCTCAAAAATTCTCAAATATGACTCTCGTTATCATTGAATTCTCAATGTAACTAAGTCACATGTACTTTGCCCATTAGATTTACCGCCTTTACCGCCTTTACCTACATAAAGCCTTTAGCCCCCAGCTATTTCTGGGGGCTAACCTTGCAGCATAATAAACAACTTACTCCTCCAGGGGGTGTATATCTATTGCATCAGCATACATATCAATCATTTCACGTAGAGTTGATGCTGGCATTGTGGCGACAATCAAGGTTTGATCTGGAAGAAGAACTTTCCACCTCCATGCACTCCCTCCATTTTTAACTAAATCAAGAAGTGCATTTTTCTGCAATTCAGCCAATACTTGAGATTTAACGGGTAGAAATATATGAACCCACTTTGCCACTAAAGACTCAGCCCCAATTACTTTGAGACCACCAGTTGGTGAAACGGAAATATGTACCCCATCCTCAACGGAACGCTTAATCATCTCGACGGGACTCATATTTCAACCTCGACTAAATTAGACAATTTGGAAATAGTTTCATCAGATGGCTGAATAGAAGTCGGTAAAGGCGGTAAAGGCGGCGAACTGACTGAGACAACGCGCCACGCGGGACGACCATCTGCAGTACATTGCTGAAACTCATAACCCGCAATAATCCGGTTTGCATTCTTTTTGATTAACCAGCCCAATTTAGAACGATTAATTCCACCCCGCTCTTCGATGGGGAGCTCCATCATCGCATCTAGCAAGTTAGAGTTCCCGTATTCTGCCGCATCAACAGCTTTCCGGACCGTGGTAGGAGTTGAGCCAAAAGCGGCTCTCCATTCGTTCATGAGTACTTCAAGAGAATCAGCATCAGGATCATGCGCTATTTGATCAATCAGCAATGAGGCAGGATCTGGCAGGCCGAGCCAGATTAACGGGTGACGGCAATAATCTGACCAATCGCCGCCGTAGGTGACTATACTTTGAACGGCAGACCGCGAACAACCCGCCTTCCTCCATGCCTCAATTATTGTTAGCACGGCAGCCACATAGGTCTCTCTATTTTGCAGCACAGTCGCGAGAGGATCACCCCTGTACTTCATAGTCGCCGGCGTCGCACATCGTGGGTCGATATTGATAGTCAGTACGCGGCGAAGCAGGTCTCGAACGGGACCTACATTATTGCCAGATCCTAAAAAAAGAGTCCGCGTGCTGACGGTTGCAGTTTTGCTTACGCCTAAAATTCGATCTGTAATAAGCTCAGCAGTTAACATGCGCAAAATCGTTCCATGTGGGATCCAATCAGAACTCATGTCATCAAATTCAACCACGGCCGGATTAGTCAAAAGAAGGGAAAGAATTACTTTAGTGGCCTCCTCTGCGGAAGTCGGGTAGCTTACCTTTGCATTTCTTCCCGGCCCTGCAAATGCACCGATCACCTCGCACAGATACGACTTTCCACTACCGAATACTGGGGCTCTAACGTGAAATGCAGGTGCGTGGGCAAGTGAAGGTCGCACAACTGCAGTAAATATTGCCGAAATCGCAGCGGCCTTGTCAGCGGCCGTAACAAAATGGAATTCCTTAAGCAAATCTTCCAGCAAGTCTAAAGCATCCAAGGCTTCTTTCATTGTGGCATCAGGAATATGAAACTTCGATGGATCAAAAGCACCAAACATTTTTGACTGTTGATCGTAGCCTGCCTTATTAATCAACATGCAATCTATCTGCCTAAAATATGGCTGCCGCGCCAAGCCCAATAATGTTGGCAAATATTTAAATTTCTGCGAGTCATGCAAAATTGAACAGTGGCGAGGAGGTGGATCGGTTGGTACAAAATCTTTGATCCGGGGACTAAACTTCACCCACTGTATGTTTTCTGCAAGCACCCTTGTCAATGCAGGCCCAGAGATTGGCGTGATTGAAGGATCACCAAAAACAGGTTCAATCGAAACAGTCACAATTAAGCCACCTGCTTGGTAGTATCCCCCCTGAGTAGCCAATGCCAGTTCAGCTTCGTCCACAATTAAATCAAGGCCGCCTTCCACAACTTTAATTGTCGGCTTGTCGCTCACCGCCGGAATAGACGCTGATTCCGACTCAATTTCTCCTGAATCGACATTAACAAGATTTTGGGGACTCAAAGAATCGAGGCCATCATAATCAGCTAATCTTGCAGATATGGCAGATATGGCAGATTTGACAGCATCAATACCATGCAAATCTGCAAAATCATTCCAATCCGTGGGAGGCTCATCGACAAGCAGCTCAGCCTTTGTGAATGGTGGCAGGGCTATAAATCCGGAAACTGCATTAGCCGCTTCAATAGCCTTCTTTTGTCCTGTTTCTGATTTATCAAAATCTCCCGCAATTACAATTTGAGAAGTAGGACATTTCTCTCGCCAAACCCGCGCTACATTTATCAGATTTCCAGCATCAATCGCTGCCATTATTGGAAAGCCTGTTGCCTCATATATTGTGCATGCTGTTGCAAATCCCTCAGATATAATGATTTTTCCTGTGTATTGTGCAGTAAGCCTTTTATCAGTGAGCGGGATAAACAATCCAAACTTTCCCATACCTTTTATTAATGATTTTCTCCCATCCTCATTGATTGCCTGAAGACCACGAATCTGCCCTTCAGAATGATATAGAGGAAGCAAGAGCAGGCTGCCACTAAGTCGTTCATATTGTCCTTCGGTATTGGTTGTCCAAAACCAGCCGTCACACGCAGGGTCGCTCCCTGATATCAATTTCGCTAAGAATGGCGACACCATTTTCTTAGTTAAGTAAGGATGATTTACGCAGGGTTTGGCACTTTTCCAAATCACCCCAGATTGTAAAGACGCTTTATCTGCTTTATCTTGACGTGCTGCCTCTGCTTGTTTTTTGGTCACTTCAACTTTTCGCCCGAAAATTTCTCTATCTTCAGTTGTATATACAGTTTCTCGTTGCGCCTGCCATATCCCTTTAAAATCATTTGAATAATCACCATATACTCCGCCAGTAGAGTCATCGAAGAGTCGACACCAACCTGCTGTATTCCCTCTATTTTTTCCAATTCCGGGGAAGCGCAAAAATTTACCAGGTTGAATATATAGAGGAGGCGTCAAACCTGCCGCTAATAGCACATCACGAAACTGATTAGCTTCCATGATTACCGCCCTTCTTTGTAAGTAGGGCTTTTATCTCATTGATGGGCCACGCTAGGCGACCATTAAGATGTATTGGCTCTATGGGCCCCCTTCCAGAGCTGGCCCAAAATCTTAAAGTCTGCGGACGTCTGTTCAAATAGTAGGCTGCTGCATCGGTTGGTACCGTGAGCCTGTTTACTGTAGCGATATGGGGAAATGGCGGCGCGTTCTGCGACGTGGATATGTTCTGATGTAGAAATGTGAAGCTTTGCATTTTGTACCTCTTTTTGTTGTAGAGGTACGTATGATTTGTCACATCAAAAGGGACACCACCATGGGCGTCGGCTATCCTACGTTAACGACCGGTTATGTCGGTGGTCTCAGATTTTTGCGGCGCTTTAATCTTACCCTTAGTGCCTCTTTGGTAAGTTTATCTGGTTCATTATCGTCATTCGTATAGCACAATGCATCTCCTTGAATCTCGCCAGTAAACGGCATCTCATTATCCAAAGCGATGGATTTAAGCTTTAAATATACATCCGCAAGGTCATAGTTTCCGGCTTGTTGAATTGCCTTGTCTATTGCAGGGTCTAAAGTATTTCGCCGTAGTTTGTTAGCTCTAACGTTAACACTCGGAGTCGAATCGGAGGTATTTTGCGAGTCAGTTTTCGCATTCTTTATTGGATTTTTTGTCGCGCAACAGGCTGTAAAAATTGACGGATTATTGCGTAAGATTTCTCTGGCATTTTCAATTACATTGGGCAGTAGATTAGCTGGATATTGACTACCCAATAAATCGTTCCCATGAATCACTATATCACTAGTATTTTCGATTGACTGAAGATCAAGAGCAGCACTCATCTCAATCGGTTTACGTTTGGATTTCGAATAGCAGACGAGTTGACCATCCCGAGTAAGATTTGCAAATATCATCTTCTGAGATTGAATTCGCATCACAAATGGATCAACTAATTTTGATACTTCTAAAACCGAATTAGGATCATCGGGATATCTACAAAATCCATACATGCTTGCGACAACAAGTGCCTCACCAAAACTTATCATCCCAGCTTTAGGTAAAATCGCGAAGGTAAATACCATTAGTAAAGTGCACTTTGCAAAATAAATGCATTACCAAATGGTAATGTTAATTCTGGTATCGTAGCCATTAAACCAAAGCGCGGATTCAATTTAGAAGTGCAACTGCTCGTGGTTGCTTGGTGTAAAGAA
>VFSW01011936.1_pt1 | contig 12163 bp, 12 predicted proteins | sample 5358111 | NCBI WGS metagenome assembly VFSW01 (sample SAMN11554181, study PRJNA540505) | mine drainage metagenome | isolation source: sediment from site ElyBrook_90M | place: USA: Ely Copper Mine, Vershire, VT | collected 2017
CCTGCCTCGCTGGCGCGGCGCGGCGCCCATCGCGGCGGCGATTCGCGCCAACGACGCCGAGACGGGTGTGACGATCATGCTGATGGAGGAAGGGCTGGACACCGGCCCTATCCTGAGCGCCCGCGCGACGCCCATCGGCGAGGACGAGACGGCTGGCGCGCTCACAGAGCGACTGGCCGCGCTCGGCGCGGAACTCCTACTGGACACACTTCCGCGCTGGCTGGCGGGCGCCATGACTCCGTCGCCGCAGGACGATTCGCGCGCCACAATGACGCGCCCGCTGCGCAAGGAAGATGGACTGCTGGACTGGCGGCTGCCCGCGCCTGAGCTGGCTCGACTCGCGCGGTCGGTCACGCCGTGGCCGGGCGCATTTACCACCTGGCAGGGTAAGATGCTCAAAACGCCACTGGTCGCGCCGATCGCGCGCACAGGGAGACAGATAGAGCTAGCGCCAGGGACGTGTTATCCCCTGCCGCCGAGCGACCCGCACGGCGCGCTGGCCTGCGCATGTGGCGAGGGTGCGCTCGCGCTACAGGTGATACAATTGGAGGGAAAACGCGCCGTCCCCAGCGCCGATGCGCTGCGCGGCTACCCAGCGCTGGCGCGCGCCGTCCTCGGCCAGTGAGGGCGATGGCCAGCATCCGCCAGGAGCACCAGACATTAGCCAAACACATCTGCCCGATCCAGTCCAGGAGGGCGCGGCGCCAACAACCTCGCCTGTGGATCTGCTCAGCCTGAACGCCGCTGAGCTGCGCGAGTGGCTCGGCGCGCAGGGCGAGCCCGACTACCGCACGCAGCAACTGCTCGACGCCATCTATCACCAGCTCGCGCCCGACTTTGGGCAGATGCATGCGCTGCCTGCCGTGTTGCGTGAGCGCCTTGCCGAGCGCGCCCGCATCGCCAGCCCTCAGACCCGCGCGCTGGTGGCTGCGAAAGATGGCCGCACGCGGAAGCTGCTGCTGGAGCTGCTCGACGGGCGGCTGATCGAAACGGTGCTGATGCTCTATCCTCCCAGCCCAGAGGGACGCGCGCGGGCGACGGTCTGCGTCTCGACCCAGGCGGGCTGCGCGTATGGCTGCACATTCTGCGCCACCGGACAGATGGGGTTCGAGCGGCATCTGACAGCAGGCGAGATCGTGGCGCAGGTCCTCTACTTCGCGCGCGAGTTGCGTGATCACCCCTGGGTGGCTCCCGATGGCAGCCAGCTCGACCATGTGACGAACCTCGTCTTCATGGGCATGGGTGAGCCCCTGCACAACTACGACAGTACGCTCAAAGCGCTGCGCATTTTAAATATGCCAGAGGGGCTGCGTATCGGCGCGCGTCACATGACGGTGTCGACGGTCGGGCTGGTACCGGGCATTCTGCGATTGGCCGAGGAGCCGTTGCAGGTCAACCTGGCCATCTCGCTGCACGCGCCCAACAATGCAATGCGCTTGCGCACGATGCCAGTCACCCGTAAGTATCCAATCGAGCAAGTGCTCGAAGCGACGCAAGTCTATGCCGCGACAACCGGGCGGCAGGTTACATTCGAGTATGTGCTGCTCTCCGGTGTGAACGACGCCGATGCGCATGCCTATGAACTGGCGCGGCTGCTCGCCCCCTTGAAACAGCTTGGACACGTCAACCTGATTCCGGTCAACAAGACCTCGGCTGGCTACCATCCTCCCACAGGCGAGCGCGTGCGCGCCTTTCGCGAGGCGCTGCGGGCGGGTGGCGTATCGAGCAGCGTCCGCGCCGAGCGGGGCGACGACATTGCCGCCGCATGTGGGCAATTGCGCACACGCGAAGACCGCCTGCATCGAGCGATCAACGCGCCAGCGTAGCTCGATTCCATTGGCCGTATGCGCCTGTGACGCCTTTGGGCAGTTTGCCTTATGTGCGCGCGCGAGAAGCAGTGCGACCCATAGCCAGCTATGTTACAATGGGCAAAGCGATGAGATGTGCGTCTGTCAAGAATCACGTTCTCGTCAGGGTTTCAGTCAAGCATACTTAAATCCCTCTGTGTGGGGTGGAAGTGGGTCTAATGGAGGCCAGGATACGCTGCCCTAGCTGTGGGAAAGAGACTCCCAAGGGCGCGCGTTTTTGCCCAGATTGCGGCGCGCAGCTCATCGCAGATCGTCCGCGCATGTCGACGGGACGGTTGCCGTCCCTCCATTTGCTTGGCAATCGCTACACGATCAGCCGCAAGATCGCCCAGGGCGGCCAGAGCGCCGTTTATCTCGCCCGCGATACCTACCAGAATGACAGCGAGCGCGCCATCAAAGAGATGAGCCAGTCGCAGATCGAGCCACTGAAACGCCAGCAGGCGATCAATGACTTCATCCGCGAGGCCAACATGCTCCAGTCGCTCGACCATCCCACGCTCGCGCGCGTCTTCAACCTCTTCATGGAGAACGACAAGTACTATCTGGTGATGGAGTACGTGCCGGGTCATAACCTCGAAGATGAGTTAGTGCAGTATCGGCGAGAGCCACTCGACTGGGAAGACGTGACGGTCTGGGGTATGGCGCTGGCGGACACGCTGACCTATCTACACTCTCGCACCCCGCCAATTATCTACCGCGATCTCAAGCCGGCCAATGTGATGCTGCTGCCCGACGGCGGTGTCAAGCTGATTGACTTCGGCATCGCCCGCTTCCTGCACAACATGCATATGAATGACACGATGCAGCTTGGCACTGATGGCTACGCGCCACTGGAGCAGTATTCGTCGCGCTCAGAGCCACGTTCGGATATCTATGCGCTGGGCGCCTCGCTCTATCACCTGCTGACAGGGCGCGTGCCGGAGGCGGCGCCGCTGCGCATGGCGGGGCATAACCTCACGCCGATTCGCGCGATCAATCCGCGCACGCCAGAGGTGGTCGAGCGCGTCATCATGAAGGCGCTGAACCTGCAACCGCAGGACCGCTTCCGCACGGCGCAGGAGATGCGCGAGGGACTGGAGTGGGCGCGGCGACAGTCGCAGTCGCGCGCATCGGGCGTTACCGGCGACCACGCGCGCACAGTCGCGCCTGCCAGCGGCGGAGCCCGCCACACGGGCGCCCCGCATATTCCGCCTACTGGCGCTCGCAGCAGCAGCGGTTATCCGCCGGTGTCGCCGCCGGCATTGCCGGGCGCGCGCGTGTCGGGGCGCAGCACAGGGCCGACGCCCGCGCGCCAGACGGGCGATCAAACACTTCCACCGCGGCTCCATGTTTGGCCTATTCGTATGGACGCCGGGTATATCCTGGTCAATCAAACGATGACCTCGCGGCTGGAGGTCGCTAACCGCGGCGGTGGCTCGCTGAGTGGGCGCGTCGAAACGAATATCGCGGCGCTATCGGTCGAGCCAAACCGTGTCAGTCAGAGCGTCAACTCCCTCACGGTGCGGATTGACGCGCATGGCCTTGCGGTCGGCCCATACGTCTGTCACATCGCCCTGCGCACGAATGGCGGCGATCAGATCGTTCAAGTGCGCTTTGTGGTGCGGCCAGCGGGCGATACGCTGATCAACGACCGAAGCCGCGTCACCGGCCTGTAGCCGGCGCTCGCGACAACTGGCGGAAGCGCGATGACGGCGCGGACGGCGCGGCTGGCTGTGATTGGCGGCAGCGGGCTGTATGACATGCCCGGGCTGACACGGGTAGAGCGAGTCGAGGTCAGCACGCCGTTTGGCGCGCCCAGCGACGTCATTACCGTCGGCGAGCTGGACGGCGTGGCGGTCGCCTTCCTGCCGCGTCACGGGCGCGGCCACAGGCTCGGCCCAGGCGAGATTCCCGCGCGCGCCAACATCTACGCTCTCAAAAGCCTCGGCGTCGAGCGTATCATCTCTGTCAGCGCGGTGGGCAGCCTGCGCGAAGACTACGCCCCACTCGATCTGGTCATCCCCGACCAGTTGATCGACCGCACCACCGGGCGCCCAGCGAGCTTCTTCGCTGAGGGCATCGTTGCTCATGTCGGATTCGCCGACCCGTTCTGCCCTGACATGAGCGAGCGCCTGGCTGGCGCGATAGACACGTTAGGCGATGTGCACAGCCATCGCAGCGGCACGCTCGTCTGCATTGAGGGGCCGCAGTTCTCGACAAAAGCCGAGTCGAGACTGTATCGTCAGTGGGGATGTGACCTCATCGGCATGACCGCGCTGCCAGAGGCCAAGCTGGCGCGTGAGGCCGAGTTGTGCTACGCCACCATCGCCTGCGTCACCGACTATGATGTCTGGCACACGAGCGAGTCGCCGGTGACGGTGGAGATGGTGGTGGCCAACCTGAGCCAGAACGTCGCTAACGCTCAGCGTATTATCCGCGAAGTCGCCCGCGCGCTGCCCGCCGACCGCAGTGACGTCGCCTGTGGCTGCGCGAACGCCCTCGCCGACGCGGTAATCACCGACCGCGCGCTGCTCACCCCAGAGCTGCGCGCCCGCTACGGTCTGCTGCTGCGCTCAACTCTTGGCGAGTAGGCGCGGAATCAAGGCGCCTCGGCACGCATTTCGCTACACCGTGCTATGACACGGGGATCGTGGGGCGGCTAAGGATGACGCGCGAGGATGCGCCGACGCCCCACCTCCCAAGGAGGTGTACACATGAGCGCAGATACGACCTGGAAGCCAGTCGAGACGCATGGCGACCTCACCACGACCACTCGCGATGACCTGCCGGACTCGGCGTATGCGTTCCCCAAGCAGCGCAAAGAGCCGTTGACCGACGCCACGCACGTCAGGAACGCCCTTGCGCGCTTCGATCAGGTGGCAGGCGTCTCAGACGCCGACCGCGAGCGCGCCTTCGCCAACATCAAGGCGGCTGCGCGCCACTTCCATGTGGAGGTGCGCGAGTCGAGTTGGAAAGAGTTGATGAAGTAGTCGCGCGGAAGTCGCGCATTATGCGCTGGCGCCTACTTCGGCGTCGGTGACGGGAGCCGAGCGCCCCAGCCGCTGCATGGCGATGTCAAAGAACTTGCGCGCGCCTGTGCGTAGCAAGCTGGGATTGCGCCGCAGCACGCTGAGGAAGAGGCTCACACTATAGTCGCCACGCAGCAGCTCCGCCGCCTGCGTTGGGGTGACGCGCGTGAGCAGCTCCACGCCCTCATCCCACTGCGCATCGCTCCACTGCGCGATGCGCTGGTTGACGATGTACGAGATGTCCATCTCGCGGCCAAACCGCGCGCGCCACTCACGCTCGTAGCGCCCCAGGTACTCGGCTGAGGCGTCGCCTGATGCGGCGGCTCCCGCGGCGACGGCTCAGGCCATCTGTCCACTATAGATGGCAAATCGAATACCCTCGCCGACCAGCGTCGAGCCATGTCCCGCCGAGTCTCCGGTGGCGATCAGCCCGGCGCTGGCGAACTTCTCGACGACCCCTTCAGACGGGAACAGGCCGGTGTGATACTCAATGGGACTGGCGCCCTTGAACGCGTCGGCGAGTTGCGGCAGGCGCTCGGTGAAGCTATCGAGGTATTCACGCGCGTCGGCTGCGACATCGGGACGGATGACGCCCACCCCCAGCCGCACCCGGCTCTTGCCATGCGGGAAGGCCCAGGCATAGCCCGACGGGGCCACCTGGCTTCCCATGATGAGATAGAGCGAGTTCTGGTCGTAGTTAGGCGCCACGAGGTCATACTCAGCGCCGTAGCCGTAGCGCTGGAAGCCGCGCCGCAGGCCTGCTCGCGTCACTAGCGTGCTGGAGAATCCGCTGGCGTCAATGACGACCGGCGCGCGCCACTCGCTGGCGCGGTTGCGGTGATCCTTGGCGATGACACCAACCACGCAGCCATCTTCAATGATCGGGCTTTCCACTGGTGAGTTTGGGTGAACCTCGGCCCCGGCCGCGATGGCGCGCCCAGCCAGGAACTGGTAGACGCCGCGCACATCGAGGACACAGCAGACGGGGTCGGCGTAGTCGAACTGCGCCGAGCGACGCGGCGCGAGGAACGTGACGCGGCGGATCGGGTAGTAGAGGTCCGCCGGGATGCCGAGCGCGCGCATATCGCTGATCCAACTCCCACCGCTCGTGTGAACGGGGTAGCCAATCTCCTTGCGCCGCTCCAGCACGGCGACGCGCGCGCCCGCCTTCGCCGCCGTCTCCGCCGCGCTCAAGCCGGCCGGGCCACCGCCCACCACCAGCACATCATAGCGTCGCGCGCCCTCGGTTGCGCCTATCATGCCTTCGCCTCGCTCGCAACTACTCGAACCCCGCGAGAGCTGCGCCGCGGTCGCTCCCAGTCATGCGCCGCGACGCCCTCAAAACCTTCGCCACTATACCATATCTTCCCGCGCGTCCTGCCCAGAGTCCCCTCGCTCGCTACGGGCGCGCCGCGCCAGATACCATGTGAGAGAGCAGGTCGGCGGGTAGCGTCTTGGTATAGATTTGCAACACAGGCGGCACGCCAAGCTGGAGCGTCGTCATCCAGTAGATCTGGTCACCAGCGTGCCAGGTAGCGCCCTGTAGCGCCAGATTACCCGGAATCATCTGCGGGTCCAGCAGCCACTCGCCGTGCGCTGGATTCCAGACCCAGAGCAACCGCGCTGGACTGAGCTGCGAGTTTGCCGCGTCCACGATGCCGCGTCCAAGGCCAATCACCAGCGGCTGGCGCGATTGCGCGCTCGTCGTGGTGTCTGTACCGAGTGGCGGCAGTGGCAGGGGTGTCCAGCCCTGGCCCACATACGCCGTCGCCAGATAGAGTTGCTGCGGCATGCTGGGCTGACCATTGGCCACCGTCTCCGCCAGTTCGTAGAGGCGGCCCCAGCCACCATGGTCAGTAACGTTGCTATCGTTGGAGACGTAGACCTGCGGGAATGCGCCCGGCAATACGCCCAGGTCGCGCCAGGTCGCGCCGTAGTCGTCGCTCGTCATCAGCGTCGAGGAGGAGCCATTGGCCGCGCCGCGCACCGTGGTGGTAGCCAGTATGCGCCCGCCCGGACGAAAGCCAACCACTGCTAACCCTGCGCTATCATCCAGCCCGTTGTCGGCTGGCGCCCAGGTCTGCCCTGCATCGCGTGTGACCAGCAATCTACCGGTTGGCGGCGCGACGGGAGGCAAGTCCCGCAGAAGTGGTTGCGCCGACCAGACATAGATAGCGCCGCCTTGCAGCGCCATCTGGAAGTCACACGCCGCCGCTGAGGGGCCAAGCGGCCAGGGGATCGGGGTCCAGCCCACGCCGCCATTCGTCGTGAGGTAGAGAAACGGAGCGATGCAGCTCCCATCCGGCGCCAGCCCCTGCGACAGGACGAACAACGCGCTCGCGGGCTGCTCGGAGTCAGCGAGCGCGTTGCAGTCAACGGCCGCCGACTGTGGCAGGGACAGCGGATTCCAGTGCGCGCCACCCGACGTGGTTACATAGGCGCGCGCTGACCAGGCGCCGCGCTGCCCCTGCAGTGAGAATGGCGTCGCCCAGCAGGCCCACGCCGCGCCTGGCTGCCCAGCCATCGGGGCGAGGCTAATCTGCGAGAGATTGTACGCGCCGGGCGGCGATTTCACCGCTATGTAGCCACTCTCAGCCAGCGTTGGCTGCGGCTTGGGCGGGTGCAGCCGCGTGTTGAGCGCCTCGCCCGCGCTGCGCAGCGTGGCGACGGAGACCGCTGGCCCATTGAGCAGCAAAAAAAGCGTCAGCCCGATCAGCAGCGTGATCGAGCCAGCGCGCAAAACCTTCTGCCTCGCCGTCAGATTTCGCTCCAGCCCAGCGCGCGCCCACGGCGTCTCTTCATTCACCCGCCGCAGCAGCGCAGCCGCGCGCGTGGCGAGGGTCGCCGCCGCACGTCGGGCAGTGTGCGGCAGCGGTCGCTCGCTAGTCAGCCATCGCCTACTTGTCGCTCTAAACGCCTGCCAGAGGCGCGGCAGCGGCGTCTCCGCTCGTAGCCAGATGCCAACGGCGTGCGCCAGCGCGATAGCCCACGTCAGGAGTCGCTCGATTCGCGCCTCGGCGGCCCACCGCGGCGCATTGGAGATAGCGGCGTCATCCTCCAGCGACGTGGCGGTTGAGGTGTCGGAGCCATTGTTCGGCGCTAGCTCGTGCGCGAGCGACGTCGACGCAGTGAAGCGCCTGCGGAGCGTGCGGGCAGCACGCGGCGACGCATCGCTCTCCAGCGATTCGCGAGTGACGACGAGCTCATTCTCGCCGTCGCTCTCCCAGGCCTGGGGCGTCTCGATAGTCGCCATCTCCGGTCGCTCCTGTTGCGGCCCTCGCGCGTCGCCGTCAGACGCGACGTATACTGGTTAATACAGATACCCGTTTCACAGGCGCCACAGCAATACGACATCCTGCTTCGGACTGGCCCGGCCAACACTTAGTCCATCATCCGCTCGAACAGCGCTTTAACGCGCGCATGCTCGGCGTCCCAGGCGTCCCACACCGATTGCCCCCACCTCCGCAGCGCGGCGTCGCGCTCGGCGCCTGGCTGCGCCTGCGCCACATCCACCACAGTCAGCGCGCCCGTGTGCGCGGGGCGCATAAATCGCGGCCAGTCCTTCGAGCGCCGGGCGAGCAAGGTATGCATGTACTGCACCTGCTTGCCAGAGTAGTTGCGCTCCAACTCCAGGTATAGGCCGATCAGGGCGAATGCGACGCGAATCGGGGGTTGATGATCCTCGGCATGCTGTGCGGCGTATGTGTCCACCATGTACTGGTGGATGAACTGACCGTCATTGCGTGTCTGTGCAGCCGCGATGGTGTAGCCGGTGAGCTCGCCATACAGCGCCAGACATTCGGGCGACGCGAAGAAGCGGTCATCGGTGAGCGTGTCGGCGTATGGCAGGCGCAGCCCACAACCGGGACAGATGCGAATATCAGTGGTCGGCATGAGAAGTCTCGTCTGTGCTGTAGCCAGGATTGATAGCGCAGCGACTTCAGTATATCTGAGGTGCGCATCCACCGCGCGCCAATCGGGGCGCCCCAAACGGCGCACGCTTTTACAGTGAACGTGACGCCTGCCTACTATGCCAGCGGGAGAGTGTGCGCCAGTGAGGCGCCGCCCCCGCGCCCTGAACAGCGTTGAGACACATCGGGGCGGAGCCGACATGAGGAGGCGACCCGATGAGCGAGCATCACGCCAGCGAGCACCACACGACCACGCATCAGGGGGCCGCGAGCGGCCTGAAGCACGCCGCCGCGCAGGAACACAAAGTCATGCGCGAGGCGCACAAGGTGGATAGCACAATCTACATGACCGAGGCGCTCTCCAGTGGCGACCCCAAGCGCATCGAGCGCTATTTCCTGCGCAAGTGGGCCTACAAGCTCTTCGGCAGGTTTATGGGCAAGACGGTCAATCGCATTCGCTAGCGCTCCGGCCAGCGCTGGTCCTCGCGGATCAGCGAGAAGACCAGCGTATTGCGAACCTCACCGTTGGGCGCCGCAAAGTCGCGGCGCCACAATCCATACGGGGTAAAGCCCCGGCGGCGTGGGACGGCCGCGCGACGCGCGGTGTAGGCGGCGCAGCGGATCATCACGCGGTTGGCGTCGAGATGGTCGAACGCGAAGTCCGTCACCAGCCGCGCCGCCTCACTCATGTAGCCGTTGCCCTCGGCGCTGGCGCGCAGCCAGTAGCCTATCTCGAAAGAGCCAATCTCCCAGCTCCGAATCATCAGACCGATATCGCCCGCGAGCCTGCCACTCTCGCGCTCGATGATAGCCATGCCCAGCATCTCGCGGGTAATCCACTTCGCCACCGTTCGCGCCAGCCAGTCGCGCAGCTCCTCCTGCGTCTGGTCGGCGAATGGCAGCCAGGGACGCAGCTGGTCGCGCGACTCTTGAATCGCCTCCCATATCTCATCGAAATCCTCCAGCCGGTGTGCGCGAACGATCACGCGCTCGCCGACCAGCTCGTCGAAGAGTGGAATCTGGCTGGGAAAGCGTACCTGCAGGCTCATAGCGCAAGACTGTCCTTTCTGCTCTGCGCGGCGGGATGGCGCGGGAACCATCGTAACGCTGATCGCGTCTTCTCATCGTATTGACACGATTTTATCAGAGACGCGCATATGGAGAGCGGAAACGATCTGCCGCGCGATGACGCGTACCGCGCCTGGAGGAGTAATACATGTCCAAGAGGCAGCCACATCGCGCGCTGGCGGTCGCTGTGGCGCTGCTGGGGTTGCTGCTGGCAAGCTGTGGCGCCGCGGGCGGCGCATCCAATGGCGGTGGGGCAACATCTGGCGCGGGCGGCCACAGCACGGCGACTACCCTCCCCTGCGATGGCGCTCCCGCGACGCCGAGCACGGCGCCAGGCGTGACGCTGCGCAACAACGCCGCTGGCCAAACGACGCACGTGCTGGTCGGCGCGGTCGTCGAGATTCGACTGGATGGCAAGCACGCCTTGCGCCGGGAGGACATCAAGCCAACGGGCGCGCTTGCGCCGACGGGCGCTCAGGGCGCGCCGGAGCATGGCGACTGCGTCTGGGACTTCACAGTCGCACAGCAAGGCGTCGCGACCGTGTCGTTCGTCGGCGGCGCGCTCTGCCAGCCAACGCAAGCCTGTCCGATGTACGCGATCCTGGCGACCTTCACGATTCACGCCACCTGATAGCGGGTGGCGCTCGAATTGCGGGCAACCGCACCGTCGCCTACGACTGGCGCATCCAAATGGCGCTGACTGGCAGCTTGCGGGAGGTATATGATGTCACAACTGGATGGAAAGACCATTGGCGTATTCGTCGCCGAGGGATTTGAAGACCTGGAGTTCTGGGTACCAGTGATGCGTCTGCGCGAGGAGGGCGCGCGCACAGTGGTCATTGGCTTGTCGCACGAGTCGGTGACGGCGAAGCACTGCCTGACGGCGACGCCCGACGTGACGGCAAGCGAGGTGGATGCCGCTACTCTCGATGCGCTGATCATCCCCGGCGGGTGGGCGCCTGACAAATTGCGCCGTAGCGATGACGTGCTACGGATCACTCGCGAGACGCACGCCGCTGGCAAGACTATCGGCGTCATCTGTCATGGTGGTTGGGTCGCCGCCTCGGCGGGCATTGTGCGCGGCATGCGTGTCACTGGCTCGCGCGGCATCCGCGACGACATGATGAATGCGGGCGCGACCTGGGTAGATGAGCCAGCGTTTCGGTCGGGCAACGTCGTCTGGGGCCGCGTCGTCGAGGACATCCCCGACTTCCTGCGCGAGCTAGTCGCCGCCCTGTTGGAGCAGGCGCGGCGCTAGGCATGTCCAGCGCTGCGCGCCACCTGTCGAATCCACCGTTCGCATCGCGCCGCCACAGCGTATAATGAGACGGACTCACTGCGCGAGCGGACTGGCGCGATGTGGCGTACTTTGGCGGGAGGGCCTTGCCTGTGACTTCTGTGGCGAATTCTATGGCGGAGACTGCGCCAACCAGCGCGCGTGCGAGCCGCTATCTGGCGGAGGCGCGCCGTCGCGTGCTGATCTATGACGGCGCGATGGGCACGCAGATTCACGACCTCGGCCTGAGCGCCGCTGACTACGGCGACGAGCGCTACGACGGCTGCCCGGAGATTCTGGCCGTCACTCGGCCCGACGCCATCCGCAACATCCACCGCGCGTACCTCGCCGCTGGCGCTGATGTCGTCGAGACGGACACCTTCACCGGTACACGCCTCAAGCTGGATGACTACGGCCTTGGCGACCGCACGCACGAGATCAACCGCGCCGCTGCCCGTCTTGCCCGCGCCGCCGCCGACGAGTTCGCCACCGCTGAGCGTCCGCGCTTCGTCGCCGGGTCGATGGGGCCGACGGGCATGCTGCCCTCCGCCGATGATCCCGCTTTGAGCAACATCACCTACGCCGAGCTGGCTGAGCAGTACCGCGAGCAAGCCGCCGCGCTGATCGACGGCGGCGTTGACCTGCTGCTCATCGAGACCAGCCAGGATATCCTCGAAGTGCGCGCGGCGATACGCGGCATCCGGCTCGCCTTCGAGCAGACTGGCGTGACACTGCCAATTCAGGCGCAGGTGACGCTCGATACCAGCGGGCGCATGCTGCTCGGCACAGAGATCGCGGCTGCGGCGACCATCCTGCGCAACCTGCATGTGGATGTCATCGGCCTCAACTGCTCGACCGGGCCGGAGCATATGCGCGAGCCGGTGCGCTGGCTCACCGAGAACATCGATCTGCCCATCTCCACCATCCCCAATGCGGCGCTGCCGCTCAACCAGAACGGGCGCGCTGTCTATCCGATGGAGCCGGCGCCTATGGCGTCGGCGCTGGCCGAATTTGCGGGCGTGATGGGCGTCA
>VFSW01011937.1_pt1 | contig 12162 bp, 10 predicted proteins | sample 5358111 | NCBI WGS metagenome assembly VFSW01 (sample SAMN11554181, study PRJNA540505) | mine drainage metagenome | isolation source: sediment from site ElyBrook_90M | place: USA: Ely Copper Mine, Vershire, VT | collected 2017
AATCGAGTTGCTGCGATTGGGCGATGCCTCGCGCGTCGTTGTAATACTGGGACGCATCCGCCTGCGGGCGGTTCAGGTCCATCGCCATCCGGAGCGTGGCCTCGGCATCGGCTATGCTCTGCACGCGGTGCGCGATTTCGTCTCCGCGCTGCGCGTATTCGCGGCGAAACTGCGCCACGAGGGCATCCGTCCGCTGGCGGTCGAATTCCTCGAACGCGCGGCGCGTGTAGACCGACACGCCCCACGCCACCAGCGTTACCGCCGCGACAATGGTCGCCACAAAAAATGCCAACAGCTTGGTGCGAAAACTCATGGGGAGTTGCCTCCCGCTGCGGACGGCGGCCCAAGCCAAACGTCCTCCAGCCTCCATCCACCCCAGCGCGGCGCCATACAATCGCGCACCTGCGGACCGAGCCCATAACTTTCGGAAACGTGGACGAGAGGGATCACGCGAAATGCGTCAATCGGCGCGCGCTCGGCGGCATAAATCTGCTCCGGAGTTTCCAGATCCGCTGGTGCTTCGCCAAGCGAGTTCAAAAGCTCGGACAGAGCCGCCGCGGGATCGGGCGGGGTAATGCGAAGGCGCACGAGCCGCATATCGGCCGCGGAAAGCTTTGTTTTACCATCCGCAATTTGTCCCGACACTTGCACCATGATTCCTACTTCGCGCAAATTGACGGCCACGCGATCCGCAACCGCACGAACTTCAGCATCGCTCGAATCATAAAACAGCACAAGGGGCACGGGGCGGGAAAGTTCGCGCCCGGAAGCTGCCAATAAATCCTTCGCTCGCGGCAGGCCGGACGTGGAGGGGAATAGGTGAGCGTAACCCGAAATCCAATTTGGCAGCAAGCCCCCCGCCACGATGCCTTGCCGTTGCAAGATTACATCGGCGATGGAAGCGCGATCGATGGCCAATGAGATCGCTTGCCTGAAATGGGCGTCCTGTACGGCGGGACGAGACGCATCGAACACCAGCGCAAATAGTTCCACGGGATCGCTGGATGCAGTGCGCACTCCCCGCTGCGCGGCGCGACGCACTTGAGATGCGGGCAATTCCACGACGTCGGCTTGGCCAAATGAGATTGCATTGGCCTGCTGCTGGAAATCCACTCCCATCATGAGTTCAATTTTGTCGACAAACGGGCGCCCCGACCAGCAGTCCATATTTGCCGTGAAGACTGCCGGCGCAGGACCTCCTGCCGTGGGCCACTCGGCCATGCGAAACGGTCCCGTTCCCGCGAGGGAATTGTCCTCTCCCGCGTGAAAAATGAAGTAGCGGCCCGTGGCTAGTTCCGTCGGAAGATCCGGCAAGGAGCGTTCCGATTGAATCGCCACCGAATCGGAAGTAGCGCTCACATCAAAAGAAGCGCCTAGCATTTGTTGGAGTGCAAGCGCGGCAATGGGTGGCGTGAGCGGCGTCCCATCGCTAAATTTTATGCCGTCGCGTAAACGAAATTGCCAGCGCTTCGACCGAGCATCATGCTCCCAGGAGATTGCCAGCGCGGGTTGCACCGTCCCATGCTCATCCAGCCGGACGAGGCGATCGAATACCAGCGCGTCCACGCGCTCGGCTGCGGCGGAAGAAACGGGACCCGATGGCCATTGGCGCGGGTCGATCGCTGGAATACGTTCGCTCATCTGGACTCGCAATGTCCCGCCAATTCGCGGCCGCGCCGATGGCGCCGCATTCGCGGCAGTTGCAATCGCTCCCAGAACGAGCGCCGCAGCAAATGCCACGAACGGATTATTGCCCGCAGGAAAAGGACAAACGATACGCTTCATAATTTCCAGTCGTGAGGTTCCGCACAACAGCCCTGGGCGCGCCTGATACGGCGTGCAAAGCCGTGACCGGCCCCGGGTAATCCAGTTCACTGCTCACCGCGACGGGACCACTTGACTCCGTCTGGAATACTTGCAACGAATCCGTTTGCGTATAATCTCGCGCGCCTGTCGCCAGAAACTGGCTTCCGCCGCCACAAACAGCTCCCATGGCAATTTCGGTGCCTTTGCCCGGTGGCGGAGGACCCGATGGCACGATATCAAATGTCACCGGGAAGCGGTCGCCGGGAAGTCCTCCGGCTGATCCCTCCGCCGGTAAGCACCTGGTCAAATTGGGCGTTTCCAAATTCACGGTGCAGACCCTCGGCGAGAGGAAGAGTGCAATCGTATTCCCGATTGGTTCAAAGTTGAGGTTTCCCCAGGGATCGCGGCTCGCACTTTGATTGGATATGATCTCTATCGTGTTCGCCGAGCCGGTTTGCTTATCTTGAATCAGCAAGCTGTCCGGCAGCAGCAAGACCAGCCAGGATTTCCCAACACCATCCGAAATCTCTCCCGCATCCAGGATGCGCTCCGGCCCTTCCCAGAATTTTTCACTGCGGATCGTCACTGGCATCGCGTTGGAGAAAGCGCGATTTTCCGGCAATCGTTCCACGGCAATCAAAACCACTTGCGAAGCGTCGCCCTGGTGAATTTCGCCCGTCCAAACAAGATTTTTAAAGTTTTCCGAAAGCGTGACCGCCACGGCGATCGCCGCGCCACTGCTCGTCAAGTGGATGCCTCGTTCCTGCAATTCGGCCTTGAGAGCCTGTTCGATCCGGGCGGCCTCCCCGGGCTTCAGGGACGAGAGATTGCGAATTTCGCAGGACACATTCTCTCCGGCTGGCACAGCCGCTGCAATTTTCCGCGCGAGTTCCTTCGCCGAGTCTTCCAGAGTCGAGGAACACACGACGCTCGGGATTCCAATCAAGACGAAAAGAAATAGGACCGCGCGGCAGGAAAGTGTGGATCGATCGGCGGCCATCATCGGTGTGCTGCGCTTGGCCTCGCGGAACATGAAGGAGAATTCCGCGCGAGGGCCAAGACTGCGAGAAATCATAGCACAGGCGTTTGGCGGTATTGCCGGCCGGCCGCGAGGCGTTGCGCAATGTGTATCGGGCAGCGGACGCCTGCTTTCAACTAAAATGGCCGGGTTTCTTGGGGCAACGCGAATCGATTTGGCTTTGCCGATCATTTCGCCCCAAAACTCGTTGCATCCCGGGCGGCGGTTCTTGGTAGCACAGACTTCAGTCTGTGGCCTTTCGTAATGGCTCAAATCCAAAACCCACAGACTGAAGTCTGTGCTACTAAAACTCACGAACGCGCGTCCGTGTCCCGACGTAGTCGGGACGCGGTTCGCGCACTGGCCACCGGCCGGGTGGCGCTCGCGTTCGGAAAACCTTCGCAGGGGCGGCGGTCCCTGTCCCAATTTCCGGCGAGCGGCCCGCAAGGGTTTTGGCCGATGGAACTCAATATTTGATCGGGCTCCAAGTAGAGCTCCCTCCCCCTCATTTGGTTTTCGTGATCTGCGCCTGCTTACATGTGGGCGCGGGGACGGCATCGGATGCGGCATTGGTCGTGAAAAGGAGATCGCGCAGATCATACGCGGCGATGCTCTGCACGAACGGCATGACCAGGTGCAAGCCGCGATATAGCGTTCCTTGTTGCACGTCCTAAATCGGGCTGATTCGCACTCCGCCCGCTCCATCCGGCACCACGGTACCGCTCAGCGCCAAGCGCAGAGGCGCCCACGCCCAGCCGAATAGCTTCTCGGCGAGCGGCCACCGGATGGGGCGGCTCGCCCCCGCCTTTTCGGCCGCCCCGGGCTCCCCCGAACCCATCAGCTTCTGGAACTGCATCGCCAAATACACGTCGTATGCAACCACACCAGCCGCCGTGCCGAACATTGCAATCCCCGCGGCCATCAGCAACCACTTCAGTGCGAACATGACTTGCTCCTTTCGCTTCCGGCGGGCACCACGCTTCACTAGAAGCGTTTAGTGTAAAAGTAGAGCCCGCGCCCGTCGCTTCCCCCAGTCTTTGCCCCTGATCGCCGAGGGAAGTCCGATTTCGAACGCCTTGCGGTGTGGCAGGCACTACGCGGCGTCGCGACGCCGATTACTTTGCTGCCCGTTCACGACGAACCGGATGGGCTGGACAACCTGGGTCGTGGCAAGCATCAGCCGGAACAGGCCGCGCAGGCCAAACCAAGTCATCCACAGCGCTAGCAAGAACGAAAGCAGCGCCCCCTCGATTACCATTGCCCCACTCATGAAGGTTTCCATCGCAGGTCCTCGCTTTCCTCGCAGAAACAAATAGCACGAGACCCGCCAATTCACCGGGTGCTGATAATGAAGGGGTTGCGCTGGCAATCCGTTGGGCAAGGCGTGGCCAGGGGAACACGTTGTGTAATCTTCCACGCAAAGGTGGTGTGCTAACCTAGAAATCCTCGCGCGAGATCTGCGATTCGGGAGGTCGTGGCTTTAGAGTCTGTGTGAGAACTCGGTTTTGGTTCGTGTAGCGCCCGCCTTCAGGCGGACATGTGCTTGATTCCAAAGTGCCCGCCTGAAGGCGGGCGCCACAAAAACGTGCGAATTTTGAGTTCTCACACAGACTCTTTAGCCCCGACGTTCGAGGTCAGGTCTTCAGGGGCTTCAGCCACTGAATCTTCAGATACAAGGGCATGAAGGCCCCTTTCACAGGCCCCTGTTTGTCCGACCTGAAGGTCGGACCTCCTACACAGCAACTTTATGTTTGGCAATACAAGACTTCTCGAAATTAGGACACAACCCACGCAAGGGAGTGGTCGAGAAGCACAGCGGCAGCGATTCGCAAATGCAGCGGTTGGGCTATACTGAAGGTGAGGAAAACGGGGCCGTGATGCGCAAAGAAGGAATCCAAGTTGGACGAATCTACGGAATACCGATCTTCCTTCATACCAGTTGGTTCATCATTTTCGGTCTCATCGCCTTCTCCTTCGTTTCCGAGTTTGACGCCCTTCAACTGAACATCCCCACGTCGCGGCTGTGGGGCCTGGGGCTGATGACCAGCGCGCTATTCTTCGGTTCCCTGGTGTTCCACGAAATGGCGCACAGCGTGATCGCCAAGCACTACAAGATTCCGGTGGTTTCGATCACCCTGTTCGTGTTCGGCGGCGTGTCCCGCATCGGTCGCGAACCTGCGCGCGCGCTGGAAGAGTTCAACATCGCGGTGGCCGGCCCGCTCTCGAGTCTTTTTCTTGCGGGGGGCTTCTGGCTGGTCGCCCGGCAGGCAGGCTCAAACGCCATCTTGACCACCCTTGCCGGATCGCTCGCGTGGATCAATTTCAGCCTGGCTCTATTCAATCTGATCCCGGGGTTTCCCCTGGACGGCGGGCACATCTTTCGGGCCATCGTTTGGAGCTTCAACAAGGATTACGCGCGCGCCACGCGGATCGCCGCGCGCTCGGGCCAATTGGTTGCATATGGGATGATCGCGCTAGGCGCAGTGACGGCGATAATGAACTATGCACCGCTTGGCGGTCCGGTCGGAGGATTATGGCTCGCGTTTATCGGCTGGTTTATTTTGTCGGCGGCAAAACAGAGCCAGGCGCAAGTCGAGGCGCGCGGAGCGCTCGAAGGGCTGCGCGTGGCCGATATCATGACGCCTGAGTTGCATACCGTCGGGCGCGAGATTTCACTCGAAGACTATGCCCGCGAAATGGTGCGCACGGGGCGCCGCGCGCACTTGGTGGTTGCGGGCGATCAACTCGTTGGGCTGGTCACGGCCGAGGCGCTTAATTCCGTTCCCCAGCACGATTGGGATGTAACGTCGGTGCAGGCCGTAATGCTTCCCAAGAACAGACTCCACTGGGCTGCCCCCGAGGAACCCGCGCTTTCCCTGCTCGACCGCATGCGCACGATCGGCATGCAACAGATGCCCGTGATTGCCGGCGGAAACGTCGTTGGCATCGTCACGCGCGATTCCATCCTGCGCGTCCTCCAATCACGCCACGAGATTGGCTCCTTCGCCGGGCGATAAATTTCGACGTATTTGGCGGTTTCATGTAGCACAGGCTTCAGCCTGTGGATTTTCTCATTTTCAAACTCGGCAAAATCAAAACCCACAGGCTGAAGCCTGTGCTATAAAAACGCATCCACTTCGTTGCATTACCGCAGCAGCGAACCCACCTTGCGCACTTGGTGGGAAAAATCGGAGGGATTGTAGTTCGAAGGGTTTTCGAGCTGCTGGAACAGGCCGTTGATGGCGGCGCGAACGTCGGCGGCGTTTGCGACTTTTTCCGTTTGGGCGTACGCGATGAACAGCGAATCGAGCGCGACCGCGAATCCGAAAAATATTCTTCGCGGAGATTGGGGTCTCTTGATTTCGTCGGTGAGCAGGCCCATGAGAGGTCCCTGCTTTGGTATCACATCGCCCGGTGGCACTCAAGAGAGAGCCCCACGCGCTGCGCGAGAATCACAAATAGGAGCGGGTCAAGCAGGACAGGCAGGTTAGTTGTGAATCTGTACCGTGGTTCCGCGGGCTTCATTCATCTGCTGGGTGGCGTCGGCATCGAGGTCGGACATCGCGAGCGTATGGCGAATCCCTTCCGGGGTGACGTACTGCAATTGCACACCGACGACCGAAAATACGGACGCGAACAGAATGCGCCCGTCTCGCCGAACAAGGATGAAATCGCCCACATCGGGGATTGGCACGGCCGCCTGAGATTCAGACTCCGACGCGGAAAGATTCCCCGTATCGCTCCCTGAGTCCGCGCCCTGCTGCGCTGGAAGCGGCTGTTGTATCACGATGATTTGCGGCTGAGGCTGCGATGGCTGCACCGTTTGCTGCTCCGGCTGTTGCTCCTGTTGATCGTAGCCTAGGTCGTCAGAGTAGTAGGGATATCCGCCGAACAAGATGGGCGCGAAAGAATCCTGTCCGCGATGGCCATTGTGCCCGAAGTGCCAAGAGTTGTTGCCGAGCGCCCCGCTGATCGCCGCCAGGTGCGGGAAGTCGAATCCCAAACCGGGCACACCCGAGAAGTTGTCGAAGCTGAAGGAATTTGCAACTGGAGCAAACCCCGAGGTGAACTGCCCACTCGGCGAAATTTGAATCAAGGGGGGAAGCTGGCCTGATTGGAACCTCGTCGCTGCTGGAGGCCTCGGGTTTGCCGATGCTCTTGCGGCAGGCCTCGCATGAGTGGACGACCGTCAAACAGAGGAGGAGGATCCGTTGCGCACCTGCGCGCCAGCCGCGGAGCAAACAAGAAGTCCCGCCAGCGCCGCCGAGAAAAAGTGAAGCCTTGAGATCATACCCGTCGTTCCTACTGATATGGATGCGCTAACGGTTGCCACGGTTGCTGTGATCTGCGCGCACGATGCGGATTGCCCGTCTCAGCCCGCCGCGCTGTCGATCCTACGGACTCCATTGTCGGAAGTGACTCCGTTGGACCACGAATATGCCCATTCCGTCCAGGAAAACACGGGACGGAACGGCCGCCCGTTTTAAGAGCGGGCAGCCGTCCGATCCTTCCAGAACCGAACTGAGTCACTACCTTTTGTTCCCGCCCTTCCCACGTCACCCAGGTTGTGCTATAACTTTCGGGCCGTGGAATAAACTATGCATGTAGACCCTGATCGTGGCGCGCATCGCGAGGATCCCGGCGAGCAGCAGCGCGCCGCGGAGCACCCCATCGGCTTCTGCCCGGTTTGTTCCGAGCGGCTGGAGCCGAAGCGTTGCAAACTTGTTTGTGGGAAGTGCGGGTATTACCTGTCTTGCTCGGACTATTATTGACGCCGACTTTTCCCGGCGCTGAAAGTTCGAGTTCACGAAAAAGTTTTCATCAGGAGGATGGACTGTGGCACTGAAAATGACCGACCGCGTGGTGGATGGGGTGGCAGTGGTGGCGATGGAGGGGCGCATTGTGCTTGGTGAAGAGAGCACCGCGCTGCGCGAGAAAGTGAAGTCGCTGCTAGCCTCCAGCCAAAAAAAGATCGTTCTCAACATGGACAACGTCACCTATATCGATAGCTCTGGGCTGGGCGCCCTGGTCGCCGCGCACACCAGCGCGCGGTCGCAAGGCGCATTTTTGAAGCTGTGCCATCTCGGCTCGAAGTTTCAGGAAATCCTCCAGGTGACCAAGCTGGTCACCGTGTTTGAAGTGTTTCCCACGGAATCGGCGGCAATCGCCAGCTTTCCCAAGTAAATCTGTAAATAGAGTCGCTCCTGCCGCCGCCGGCCCTGGACCGGCGGCGACATTTTTCCTGCAGTGTCTTCCCAATCAGACCCGCCTTCTGCCGCTGTTTCGTTTTGAGCGCGAAAAAAGAAGCACCACCGCGCGGCTGGCAGCGCAGGCTTCACAGGATGCGGAAAAACTCACAATTTTGCCATTCCGAGGTGTGCTGCGCACCGAGGAATCTCTCTTTTCGTGAGTTTCAATCAAAGAGAGATTCCTCGCGGAGTTTATCCCGGTCCCTACCGGGACGCGGAATGACAAAATAAACAACTATTTCCGCAACTTGTGAAGCCCGCGATACAAAGAGCGCTCCCCGCGCGAACTCCAATCCCACTTAAATATCGAACGCTCCTGAATATTCAGGCTTCGATGTTGCGAGAAACGCGAGTTAGAAGGAATATTTCAGCCAGAATTTGATCTGGCGTCCACCGTTGATCGTGATGGCCGTGTTGTTGAAATTTATGTCCGTCATCGTATAGGAAGGTGTAAAGAGATTTGGATGGTTGAGGGCATTGAACATTTCTGTCCGGAAGGAAAGCGTCTGCTTCTCGAGCTTCCAGAAATGGATCGGGAAATCGCGCTGAATGGCTGTGTCGAAGTAAATTTGTCCTGGCCCGAAGAGCGAATTGCGGCCGACATTTCCGGGCAGATCGTATGGGATCACGTAATGAAATGTCGTGATGGGTTCCGGACTACATGGAGTAGTAGAAGTCAGCTCACAAGTCAAATCATAGGTCGTCCCGGGACCGGTCCCGTAGAATTGGCCGTCGATTCCGAGGGAATTGAGCGGTGCGGACGCATTGACCAGGTTCGGCCGCCCATTTGGATGGCCGTTTCCGATGCTGTCGAAACCGGATGAAACCGTATTCGGCGTTCCGGATTCGATTGTGGCAAAGCCCGACCATTGCCACTCGTCGGTCAAGGCTCGAAGGAACGCATTGCGATGAAAGAAAGGCACCTGCCAATCGTACGCCACGGTAAATCGATGCCGCCGGTCGAATGCGGAGGGCCCCCAATCCGAGCGTTGGTTGGTCAAGATTTGCGAGAAGGTACTTGCACCCGTGGTCCAATTTACATCCGAAGTGTCGTCCAGAAACTTCGAATAGGTATACGCCGCGCGCAAGACTAGAGTGTGAATTCTTCGCTCCACCTCGGCCTGCCCCGAGCTATACCAGGAGTCTCCGGCGTTCGTGCGAAGCGCGATTTCCCCGAAATTGGGGTTCGTGTAAATGTAATTGCCAAACGCGTCAAAGCCAACCGCCGGATTGAAATCCTGATTCGCGAAAAGATGTTCGCCTCTAGTTCCCACATATGCCAGCGTCAGGACGAGCCCCAGCGGCAATTCCCGCTGCACGTCCACGTTCCACTGCTGGGTCAGGGGATTGTGCAGGTTGCTGGCCATCGAGTAAATGAGCAGCGTAGAGTTGAGTGTTGGCGAAATGCCTGGGAACGTGGATGCATTCGCCTGGCCGCGCCCCACCGGGGAGGGGATGGTGCCGCCAAAAGTGTTCGGTTGCGATTCCCCGGAATTGTCGGTGATATTCGTAAACAGCCCGTCATAAAAGATTCCGTATCCGGCGCGAAGCACGGTCTTGCCGTCCCCGAATAGAAACCGGCCCCAGTGCGGTACGTAGGCCAGGCCGAGGCGCGGAGCAAAATTCCTCTTATCCGGAATCTGTTTGAACGAGAACAAGCTGTCGAACGCGGCGGGATTGGTAGCGAACGACGGATCGGTGGCGTTCGGGAGACCAACTCCCGCGTTCAAATTGAATGCCGGGTAGGCGAGACCATTTGCCAGGGCGCCCCAGTATTCGTAGCGCAGACCCATGCTCAGCGTCAGGTTGTTCTTGATCCTCCACGTGTCCTCAATGTACGGCGCAAACATCGTGGCGCCGGAATTGAGATTTGGATTTCCGAAGCCCTTGGAGATGAAACCAGGATTTTGGCCGGTAAAGTTGTCAATGAAATTTCCAAGAGAGCCATACCCTCCGCCAGAATTATAAAAAATCGTGCCGCGCGTATTCAGCGGGAGCGTGTCGTTCAGGCTGAGCACCGTGACGTCCACTCCAGCCTTAATGGTATGGCGGCTGGCCGCATAGCTCAGCGCCTCCTGAACCTGCCAGGCTTGGTGAGTCCTTCCCTTGGGGAAGTTGCAGTCGACTCCGATGGACGGGAAATTTATGTCGTTGCCAAATTGGATGAACGGGATATTGGCCAGCGGTCCGGCAAGCGTCGTCGGGGTCTGATCGAACCCAAAATTGATGTTCGTATAGGACAGGCGCAATTCGTTGACGAGATTTGAAGAAATCGTGCGCGCCCATTGACCTCGAAAAATCTCCGAGGGTCCTCCTTGCTGCGTTTGGAAATTGGGCAGCGCATTGGGATTCGAGAAATTGTCGGGCGTTATTGTCTGGTTGTTCCGCAGGGCGCTTCCTGTCAATACATCATGGTTCGTGATCTGCCAATCCATCCGATAGTTCCAAGTGAGAGCGTTCGACGCCGTTCTGACGTTCTGCACCTGAAAATTTCCAATCTCCACGGACGGACGCATGTTTCCGCTTGGGCCAAGCCCAAGGGGAACATCGACCACACCCGATTGGCCCGGAGATGCAAGGGAGCCAATCGCCGCCAAGAAAAGTGAAATATTGGCATTCGGTTCCAGAGACTTCAGAGTCGCGATTCCCGCTGCAGTCGGCAAATCAAACACAGGCCCGGTGGCCGCCAGACGCTCCCGGTCCCATTGAGCCGTCCCGAAAACGAAGAGTTTGTCCTTTATCACCGGGCCGCCCACGTCGAATCCGAATGTATTCTCGTTGTCATATGGATTCTGGGTGACGGTGTTCGCAACGGCGTCTTGAGCCGGGATGGCCGCCACCGCGGAGTTCCGGTTGATCTCCCACACGTCTCCGTGAAAATTATTCGTGCCGCTCTTGTAAATGTAATTGGTGACGGATCCCCCGCCGCGGCCGTACTCGGCGCTATAGGCGTTCGTCAAGATGGCAACTTCCTGGATCGCGCCGTAATTAATTGGCTGGTAGGCCTGCCCGGTAGTCCCGTAATCGTTGTCATCCTGGCCATCGATCAGGAAATTGTTGGCGCGCGGGCGGGCGCCATTCACGGAGAATGCGATTCCGTCCGTCTGAGCCAGATTTAATATCGCCCCTTTTCCAATCTGCGAGTCCTGAACCCCCGGCAGCGTCAATGCCAATTCGGCCGGGTTTAAGCTCGTGTAGGGCAATTCCGCAATTTCCCGGTGGCTGATGTCTTCCCCGAGCTGCCCGGACTCCGTGTCAATAATTTGTCCCGCGCCGGCTTGCACTTCGATCCTCTGCCGGGAGGCGGCTAGTTTCAGTTTGCCGTTGATGGTCGTGGTCAGCGATCCGTTGATGACTACTCCCGTGACGGTAAGGGTTTCGAATGCCGGCGCCGTGATGGTGACGGAATAAATTCCGGGTTGCAGACTTTCCAGACGGTAGGTTCCGACGGAGTCCGTGTGCGTCTCGTGGGGCTGGCCGTATTCCGAACTCACGGCGGATACGCCAGCCTGCGTTACCACGGCTCCGGCAGGATCGACGACCGATCCCACGAGCGTGCCGTTACTTGTCTGCGCCCACGCAACTGCAGCAGTAAGCACGCCCAGGAGCAAGAATACGGCCCGCGCAACGTTCTTTGCCGTCTTCATTTCTCTCCCCACTTGGTATTCCTTCCAGATCAGCCGCATGAATACCCCTGCAGGGCTATTTGTTCGCGTTCGCGATACAGAGCGAGCTTCGAGAGTTTTCAGCAAAGGCGGGATGGATGAAGCGTTGTCCCAAATCGCCACTTGAGAATTGGGCAAGCCAAGCGCCAAATGGCCCAAAAGACGGCCGACCCTCCGAAATCGCGAACATCATCACGATAGGAAGTTAAGTCTTTTAGGTCAACACCGCAAATCCAAATGTTTCGATGATGTTTCTACGCCGGAAATCCTGCATTTTATTGAGTTATTGGCGAGTAAGAAATTGTCACGCGCGTGTATGGACTTTGTTGGAATCCCACAGCCAAAGAGAAAAGGCCGGCTGCGGGCCAAAGTCGCGCCCGCTCCGCCGGCCACTCCCCAGCTTTTAATTCAATCTTTCAAACGG
>VFSW01011938.1_pt1 | contig 12162 bp, 10 predicted proteins | sample 5358111 | NCBI WGS metagenome assembly VFSW01 (sample SAMN11554181, study PRJNA540505) | mine drainage metagenome | isolation source: sediment from site ElyBrook_90M | place: USA: Ely Copper Mine, Vershire, VT | collected 2017
CCGGCGATCGAGGTCATCTCAGGCACTATCCCCGATGTGGTCCTGCTGGACGTGCACCTGCCCGGTGGTGGCGGGCAGGCCGTGGTCAGCCAGATCGCCGGCGCTCACCCGGCGGTCCGGTTCCTGGCGCTATCGGCGTCCGACGCGCCGGAGGACGTCATCGCGGTGGTCCGGGCCGGGGCACGGGGATACGTGACCAAGACCATCTCCGGTCCCGACCTGGTGGAAGCCATCCGGCGGGTGGCGTCAGGCGACGCCGTCTTCTCGCCCCGGCTGGCCGGGTTCGTCCTCGACGCGTTCGCGGCCCAGCCGTCCGGCGACGGTGCGGCGTCCGGGGCAACCCGGGATCCCGGACCTGGCAGCGGTGGCGCCGGCCGGACCGCGGCGGTCAGCGTCCCGCTGGACCCCGAACTGGATCAGCTGACCGCCAGGGAGCGCGAGGTGCTCCGGCTGATCGCCCGCGGCTACACCTACAAGGAAATTGCCAGGGAGCTTTACATATCGGTCAAGACGGTGGAGAGCCATGTCTCGTCAGTGCTCCGCAAGCTCCAGCTATCGACCCGTCACCAGCTCTCGCGCTGGGCCACCCAGCGCCGCCTGGACTGACGCGGTGTGCGGAGGCCGTCATGAGTAGGTGCGGAGCGGGAAGGATAGTGCCATGAGCGCATCAATGACATATGGCTATGGCACCGCGACCCGGGACCGGACCCGGACGCTGTTCGGCCAGACCATGGGCTACGTGGCGCTGACGGCGGCGCTCTTCGCGGCCGGTGCGTATATTGGCCGGGGATTCGCCTACCACCTCGGCTTCCTGTGGTTCATCGGCGCGTTCGCCTGCCTGATCGCGATGAACTTCGCGGTCCGCAGATCCGCCCAGCTCACGGTCGTGCTGCTGGCCGGCTTCGGCCTGATGATCGGTCTGGCCTGCGCCCCGGTGCTCGCTTACTACGCCCGAACCAATCCGCAGGCGCTGTGGTCCGCGGGCGGCGCGACCGCGCTGTTCATCGCCGGTTTCGGCGCCGCCGGCTACGCGACCCGGCGGGACCTGTCCGCGCTGGCGCGGGTCTGTTTCTGGGCCCTGCTTGCGCTGATCGTCTTCGGCATCGTGATGATCTTCGTTCACATCCCGAACGGCTGGCTGATCTACTCGGTACTCGGGCTGGTGATCTTCGCCGGGTTCACGATGTTCGACTTCCAGCGGCTCAGCCGGTCCAAGGACATCTCGTCAGCGCCGCTACTGGCCGCGTCGATCTTCCTCGACATCCTCAACGTGTTCCTTTTCATCCTCCGGATCTTCTCCAGGAACAACTGACCAGTGCCCGCGGCCAGGCCGTTAGCCAGGAGCGGCCCCCGGGCTGGCATCGGCGGCGGCGCGGCGCAGTTCGTCGCGGGCGTCCGGGTGGGCGACGTTCGAGATGATCTGCTCGGCCTGGGTCGTGGCGTCGCAGCCCCAGATCCGCGCGGTGCCGTTCTCGCTGACCAGGTAGCTGTGCTGGAACGACGTGACGGTCCCGGTCAGCCTCGGCACCACGGTCGACACGTCGGCCTTGGGGTGCCACGACGGCAGCGCGATGATCGCGTGGCCGCCGTGCGAATGAAGTGCCCCGGATACGAAGTCTGGCTGGCCGCCGAAGCCCGAATAGATCCTTCCGTGCACCCAGGACGCATTGGCCTGGGCGAACAGATCCACTTGCAGCGCCGAATTTATGGAGGAAAGACTGCGCTGCCGGGCGATCACCGCCGGATCGTTGGTCTTCTCGGTACGCAGCATCTGCACCTGGTGATTCCGATCCGCCCAGTCATAGAGCTCCGGGCTGCCGAAAGCGAATGACGCGGTGATCAGGGACCCGTAATCGAGCGCACCCGCCTTCTCTAGCGCCAGGACGCCGTCACTGAACATCTCCGACCAGATCCGGAGCCCCCGCCGCCCGGTCAGCTCGGCCAGCACCGCGTCGGGTACCCCGCCGATGCCCAGTTGCAGCGTCGCGCCGTCCGGCACCAGCCGCGCCACCAGTTCGCCGATCCGCTGGCTCACCTGGCCCGGCGGGCGGGCCGTGGGCGAGGCCAGCGGCTCGTCTACCTCGATCGCGTAGTCGACCTCCTCCTCGGCCAGCACCGCGTCGCCATAGGTGTAGGGCATGTGCGAGTTGAGCTGGGCGATCACGATGCCGCCCCGGGCCCTTGCCGCCTCGATCGCGGCCGGCAGGATATTTACCTCGATGCCGAGCGAGATCGTGCCATTGGCCGGCCGGCTGGCGTGGACCAGCACCACATCCGGCGGAAGGTGCTCGGCTAGCAGGTAGGGGACCAGCGAAAGACGGCTCGGGAAATAGCGCAGCCGCGGATTGCCCCGCATGCCGGGGCCGGCGAAGGAGGTCTCCGGGATCACGTCCTCGCGGTCCGGCATCCCCGGCTGGGCATTCAGCGCGTAGAGGCTATACCTGTCGATAGCGGCGTCCAGGACGCCTAGCGCGTGCCAGGGCGTCCCGAAATTGCCGCTTACAACGACCCGGGGCACGCTGGGAAGGTTGGAAAGCACGCTGATTAGCTTCGCCTCAGAGACCACGCGCATGTGGTCATCCTTTCAGCAGGGGGTATGCGATGACAGCGGAAATCGACTGGGTGCGGGGCAGCTGCCGGCTGCTGGCCGGAATCTCGGCCGAGTTCTCGCGGGACCGGCCGTTCGCCGAGATGACGATAGGCACCGGCATTCACCTGGAGCCCAAGACGGTCACGTTGCTGCTCACGCTGGCCAGCGGCGGCGCCCGCGTGGTGGCGACCGGGAACCTGTCGAGCACCCAGCCCGCCTCGGCCGCCTATCTGGGTGATCATGGGATCGAGGTAATCGGCGAGGCCACCACGGATGAGGTGGCCCATGACGACAACGTGCGCCAGGTGCTGGCGCACCATCCCGACCTGCTCCTTGACAATGGCGGTGACCTGTTCGCCGGCTACCTCGGCGACCCGTATCCGGGGCTGCTCGGCGGCACCGAGGAGACCACCTCTGGCCGGATCCGGCTGCGGCCGCTGGCGGACCGGCTGGGCCTGCCGGTGCTGGTGATCAACGACAGCCCGATCAAGCAGTTCGCCGAGAACCGGCACGCGGTTGGGCAGAGCGTGCTGGAGTCGTTCCTGCGGATCACTAACCGGATGACGAACGGCAGGCAGGTCGCGGTCTTCGGCTACGGTGCCTGCGGTAAGGGCATCGCGGCGAACTTCCGGAACGCGGGCGCACTGGTGGCGGTCGTCGAGGTCAATCCGGTGTCCCGGCTCGAGGCGAAGCTCGATGGCTTCGCGGTCCCCACGCGGGAGGAAGCGTTGCGGCGGGCTGACATCGTGATCACGGCGACCGGTGCCGGCGCGGTGCTGACCGGACCGGATCTGGAGTTGCTCAGGGACGGGGCGGTGCTGGCCAATGCCGGGCATTCCCCGCGCGAGACCGCGGCAGCCGAGCGCACCGCATCCCCGCGGGCCGCGGCGCGGCAGACCGCGGCCGCGGGTAGCACGACGCTGCGGCTGCGCGACGGCCGCCGGGTGCACCTGCTGACCGGCGGCCACATGGTCAACCTCGCCGGGCCGAGGCCGCTGGGGAACTCGATCGAGTCGATGGACCTCGGCTTCGCGCTCCAGGCCAGGTGCCTGCAGGCGATCGCGACCGGTGCGGTCGGCGACGGTCACGCCGTGGTCCCGGTCCCCGGATACATCGATGAGGCGGTGGCCGTGGCCTTCCTCGACGCCTACCGGTAGCCCGGTTCAGGTGCCCTTGGCCGACCAGCGGCGGATCGTCGTGAGCCGGGTCCGTAGCTGCTCCGCGGTCGCCTGCGGCACCGGTGGCCCGCCGCAGGTCCGGCGCAGCTCGGAGTGGATCACGCCGTGTGGCTGGCCGGTCCGGTGATGCCAGGACCTCACCAGCCCGTTCAGCTCCGTCCGCAGCGCGGCGAGCGTCTGCCGGCTGGTGGCCGGCCCCGGCCCGGACCCGGTGCCCGGCCCGGACTCTGGCTGGCCGGACTGGGCCTCCCCGGACTGGACCTGCCCAGCCAGGCGCCTGCTGGCCTGCTCGGCGTGGCGCTTGCGGAGCAGCACCGCGACCTGCTCTGGCTCAAGCAGTCCCGGCAAGCCCAGGAAGTCCTCGTCCTCGGCGCTGACCCCGAATTCGCTGCCGTCGTAGAGCACCCGGTCGAACTGAGCCGATGCGGCGAGCGGCTGGAACGGCGCCGTGCTGAGCCGATCGGCGGTGTCAAGCCGCCGCCGTGCCTGCTCCAGCTCCAGTTCGTCCTCGCTGGCGTCGTCCGGCCGTCGCAGGACGTGGTCTCGCTCGGCCTCCAGCTCGGCCGCGTAGCCGAGCAGCACGGGCATCGACGGCACGAAGACCGAGGCGGTCTCGCCCCGGCGCCGCGCCCGCACGAACCGGCCGACCGCCTGGGCGAAGAAGAGGGCCGTGCCAGCCGGCGTGGCGTAGACGCCGACCGCTAGCCGCGGGATGTCCACCCCCTCGGAGACCTTCCGGACCGCGATCATCCAGCGCTGCTCCGAGGTGGCGAATGCGGCGATCTTCCTGCTGGCCGCCGGGTCATCGGAGAGCACGACAACGGGCCGGGTGCCGGTGAGCCTGGTCAGCACCCCGGCATAGGCGCGCGCGTAGCTGTGGCCCCCGGCGATGACCAGGCCGGCCGCGTCCTGCATTGCGCGCCGCACCTCGGTAAGCCGGCGGTCGGCGGCGTCGAGCACCCGGGCGACCCAGTCCCCGGCCGGATCGAGTGCGGTCCGCTAGGCCTGGGCTTGCAGGTCAGCGGTCATCGGGGTGCCGAGCGTGCCGGTGATCTCAGCGCCGGCCCTGGTCCTCCAGTGCATCTCGCCGGAGTAGGACAGGAAGATCACCGGGCGGACCACGCCGTCATCGAGCGCCGGGCCGTAGCCGTAGGTGTAATCCGCCGAGCTGCGCAGGCCGCCGTCGGGCTCGCTGACGTAGGTGACGAACGGGATCGGGTTCGCGTCGCTGCGGAACGGAGTCCCGGTCAGCCCCATCCGGCGGGTGGCCGGCGCGAAAGCCTCCCGGACCGCCTCGCCCCACGAGAGCGCGTCACCCGAGTGGTGGATCTCATCGAAGATCACCAGCGTGCGGCGGCCCGACGTCCGCTGCCGGTGCAGCGCAGGATGCGCGGCGACCTGGGCGTAGGTGACCGCGACGCCAGTGAAGTCAGCGGAGAGCGCGCCCTGGGCGTTGCGGTAGGCCGGGTCGAGCGAGATCCCGAAACCCGGCGCGGCGCTGGCCCACTGGTGCTTGAGGTGCTCGGTCGGCGTGACCACGGTGACGGCGGCGATCTCGCGGCGACCCAGGAGCTCGGCGGCGACGGCCAGCGCGTATGCGGTCTTCCCGGCCCCTGGTGTAGCGACCAGCAGGAAATCCCGCCGGAAATAGCGGAAATATGCGCTAAGCGCTTCGCGCTGCCACCTGCGGAGGGAGAAAAGTAGGTCGTTGCGGACGAGAAAGGGCGGCCGGCCATCGTCCTGCGGCACTGCGGTCACGAGGGCGCTCACAGGGGCGAGAGATTACCAGCGGGCATGGCCGGAAGGATCAGTAGCGGCCCGCGCGGCGGGTGGCCGGCCGGTTCCGACGGGGTAGCCTGTCACACATCGCGAGGGTGGCCCGACTTGCCAAGTCGCGACCGAAGTGCGTGAGTACGGTACGGGTCGCCGCCGGTAGTGACTTTAGTCCCTATCTCGGCTCACTAACGGCCCTACGTGTCGTCGCGGGCGTGAGGCACCCTGCTCGCAACGAGAGCGGGTGAGAGCGGTGTCCGAGAAGTCCATGCATGAAGCCGTGGCGATTCCGGAAGATCGCGTAGAGAGCCTGCTTGAGATGGCGGCACGGGCGCCTTCGGTACTTAATTCACAGCCCTGGCTCTTCCGGGTGAGCAGGCATTCGATCGACCTTTACTGCGACACCCGCCGCAAGCTCCGCGCCGACCCGATCGGCCGCGAGATGCTCATCAGCTGCGGCGCCGCGCTGTTCGGCCTGCGCCTCGGCGTCCGCTCGCTCGGCTATCAGCCAGTCGTTCAGCTGCTCCCCGACGCCGACCGGCCGCGGCTCCTGGCCAGGGTCCGCCTCGGGGCCGAGGCCGAGCCGACCGAACTGGAACGGCAGATGATCGAGGCGCTGCCGCGGCGGCACACCCACCGCGGTCCGTTCTCGCCCGGGCCGTTGCCACCCGGCCTGCTGATCGGCATGCAGCACGACGCGGTCAACGAGCACTCGACGCTGGCGCTGATCGAGCCGGGCACGCCCTACGAGCAGCTCGCCAGCATCGTCGGGCGGGCCACCAGGACGCTGAACTACGACACCAGGCTCCGGGCCGACGTCCGCACCTGGGTCCGCCCGCACGGCAGCACGGCCAGGGATGGCATTCCGGCGAGCGCGTTTCCCGCCAGGGCCGCTCACCAGCCAGGCCGCCTGGCCCAGCGCGACCTCGACCTGGGCCGCAATATCGGCTTGCTTCCCGATGGCGGACCGCCCGCCGCGGCGACCGCGATCCTGCTCACCCAGGGTGACACCCGCGCCGACTGGATGCGAGCCGGCCAGGCGCTGCACCGCGTGCTGGCGCACGCCGCCACGAAGTGGGTCTTTGCCAGCATGCATTCGCAGCCGCTGGAGGCCAGCATGGTGCGGACGCTGATCCGGTCCCGGCTCGCCCTGCCCGGCGCCCCCCAGATGGTGCTCCAGTTCGGGCCGGCCCAGACCACCTGGCCGACCGCTCGCCGCGGGCCACGGGACCTGCTCGCCCCCGGCAGGTAGCCCCTCCCGGCTGGATCCTGCCAGGCTCCTTTCCGGCCTGGCCGGCCGCTCCACGCGGACGATCCGATCCGGCTGGGCACAGCCGTTCGCTGGCCATCGGGACGGGTACTGTCCAGACTGGAGCCTGGGATCATCCGGTGACCGGAGGGGATGGGCATGAACGCGATCGGGGCATCGGCTGGCGCGCTTGGCAGCCAGGCGAGCACGCCGGAGGAGATCTCCAGGTTCGTCGTCGAGGCGGCCGTCCACGCCCCGTCGGTGCTGAACACCCAGCCCTGGTGGTTCAGCGCGGCGGAGCATGATGTCTCCGTCCACGCCGACGTTGACCGGCGGCTGAAGCTGGCCGACCCGGATGGGCGGGAGATGATGATCAGCTGCGGCGCTGCCGTATTCACGGCCCGGGTGGCGGTGCGCTACCTCGGCTACGTGCCGAGGGTGCGGCTGCTGCCCGACCCGGACCTGCCGAACCTGGTCGCCAGGATCGGCTGGGATGAGCGGACCCCGGCGGTGGATTATGAGCGCCAGCTCTACGAGGAGATCGCCAGGCGCCGGACGCACCGCGGCGGCTTCGACGCCGATCCGCTTCCGGCCGGGCTGGTCTCGGCGCTGCGGGACGAGGCGGCCAGGGAGAACGCGACGCTGCAGATCCTGGGTGACGACGGGCAGCGCGCCGCGCTCGGCTCGGTCGTCGAGGCGGCCGACGCCGTGCTCCGGCTGGACACCAGCCGGGTCCAGGAGGAGGCAAGGTGGGCGCCCCCGCCGGGTAGCCAGCGCCGGGACGGCGTCCCGGCGACCGCTTATCCGGCCGGCCCGGCGAAGACCGTGCCGTCTTGCCCTAGCCTGTACTTCTCCCATGTTCACGGCTGGGGCCTTCCCCCGGCCGGCGGCCAGGGTACGCCGCCGCGGGACGCCGGCGTTGTGGCCCTGGTGACCACCGAGCACGATCACCCCTCCGACTGGGTCAGCGCGGGGCAGGCGCTGCAGCGGGTACTGCTCGCCGCGAGCGCCAGCGGGATCAGCGCGGCGCTGCACAGCCAGCCAATGGAACTGCCGCACCTCCGCGCGCTGATCCGCGAGCACTTCACGGGCGGGGCCTTTCCGCAAATGGTGCTGCGGCTCGGCACGACCGGCGAGGCCGCGGTCAGCGTCCGGCGGCGGATCGAGGACGTGCTGCTATAGAGTCCGGCACCTTGATCGCTGGGTAAACGGAGCCGGTAAGCGGCTAGAGTCATAGTCAGAACGCGCCGGGCCCGGCTGGCCGGTGATGCCAGCGCGGAAGGGAAGGGCGCATTCCGCGATGGACGCGAAAGCTGGCTCTGGCGGCCCGATCAAGGTATTCCTGCTCGACGATCACGAGATCGTGCGGCGCGGCGTAAAGGATCTGCTCGAGGCCGAGTCTGACATCACCGTGATCGGGGAGGCGGGGACTGCCGCCTCGGCGCTGGCCAGGATCCCAGCACTGCGGCCTGACGTGGCGGTGCTCGACGTCCGGCTACCGGACGGTGATGGGGTTAGCGTCTGCCGCGAGATCAGGTCCCGGATGCCCGAAGTGGCCTGCCTGATGCTGACGTCGTTCGGCGACGATGAGGCGCTGTTCGACGCGATCATGGCCGGCGCGGCCGGCTATGTGCTGAAGCAGATCCGGGGCACCGACCTGGTCGGCGCGGTGCGGACGGTGGCGGCTGGCCGGTCGCTGCTTGACCCGGAGGCGGCGAGCCGGGTGATGGCGCGCATGCGGGATCAGGCCCGGCACACCGATCCGCTGTCCTCGCTGACCGGCCAGGAGCGGAAGATCCTGGAACTGATCGGCGAGGGGCTGACCAACCGGCAGATCGGCGAGCGGCTATTCCTCGCCGAGAAGACCGTGAAGAACTATGTGTCGGCGCTCTTCGCCAAGCTGGGCATGGAACGCCGGACCCAGGCTGCGGCCTATGCCGCTCGCCTCTTCGACAAGCCCAGCCAGGAAGGTCCGGGCCAGGAGTAGGGCTGGCGGCTATCCGACCGGCCGGGCCGCCGTCGCCTCCGCGCCCAGCGGGACCCGCCAGATGAGTTCGGTTCCGCCGTCGGCCGCCGCCTTGACCTGCAGTGACCCGTCCAGGCCCTCGGCGCGCTGGGCCAGGTTGCGCAGACCGCTGCGGTGCCCGCCCGGCTTGATCCCGACGCCGTCGTCGCGCACCGTGAGCACGACTTCGTCCGCGGCCGTGATCGTGACCTTGACCGCCGTTGCCCTCGCGTGCCGGGCCGAATTGGACAGGGCCTCTCGCAGCGCCGTCAGCAACTGCTCCGCGATCCGCTCCGGCACCATCGTGTCCAGCCGCTCCGGGATAGCCAGCCCGGGCGCGAAGCCCAGGGCCGGGGCCATCTCCTGCGCCACATAGAGAATCCGCGTCCGCAGGCTGGCCGGCCGCGCCTCGGGATGCGTCTGGAGCGCGAAGATAGCGGAGCGGATCTCCTTGATCGTGTCGTCCAGCGCGTCCACCGCGTTGCCGACCCGCTCGGCGACCTCGACCGCCTCGATCTGCGCCGACGCGCCCTGCAGCGACATGCCCGTCGCGTAGAGCCGCTGGATCACCAGATCGTGCAGGTCCCTGGCGATCCGATCCCGGTCCTCGAAGACCGCCATCCGCTCGGCCTGCATGCGATGCTCGGCGAGCTGCAACGCGATCGCCGCCTGCGCGGCGAAGGTGGCGAGCATCTCACCGGCCGCGCGGGAGAGCGGCATCGAGCCGGGCCGGCGGCCGGCGGCGAGCACCCCCCGGAGGCGTCCCGGCGTGCTCAGCGGCACCACGACCGTCGGGCCGAGCCGCAGCCGGCTCTTGGCCGGTTCGGCGATCCAGTCATCGGCGTTGAAGTCGGCCAGGCTGACGAACTCGCCGGTGGCCAGCACTGGTCCGAAGATCGAGTCCTCCGCTGGCAGCACCAGGCCAAGGACGTCCGGCGCGCCCTCGCCGGCCGCGTACTCGATCCGCAGCCGCTCGCCGTGGCCGAGTGGCAGCGACACGATGACCAGATCGGCGCCGGTCATATCCAGTGCCCGCTCAGTTATCAGTGCCAGCGCCGTGGATTCCTCGGCGCCGGAGAGCAGCTGGCGGGTCACCTCGGCGGTCGCGCCGAGCCAGCGCTGCTGCCGCCGGGCCTCCTCGTACAGCCGGGCGTTCTCGATCGCCACTCCGGCCGCGGCGGCGAGCGCGACCACGACCGCCTCGTCCTCGGCCTCGAACTGGCCGCCGCCCTCCTTGTCGGTCAGGTACAGGTTGCCGTAGACCTCGCCGCGGACCCGGATCGGGACCCCGAGGAACGAGTGCATCGGCGGATGGCCCTCGGGGAACCCGGACGCATCCGGGTGGTCGGCGAGGTTCGCGATCCGCAGCGGCCGGGGATCGGTGATCAGCCGCCCAAGCACGCCCTTGCCCTCCGGCCAGTAGCTGATCCTGGTGATCTCCTCCTCGCTGAGCCCGACCGGGATGAACTCGGCGATCTTGCCATCCTGGCCGATCACGCCCATGGCGCCGTAGCGGGCGTCCACCAGGGTGACGGCGGTCTCCACAGTGCGCCGCAGCAGCACCTCAAGTTCCAGGTTCGAGCCGACCGCGACCACGGCCTCAAGGAGCGAGTAAACGCGGTCCCTGGTCGAAAGCACCGCCTGCAGCCGCACCTGGAGCTCGTCAAGCAGCTCGTCCAGCCGCAGGCTGGGCATCAGCGGCCGCGGATCAGCGGATTCCACTGCGGACTCCCGCCTGTTCGTTGGCAACCCTCGCAGCGATATTACGTCCCGAAGATGCGGGCAGGTAGTCACCCCGAGTGGGTGACGTCGGTCCTTTGGGTCACAGACGGAGTGCCCTGCCCGCTCATCGCGGTCCGAGGGACGCTTAATCCGGTTTCATTAACCGGTTTTACTGCCGGCCGCGGGAGGGCCGGCAGAGATGCAAGGAGGCATCGGAGATGCGCAGGAGGACATTCGACGCGCTGATGGTGGTCGCGGGTTTCGGCCTGGCCGTGCTGTTGGTGGTCGCGGGCGGGCTGCTTACCTGGGCCCACTCGTTCGTCAATAACCAGGTGTACGACCAGCTGGCGGCCCAGAAGATCGTGTTCCCGCCGGCCAACAGCGCGTCGGTGAAGGGCCCGCAGTTCGCGGCCATGCGTCAGTACGGCGGCCAGCTAATGACCAACGGCGCGCAGGCCAAGGTCTACGCCGACGACTTCATCGCGATTCACATCAGCGAGGCTGGTGGCGGCAAGACCTACTCGCAGCTTTCGACGCTGGCAATGGCAAACCCCAACGACACCAAGCTGGCCGGTCAGGTCGCGACCGTGTTCAAGGGCACCACGCTGCGGAGCATGTTGCTTGAGGCCTACGGCTTCTGGAAGATGGGCGAGCTGGCCGGGATCGCGGCGATCGTGGCCTTCGTCGGCGCTGGCCTGATGCTGATCCTGTCCTTCCTGGGCCTGTGGCACCTGCGCCGGGTCCCGGAAACGGCAGAAGTCCTGCCCAAGGTCAGCCACGTGGCCGTTCCTCAGCCGGCCTGAACCCTGACCTGGTAGAAACCCAGCAGGCAAGTTAGTTAAGCTGCCCCCGCCGGTCCGCCGGCGGGGGCAGCGTCCTTTGGGGGCGCCCCTGACGGCTTGCCCTCCGCCGGCGGAGGGCATGCCGTCATTCGCGCGTTAGCATGGGTCTAGACGGCCGATGAAAGCCGGATCCGGGACCAAGGTCCCGCGTCGCCGTGACGGACATCCCTGCCCGGGCCTGTAGAGCGCATGGAAGCTTAGGGAAGTCTGGCCGTTAGCCGGACAAGTCCGCCTAGTACCCGTGGGAGCTAAGATGATCCCCTCCGCCGCCGGCCATGCGGGGAGCCTGGCGATTAACCTCAATTCGCCAGGCTCCTATCTGCATTGGTCATTCATCGATATCTCGGTGGCGAATTTCACCGTGGTCGCGATAATGATCGTCGTATTCGGCGCCGCACTGCTAGTGAAATTCCCGCACAAGGGTGGCAACCTGCCGCCGGAGGAGTACGGCGAGGAGCAGACCGCTTCTGCGGCCGCTCCGGCAACGGGCGACGAGGACATGTGGACCGCCAAGGTCCGCACCCGGGTCGCCAGGATCCTGCCGCCCAAGAAGCTGCTGCCGGACCGGCAGCCCGCCTATGTCGTCTCGTGGATCTACGTGTTCGGGGTCGCCACCATCGTGGCCCTGGGCATCGCGATCGCGTCCGGCTTCGCGCTCGCGCTCGGCGGGTCCGACTGGTGGCACACCAACGCGATCGGTCACTTCTTCAACAGCATCCACCTGTGGTCGGTGGAGCTCTTCATGGCCTTCATGGTCATCCACCTGTGGGGCAAGTTCTGGATGGCCGCGTGGCGCGGCCGCC
>VFSW01011939.1_pt1 | contig 12161 bp, 9 predicted proteins | sample 5358111 | NCBI WGS metagenome assembly VFSW01 (sample SAMN11554181, study PRJNA540505) | mine drainage metagenome | isolation source: sediment from site ElyBrook_90M | place: USA: Ely Copper Mine, Vershire, VT | collected 2017
ACCACCACCGGATTTTGAGTCCGGCGCGTCTACCAGTTCCGCCACCCCGGCCTGCAACAACGCAAGTATAGCAAGCCGGACAGTGACGAGACAGGGCAGACTGGCGATGCGACCGGGGTAAGGAGGCTTAAGCATGCGGGTGTTGGCTGGCGATATCGGTGGAACCAAGACGCTGCTTCAGATCGCGGATATTACGGAGGCTGCGCATCGTATAGTAGTTGTTGAGCAGCGCTATGCGAGCGGCGCTTTTAACGGTCTTGTCCCGATGATCCGCGAATTTCTCGCTGCTTCCGGCGGCGATGCCGCAGCGCCGGTGCACGCCGCCTGTTTTGGTGTCGCAGGTCCGATCACCGATGTTTTCGCAGCGCAGCAGGCAAGGCTCACCAATCTTCCGTGGGAAATTGATACCGATGTCCTCGCCCGCGCGCTTGGCACCAGCCGGGTGCGGCTCATCAATGATTTTCAGGCGGTGGGCTACGGTATCGAGGCGCTCGCGCCGGACGATATGGTGGTGCTGCAGCAAGGCATCGAGACGCCACTCGCGCCGCGTGCCGTGATCGGGGCCGGTACCGGTCTGGGTGTCGGCATACTCGTGTGGCAACAGGACCACTACGAGGCTCTGCCGACAGAAGGTGGTCACGCGGACTTCGCGCCGACAAGTGCGCTGCAGGTGGATTTGTTGCGTTATCTTATGGAGCGCTTCGGCCGTGTCTCCTATGAACGTCTGCTTTCGGGGCCCGGAATCGTCAACATCTACTCATTTCTGTGCGCCGGCGCAGGTCAATCCGCGGCACTTAGGGCGGTGATGCAAGCAGAGGATCCCGCTGCGGCGGTCACCAAAGCCGCGCTGGAAAGGCACGAAGAGCTGGCAATACGCGCGCTTGAAATTTTCGTGACAATCTGCGGCGCCGAGGCCGGTAACCTCGCACTCACCTGCCTTGCTCGCGGCGGAGTGTACATTGCCGGTGGCATTGCGCCCAAGCTTATAGCCAAGCTCAGGGAGCCCGAGTTTCTGCGGGCTTTCAATGACAAGGGGCGCATGTCCATCGTGACGGCGGCCATGCCGGTACGTGTGGTGATGAATCCCGAACTCGGGCTCCTTGGCGCTGCGCTCGCGGCAAGTCGATTATGAACGCGCGCTATCCGTCAAGTCGACGTTCACCGGAGTTGAATTGCAACCGTGCAGGTTATTGCCGATTGCGGTTGCCCATGGCGGGGATGTCAAGCGGCCGGCATGAAGGAGTATTGTTATTATCAGTCGGTATTACCGGCCCGAATTTCCGGATTTGAGGTCGCTGATTTTTGCATTCGGTCTTTAATTGCAACCTTAGCAGGTGCGATGGCCGCCAGAACCGGAACAACCATGCGTGTGAAATTCTGTCCAGAATGTGCGAACCCGCTGGAGCCAAGACGCATTGATGGCGTCGACAGGAAGGCTTGCGTTTCTCCAGGATGTGATTTTGTACACTGGGACAATCCGGTGCCGGTGGTTGCCGCGCTAGTTCAGTATCATGACAAGATAGTTCTCGCGAGAAATTCACAATGGCCGGATGGCATGTTTTCGCTGGTAACTGGTTATCTCGAAAGAAGCGAAACCCCGGAACAAGCGGTAGTGCGGGAAGTCAAAGAAGAGCTCGGGCTCGATGGCCAGGTGCGGGCATTTATCGGCTGTTATTCATTGACAGAAAAGAACCAGATCATCCTGGCTCATTGGGTAGTGGCGACCGGTAAGCTGGCCACCGGAAATGAAATCGTCGAGGTCAGGCTTCTGTCCCGGGAGGAATTGAAAATGTGGCAGTTTGATCACCTCGTCCTGACCTCGAAAATTACGAAATACTGGCTGGAGAGGATGGCGCCCTGAGTAGCCTCCAAGGCGGAGTGGTTCGACATTCACGACGATGCACCGCAGTTCCCGGAAAGACCATAGCAACTCGCGCCACACCTAAACTACCCGGATAGGGAAAGGCAGTGTCCCATGGCCACTCCAGACTTCCCGTGGCTCCGGCCGGGAATGCCGGCGGAGTACAAGATCACCAGCACCTGAAAAGGGAAACATGGCAGCACAGCCAGCACGCATCCGAATCCTGGGTATTTCGGGCAGCCTTCGGGCGCAGTCCTGTAACACGGCGCTTCTGCGCGCCTTGAGCGCGCTGGCGCCGGACAGTGTGGAGATCAGTGTTTACGGTGGACTTGGCGATCTGCCGCTGTTCAACCCGGACCTCCAGGACGTGGAGCCTCATGCTGTAACGGATTTTCGTGCCCGGCTCCGCACGGCCGATGGCATTCTTATCGCGAGCCCGGAATACGCGCACGGGGTGACCGGCGCAATAAAAAACGCGCTTGACTGGGTCGTTGGTGGCGAGGAATTTGTAAACAAGCCGGTGGCGATTCTCAACGCATCGCCGCGCGCGACGCACGCGCTTGCGGCCCTGAAGGAAACGGTTTCGGTGATGTCGGGGCGCATCATTGCCGAGGCGTCGATCGCCGTGCCGCTCCTCGGCAGTAATCTTGATGTGATGGGCATCATAGCGCACCCGGAAATATCGGACTTGCTGCGCGGAGCTATCTCAGCCTTTGCCGATGCGATTGCGACCATCCAGGCTGAAACCGATAGTTAAGCTGCAAGGGGCGTAATTTGACAAGTATCAAGGAACGCAGGAATCGGGCGCAGTAAATCTGCCCTTCCAGAAGAAATGACACATGAAGCGGGCAGGGCGGGAAGTCTGCGTTGTGCCATGCCTGCAACAGCACAGCAATATCAAGCCGGTCTTTGCCGGCAGCATCAGCTAAATCCAGGGCTTCGCCTGGAATATCCGGTAGTCAATGTCCGGGAAAAGGCTGTCGCGTCGAGTGACTTCGCGAAGATAATTCTCATCATAGCGCGAATTCTCGACCATGTCGGTGAGCCGCTGAAAGCGGTGAACATGGGTCTTGAAGCGCTTTACAGCGTAATCCACGGCCGTGCCAGTCTTCATGATGAAAGCCCAGTCGCTCGACTGGGCGAGCAGCAGTTCGCGTGCCGCCTGGTCCAGCGCCCAGCGCTGCAGTCCGCTGGCATCGGGGAAGCGGCGAACAAGTGCGCTCATGCGCTCGGCGGCCGCGTGTGTATACGGATAGGTCCAGTCGTTCGAACCGTTGAGCCAGACTTCGTGAAAGCCGCCGGCGCCCCAGCTGCATTCCGGCGGTGACGCAGTCTGCAGGTTTCCGCAGTGGCGGTCGAGATACTCGACTGGCGTAATGGTCTGGATGTCGTTCTGGTCGAAGGCAATCTTGCGCAAGAGGAAATCGATCCATTGCGGACCTTCGAACCACCAGTGACCGAAGAGTTCAGCATCATAGGGAGCGACAATGACCGGCGGCGCATCGCAGTTCGGCGCCAGCCACTGCACCTGCTTCTGGCGGTTGAACATGAAGTTGCCAGCGTGCAGCGCTGCCTGATCACGCGCCCAACCCGGGTGATACGGCTCCTTCCAGTCGCCCTTGCCGGTAATGCGAAAGTACTTCAGGCCGGTAAATCCCTTCACCCCGGCATGTCGCAAAGGCAGCATGTGCGGCGCATCCACATCGAAGCCGGCATCGCGATAGAATTCGCGATAGACAAAATCCCCTGGATAACCTTCGTCAGCGGACCAGACCTGCTTCGACGACTCATAGTCGCGTCCGAAAGCGGCCGGCCCGCCGGGTGTGCGCAACGGCCTGTGCACACCGTAGCGAGGTCTCGGATCTGCATTCAATAATCCGTGGGAGTCGAGAAAGAAATGATCGATGCCGAACTCGCTCAGGATGCGGTCGATACCCGGCAGGTAGCCGCATTCGGGCAGCCAGATGCCCCGCGGCCGCTGTCCGAGGATGCGCTCGTGAGTGCGTATCGCCATGGCGAGCTGGGCATAGAGACTTTCGGGCTGGTTCGCAAGCAGCGGGAAGTAGCCGTGGGTGGCGCCGCAGGTGAGGATCTCGATGTGACCTGATTCCATCAGACGGCGGAAGGCCTGCGTCACATCCAGGCCATCATGCTCGACGAAGCGCCGGCGCAGGTGCTCATCGCGCTCGCGGTAAAATTTCACCACCGGGTGGACGTACGGGTCGCGGCGGGTACGGGTAAGTTCACCTTCGATGGCAAGCAGCCGCTCGTCGAGATAGCCGAGGTAGCGGCGCTGCAGCAATGGATCGGTCATCATTGAAAGCAGTGTGGGGGTAAGAGAAAGCGTGATGCGAAATGGCACACGTTCTCTGACCAGACCCTCGAACACGTCGAGCAGTGGGAGGTAGGTTTCTGTGAGCGCCTCGAACAGCCAATCCTCTTCCAGGAAGCGCACGTACTCCGGGTGGCGAACGAACGGCAGATGCGCGTGCAGAACCAGCGCGAGATAGCCTTTCGGGTTCAAGACCTGCGGATCAGCGGCTGCTGACCGACGCGGACCACAGCAGGCGCGTGCCGTCGACACGACCGCCACTGCGCACATACATGGCGCGGAAGTCCGCCTCGCTGATCCACCATTCGGAATCAGTATGTATCGATGCCTGCAGCAATGGCACACGCGCAATGCCGCGGCGGATCGCGGTAACGAATGTGCCGCCGGGTTGATAGTAACCGAGCTGGGCGAAAAGCTCTGTATCGGCCGGCAATTCACCTACATGAAAATACCATCGGCCGCTGTCTTCTGGCAGAGGTAATTCGTCGAGAATCTCGAGCACCTGGTTGCGAATGCGGCACAGGCGTATGCGAAGGTCAGGCTGGCGCCGCAGGCTACCGGGTTCGAGCACCCAGTAGCCGTGCAAGGTACCCGGTTTCTGCGGCAGCAGACCGAGCAGCGGTTCCTGCAGCCGTGGAAGCTCTTCGATATCCTCGCCGAGATCAACCGCGAGGAACGGCGCCATCAGATCAGCGCCGGGCAGGGTAGTGGAGTATTTCGCACCTTCCACGCGTTCTTCGTACGTAGACGCCTCTACGGCGCGCTTGCCGCGGCGCATGGCGGGTTCGGCGGGCACAGCCGCGCGCGATTTCCTGGTTGTCCGGGCCGTTGTCGTCGCGCGCGCGCCGGCCTTTACCCGTTTGCGCGGCGTCGATGCCTTGGCGCTCGCAGCGGCTCCGGGCCTGGATTTCGGTTTGGCGCGTGTTGCGGATGTCTTGCGCGCTAGCAGGCGCAGCAGCTCATCTTTGCGCAGCTTCGAATATCCGGCAAGGCCCCGGGCGCGCGCGGCAGCGCGCAGTTCTTCTACAGTTTTATCGCGCATTGGGTCCCCTTCGCGCTGTTGCTCCTGCGGCACCGCCGCGAGACTTTTTATCGCAGAGCGTGTCCGCCTTTCATGCAATCCTTCCATTCCGGCAATGAATTGTAAAGGGCCGTGCGTCATGGGCGGCGTCGGCAATGACCCGAAATGAGGCAAGGCGGGTGCGCTTGAGCCGCCGTGCAGGGTTGATCAGCGTCAATGTCGGGATGCGCCAGAAGCTGCATTATTATTTTTTTTGAGAGGAAATTCAGCCTATGTTGCAGGCGCGGTGGACGATCAGCGCGGTACCCGCAGGTTCGCGCTGAGAGGAGGAATGCATGTTTCTAAGACACAAAGTCAGTCATGACATCGTGGAAGTCCTGGATCTCGATGCATTGTTCGATCCGTTCCAGGCCCGGATTGCCGGTCGGTATCATGCTGGCGAGGAGATGCAGGAAGCGGCGATGTTCAGCAAGCATGAACTGGCTTTTCCTTCGGGAGAGACACTACCGCGCTGCTGGCTGAGCGCGCATTATCGTGAAGACGTGCCTGAAATCTGAAGACGTTTGCCGCGTCATGCGCCTGCGGTTTTCCGGTGTACCCGGCGCGCGGCGTCATAGAGTTTGAGATAGTTTTGCGCGCTCAGGCGCCAACTGAAATCCTGCCGCATGCCTTGCACAACGAGTTTTTGCCACAGCGGGATATCCGCATAAAGCGCCAGCGCCCGAAGCACGGCGGCGGTGAGCGCATCCGGGTGATCACTGTCGAATGCGATTCCGGTAGCCGATTCCGCCCGCAGGCTGGCCGCGGTGGCGTCGATCACCGTATCGGCAAGACCGCCGACGCGCCGCACGATCGGCACGGTGCCATAGCGCAGGCTGTAGAGCTGGTTGAGGCCGCAGGGCTCAAAGCGGGACGGCATGAGAAACATGTCGGCACCGCTTTCGATGCGATGCGCCGCAGTTTCGTCGTAGCCGATGCGCACAGCGATGCGTCCCGGGAAACGCGCTGCCACAGCGCGCAGGGCGCTTTCATATGCCACCTCGCCGCTGCCCAGGATTACGAACTGCACCGGTTCGTGCATCAGGCGCGGCAGCACGTGGAGGACCAGGTCAATCCCTTTTTGCTGGACCAGCCGGCCGACCATGCCGATGAGAGGTATGCGCGGATCCTGGACGAGATGATGTTCTTGTTGCAGTGAGCGCTTGTTGACGAGCTTGTCTTGCAGGCGGCCGGCGTCGTAGTTTCTTTCGATTCGCGGATCGTGTACGGGATCCCATTCCCCGTCATCGATACCGTTGAGAATCCCGACCAGACGGTCGGAACGGTGACGCAGGAGGCCGTCGAGTCCGAAACCGAAGTCGGGTGTCTGGATCTCGCGCGCGTAGGTGGGGCTGACTGTGCTCAGCATGTCGGCAAAGACGAGCCCTCCCTTGATGAAAGAAAGCTGACCATAGAACTCGAGCGCTTCCGGCGACCACAGGGTTGGTGGCAAACCCAGTCTCACGAACGTGCTCTGAGCGAACAGACCCTGGTAGGCAAGATTGTGGATGGTGAATACCGTCGCGGGCCGCTCCTGCGTCTGGTTCAGGAGAGCCACTGTCAGGCCGGTCTGCCAGTCATTGGCATGGACCACGTCCGGGCGCCAGGAAAGACCGGCGCGGCCGAGCGCGATATGTTCGGCAGTGCGCGCGAGCACGGCGAAGCGTTCGGCATTGTCTTCCCACGGCAGACCAAGCGGATCGAGGTAGGGATTCCCGCTACGGTCGTAGGCCGGGGGGTAATCAACCAGCCAGACGGGTACCTTTGTGCCGGGCAAATGGCCTTCGAGCAGATGTACAGGTGCGGCGAGTCCGGGAAGGACGACCTCGGCTACGGTTTTCGGGCGGCCGGCGTGCTTAAGGACGCTGCGGTACGCAGGCAGAACCAGGCGTATGTCGCAATTAAGGGCCCGCAGCGCCGCGGGCAGACTGCCGGCGACATCGCCAAGCCCGCCGGTCTTGATCAGCGGATGCGCTTCGCTGGTGACGAAAAGGACCTTGTGCATGGGCTGGCGACTATGACCTCGGCGCAAAGTGTGCAGTGTATCCGAGGCACGCTCTCTTAATCCATTTATGCGCCGCCAGCCTGTGGCGCACGGTACCCGTGATTTCGAGCTGTCATATTTTCTTCCGCCGGATTTTGCACTTGATCAGGCGCGGTTCGATCCTTATGCTCGATGTTTTCGTAGCTGCGCCGGGAAGCGACGCCACGCCAGCAGTTGGCAGGGTGGCATGAATCGGATCACAATGGTCAGATTGGTCCGGATGCGATCTGATTCGGGAAGACGCTGCTGTATGCAGCGGTGACATTGGCCGCAAAAAGGTACGCCGGTGTGGGGCGTGCATGACAGGGAGCTGATTCAATGGCGAAAGAACAAGGCGCGCGGTTTGTCAGTCGGCTCACGCGCGATACCCTGGCGCTTATTCTGGCTGGTGGTCGTGGCAGCCGCCTTAAACAATTGACGGAATGGCGTGTAAAGCCGGCCGTTCCCTTTGGTGGCAAGTTCCGCATCATCGATTTCCCCCTTTCCAACTGCATCAATTCCGGCATCCGCCGTATCGGCGTGTTGACGCAGTACAAGGCCCATTCGCTGATCCAGCATATCCAGAAAGGCTGGGGGTTTCTGCGCGGCGAGTTCGGTGAGTTCGTCGAACTGCTGCCCGCCCAGCAGCGCATTGAGGCGTCGTGGTATATCGGAACTGCCAATGCCGTGTACCAGAACCTCGATATCATCCGTAACCATGACCCGAGCTACGTGCTGATACTGGCCGGCGACCATGTCTATAAGATGGATTATGGCCCCATGATTGCCTGGCATCTCGAGCAGAAAGCGGACATGACCGTCGGCTGCATCGAAGTACCGCTGGAGCGCGCCAGCGCCTTCGGGGTGATGGATGTCAACGAGGACGGCCGGATTTCGCGTTTCCTTGAAAAACCTGCGAATCCGCAGCCGATGCCAGGGCGCACCAATGTTGCACTGGCCTCGATGGGTATCTACGTATTCAACACCCAGTTTCTGTATGAACAGCTCATTCGCGATGCCGATACTCCGGATTCCAGTCATGATTTCGGCAAGGACATTATTCCCGCCGCCATCGATCAGTATCGCGTAGTGGCCTATCCTTTTCGGGATGTCCAGAACAAGCGGCTGGCATACTGGCGCGATGTAGGTACGGTCGACGCGTTCTGGGAGGCGAATATGGAGCTGATCGGGCTCACGCCGGAGCTCAACCTCTACGACGAGGAGTGGCCGATCTGGACTTACCAGGAGCAGTTGCCGCCGGCAAAGTTCGTGTTTGATTACGACGATCGTCGCGGCATGGCGCTGGATTCCATGGTATCGGGTGGCTGCATCATCTCCGGAGCTACGGTGCGGCATTCGCTGCTTTTCTCCAACGTGCGCGTCGAGTCAGGCTCAACGCTGCAGGACGCAGTTGTCCTGCCGGATGTGGAGATTGGACAGGGCTGCCGCCTGCGCCACGTGGTGGTCGACAAAGGCTGCCAGATCAAGTCGGGCACCGTCATCGGCGAAAATCCGGAGGAGGACAAGGCGCGCTTCTACGTTACGCCTGGCGGAGTCACCCTGATAACGCCCGAGATGCTGGGTCAGGAATTGCATCATGTCCGCTGAAGCGCGCCTGCGGGTTGTGCTGTGCTGGCATATGCATCAGCCGCAGTATCGTGATTTGATCAGCGGCGATTACCGGTTGCCCTGGACCTATCTGCACGCCATGAAGGATTACACCGACATGGCTGCGCATCTTGAGGCGGTACCCCAGGCGCGCGCTGTGGTGAATTTCGCCCCGATCCTTCTGGAGCAGATCGATGACTATGTTCGCCAGATTGACGGGTTCATCAACAACAGCGTGGCGATCCGCGACCCTATCCTTGCAGCGCTCGCGGCCGCCGCCTTGCCTGCAGATCAGGAAGCGCGCCTCCATCTGGTCAAGGCTGCATTGCGCGCCAACCGCCAGCGTATCGTTTCGCGCTTTCCGGCATATGAGCGGCTGGCGGAGATGGCTGATTGGCTGCTGGCACATCCGGGCTCGATGGTCTATCTGAGTGATCATTTTCTTGCGGATATCATCGTCTGGTACCACTTAGGCTGGCTCGGTGAAAGCGAGCGCCGTCAGGATGCGCGTGTCCAGAGACTGATGTCGAAGGGCACCGTTTTCACGTTGCACGAGCGGCGTGAACTCCTGGAGATCATCGGCGGGCTACTGGGCGGCGTGATTTCCCGATACCGGCGGCTCGCGGAATCCGGGCGTATCGAGATTTCGGTGACGCCCTATGCGCACCCGATAGTGCCGCTGCTTCTCGACTTCGGTGCCGCGCGCGAAGCCATGCCGGAGGTGCGCCTGCCGCTGCTCGATCATTACCCCGGCGGGCGCGAACGGGCGCGCTGGCATATTGACGAATCGATTGCCGTGTTTCAGAAGTACTTTGGCTTCAAGCCCGGTGGCTGCTGGCCTGCCGAGGGTGGCATCAGTACGGCTACCCTGGAGATGCTTGCCGCCGCAGGGTTTCGCTGGACCGCGAGCGGAGAGGGCATACTGCGTAACAGCCTTACCAGGACTGGGCTCGCGGCCACTGTCAACGATTCCGTGCCGGCGCCGGCACCCTGCCTGCATCGCGTGTATCAGGTGCAGGAGATTCCGGTCGCATGCTTCTTCCGTGACGACGGCCTGTCGGACCTCATCGGATTTACCTATTCCGACTGGCGCGCGGATGATGCAGTCGCCAATCTGGTCGGGCACCTGGAAAGCATCGATAACGCCTGCCGCGATGCGCCGGGCGCTGTGGTGTCCATCATCATGGATGGCGAGAATGCCTGGGAACATTATCCGGAAAACGGGCATTATTTTCTGAGTGCGCTGTATGAGCGCCTGACTACACATCCGCGGCTCGAGCTCACCACCTTTTCGGCCTGCCTGGAGCGGGGTGAGAAACCGGTGCCCTTACCCGCCCTGACGGCAGGAAGCTGGGTCTACGGTAACTTCTCGACCTGGATTGGCCATGCCGACAAGAATCGGGGATGGGATATGCTCGGCGACGCCAAGCGTGCATTTGATGCGGCCGTCGCAAAGCAGCGCCTGAGCGGAGCCAAGCTCGAGGCGGCCAGCCGGCAGCTGGCCGTGTGCGAGGGTTCCGACTGGTTCTGGTGGTTCGGTGACTACAATCCGGCTGAAACCGTGAGCGACTTCGATTGTCTTTACCGCATGCATCTGGCGAACCTCTACCAGATGATCGGCGAGGAACCGCCGCAGTACCTGGCGCAGGCCTTTACCCATGGCGGCGGCGAGCCGCAGCACGGAGGGGTGATGCGAACAGGAAAGCAGGATTAGCTTCCGGTTCCGGTTCAGGGATTCCGGTCGGTTGATCGGGACGGTCCCGCAATGCGATATCCATAATGCAAAGTAAAAGCGATATCCTGACCATATGAATTCGCCTCTCCAGACCCGCAAACCGGGCCCATTGCTCGACCGTCGTCGCGCCGGTGTCCTGCTGCATCCGACTTCGCTGCCGGGAGGCGACGCGAATGGCGATCTCGGAGCCGATGCGTACCGTTTCATTGACCTGCTTGAGCGCTGCGGGATGACGGTGTGGCAGACGCTTCCGCTCGGGCCGACCCATGCCGATTTTTCTCCCTACCAGTGCCAGTCGGTGCATGCGGGCGATCCGCGCCTGATCAGCCGCGACACCCTTCAGGAATGGGGATGGCTTGGATACGACGCCGCGACGCGGCGAGAGCAGTGGCTGGTGCAGGCACGCGAGGGCTTTATGCGCAATTCGGATCCCGCAGCGCTCAATGCCTTCATTACCGGGCAGGCCCGCTGGCTTGAAGATTACGCGCTGTACCAGGCATTGCGTCGCGAACAGGGCGATCGGCCGTGGTGGCTGTGGCCGGCCGCACTGCGTGATCGCCAGCCAGCGATGCTGGCGCAAACTCGCGAGCGTCTCGCGGATGCCATTGCGCAGGTTTGCTTCGAGCAGTTTGTGTTCTTTCGCCAATGGCAGGAACTGCGGCGCCATGCCGCGCAGCGCGACATACTGCTGTTCGGCGATATGCCGATCTTCATTGCGCACGACAGCGCCGACGTCTGGGCGCAGCGGAAGTATTTCTTGCTGGACGAAGAGGGCCAGCCGCGCGTCGTGGCCGGCGTGCCCCCGGATTATTTTTCGGAGACAGGTCAGCGCTGGGGCAATCCCCTCTATCAGTGGCAGGAGATGCAAACCGACGGGTTCCTATGGTGGCGCGACCGCATGCGCACCCAGCTTGAGCTGTTCGATCTTGTACGAATAGATCATTTCCGCGGCTTCGAAGCATACTGGGAGATACCGGCGCACGAATCCACGGCTGTCACCGGGCGCTGGGTGACGGCGCCCGGTGACGCGCGTTTTCAGGCGCTGCGCGGGGAATTAGGTTATTTGCCGCTAGTGGCTGAAGATATCGGTCTGATAACGCCCGAGGTCCATGCGCTCAGGGAAAGATACTCCGTACCGGGCATGCGCGTCCTCCAGTTTGCCTTTGACGGAAGTGCCGACAACACTTACCTTCCACACCAGTACGAGGTTGACACTGTCGTCTACACGGGCACCCACGACAACGACACGACGCTCGCCTGGTATGAAGCGCTTCCGGTAAAGACGCATTCCTATATTAAGGATTACCTTGGACACCCGCATGACGCCATGCCTTGGCCGCTGGTTCGCGCGGCATTAGCGTCCGTGGCGGTTCTCGCGATTTTGCCGATGCAGGATGTTCTTGCGCTCGGCGCCGGTCACCGCATGAACACGCCAGGCACGACCACCGGCAACTGGCGTTGGAGGTTTTCCTGGGACCAGCTGACGGCGCATACCGCAGACAGATTGCGCCACATGGTGGCGCTTTACGGGAGAACAGCAAA
>VFSW01011940.1_pt1 | contig 12160 bp, 8 predicted proteins | sample 5358111 | NCBI WGS metagenome assembly VFSW01 (sample SAMN11554181, study PRJNA540505) | mine drainage metagenome | isolation source: sediment from site ElyBrook_90M | place: USA: Ely Copper Mine, Vershire, VT | collected 2017
CCATTGATATATCTTATAGCAATGCCTGTTTAACTTGCCCGGTCGGTTAACTCGGTAAGGTGCGGAGGGGTTGTTATAGATATAAAAGATTCCTCTGAATATCATTTTGTTACCCGCAAACAACTTCTGAATCTTGCTTATGGGTCCTCTGCCAGAATAATTGGCCAGCCGGTAAAAGATGTTCCTGTAAAGGAGATAGAGAAAAGGATAAGTGTGCTGAGGGAATTAAAGGTTGCAGAAGTGTACAGGACAATTGACGGGAATATACATATATATGCTGACCAGCGTGAACCACTGATGAGGGTAATGCCGGATAACGGAGGCGATTATTTCATAGATGAAGAGGGAATCGTTGTCCGCAGAAGAAATCTCTATAATCCCAGGCTGCATATCGTTGAGGGCAACGTAAATATCAGCTCCGCAATGCTGAATGGGGTCAGTATTCTCGATACCACCATAAAGAACTCAATTCTGAAGGATATCTATCCGCTTGTCAATTATATCAATGATGATAATTTCTGGTCGGCCCAGATCGATCAGATCTATATCGACGGCAATGACGAAATAGATCTTATACCCCGGGTGGGCAACCAGACCATACATCTCGGCACAACAGCTAATTACAAAGGAAAGCTCAGAAACCTTGAGGCATTTTATGACAAGGTCCTTCCGGAAGTAGGATGGAATAAATATTCCGTAATAAACCTTGAATTTAAGGATCAGATAGTTTGCAAAAAGAGATAACCAGAAAACCATAATCAAGTTATGACTAAAAAGGAACAGTATGTAGCAGCAATCGACATCGGGACCACAAAGATCGTGGCTATAGTCGGTAAGAAAAACGAGAACGGGAAAATAGAAATTCTTGGACTCAGCAAAGCTCCTTCCAGAGGTGTGAAAAGAGGTGTCGTCCTTAATATAGAAGAGACAGTCACAGCTATCCAGACCACTGTTGATGACGTTCAGAAAAGGTCAGGGATTATGTTCTCTGAGGTCTTTGTGGGGATTGCCGGTCAGCATATCAAGAGTATGAAGAACCGCGGATATATTACCCGTGAAGCCTATGAGGATGAAATCAAAAAGGAAGAAGTTTTCAAGCTAATTGAAGACATGCATAAAATCCATATTGAGATCGGAGAGGAGATAATCCATGTCATTCCCCAGAACTTCATTGTAGATAATGAGACCGGGGTAAAAAGCCCGATTGGCATGTGCGGCAGGCGGCTTGAAGCAAATTTTCACATTGTCATAGGCCAGGTAGCTGCCGCTAAAAATATAGAGAAATGCATACGGAAGGCCAACCTTGTGGTAAAGGATATGATACTTGAGCCCCTTGCATCATCCGATGCTGTCCTTACCGATGACGAAAAGGAGGCAGGAGTGGTACTCGTGGATATCGGAGGAGGGACTACGGATGTTGCGGTCTATTACGATAATATCATCAGGCACACTGCTGTCATCCCCTTTGGAGGAAACGTCGTAACCAAGGATATAAAGGAGGGTTGTGCCATCCTCCAGAGGCATGCTGAACAGCTTAAAATTCAGTATGGTTCTGCTCTCGGTGATATAGCCCCTGAGGATAAAGTAGTATCAATACCTGGAATAAGCGGAAGGGAGCCGAAGGAGATATCCTTCAAGAGCCTGGCATATATTATCCAGTCAAGAATGGAGGAGATAATAGATGCAGTTAACTTCGAGATACAGAATTCAGGCTATGCAGACAAGCTTGCTGCCGGAGTTGTTATTACGGGAGGTGGCGCCATGCTGAAGCATCTGCCTCAACTGATGAAATTCAAAACGGCGATGGATGTAAGGATAGGTCATCCTAATGAACATCTGGCAGGCACTGCAAAAAATGAGATCAGCCAGCCGATGTATGCAACCAGTGTAGGATTGATAATGAGGGGATTTGACTTTCTTGAGACATACAAGAAAACGTTTAATGCAGGCAGTAAGGAAGACTTTGCTCCTGTGCAGAAAACTTTTGATGGGCATAAAACGGAAGAGGTTGAAGAGAGGGTGAATCAACCTGTCCAGGAGGAGGAGAAGATCCCTCTGACTGAAAAGATAAAGACCATACTCTCAAAAATGTTTGAGGTTGATGATCAGCCCATTAAATGATTAGTTATTCCGGTTATGCTCTGGTAAACGTATACTGTTCGTAATCAACTAAAAATCTAAACTATGTCAGACGATATAATGAACTTTGATCTGCCTCTTGAAAGATCATCAATTATAAAGGTCCTTGGAATAGGCGGTGGCGGTAATAATGCTGTCAATCACATGTTTGAAAAGGGGATAAAGGATGTGAACTTTGTAGTCTGCAATACTGACCACCAGGCATTGATCAAAAGTCCTGTCCCATTAAAAGTTCAGATCGGTGAATCCCTGACTGAGGGAAGAGGCGCCGGAAGTAAACCGGAGGTAGGCAGACAGGCTGCAATTGAAAATATTGATGATGTAATGCATGCATTGTCAGGAAACACGAAAATGGTTTTTATTACAACAGGAATGGGAGGAGGTACCGGTACCGGAGCTACTCCTGTTATTGCAAAGGCCTGTAAGGATGCGGGCCTGCTTACAATAGCAGTGGTAACTATTCCTTTTAAATCGGAGGGGAAAGTACGGATAAAGCAGGCAATTGACGGTGTTACCGATCTTAAAGATCATGTTGATTCACTTCTTGTCATTAATAATGAGAAACTGAGGGAGATCTATGGTAATCAACCTGTTTCAACTGCTTTTGCCAAGGCTGATGATATTCTTACGACAGCAGTTAAGGGTATCGCTGAGATCATTACTGTGACCGGATATATAAATGTTGATTTCGCCGATGTCGAAACTGTAATGAAAGGCTCCGGAGTGGCCATAATGGGGATGGGAAAGGCTGCAGGAGAAAACAGGGCAATAAAGGCTATTGAGAATGCTCTTTCTTCTCCCCTGTTAAATTCCAATGAAGTGACAGGAGCCAACAGCATCCTGATCAACATTTCCTCCGGAACGGGGGAACACGAGATCACTATGGATGAACTTGGTGAGATAACAGATTATATGTATGATTGTGCTTCGGATGACGCTCTGATAATAAGAGGCTTATCCAAGGATGATAATCTTAATGAGGAGATCTGTGTTACTGTGATCGCTACCGGCTTTGAGTCCAATAGTATATTCCAGCCATATAAACCAAAGCAGCCCAGCAGGGTTGAACTGATGACAAACAGCAGCGTCATTCCCAGGCGTGTAATCACTGAAAAGGGAGAGGATACTTTCTCGGTACGGGAAAAGGGTAAAAAGTCAATCATTACTGATTTTGAAGAGGAATCGCAGGGAATAATAGATTTCAGCCTGGAGCATAGTGAAAGTCACAATGAATTCAAAGGCAGACGATCAGAAGAGGACAGTGAGCCCAGGGAGAATCCGGAGACAACTCTGAGAAAGGTAAAACACATGCAGAATCTGCTGAAAAAGGAAGGATTGTCGAACAAGACAATGAAAGAGAATATAGATACTTTTGAGGATGTGCCTGCCTATGTAAGAAGGAATCTGTCGCTCAACGTGCCTGACAGCGCGGCAGAGAGCAAACTGTCAAAATTCACCCTGACATCAGGAGATAATGATGAGCCTGTTCTGAGAGAAAATAATGCCTATCTGAACGATAATGTGGATTAATAAGCAGAGACAATAACTTACATAAAATCTTTGGGACCTTTGCAGGTAATTGATTCTGACTTTTCTATATTTGCTGTCAATGATCAGACACTTCTTCATTATATTTCTCTTTGCTTTTTGCACAGGGTTATTTGCCCAGAAACCGGTTACCAAAGCCCCTGACTCAACTGCGAGGAAACCGGTCAACAGAGCCGTTGTCCGATCTTCCCAAAAACCGGATTCTTTAAAAGAAAAAAGAATTTTGAGAATCTGGAATCTTTCTCCCGACTTCTCGGAAGAGGTCAACAAACCCATTGATACGGTATTCTCATTATTCAACAGGTTCAAGGTGGCGGACAAATATTCACCTGTCAATGCCACACTTGGAAATTATGGTCTTCCTTTCTACCAGATCAGCTTTTTTGACCGCATCACTGATCCTGATGAATTTCTTTACAGCACCTTTTACCCTTTCCTGTTTGTTCCCGGTAAAGCAATGTTTATGAATACCCAGGTCCCGTTTACCGAACTGATGTGGACCTTCGGAGGAAAGAGGGAGGTGGCTGAGCAGACCTTCAGGGTATGGCATTCCCAGAATGTGAACAGATTCCTGAACTTCGGGCTTGTTTATGATATTATATACAACCTGGGACAATATAATTATCAAAGGGTTGATGACAGGGACTTCAATTTTTATGCCTCATACGTAAAGACCCGGTATAAGCTTTATGCCTCCATTGGTATAAATAACTTTACCAATCAGGAAAACGGCGGAATAACAGACTTAAGCGAGCTGGGCAAGAGTACCAGGGATATCGCCGTCAACCTCGGCGGGTTGAATAATGCCATGAGTATCCTGAAGAACAGAAACTTTTTACTGGTGCAACGATATACAATGGGCGGTGATAAACCCATAAAAACAGACACTCTTACCGGCAAAAGTTCAGGATATACCGGATTAACGGGTACTTTTTCTCATATACTTGCAATCGATAACAGCCGGAGGAGATACACTGACAATGATCCCGGATCGGGATTCTATGACAGCATATTCATAAACAAGTCTGAAACATATGACTCTCTGAGTTCACGAAGTATAAAAAATACTGTCAGGTTTGACTTTTCAACTGATCCGAAAAGAAAGTTCAGACTTGGGGGAGGATTTGGTTTCAGAAATGAGATATTCCGGTATGGCCAGATCATACCGACTCATGACACTCTGCATGTGGCGGATTCAGCCAGATGGAACAGGAGCAATAATGTGCTGGTAGGAAAGCTTTTCAACAGCATCGGAGAGAAATTCGGGTGGTCTGCCACAGGTGAACTGTACGTAACCGGGTACAGAGCCGGTGATTTTAACCTTGACGGTGTGATATCCAAGTCATTTGACCTTAAAAAGGGCCCGGCATCCTGGCTGATCACAGGTGACATAATCAACAGGCAGCCGTCATTCTGGTTTTCCCAGTGGGGAAGCAATAATTTCGAGTGGAACGTAAGTCTGAAAAAGGAGTTCAGGATCGACGTCGGAACAACAATCAGTTACCCACGAAGGTCAATGGATATCAGATTTAATTATGCTGTCATTAAGAACTATACCGATTTTGATTCCACTGCACATCCATCACAATATTCAGGCGGTCTGTCAGTGGTTTCTCTGACTGTTAAAAAAGGAATGAGAGCCTGGAAATTCCACCTTGATACTGATCTGATCCTGCAGAAGAGCAGTAACAGCAATATACTCGATCTGCCGTTGGTTACAATACGCTCAGCAGGATACTTCGAACATCTTTTCAAATTTAAAAACACCGGAGGGAGGCTCAATACCCAGATCGGAGTGGATGTAATTTATAACACAATGTATCACCCATATTCCTATATGCCGGCTACAGGGAGGTTTTACAGGCAGGATGTGATCGAAACCGGGAATTATCCTTTCGTGAATGCATTCCTTAATCTTAAACTGGAAAGAACCCGGATCTTTGTAATGATTGATCATCTGAACTACGGACTGATGAGCCCCACCGTAGTGAACAACTATGATATGATACCATATTACCCTATGAATATCAGGATGTTCCGTATTGGAGTTGCATGGACATTTTATAATTAGAAAAATATCGTACCTTTGCACCCGTTTTTAACCGGAATTCAAACCAATATTCTATTTTGATAAAGAAGTTAATAATCCTTCTCACCCTTCTGGCTGCTCTCCTCATCTGCTGCATGCATAAACACCGTTCAAAAGAGGCTGGCGGAGATTATTCATCCTTTGACCTGGATTCTATCAGGGCAAGAGGCAAACTGATAGCAATTACTGATTTTAATTCAACAGATTATTTTATTTACAGGGGCGAGCCGATGGGCTTCAATTATGAACTGCTTAAATCATTCTCGGATTATATCGGAATCGACCTTGAGATAATATCAGAAAACAATATTGACCGGGCATATAAAATGCTTGGATCAGGTAAGGCGGATCTGCTTGCCTTTGGATTGACACCCGGGTCAGGAGCGAATGATGGGATTAAGCTGAGTGAAGTTATAGATGAAACGGCAAAGGTTCTGGTCAGGCGGAAGTTTGCCGGCCACCGGACAGTGATAACTGATGGTCTGGATAAAAAGTTAATCAGCAGCAAGAGTGGAATTCCGGGAAAAACAATTTACGTTAAGGAAAAATCATTGAGCAGGGAACAGCTTGTCGCTATAAAAAATGAGACAGGTGATACAGCCCTTATTGTAGAGGTCCCGTATGAACCTGAAAAGTTAATCAGGTATGTGGCCGATGGGGTGATTGACTATACTATCTGCGATGAGAATGTGGCGCAGGTGAATGCTACTTATTATGAAAATATTGATGCGGGCACACCGCTGAGTCTTCCACAGGGTCTGGCCTGGGGAGTAAGGCGGTCAAATTCAGAAAATCTTCTTTACGAGCTGAACCGCTGGATAGATGCATACAGGAAAACCGGGTCATATGCACTACTTCATGCCAAGTATTTCAGAAATTCACGATCCAATATTATCGTAAAAAGCGATTATTATTCACTGAATACAGGGAAGGTATCGAGGTATGACGCTCTGATAAGGGAATTCAGCGGCAGGATAAACTGGGACTGGAGATTGCTTGCCTCGCTTATCTGCCAGGAGTCTCAGTTCAAGCCTGATGTCACCTCCGGTGCCGGGGCATATGGTCTGATGCAGGTCATGCCGGTAACCGGCAAAAATTTCGGAATTGACATAAAATCATCACCTGAGAATAATATCAGGGCAGGCACCTTATACATAGCCTGGCTTAATTCAATATTTGATTCAAAAATTCCTGATGAACAGGAAAGACTTTATTTTATTCTTGCAGCTTATAATGCCGGGCCCGGTCATGTTCTCGACGCAATGCGCCTTGCGGAAAAAAATGGTATGGATCCTCAGAAATGGAACGGAAATGTTGCGCTGTGGCTGTTGAAAAAGTCAGAACCTCAGTATTTCAGAGATTCAGTAGTTAAAAACGGATATTTCAGGGGAATTGAGTCGGTCAGATTCGTAAGTGAGGTACTCGGAAGATTTGAACACTACAAGAATATTATTCCGCAAGAGCAGGGCAGCACCTTCTGATGATAATAAGAAATTCATTCAGAATCATGGCAGTTGCACCCCATATCATATTTCCATCATTGTCAAAATATCTTACGTTTATCATTTCACCTCTGATCTCAAGCGGTTTTGTTTTAATTATTGATGGATCAAGAAGTATTTTAATGTCAGCATAAATCAGGAAGACCACCTCCTCCGGCTTATGCCTGAAGGTTGGTTTCTCTTTTGTCCAGCCTACTACCGGAGTTACAATCATATTACTTACCGGAATAAAAAGCGGCGTAAGCGAACCTATAATACTTATTTTACCGGGGTTAACGCCGGTCTCTTCGTTGGCTTCCCTTAAAGCTGTCATAACCGCATCATTATCAGCCGGTTCCTTCTTGCCCCCAGGAAAGCTTATCTGTCCCCCATGCACCCCATCATAATCAGGTCGTTGCATAAATACTGTAAATATAGATCCCCCGGAGGGGTAGAGGAGTATCAGCACAGAAGCTTCACGGGCATCCTTGCCAGGGATCTTCGGGAAATCCCTTATCATTCTGCTGTTTGACGACATCTGCCATTGAACCCCGGTTCCCGGTAACCCTCTCAGGATCTCACTTCTTAATATTTCAGGGAACTTTTTCATGCCTTTTAACAATTAAGAACATTCAATTGTACAAAAGGTTTCATCAACAACGGAATTCTCCGGTTCACCCCGTACGCTATTCCTTATAAAAAAACTGCTCTTTTGCAAAAGGCTGAGGGGAAGGATTTTCCTTTCCTTTTACCATACCGGCTGAGATGGATTCGTTGCCGCTCTTTTCAAAGTATTTTATAGTTATGGGATAATAGCCGGGAGTAAGAGGAACCACAGCGACCACTGGAACTTCGGCGGAATGAATTCCATCATTATCAAGAATACGCCGGTTATTGATGTAGAGTTCCGAACCGTCATCGGAGGTAATCCAGAGATAATAAAGTTCTTTTTCAGTTATATGAAGATATCCCTCGAAACGGATGGCGAAGCTGTCTTTCCTCATGGCAGGGCTCAGATCAATATTTTCTGATATGCCCCGCTTCAAGGGTGTAAGCAATGAAAAATCAGGCAGGGAATCCCAGACTCCTTCAAAGTATTCATATTTCAGTCCCGGTTTAAGGTTATCTGCCGACTTAGACCCCTCAAGAAATTCTTCCCGGGGGAAATAAAATGTCGAGGTTGGATAATTTTTGTATTTCCGTGTTACATTCTTTACCCTGAGGGTACAACCTCCTGTCAACTCAAGTTTTGACTGGCATCGTGGTGAATCATTTGTCGGTTCGGACCCGTCTGTCGTATACCTCATATCCTGGTTTAAATTCCACATATAAATGTTAAACGGGATTCCTGCGGGTACAATGCCCGAGGTGGGAAATACCTTTAAAGCGCCTCCGGCGTCAAATATAAATCTCAACCCGTCATACACACTCTTGAACGGAACAGATCCATGGTCCTCATCAGAATAGGCAACAATTTTCCAGTTCAGCTCTTTTGGCGCAGAGGTTTTCAGAAGTTTTTCAAGGGCCCCGATTCCCATTTCATTCATACCTTCTCCCTCACGTCCTGCTATAAAAATCAATTTATTCCAGTTTCTGGCTGCGGAGAATTCTTTTTCAGCGCTTTTTAATAACATATGATCTTTATACCATATGCTGGGATCAATCGCAATACAGGCATCAAAAAGATCCGGATGCGTAAGCAGGGAATGAACTGCAAACAAACCTCCGAAGGAATGACCTATAAGTACTTTATATGATTCGGTCCTGAAATTCTTGTCGATATATGGGATAAGTTCCTTCTCAAAGAAGAGGATGAAGTTATCTGCCCCGCCACCGGTAGGTGTGCTCTTTGTGGAATCAGGCAGAAAATCATGGTTCCTGTCTTTATTCATGACTCCCACTATGATAGCCTTTGGCATTTTTTCTGACAGGTACAGAAACCTGGCAGTCGGAACTACATGCTGATCCCTTCCATCCCCATCAAGTACATATATTACAGGATACCTGTTTTGAACTGTATCATAACCATCCGGAAGGTAGACAGCCAGATTCCTGGTTTGATTCAGTATTTCTGACCGGAGGGAATCACGTTTAAGGGTAAATCCATCCTGGGCAGAAGTTGCTCTCAGGCAAAAGAATAAGAGTGTCAGCAGGATTGTTGTAGTCTTCATATCCTCAATTATTAAAGTTTGACTTTTGTTCGTACGGAGTCAGATGATTAATTAGTGTTACTCAACTATTTTCATTACTCATGCCTTAGAGCTTCAGCCGGATTTTTTCCTGCAGCTCTCCAGCTCTTTAAAGTTACTGTGAACAGAGTCATAAATAATACAATAGCCCCTGCTGCTGCAAATACTCCCCGGTTCAGTTCAGTCTTGCTGACAAAGCTTTGAAGCCATCTGTTCATTGCATATAGTGCAACAGGACAGGCAAGGCAAAAAGCAATTGCAACCCACAGAATAAACTTATAATTCAGCAATAACATTACTTCGCTTATTGTAGCTCCGTTCACCTTCCGGATCCCGATTTCCCGGGTCCGGCGGGCAACCAGAACCGAAGTGACTGAAAATAATCCCATGCAGATTATTACAAGTGCTAAAATAGAAAAAAATGCTGATAGTTTTGCCTGGTAAATTTCCTTTTCATATGCTTTCCCGTATAAATCGTTTATAAATGAATAGCTGAAAGGATAATCAGGGTACTCCTCTTCCCATAATTTCTTCAGACCCTCAATTGCCTCTGCCTTGTGGAGAGGATCAACCCTTACCAGGAAGCACAGGTAGAATATAGGTTTCTGAAATAAGACATAAGGCTTTACCGCCTGCCTGGCGGTAGTATAATTAAAATCGCGGACCACTCCGACAACAGTCCCCCCGTAAAAAATACCGGGAGTGTCAAATTTTATCTTAAAAGGTCTGCCAATTGCCTCTTCAGGCGTCCAGCCCAGTTTCTTTACTGCTGTTTCATTCAGAATATAATCTTCACCCTTTCTTGCGGGATTGAATTGTGAAAAGGTGCGACCGGCAATAAACTGCAAATTGAAGAACTCAGGAAAATTGTCTTCAACTGCGAGTACATATAAGGGATTGGATTTATGGGCTTCATCAATCCCGGGAGACTCGACCTGCATGGCGTCGAGCGTCTCTCCTGAAGGCTCTTCCAAAGATGCTGAGAAGCTCCTGATATATGGATTCTGAAGTGACCTGTTGCGAAAAGTGGTGTATTTACTGCGGATTTCCCAGTTTTGATTTCTGAATACCAGGATATCTGAACTCATATTTCCCATACCTGTGGAAAAAATCAAATTTTTCTGCCTTGAAATTATAATTGCTGAAACCATAAGGATAATCGATAAAGCCATCTGTACTGTAACCAGCATCCCATAAACAGAAAATCCGGTTGAAGAATGAGTATGCTTTGCGCCCCTGTAACGGATCAGTTTTCCATAGTCGGCCAGATAGATGAGAACAGGCAGGCTTCCTGCTATCAGTGAGATAATGAATATCAGGACAATTGCCGGCCAGACCAATAAAACACCTTTGATACCATCAGGTAGCAGGGTCAGACCGAAAAATGAGCTGCCTGTGTTGCCTGCCAGCCCGAGAAGCAGAACAGCCATCACAAACCCCGAGGCTACACAGATAAATGATTCAGCAAGTGACTGACCTGCAATAAGCATGCTGTCTGACCCGCATATCCTCTGAATATGTATCTGTTTGCGGAGAGTCATCAGCCTTGTTTTGCTGAGATTATAATAGTTCACCCATGAGATCAGGAGCAACACAACAGCAATTGCAGCAAAGAGGAAAACATTCGTAATGCTTCCGTTTAATTCAATTTCCCGGTCCTTATCTGAAAACAGGTGGATTCTGGTGATCTTCTGAAGGAATGGTTTGAATTCATTTCTGTCACCTTCCGCTTTAACCTTATTTATGAATGATGGCAACCCCTGGAGAATATCCTCAGGTTTTGTATTCTTTTTCAGTAACAGATAAACATATGCCCAGTCGGGAGACTCATCCTTTTTGGCAAAAGATGTTATGACATCAAAATGAAAATGTGAATTGACCGGGGTATCCTTCATAACCGCCCTGATTGTGAAAAGAGTCATCTTTTCATCCTGATTTCCTGAAAGAAGAAGAGTTTTTCCGACAGGATCAGCATCGCCAAAACATTTCCTGGCTATTGATGAGGAGATGACTGCAGTATATGGCTCATTAAGAATGATGTCAGGATCTCCACGCGTTATCGTTATCCCGAATATTCTGAAAAAATTGGAATCGACAGCAAAAACCCTGTCGGAATAAAACTTGTTCTCTGCAATCTTCAGGGCTGTATTACGGTAAGGCTGAAGTCTGACCATTTCTTCAATCTGGGGAAATTCAGCTGGCATCCGGGTTATCCAGTTCTCCCAGCAACGTGCAAAATGAAGCCGGTTTCCTGAAAAGCTCGTCTCGAAGGTAAGTCTGTAAATCCTGTCAGCCTCAGGGAAATGCCTGTCGTAGCTGAATTCGTTCCTGATCCATGATATTATTGTAAAGGCACAGGTAAAGGAAATTGTGAGGCCAATTATATTGATGAATGTGTTGCTCCCTGATCGCCACAGATTACGTGCTATAAGTTTTGTAATTATTCTCATGAATCAGTTCTTAAAATAGTGCAGGGGCATTAGCCAGCAGAACGGAATAAACCATAAAGTCCGTATTTCAGTAAGAAAAATTGTGTAAAAGTATATTTTTTTTTACCCCCAACCACCATAGCCGTCAACCCGGGTAATAAATAATTGTTTCCGGGATTGGATATCCCTCACCGGGTGCTAATGACAACATTCATAACCCACCCCGCTGGCGCCGATTTGCAATCGGTGCCACAGATAAAATACACATCCTGTTTTTCTACGGGC
>VFSW01011941.1_pt1 | contig 12160 bp, 13 predicted proteins | sample 5358111 | NCBI WGS metagenome assembly VFSW01 (sample SAMN11554181, study PRJNA540505) | mine drainage metagenome | isolation source: sediment from site ElyBrook_90M | place: USA: Ely Copper Mine, Vershire, VT | collected 2017
CGCCGCGCGCCGAGTACACGACCTCCGGTCTGCCCCAGGAGTTTTGCACGATGCCCACGTCGCGTATCCATACGCCGTGCGCAAATCCGGTTCCCATGCCCTTGACGATGGCTTCCTTGGCGGCGAAGCGCATCGCCAGAAAGCGCACCGGCCTCGCCGTGCGCTCGAGCTGCGCCCGCTCCTGCGGCATCAACAGATGCGCGACGAATCGCTCGCCGTGCTTCTCGTAAACCCGCCCGATGCGGTCCACCTGCAGCACATCGATGCCGATGCCGAAGATCATCGCGCCGCGCGCAGCAACGCTTTCATGTCGCTAACCGCCTTCGGCAGGCCGTCGAACAGCGCGCGCGCGATGATGGCATGGCCGATGTTGAGCTCGACGATCTCCCGGATCGCCGCGATCGGCTCGACGTTGTGATAGTTGAGTCCGTGGCCCGCGTTCACGATGAGGCCCAGTGAGGCGGCGAACCTGGCGGCCGAGCGCAACCGCTCGAGCTCCACCGCCCGCGCAGCTCCCGAGGCATCCGCGTACGCTCCGGTGTGCAGCTCGATGACCGGAGCGCCCGCCCGTATCGCCGCTTCGATCTGTGCACCCTGCGGATCGATGAACAGCGACACCCGGATGCCCGCGTGCGCCAGCGCCGTGCACGCCGCGCCGACGCGCTGCATCTGGCCGGCGACATCGAGACCCCCTTCCGTCGTGACCTCGGCGCGCGACTCGGGCACCAGACAGCAATCCTGCGGCTGCACGCCGCGGGCGATGCGAATCATCTCGTCGGTCACCGCCATCTCGAGATTCATTCGAGTCTTCAGCAGCTGGCGCATGAGCGTCACGTCGCGGTCCTGAATGTGGCGCCGATCCTCGCGCAGATGCAGCGTGATGCTGTCCGCTCCCGATTGCTCGGCCAGCAACGCCGCATGGATGGGATCCGGATAATCGATCCGCCGCGCCTGGCGAAGGGTCGCAACGTGGTCGATGTTGACGCCCAAGCCGATGCCGCGCGCCATGCCGGCCGCCGAGGATGCGGCGGTCACGGCTCGCGCCGCCGCATGGCGAGCGCCACTTCGCGGGATTTCAGGGTCCGTCCGTCGAGGCATGCATCGAGGGCCGCACGCAGCACGCGCTTGGCGTCCTTGAGCGAGCGCAAGTCCGCGAACGCCTCGGCGTCCAGATCGGCCAGCGAACGGCCGTGGACCGCGCCCGGCGCATCGGCCACGCAGCGTTGCGGACCGCGTTGCGCCTGAAACTTGTAAAATCCGTCGACGGCGATCGGTTCGCCGTCGGGCGTGCGCGACAATTCCAACCCATACCCCAGGTTATCCAGCAGACGCTTCTCGAAACGCCGCAAATTCTCCTCCTCGCCGGCACCGTTGCACAACGCCTCGATGCAGGCCGCATAGGCGGCGAATATCTCGGGATGCGGGTCGCAGCGCTCGGTGAGCTTCAAAATGAGCTCGTTCAGGTAAAATCCGCTCATCAGGCGCTCTTTCGGCAACGCGGTCGCGGCGCCGTAGATCTCGGCGCCGACGAGCTGGCAGGCCTCGCCGCTGCCCGTCCAGGAGACGAGCAGCCGCTGAAACGGCCGCAGCACCCCTTTGAGGGTCGACTTCGAGCCCCTTGCGCCGCGCGCGAACAGCGTAAGGCGGCCGTGGGTCTCGGCGAACACCTCCACGATGCGGCTGGTGTCGCGGTAGGCATGCTGATGCAGCACGTAAACCGGCGCCAGCCAGACGCGGCGCCCGGATGGACGGAGCGCGGGCTTCGTGGTCACAGCGTCTCGTATCCGAATTGGCGCAACGCCATCTCGCTGTCCGCCCAGTTTTCCTTCACCTTGACCCAGAGCTCCAGGTGCACCGAGCGCTGCCACAAATCGTTCAGCTCGATGCGCGCCAATCTGCCGATCTCCTTGAGCCGCTCTCCGCCCTGACCGATGACGATGGCCTTCTGCCCGGCCCGTTCGACCCAGATGACTGCGTTGATGAGCACGCGGCCGTCCTCGTCGGCGAATCGCTCGATCTGCACGTTGATGCCGTAGGGCAGCTCCTCGCGCAATTTCAACGTGAGCTTCTCACGGACGATTTCCGCCGCGTGGAAGGGCTCGTCCCGATCGGTGAGCACGTCAGGTGCGAACAGCGGCGGCGCCACCGGCAGACGCGAGCCGACCAGATCCGTCAGCCGGTCGAGATTATCGCTCTGCATGGCGGAAATCGGCACGAGGCCCGAGGCTGGCACGCGTTGCGCCACGTCCTCGACGAAGGGCAGGAGCTTGTCCTTCGGGACCACGCGATCGACCTTGTTGATCACCAGGAACAGCGGCTGCTTCAGGCCCCGCACGCGCTCCCATACCCACACATCCTCCTCGGTGAAGCGCATGGCCTCGATCACGAACAGGATCACGTCGGCGTCCTGGGACGAAGAGATGGCGACGCGGTTCATGTACTGATTCATCACCCGGCGCGTGCTTTCGTGCAATCCGGGGGTGTCGACCAGGACGAGCTGCGCGCCAGGCCGGTTCACGACGCCGAGGATGCGGTGCCGTGTGGTTTGCGGCTTCGCGGTGACGATGCTGACCTTGCGGCCGACCAGGGCGTTCACCAGCGTCGACTTGCCGACGTTGGGGCGCCCGACGATGGCCACCATTCCGGCCCGAAACGCAGCGGCGCCGCTCATGAGGAACCGCCGACGCCGGCGGGCAGCAGCTCGAGCGCCTTGCGCGCGGCCATCTGTTCGGCCCGGCGCCGGGTGCCGCCCTCGCCGGCGGCCGTCACCCCGAACGCCGCCACCTCGCAGGTCACGGCAAAGGATTGCGCGTGCGCATCTCCGGATGTCGCGGTCAGCGTGTAGATGGGCAGCGCCAGTCCGCGCCCCTGCAGCACCTCCTGGAGCCTGGTCTTGGAATCCTTGAGCGATTCCGCCTCCGGCAATTGTGCGAGCCGCGTGCCGATGATGTGCCTGACCGCCGCCGCAGCCGCGTCGAACCCGGAATCCAAGAAGATCGCTCCCACCATCGCCTCCAGGGCGTCCGCCAAGATCGACGCCCGCCGAAAACCGCCGGATTTCAGCTCACCCGGCCCGAGCCGCAACTGTTCCCCGAATTCGAGCTCGAAGGCGATCTTGCCGAGCATCTCGCCGCTCACCAGGGTCGCCCGCAGCCGCGACAGTGCGCCCTCGTCTGCGTCCGGATGCGCATCGTATAGCAAGCGCGCCACACTGCAATTAAGCACCGAATCGCCGAGGAATTCGAGCCGTTCGTTGTGATCGCCGCCGGCGCTGCGATGGGTGAGCGCGAGGCGGCACAGCCGGGGGTCGGCGAACGCATGGCCGAAGGAGCGCAGTGCCCAAGCCGCGAGCGGATCCGCGCCGGCCTTCGGGCTCACTGCACCTTCACGGTCTTGTCGAAGTGCACCGAGAGCGACACATTGGCGACGTAGGGGACGGTCTGATCGTAGGCGATATGCATCTGCGTGCCGCCGTCGTCCTTGGTGATCTCGATATCCTTGTAATCCACGACGTCGATGTCCTGGATTTCCCATTGGCGGGCCAACGCGCGCTTGAGGGTCGCCTGATCGGGGTTGTCGCTCTTCGCCTCGGAAGCGGCGCCGCTCATGCTGCGCACCACCTTGAGATAATTGAGGTACACCGGGGTGAGCCGAATGCCGGCGTAGAGCACCGTCCCCACCAGCGCGAGGATGCACAGTAGGCCGATGAACGTCATTCCCTGCTGCTGCTTGCGCATAAACTCCTCCCGATCGCGCCTTCTATTGAATCGCATTACCGATCCGATTCCAGAGAGGTCCGTCACGAGTATCGAGATTAAGCCAGATTCTGACCGCCTTACCCACCAGATTCTGCTCCGGAACGAAGCCCGGGGCGTCCGACTCGCCCTGCCAGCGGCTGTCCTTGCTGTTATTGCGGTTGTCGCCCATGAAAAAATAGTGCCCGGCGGGCACCGTCCACTCCCCGCTGGTGACGCTGCCCCGGGCGAACATGATCTGGTGGCGTTTCTCCCCGAGCTGCTCGAAGGCGGTGGGAACCCCGGCGTAATTCCACTGGGTCTGCTTCGGTCCGGCATAGACGGGACCCGGTGTCTGCGGCTGCAGGACGCCGTTCACATACACCTGATTCCTCTCATCCACCTGAATTCGGTCGCCCGGCAACCCGACGAGACGCTTGATGTAATTGATCTTCGGGTTCGGCGGGAGCCGGAACACGATCACGTCGCCCCGGTGCGGCGCTCCGGTGGGGATCAACAGGGTATTGGTGACCGGCAGGCGCAGACCGTAGGAGAATTTGCTGACGAAGATGAAATCGCCGTCGAACAGCGTCGGCATCATGGAATCGGAGGGGATTCGAAACGGCTCGAACAGGAACGAGCGGATCACCAGGACGAGCAGGATGACCGGGAAGAACGAACGCGCATACTCGACCGCAACCGGCTCGCGCACCCGTTCGGCCGGCGTGCCGACCCGCGCCGCCAGAGCTTTGCGGCGCCGCGCGAAGAACGCCTGATCGAGACCCCAGATGGCGCCCGAGATCGCGCCCACCAGCACCAGCATGAAGCTGAAATCCACCGCCTCGTAGCGGAACAGCCGCCAGAGCATGGCAAGCGCGAGCGCCACCAGCGCATAGCCGGCCAGGCGCGGCATCAACGGCTCGGCGACGCTGGTCGCCCCCGGGTCGCGCTGCGGGCGCAAAAACCACCCATCGGTCAGGATCACCAGCACGCAGACGATTGCCGCGCAGAGAAGGCCTATAAATAGGCTGTCGCCGTCATTCACGAAAGACCCCCCGAGTTGTGCAAATCCGATACCCCTGCAATGACCTTCAATTGCCTTTCTTGCCGATCTGCAGCACCGCCAGGAACGCCTCCTGCGGTATCTCGACTTGGCCGACCTGCTTCATGCGCTTCTTGCCCGCCTTCTGCTTCTCCAGGAGCTTGCGCTTGCGGGTGATGTCGCCGCCGTAGCATTTCGCGAGCACGTTCTTGCGCATCGCCTTGACCGTCGCGCGCGCAATGATATGGCTGCCGACGGCCGCCTGCACCGCCACCTCGAACATCTGGCGCGGAATGAGCTCCTGCATTTTGTCGACCAGATCCCGGCCGCGGGCATAGGAGTTGTCCCGGTGCACGATGAGCGACAACGCATCGACCGGGTCGCCGTTGATCAGCACGTCGAGCTTGACCAGCGGAGCGGCCTGAAAGCGATGAAACTCATAGTCGAAGGATGCGTATCCGCGCGTGGCCGACTTCAGCCGGTCGAAGAAATCGAGCACCACCTCGGCCATCGGCAATTCATATTGCAGCGAGACCTGGCTGCCCAGAAACAGCATCTTCTTCTGCGCGCCGCGCTTCTCGCTGCACAGCGTGAGCACCGCGCCGACGTGGTCCGGAGGCACCAGGATATTGGCGGTGATGATGGGCTCGCGCAGCTCGGCGATCCGATCCTGGGGCGGAAGCTTGGTCGGATTGTCGACGTACTCGATCGATCCATCCGTCAGCAACAGCTCGTAAATCACGGTCGGAGCGCTGGTGATCAAATCCAGATCGTATTCGCGCTCGAGCCGCTCCTGCACGATCTCCATGTGCAGAAGACCCAGGAATCCGCAGCGAAACCCGAAGCCGAGCGCGGTCGACACCTCGGGCTCGAAGTGCAGCGCGGAATCGTTCAGCTTGAGCTTCTTCAGGGCGTCGCGAAACTGCTCGTAATCGTCCGAGCTCACCGGAAAGAGGCCGGCGAACACCCGCGGCTGGACTTGCTTGAAGCCGGCCAGCGGCTGGCGCGCGGGATTTGCCTCCAGGGTGATGGTGTCGCCCACCGGTGCACCGTCGATCTCCTTGATGCCGGCGACCACAAAGCCGACTTCGCCGGTTCCGAGCGAGTCGCGGGTCACCGGCTTCGGGGTGAACCGCCCCAGCTTGTCGACGGTATGGCTTCGCCCGGTCGACATGACGCGGATCTTGGCCCCGGAGTGCAGCGCGCCGTTCATGACACGCACCAGGGATACCACACCGACATAGTTGTCGAACCAGGAGTCGATGATGAGCGCCTGAAGCGGGCCGTCGGGATCTCCCTTCGGCGCCGGGATGCGCTTGACCAGCTGTTCGAGGAGCTCGCCGACGCCGAGTCCGGTCTTGGCGCTGACCAGCGCCGCATCGTCCGCAGGGATGCCGATGATTTCCTCGATCTCGTGAATCACCTTCGCGGGGTCGGCGGAGGGCAGGTCGATCTTGTTGATGACCGGCAGCACCTCCAGGCCCTGTTCCAGCGCCGTATAGCAGTTCGCGACGCTCTGCGCCTCCACGCCCTGCGCGGCGTCGACCACCAGCAGCGCGCCCTCGCACGCAGCCAGCGATCTCGACACCTCGTAGGAGAAGTCGACGTGCCCAGGCGTGTCGATGAAGTTGAGCTGGTAGAGCTCCCCGCTCCTCGATTTGAAGCCGAGCGTGACGCTCTGGGCCTTGATGGTGATGCCGCGCTCGCGCTCGAGATCCATGGAATCGAGGACCTGCGCCTGCATCTCGCGCGCCTCGAGACCGCCGCACTCCTGAATGAAGCGGTCGGCCAACGTCGACTTGCCGTGATCGACGTGCGCGATGATGGAGAAATTGCGGATGTTCTTCATGAAGGAGGGTAAGGCCGGGGCAAACTCCCGATTATACCGGTCGGCGCTCCGCGTCAGGGCTTTAAGTAGGCTGGGCGCCTGCAGGACTTTGAGGACTTGCTCGCGACGGCGGGGGGCCCGCGGATGGAGCTAGCGCCGACAGGCCGACAGGGCCTTGAGTAATTCCTCCCGATCGAGGCGCCCGTGGCATACCAGCTCGCCGGCCAGGAGCAGCACGGGCACTTTGTGCCCATAGCGTGCGCGGCTGGCCGGGTCGGCATCGACGTCCCGCACTTCGATCGGGTAGCCGTGCGCCGCCGGAACTTCGCCGAGCTCGGCGAGCATTTCCTCGCACAGACAGCAACCGGGCCTCGAGTAGAGCAGGAAACCCACGTTGAGGTGCAACGGCGACAGGTTACGCGGCGCCGCCCGGGCAGGCCGCTACCGGCTCGGACTCGCGCCGAAGGATTTGACCGAATGGGCGATGAACTCCACGGTCTGGGCGGGAACCTCGCCCACGGCCGTCACCTGGTGCCCCTGCACCACGGTCGAGTACGCGAACCCGGACCCGACCCGGGCCAGGCCCTGCATCGGCGGATCGGGAGGAGTTTTGGCGGAGTCATTGGCATCCACGTTCAGCGGCGGAGCTTCCACGAAGACCGAGACGGTCGCCAGGCCGTCGGAGTACACGAGGTGGGCGGCCGGCTCCGTGGCGCCGCCCAGGGTTTGTGCGCCGGAAACCGTCAAATGAAAGCCGGGCGGCAATTCGCTCGCGCGATAGGCCGACAGCGCCGGCACGGCAGCGTCGTCGGAAGCGCCCTGGCGCACCCAGCGCATGCCGTCGGTGCGCACCGCCGGAGTCAGGTCGGCGTCGGTGATGGTCTCGGGCATGTCCAGGCGGGCGAACAGGATCTGTTCGATGACCTGGCCGTGCGCATCGCACAGCTGAGTCTTGAGCGGCATGGCCGTCTTCTCATCGAGCCACAGGCGGTAGCCGAACCGGTACTGGTCCTTGGGATTGACCGCAATCACCCGCGCCGCGCGCCCGAGCACGTGCGAATCGGGGAGCGCCTCGATCAGGTAGAAGCGGTCCACGTCGGCGTCGAACCGCGGCAGCGACCCCAAAAAGGGACCGCGCAGCTGGCGGGGCTCGACCAGCACCGTATGCTGGTCCGGCAGGTAACAGGTGAGTTCGTCGTTCTTGCGCACGAACTCGCGTCCCGAGCCGTCCAGGGACTGCAGCCGCTCGGTGACCAGCCCCGCCTTGACCCGATGCACGATGCGCATGGTCTCGACGCGGCCCTCGCTCAGATGGAAGAACGTGCCGTCGTAATTGCGCGTCGCCAGCGCCTGATTCATCTTGTCGAGCCATACGCGCGGATCGTCCGCCGCGCTCGAGCGCTGGACCAGGGCGAATGTCAATACGCCGGCAGCGGCGTAGGGGACCAGCCAATGAGCGCGATAACGCAAGGCGTTCCTCATGGAGCGATGCGTGCGTCCCGTTGCGACCGAGATGCACCCGCATCTTTCCCGACCGCGCGATTCACCACCGCTCGATTGACCGCCGCGCCGTCCGCCGGAAGCTGCTGGTCGGCGTCCGTCAGCAGTCCCGACAGCACATTGCTCTGCCCCATCATCGAGGAGTAGCGGCTGTGCGCAAACACATAGCTCGTCAGCCGCGCCGCCGGCAGCATCGCCGGCGTCTCGTCCGCCGTCGCCGCCGAGGGCACCGTATAGGAGAGCGCTTCCCTGGGCTTGACGGCATTTTGGGCGGTCATCGGCACCACTGCGCGCAGCCGCGGCGAGACCGAGCGCTGCTGAAGCGCCACCACCGCAACGGCCGCGACCCCCGCCGCGACCGCGGCCCCTGCGACGGGCCGCCACCAGCGCGGCGCGCGCGCGCGCAGGGAGAGCGGCAGCGTCGGCGCCGCCTCGCCGTCGATGGCCGCGTTGACGCCCGCGGCAAAGCCGCCGCTCAAGGGGGAGCGGTCGGCGCCGCGCAGCGCTTCGCCGATCAACGCGTACCGGCCGAAGCCCTCCCGCAACTCCGCGTCGCGCATCAGGCGCTTCAGCAGCAGCTCGGTCTCGGAGCTCGGCAGCTCACCGTCCAGGAATGCAGACACTTGCTCACGAATTTGTTCGCTCATGGTTCCTCGGGCCGACCAAGGCCGCCGTCAAAGATGGGTCTCAGCTTCTTGTCAATCGCCTCGCGCGCGCGAAAGATCCGCGAGCGCACCGTGCCGACCGGGCAATCCATGGTCTGCGCGATGTCCTCGTAACTCAAACCCTCGAGCTCCCGCAGGACGATGGCCGTGCGCAGATCCTCGGGCAAATTCTCGATCGCGCGATTCACCGTATCGCGAATCTCGTCGGTGAGGAGCAATGCCTCCGGCGTCTCGGACTCGGACAGCCGGGCGTGCAGATCGTATTGCTCCGGATCCTGCAGATCGAGGTCGTAATCCATGGGCCGGCGTTTGGTCGCGACGAGCGCATTCTTGGCGGTGTTGATCGCGATTCTATACAGCCAGGTATAGAACGCGCTATCGCCGCGAAACGACTGCAGGGCGCGATACGCCTTCACGAATGCCTCTTGGGCAATGTCCTCGGCCTCGGTTGCATCGTGCACATAACGCATGATCAGCTTCAGCACCTTGTGCTGGTATCGCAGGACCAACAGATCGAACGCCGCGCGCTCCCCGCGCTGGACCCTCTCGACCAGTTTGAGGTCGCTCTCCTCGACACTCATGGAGGAACCCAAACCGGCGAGCTCGCCACCCAGCCTGACGCGATAGACCCGCCCCTAGCGGAAAAGTTCGACGATTCCGCCAAAGGGTCAACTGCCGACGTGATTTTGCGCACTGGTTCCGATTCTATCAGCCGCCATCCGGCGGCCGTTCTGTTTGAGCCATCGTCTTGGGGCCGGGATCGCGGGCTACGGCCTGCCGGCTGCGCCCGAGGTGATCCGTTCGATGAGCGCGGCGAGGTCCGGGGTCGGCGGCCGCACCTGGCCCATGCAGTACGCATAGATCAGCGGATCGGGCGCCTCCAGCAGCTCCCGAAACGCCTGCCGGGCGCCCGGTGAGGCACCTGGGTAGGACCCCTCCAGGTAGCGGCCGAGCAACTCGTCGAGCTCCCTCATGCCGCGCCGGCATCGCCAGCGCAGACGGCCGAGTTCCGGGATCTGCGTGGGGGGCATGCCGGCGGGCTCAATGACGACGATGCGCCAGCAGCTGCTTGATTTCAGCGATCGCCTTGGCGGGATTCAAATCCTTCGGGCAGGCCTCGGTGCAATTCATGATCGTGTGGCAACGATACAGGCGGAAGGGATCCTCGAGCTGGTCGAGTCGTTCGCCTGCCGCCTCGTCCCGGCTGTCCACGATCCACCGGTAGGCGGCCAGCAGCGCCGCCGGGCCCAGGTAGCGATCGCTGTTCCACCAATAGCTGGGACAGCTGGTCGAGCAGCAGGCGCACAGGATGCAAGCGGAGGGTCGATCGACCCGTTCCTGCTCCTCTTTCGATTGCCGCCGTTCGCCGTCGGGCGGCGGCGGCGTGCGCGTCTGCAGCCAAGGCTTCATGGCGGCGTATTGGGCATAGAAGTTGGTCAAGTCCGGCACCAGATCCTTGATCACCGGCAAGTGCGGCAGCGGATAGATCCTGATGTCGCTCTTCACTTGCGCGCAGGCGCTGATGCAGGCGAGGCCGTTTTTGCCGTCGATGTTCATGGCGCATGAGCCGCAGATCCCCTCGCGGCAGGAACGGCGGAAGCTCAGGCTCGGGTCGATCTCGTTCTTGATCTTGATCAGCGCATCCAGAACCATGGGACCGCAACCGTCCATGTCGACCTCATAGGTATCGAGCCGCGGGTTGTCCGCGCAGTCCGGGTCGTAGCGGTAGATTCTGAACACGCGCACGCTCTTGGCGTCGGCGTCCGCCTTGAACAGCCGCCCGTCCTTGCGTACCTTGGAATTCTTGGGAAGGGAAAATTCAGCCATCGATCCAGCTCCTTGAGTCGTCCGCGCCGTCAATACGTCCGGGCCTTGGGCGGAATGGGCTCGACCTCGTCGGTCAGCGTATTCATGTGGACCGGGCGGTAATCGAAAGTCGCCGTCCCGCGGGCATCGACCCAGCAGAGCGTGTGCTTCATCCAGTCCTGATCGTTGCGGTTCGGAAAGTCCTCGCGCGCCTGGGCGCCGCGGCTTTCCGTTCGGTTCTCCGCCGAGTGCATGGTCGCGACCGCCTGTCCCAACAGATTGTCGAGCTCCAGGGTCTCGATCAGATCGGTGTTCCAGACGAGCGACCGATCGGTCACATTCACGTCCTTGAACGACGCGAACACCTCGCCCAGTCGGCGCTTGCCCTCGTTCAAGGTTTGGGCGGTGCGAAACACCGCGGCATCGCTTTGCATGATGCGCTGCATGCCCAAGCGGATGTCGGCCGTGCGGCGCGAGCCCTTGGCATGGCGCAACGCATCGAGCCGCGCGAGCGCCGCCTCCGCGCAATCCGCTTTCAAGGCGCGGTGCGTCGAGCCCGGCGTCACCGCGCGCGCGCAATGCCGCGCCGCTTCGCGCCCGAATACCACGAGGTCGAGGAGCGAATTGGAGCCCAACCGGTTCGCGCCGTGAACCGACACGCAGGCCGCCTCGCCGACCGCCATCAGGCCCGGAACCACGCGCTCGCGGCCGTCGCGCCGGTACACCACCTCGCCCTGCACGTTGCAGGGGATGCCGCCCATGTTGTAGTGAACGGTCGGCAGCACCGGTATGGGGTCCTTGTTCACATCCACGTTGGCGAAGATGCGCGCGGTCTCGGCGATCCCCGGCAGCCGCTCCTTGATGACGTTGGGTCCGAGATGCTCGAGATGCAGATGTATGTGGTCGCCCAACTTGCCGACCCCGCGCCCCTCGCGGATCTCGACCGTCATGGAGCGGCTGACCACATCGCGCGACGCCAGATCCTTGGCGTTCGGCGCATAGCGTTCCATGAAACGCTCGCCGTCCGAGTTCGTGAGATAGCCGCCCTCGCCTCGGGAACCTTCGGTGATGAGACAGCCGGCGCCGTAAATGCCGGTTGGGTGAAACTGCACGAACTCCATGTCCTGCAAGGGCAGTCCGGCCCGAAGCACCATGCCCCCGCCGTCGCCCGTGCAGGTGTGGGCGGAGGTGCACGAGAACCATGCGCGTCCGTAGCCGCCGGTGGCGAGAATGACCTGGTGCGCGCGAAACCGGTGCAGCGTGCCCTCGGCCATGTCCAGAGCGATGACTCCGCGGCACTCGCCGCTCTCCATGATCAGATCGAGCGCGAAGTATTCGATGAAGAAGGTCGCATCGTGCTTGAGCGATTGCTGATACAGGGTGTGCAACATCGCATGACCGGTGCGATCGGCCGCGGCACAGGTGCGCTGCGCGATGCCCTTGCCGAAATGCGTGGTCATGCCGCCGAACGGACGCTGATAGATCCTGCCGTCCTCGGTGCGCGAAAACGGTACACCGTAGTGCTCCAGTTCGATGACCGCCGCCGGCGCCTCCTTGCACATGAACTCGATGGCGTCCTGGTCGC
>VFSW01011942.1_pt1 | contig 12159 bp, 8 predicted proteins | sample 5358111 | NCBI WGS metagenome assembly VFSW01 (sample SAMN11554181, study PRJNA540505) | mine drainage metagenome | isolation source: sediment from site ElyBrook_90M | place: USA: Ely Copper Mine, Vershire, VT | collected 2017
GGCCGGGGTTGTAATCACTCCTCGCGCAGGGCGGTCATGGGGTGGATGCGGGTGGCGCGCAGGGCCGGCACGGCGCAGGCCGCCAGCGCCGCCGCCAGCAGAGTTACGGCCACCAGGGCCAGAGTGAGGGGATCGCGCGCGCTCACACCAAACAGCAGGCTGCGCAGCGCGCCGGCGATGGTGAGCGTGGCCAGCAGGCCCAGCACCAATCCCCAGCAGACCAGGATCATGCCCTGGGCCAGCACCTGGCGCAACAGGTCGCCGGGCTGCGCGCCCAGCGCCATGCGGATTCCCAGCTCGCGCGTGCGCTGGCCCACCGAGTAAGAGATCACGCCGTAAATGCCTATGAGCGTAAGCAGCCCGGCGAGCACGCCGAAGGCGGCGAAGAGGATGGCCCCCAGGCGCGGCGCCCACAGGGATTCGCGCATCACCAGCGGCGCGGTCTGAAGGTCCGACAGGATCACGCCGCGATCCAGGTCCTGCACCGCGCGCCGCATGGGGCTGAGGATCGCTTCCGGCGGTCCGGACGAGCGCACCCACAAAGTGACGGCCGGCCAGACGCTCTGCCGCAGGGAAAGGTAGACCATCATCCGCGGCGGATCTTCCAGGTTGATGTAAGTGCTGTCCTTGACCACGCCGGCGATCTCGACTGGTTCATCCTCGCCGGAGAATTGCAGGCGCGCGCCGAGCGGATTCGCGGCGGGCCAGAAACGGCGGGCCATGGTTTGGTTGATGAAGCCCACGCGTGGCGCGCCGGGCGCGTCGGCGGCGGTGAAGTCGCGGCCCCGCAGGAGCGGGATGCCCACGGCCTGAAAGTATCCGGGCTCGACCACGTCGATGAGGGCCACGGCGCCGGCGCTCTCCTTGCCGGGCACGGAAAAGGTGCGGCCCCGCGACACGGAAAAGGGCGGATTGCCGGCCAGGGTGGCGGCGGCCACGCCGGGCAGGCCGCGGACGCGATCGAGCACGCGCGCGAAATAGGCCTGGGCGGCCTCCGGGGTGAAGTCGCGGGACTTCATATCCAGCGTCAGGGAAGCCATGCGGGCGGCGTCGAAGCCGGGATCGGTGGCCTGGGCGTTGCGCAGGCTGCGCAGGAACAGGCCGGCGCCGGCCAGCGCCACCACCGACATGGCCACCTGAACCAGAACCAGCAGGCTGCGCGCATCCACGCGGCGTCCGGCGCGGGTCCAGGGGCTGCGGCGTTCGCGCAGTTCGGCGGCAAGGCCGGCGCGGGTGGCTGCGAGAGCGGGCGCCAGGCCGAACACGGCCGTGGCCAGGACGGCCAGCAGCAGGGTGAAAACCCAGACCCGGCCGTCGTAGCCGAGGCCGCTATCGCCGCTGAGCATCCAGGGCGGGCGGAAGGCCCATAACAGGTCGCGGGTCCAGCGCCCCAGGGCCAGGGCGGCCGCGCCGCCGGCGGCCGCCAGCAGGGCGCTTTCGGTCAGCATCTGGCGGATCAGGCGCCAGTGGCCGGCGCCCAGGGCCAGGCGCAGGGCCATCTCCTTGCGGCGGCCGGCCGCGCGCACCAGCAACAGGTTGGCCAGGTTGGCGCAGGCGATCAACAGCACCAGGCCGCTGGCCGCCAGGGCCACGCCGCCCACCAGCACGAAGCCGCCGCGGGAATTGGGCTGGATGACGCTTTCGGCGAGCGGCAGCAGGGCCACCGAGCGGCCCTGGTTGTCGGCGGGGTATTCGCGCGCAAGCTGCGCCGCCAGGGTGCGCAGGTTGTCTTGGGCCTGCGGCCGGCTGACGCCGTCTTTCAAGCGGCCCACCACTACGAACAGCAGCGCCTTGCGGTGCTCGATCCAGTCGGCCATGGGATAGATGTGCGGGTACATCATGAAGGGCACCCACACGTCCGTATTCACCAGCGCGCTGGCGCCGCGGAAGCCGCGGGGCGCCACACCCACGATGGTGTAGCGGAGATTGTTCAGGCCCACGGTGGCGCCGACGGCGGAAGGGCTGGCGGCGAACTTGCGTCTCCAGAACTGGTCGCTGATGACGGCCACGGCTGGCGCGCCGGGGACGCGGTCCTCTTCGGGAAGGAAAGTGCGGCCCAGCGCCGGTTTGACTCCCAGGACATCGAAGTAATTCCCGCTTACAATCTGGACCGTAAGATCCTCGGGCTCGCCGTCACCGGTCAAGGTGGCCGGTATCATGGAAGAAAGCAGCAGGCCGGAGAAGACCGTGTTGCGGTCGCGGTAATCCTTGTAATTGGGATAAGAACAGTACAGAAAGCCCGGGCTGACGCGATCCAGGGTAAATAGCGATACCAGGCGCGCGGGGGCGGCCACCGGCAGCGGCCGCAGCAGGACCACGCTGACTAAGTTGAAAATGGCCGTATTCAGGCCGATTCCAAGCGCCAGCGAGGCCACCGCCACCGCGGTAAACGTGGGGCTGTTGCGGAGGCCGCGCAGAGCGTAAATCAAGTCGCGCTTCAACGCCATAGTATAACCGGGCGCGCGCGTCCCGGCGCGGGCGATGCTAAAGTAACTGCATGTGCGGACCTTCGTTGCGCCATTTATCGTGGATCTACACGCGAGTGAGCAACCTGACATTCGGCGGGGGCGATCCCACCATGGCGGGCCTCGAAGCGGAACTGGTGGCGCGGCGGGGCTGGCTGACGGCGGAGCAGTACGGCCTGGCGTACGCGCTGGCGCGGATCACGCCGGGCACCAACATCCTGGCATTTTGCGCGGGCACGGCCTGGGCGCTCAAGGGCTGGCCGGGAGCGCTGCTGGCGGTGCTGGGCGCCAGCGTGCCGGCGGCCGCGGTGGTGGTGCTGCTGACGGCGGGTTACCAGGCCCTCCGCCAGAACGAGCACGCCATGGCGGCCATCGCGGGAACCCTGGCGGCGGCGGTGGGGATGATGGCGGTGAGCGCCTTCGACCTGGTTCGCCCGCACCTGCGGCGGCGGCGCGCGCTGCGCGCGGTGGTGCTGGTGGCCGGGTCGGCGTGGCTGGCTTACGGCTTCCACGTGCCGCCCGTCGAGATCCTGGGGCTGGCCGCGCTGACGGGATTCTTCTGGCGGGTTCCGGAGACGGCATGAACGCCCTCTTCCTGTACCTGTTGTTGCTGAAAGCCACCTGCACGTCGTTCAACGGCGTGGCCGCGATTCCGGTGGTGCGGCACGACCTGGTGGAGCGCTACAAGGTTCTCACCGACCGCCAACTGAACGCGGCGGTGGCCGCGGGGCGCACCGCGCCGGGGCCGAACGGCCTGTGGATGGTGAGCGCGGGCTATTTCGTGGCGGGCGTTCCGGGCGCTTGCGCCGGATGGCTGGCGGTGGTGACGCCGGCGTTCCTGATGGTGGCCATGCTGCGCTATCTCGGCCGCCGCGCGGACCGGCCGGCGGTGAAGAGCGCCATCCAGTGCGTGACCCTGGCGGCGGGCGGCCTGGTGATCGACGCCACCATTCCGCTGGCGCGCGACGCGCTCGGCGGACCCGCGCCGGTGGCCATCGCCATCGCCAGCGCGCTGGCTCTGGCCTTCACCCGCTGCGCCACGGTCTGGGTGATCCTGGGCGCGGCGCTGGCGGCCCTGGCCTTCGGCCACGCCTCACTGCCGTAGCGGCGTGACGGCTTCTCCATCGTGCAGGGTCAGCTCCGTAGGCAAGGCCACCTGCTCGCCTTCCGACAGCCCGCTCAGGATCTGCACGCGGGTCACGCTGGCGACGCCGGTGGAGACCGGCTGCCAAGCCAGGCGGCCGCCGCGCAGCACGAAGGCGCCCACACCGGCGGCGTCGCGCCGCAGGCACTCCTTGGGCATGGTCAGCGCATTGGCCACCGTAGCGGTGCGAATGTGCGCGTCGACGTTGGCGCCGGGCAACAGCACTCGGCCGGGATTGTCGATGGTGCTCCACACTTCGCCCACCTGGCGGCTGCCGAGCGACACGATATTGGCCGTCTTGCGCTCGACGGCGCCCTCCCAGGAGCGCCCGGGCATGGCGTCCCAGGCGATGGCGACGGGCTGGCCCACGGCGATGCGCCCCAGCTCGGGCTCGTCCACATACACGCGCACGCGCAGCCGCCCGGTCCGGCCGACGTTGGCCACCAGGTCGCCGACATTGAGGTACACGCCGGGGCGCGCCGCCAGGTCGTAGACCATACCGGCGATGGGCGCACGCACGATGGTCTGCTCGATATGCCGCCGGGCCAGGGCCACCGCCGCTTCGGCATCCCGCAGGCGCGCCTCGGCCACGGTTTTGTCGGACTGCACCACCATAGCCGCGCGCTTCTTTTCCAGCGCTTCCATGCCCAGGGTGGCGGTCTGCAGCTTGCTCTTCATTTCGTCCACTTCCACCATGGAGGCCGCCTGTTTATCGGCCAGGCGGCGCAGGGAAGCGTACTCCTTCTCGTCGTGCTCCCTTTCGACGCGCAGTCTCGCCAGGTCGCTGTCGATGGCGGTCAATTCGAGCTGCTTGCCGCCGGCGGCGATGGTGGCGAGGCCGGCGCGCGCCACGGCCGCGCGGGCTTGGGCGGCGTCCAGATCGGCCTCCAGACCGGTGTCGCTGAGGATGGCCAGCGGCGCGCCCTGGCTTACCGCCTGGCCGTCGCGAACGGGCACCCGGCTCACCAGCCCGGCCTGCTCCACGCGCACTGCCTGCCACTCGACCGGCTCGACCTTGCCGTTGGTGGGCAGGGTGCTGACCAGCGTTTCGCGCACCACCGCGGCAAACGGGACTTGCGGCGCATCGTGGTTCCGGTGATAGGCCCACCAGCCGATCACCGCGACGGGGACCGGCAGGAGCCACAGCAGTTTCTTCACTGATACCATCTTACTGGGTTGGCGGATCGCTTCACCGGGGCGCGGGCAAAGGCATGGCCGCCCGGGCTACTCCAACAGGTATTTGCGGATGAACATGACGGCCGCCGCGAACTGGAAATCGCGATTGCCTTTTTTGGCGAAGCCGTGGCCTTCATCGGCCGCCAGCAGATACCAGGCCGGCACGCCGTGCGCGCGGAGAGCCGCGGCCATCTGCCGGCCCTCGGTGTACGGCACGCGCGGATCGTTGCGGCCGGCCACGATGAACATCGGCCTGGTAATGTTGGCGACGTGTTCGGTGGGCGAGATGGACTCGAGGAACTTGCGCATCTCCGGATCGCGCTCGTCGCCATACTCCACGCGCCGCAGATCGCGCCGGTAGGCTTCGGTGTGTTCCAGGAAGGTAATCCAGTTGGAGATGCCGACCACGTCCATGGCGCAGCGGAAGCGATCGTTGAAGTGGGTCATGCTGGCCAGGGTCATATAACCGCCGTAACTGCCGCCGGTGACCATGACCCGCTTGGAGTCCAGGTCCGGGCGCGCCGCGATCCAGTCCAGCAGGGCGCCGATGTCTTTCACCGAGTCCTCGCGCTTGCGCCCGTTATCCAGGTTGAGGAACGCCGTTCCGTAGCCGGTGGACCCGCGCACGTTGGGGAAGATGACGGCCGTCCCCAGCTCATTCAGAAGATAGTTGGTGGCGCCCAGATAGCCCGGCTGAAACTGGCCCTCCGGTCCGCCGTGTATGTTGACGATGACGGGGCGCGGCCCGGCGAAGCGCGCCGGAGGCCAGTACAGGAATCCCGAGATGGTAAGTCCGTCGAAGGATTTCCATTCGATCAGCTCCGGTTCGGAGAAGCGCGAGGCATCCAGTCCGCCGGTTTCGCTGTAAGTCCAGCGTTCCAGCTTACCCGTGTCCATATCCACGGAGTAGACATCGGACGGCGTGCGGGCCGAGGCGATGGTGAAGCCCAGGTCGCGGCCGTTGGCGTGCCAGCGAACGCCGCCGATGCTGCCGTAGGGAAGCTGGGGCAGCGGCAGATCCCGGCCCGTCGCGGTATCCAGGGCGTGCAGCGTGTCGGAGCCGTTCTCGTCGACGATATAGGCGATGCGGCTGCCGTCGCGGGTGAGATCGAAAGCGGTAACGTCCCACCGCAAACCCGGGCGCAGGACGGTGACGCGGCGGGCGGCGATATCGAGGCTGGCGAGCTGCTCGAAATCGGATCCCTGATTGGTGATCAGGTAGATGGTCTTGCCGTCCGGCGCGTAGCGCGCGTGGCGATAGGAGACGCCGGGGGTGCGCGGGATCAGGGGCTGTTTTTCGCCCGAGGCGGTATCCACCCGGTAAAGGGCCGCCTCGTAGGCGGAGACGGCGCGCAGGACGGCCAGCGATTTGCCGTCCGGCGAGAAATCCTCGGGCGCCCAGCCGCCGCTGTCGGCCTCCACTACCAGGCGCGCTTCCTCGGGGTGTTCGGGCACGCCGATGTAGATATCCGAATCGCGCCCGTTGCGGCGCGTGGAAGCGTAGGCGAAGTGCGCGCCGTCACGCGACCAGATGCCGCCGAGGTTGCGCGAATGGCCGTCGGTGAGCAGCGCCGCGCGGCCGCTGAGCGCATCGTAATCGTAGATCTGATACCACTCGCCGCCGCCGATGTCTTTGGAGAACAGGAATGAGCCGCCATCCGGACGGTAGGGACCGCCGGAGACGCGGTCGGCATAAAAGGTGAGCTGGGTGCGCGCGCCGCCTGGCATGGCGACGCGGTGGATTTGCGGCGACTGGCCGAAGCGCGTGGAGATCAGCATTTCGCGCCGCGTGGGATGCCAGTCGATCAGGGAGGCGGTGCGGAACTCGGTGTAGGGCGCCAGGGCTTCGATGAGGCTCATGGGGATGGCGGGGATCTCCTCGGCGGTCAGGTTGGACGGCGCCGGGAGGGTGGCATCCGCGCCGGGCAGAACGCGGGCAAGGCCGATGAGCAGGAGCGGAACAAGGCGTCGCGGCATATAGGGACGATTCTAGCGCGCAGATAGAAAAAGCCGGGCGGTGGTTAGCCGCCCGGCTGGTGGTTCGTTATGAGCGCCGCGTCATCTGACAAACACGTGGATGACGGAGCTGACCGGGCCGCCTGGGCCATAGGCAGTGAGAGTGTAATCCGAATTCGTGGTCGGATTTACGGTGGTGCTGCCGTTGGTGGGTAGCGACCCGCCGGACACGCCCGTACCGGTGAGGGTTACGGAGGTGGCGTTCTGAGTGGTCCAGCTCAGGACCACGGGAGCGCCCGAAGCGGGCGAATAGGCCGGGCTGGCCGAGAACGTGGAGATTTGAACCGCTCCGACGCTCACGGTAACGACGGCTTGAGTCGGACCGACGGAGTTGGTGGCGGTCAGCACGTAAGTAGTGGTCTGGCTGGGCGTGACCGTGGCGCAGTTAGCCGGGCCCTGGACCGTTCCAACCATGGGTTGGATGGTGATGGTGGTGGCGTTGGCGACATTCCAGCACAGCGACGACTGGCCGCCGGTAGCGACTACCGTGGGGTTAGCCGTGAAGCTGAGAATGTTCGGCACGCTGGCGCCCACGGTGATAGTTACCGCGGCGGTGACCGTGGTCTTGCCGTCGGCGCCGGTGGCCGTGAGAGTGTAAGTGGTGGTGGCGGCCGGCGTCACGCTGACGCTGCCGTTGACCGGTTCGTTGCCCACACCGCTATTGATGCTGACGGTGGATGCGCCGGTGGTGGCCCAGGACAGGAGCGAAGTAGCGCCCGGCATGATCTTCTCCGGAGCGGCCTGGAAGCGCAGGATGACGGGCTTGGATGCGCCGACGGTGACCGTGACGCTGGAGGTGGCGGTCAAGCCGCCGGGACCCGTGGCATTCAGGGTGTACGTGGTGGTCTGGGTGGGCGACACCGTAGCGGTGCCCGCCGCCGAGAGACCCGAGCCGACGCCCGGAGTAATGTTCACAGCCGTCGCGTTAGGCACGTTCCAGGCCAGCACGGAGGACTGGCCGGAGTTGATGTTGGGCGGGGTGGCGGTGAAGCGGGCCACGGCGAAGGTCCGCTGCGTGGTGACGGAGGTGGTGGCGGTGGCGAACAGGCCGCTGACCTGGTCGGTCACGGTCAGGCGGAAGCCATAGCTGGTGGAACCTGCCGCGGTAAACGTGGCGACGGCGGTGTTGGCGCCGGAGAGCGGCACGTTGGGGCCGGAAACCTGGGTCCAGGAATACTGCAGCGGGTCGTGATCGGGGCTGTAAGAGCCGCCGCCATTGAGAGTGATGGTCCCGGGCGCTACGCCGATCTGGCTGGGGCCGGCGTCGGCCACCGGGGCGCTGTGGCCCACCTGCTTGGTGAGCAGTTCATAGCGGATGCGGGGCACGTCCATGGGCACCGGATGGGTGAAGGTCGTGTATTCCTTAGGCCGCATGAAGTTGCCGAATTCGAGGCCGACGGTGACCTCGCCGGTATTGGAGGCGGTCAGCATGGTGGGATTCAGGCCGGCCGCGACCGTGAAGGCCAGTTCCTTGCTGAGGGGCTGGACGAGTTTGATCTCGCCGCCGGGCCGGTTCGGATTGTTGGGCATGCGGCTGTGGATATAGCCGAAATTGCCCTGGACCCAGGCATCGCCCCAGGTGCCGACCTGGAAGTTGGCCCCGAACTGGTTCATGGGGCGGGCATAGGTTTCGATGAAGGAGGCAGGTCCGAGCGGGGTCATGAGAAGGGCGCCGGTGTTCTTGAAGCCCTCGGTGCCGTAGAGGCCGACGCGGCCGCGGCTGAAGAGGTAATCGGCGAGGAAGGCCGCCTGGGCCATGCTGCCGCCGTTGTCATACCCGCTCAGGCGGATGTACTTGAAGCTGGAGAACATGCCCGCCTCGAGGTGATCCCAGCGGTTGACCAGGCCGATATCGAACTGCCCTTCCTGGTCTCCGGGATAGCGGATGTACTCGCCCTGCGCCTGGATGGCGTGCGAGCCATCGCCGCCAAAGGGCGAGAAGAACTGGCCGCTGCCGTGGATGGTGACATCGCCGTTGGGGCGTCCACCGCCCATGGTGGGGCCGATATCCAGGCCCAGCAGCGAAAACTTCTTGTTGCCGGCCTTGGCTTGTTGCACGGCATCGGAGCCGGCTTTTTCGGCGATGGCGGTGGTGGCTTCCTTGGTGAGCGGTTTGATGCCGTTGACCTGGTCCTCGAGCGCTTTCTGCTGGCCCTGGAGGTCGGCCACCTGGCCCTTCAAGCGGTCGTTTTCGCCTTTGAGATCGCGCAAGGCGGCGAGAATTTCATCGAGCTTGTCGAGCCGCTTGAGGATGTTGCTGCAGCATTCCTCCTGCTTCTTGAGCAGTTCCTGGAGGATGGGCATGATGTCGGACGTGCCGCCGGCGGCGACGAGTTTGCCCTGGCCGTCGGTGACGGTCATGACCACGCGCCGATTCATGAAGCGCCCTTCCTTGCTCTTGTTGTCGACTTCGGGCGCCTTTTTGCCGTCGCCGGTGGCCGAGATCTGGCCGGCGGACGCTCCATATTTCACCAGGAAATCGCGCACGGTATTGGCGCGGCGGATGGCGAGGCCGTCGTTATAGCGGGCGGAGCCAACGTAGTCGGTGTTGCCGACCAGCTTGACGTGGTAATCGGGGTGCTGGCCGAGGATTTCAGCCAGCCGAAGAAGACTCGGATAACCGTCCGAGAGGACCGAGGAGTTGAACTCGAAATTGATCTCTTCCCACTGATCCTTGGTTTGGCTTGTGGTTAAGCCCTGAGCAAACAGGCACGTGGAAAAAATTCCGACAGCGCCTATGGCTGCGAGTTGCTTCATCGTCAATATCTCCCTCAGCATTTTCGTCACGTATGCGAGACCTCGTTGCCAGAACGGACTGTACCATTCAGAATACAATGGTTGCTTCACCACATCTACAACATTTTGCGGCTCTTGGTCAACAAAATGGGCGGTCCTTCACAGAAATTGCCATAATAGTACTGGAGCCTGCCGGATGGGCAGCCGCCCGGAAACGGGAGGAAAGTCCGGTCTCCACAGGGCAGCGTGCCGGCTAACGGCCGGGAAGGGCTCTGGCGACGGAGCCTTTACGGAAAGTGCAACAGAAAGTATACCGCCCGGAGCCGGTTGCGCAAGCGGCGGTTTCGGGTAAGGGTGAAATGGTGCGGTAAGAGCGCACCGCGTCCGGAGCGATCCGGGCGGCAGGGCAAACCCCACGCGGAGCAAGACCAAATAGGGGAGGAGGAGCGGCCCGCTCCTGTGAACTCCCGGGTAGGTCGCTTGAGGCGGGCAGTAATGTCCGGCCCAGATGAATGGCTGCCGCCCGCAAGGGTACAGAAACCGGCTTATAATCCGGCAGGCTCCCGATTCTCACCGCGCGTCGATTTTCACAACAAAATAGGTAATCTGCTTGCCGGGGGCGAGGAGCATCTGGTGGGGCACACGGTTGGGGATGTGCACCACGTCGCCGGGGGCCAGGGGGACATTTTCGCCGCCCTGGATGGAGGGACCGCGGATTTCACCTGGGGCGGTGGTCTTGGGGTCCACGACCGTGCCGCCGACGACCAGGGTAGCCTGGCCGGTTTCGACCACCATGACATCGTTTTGGGACTGGTGAAGCTCGGCTTCGCCGCTGGCTTCGCGGTGGGCGACCAGGAAGCTGTGGTTGCCGTAGCCGACCAGGGTTCGGGCGGCCAGCTTCTGCTGGTTCATGCCGGCGGAGAGGCTCTTTTGGTAGGCGCGCAGGGCGCCGGCGGTCCAATGTTCGAAGCCCTGGGGCGGCCCGGCGGGCAGGGCCGCCGCGATCCAGAACAGGATGGTGAGTGTCTTCATGGCGGTCAGGCTCGCGTCAGGAAGATGGGGAGTCCCAACTTATTGGCGTAGTTAGGGCGATAGCGCCGGGTGTTATACATGGTGCCGATATCCACCTTGCGGGGACCGAGCGCGGGGTCCGGAATGGGCACGGCGCGGTAGCAGCCGCTGGAGATGGCCATCATGACGCCGTGCTGATCCTGCTGGATGCAGTCCATGGCCATGCTGGCGAAGGTGGAGGCCACCATCTTATCGACGAAATCGGGGCTGCCGCTGCGCAGGTCGTAAGTGAGGTCGCTGACGATGGTTTCCTCGCCGGTGGCCTTTTTGATTTCGTCGGAGAGGTCTTCGCCGACGTTCATTTTCTTCTTGTGACCGAAGGCGTCGGCTTCGCCGACCTCCTTGACCTGGTAACCTTCCCACTCGGCGCCCTCGGAGAGAATGATCAGGGCGTAATTGCTGGGATTGTACTGCTTGTCGGTGATCAGCAGTTCAATCAGGTGGTGGAGGTTGAACTTATGCTCGGGTATGCAGCAGCGCATGGAAGTGACGTAGGCGGTGTAGAGGGCGGTGTAACCGGCGTCGCGTCCGAAGATGCGGAAGACGCCGATTCTCTCATGGGAGCCGACGGTGGTGCGCTGGCGCTCGATGGCTTCGGTGGCGCGGGTGATGGCGGTGGAGAAGCCGATGCAGTATTCGGTGTTGCGCACGTCGTTATCCATGGTCTTGGGGATGGCGATGACCTTGAAGCCCTCGCTATCGAGGCGGGCGGCGTAACTGAGGGTGTCGTCGCCGCCGATGGCGATGAGGTAATCGAGGCCCAGGGTTTCGACGTTGCGCAGGACCCGGGTGGTCATATCGTAGACGGTGGAGGTGACTCCCTTCTTGGTCATTTCGGCCTTGGGGAAGTCCTGGCCTTTGACCACGGGGGGGAGGGCCTTCATTTTGGCGGGATTGGTGCGCGAGCTATGCAGGTAAGTGCCGCCGGTGCGGTCGATGGTGCGGGTATTTTCGCGGTTGAGGGGGAGGATGTAACGGGCGCGGCTGGGGGGATCCTCGAGGTTGACGTGAGTGAGGCCCTCCCAGCCGCGGCGAATACCGATGACTTCGCAGTCGATTTCGCTTCCTCTATAGACTACGGTTTTGATGACGGAATTGAGTCCCGGCACGTCTCCACCGCCGGTGAGTATACCAATGCGCTTGGCAGGCATGAAATGCTCCTTCGAGTTGGGGGAATTTAACAGCCCATTATAAGGTACGGCGCGGGATCAGCGCAGGCGTTCGGCGACGACGGTGATTTCGCGGTCGCGGGCGAGGCGCACGACGCGGTGGGCGGCGCCGCGCAGGAGGGCGCACCAGCGCGGGCCGGCGGCGCGGCCGAGGAAGATCTGGGTGACCTGGCGTTGGCGGGCGAAATCGACGATGGCGCGGGCCACGTCGCGGCCCTGGAGGACGTGGGTTTCGACGTGGAGATTGCGGGCGAAGGAGAGGTGCCGTTCGAGGGCCTCGGCGGGAGGCCGGGGGGCGCGCTGGACGTGGACGGCGAGGCAATCGGCATGGAGGTAATCGGCCACGCGTTTGCCGCGGCGGATGAGGACGGCGGTGGAAGGG
>VFSW01011943.1_pt1 | contig 12158 bp, 5 predicted proteins | sample 5358111 | NCBI WGS metagenome assembly VFSW01 (sample SAMN11554181, study PRJNA540505) | mine drainage metagenome | isolation source: sediment from site ElyBrook_90M | place: USA: Ely Copper Mine, Vershire, VT | collected 2017
ATGGTGCGCAGGTCGGCGCCGGCTTCGAGAAGATGGGTCGCGAAACAATGGCGCAAAGTGTGGGAATGAATGCGCCTGTTGTCGAGACCAGCTCGTTCAGCAGCGATCTGGCAGGCGCTCCACAGGACCTTGGTAGTCACAGGCTGACTGGAGGTGTGCCAGCGGTTGCCGGGAAACAGCCACTCCCTGGGCTTGCGCCGGAGGCCGCGCCAGTAGGCGCGCAGCTCTTCGAGCAGCTTCGGGCCTGAGACGGTTCGTCCTGCGCCGCGGATTGGCCGCGCTGGTTGTGTATATTCACCAGTAACCTGCGGCGGATGTTGAGAGGCTCGTGTCGCAGCAGCGTCAACGCCCAATCAAGAGAGCAGTTGTGAAATTTCGAATCGGGTGCCCCGAGGCCGGCGAGCGGCGGACAAGCCTGAACACGGATCCAGCCGTCGGACGCACGCAAAAGTCGGTGGCGCCGAGGGCGCGACATCCATGGATCCGAGCGTCCGCAGCGGTGATGACAGGCGCAGGATTGCTCGCGGCACTGATCGGCGCCATGGCGCAGACCGGACGGCCGGCAGCAACGGACAAGGTCCCCGCCGATTTTGAAGACGTAACCGCGACTGTGGGCGTCCGCTTTGTCCACCAGGCCCCGCACAGCCCGCGCAAATATCTGATCGAGACGATGGGGTCCGGAGTCGCGCTCTTCGATGCGGACAACGACGGGCGTCTCGATCTTTACCTTGTGAATGGTGCGCCGTTCGGAGACTACGTACCCAAAGGGACAATCCCGCAGAAGACCGCGCCGCAGTACTGGAACCGGTTCTATCACCAGAACGCCGACGGAAGCTTCGAGGACGAAACCGAGAAGGCCGGGCTGCAGGGCGTCGGCTACGGCATGGGCGCAGCCGTCGGCGACTACGACAATGATGGGTACGAGGACCTGTTCGTGACCTCGCTGGGCGGCAATCATCTGTACCACAACAACGGCAACGGGACGTTCACGGATGTGACCGCAAAGGCCGGCGTGGGGGGCAGCGGCTGGTCCACCTCCGCCGCGTGGGTGGATCTGGATGGCGATGGCTATCTCGATCTGGTCGTGCTGCGGTATATCCAGTGGGACTGGAACGATGTGTGGTGCGGCTCGCGCGAAAACCGCGGATATTGCCATCCGGATGTATTTCCGCCCATCACGATGCTGGTCTATCACAACAACGGCAACGGGACGTTCACCGAGGAAGCGCACCAACTGGGGCTGGATAAGCCTGCGAAAGCTCTGGGGATTTCGATTGCCGATTTCGACGGCGATGGACACCCGGATATCTTTGTCGCGAACGACTCGATGGTGGAGTACCTGTTCCATAACAAGGGCGACGGCACCTTCGAGGAGACGGGCATCGTAGCCGGCGTTGCGGTGGACGGCGACGGCCAGACCTTCGCCGGGATGGGGACGGATTTCGCCGACTACGACAACGATGGGCGGCCGGACCTGTTCGTCGACGATCTGGCGAACCAGAAGTATGTGCTGTTCCACAACGAGGGCGACGGGATCTTCAGCTACGACAGCTATACGAGCCATGTAGCTGGAATGACGCTCCTGCATTCAGGCTGGGGGGTCCGGTTCGTCGATTACGACAACGATGGCTGGAAGGACCTTCTGATCGCGCAGGGGCACGACCTGGACACGATCGAAAAGAGTTTTCCGGAACTGCATTACCGCGAGACTCCGATGCTGCTGCGCAACACGGGCGGGAGGAAATTCGTGGACGTCAGCGGAATTTCGAAATCGGTGTTCCACGAGCAATGGGTGGGGCGCGGTCTGGCGCTCGGCGATATCGACAACGATGGGCGAATGGACGCCGTGATCACAGAAAACGGCGGCCCGGCGCACATCCTGATGAATCACACGCAGACGGCGAATCACTGGATTGGCTTCAAACTCGTCGGCCACCGATCGAATCGCGACGGCATAGGCGCCGTGATTCGTATCGATACTTCCAGCGGCTCACAATGGGCCACGGTTACAACATCGTCGAGCTACCTGTCGGCGAGCGACGTGCGCGCCCATTTCGGACTCGGTCCGGAGATAACGGTGAAGACCGTGAAGATCCGATGGCCCAGCGGCATCCTGCAGACCCTGACCAATGTCGCGGGAGACCGCTATATGCGCGTGGAAGAGCCGACGGGTCATCGCTAATCTCGTCCCAGCCTGGCACTACATCGAGCGAAGCATTGGGTCATGCGGTGAGGTTCCGGAGATACACCGAGTAGCGCTCGTCCATGATCTGGTTGAGCGGCACCAGCGTGTGGCCAGGTCCGCGTCCCTTCGTGCGAAACTGCAGCGGATACTCGCGTGACCCTTCCGCACGCTCGAACCAGATGGCGGCCGGTTCCGGAGCCGGTCCTTCCACCAGCTTGCCGTCGGGACCACGATGCATGTGGGGATGCATATCGACGGTGGGCATCGGATAGCCATCGTCATAGCCGCGGGGCCCGGAGTCTCCGTAGATCATGTCTGTCGTAAGGCCTTCGGTGCCCAGCACGGCAGCCAGCACCAGCGGGCCATACATCGCGGCCTGCACCTGCTTGTCGTCGGGTGTAGTGGAGATATGCAGCGTGAGCGGCATGTCGATCGTGATCACATCGCCCGGTTTCCAGTCGTGCTCCAGCGTGACCCAGGTGGAAGGAGTCGCGGTCAGGTTCTGCTGCTGTCCGTTGATGCTGTACGCGGCCCCTTCCGTCGCCCAGTAAGGAACGCGGATCCTGAGCGCGGTCGCTGTCGAGGGCGCGCTCTTTATCGTGAGGGTCACGCGCTCGTCCGCCGGGAATTTTGTTGTCTGCTCCAGCTGCAGCCCGCGCTCCTTCCAGTCCAGCGTGGAGGGAATGAACAGGTTCACATAGACCGCTTTGTCATCATGGAAATAAATCGAGTTATTCAGCTTGGCATACTCTTCCGACCCGGTGCCTGTGCAGCACCAGAAGGAGTCGAATTCTGTGCCGAAGGTCTTGTACATGCCCGGCTGCAGCGGAACGTAGTACATCAGCATGCCATTGCGGTCCTGCGTGCCGTGACGCACGTTCATCAGAAGCCGCTCGTAATAGTCGAAGAACTTCGCATCGGGATTCTGGCCGAAGAGGTGCCGCGAGAGCTTCATCATGTTGTAGGAGCAGCAGCACTCCTCGGCAGCTGGACCCAGCTGAGTGGCGATGGCGTCGGGAGCGTGCCAGAATTCGCCGTTGCTGGTGCCGCCGGTGCAGTAGATGTGATGGTCCGTAACCATGCGATAGAAGTTTTCGCTGATCTGGCGATACCGATCGTCGCCGGTAAGTTCGTAGCCGCGCACCGCCCCGATTACTTTGGGGATATTCGTGTTGGTGTGATTGCCGGCGAGCATGTCATGATTGGCCGCCAGCGGATCGAAAATCTTATGGTGCTCGAAGCGGAAGCCCAGGTCGCGATACTTCGGATTGCTGGTGATCGCGTAGAGATTGAACGACGCCTCATTCATGCCGCCCTGCTCCACCAGCAGCACGCGCTGCCAGTCATCGTCGGTGAAGCTCATGGCATAGGTATAGGCCCAGTCGGCCATGCGCGTGGCCATTTCCAGCGCCTGCTGGTTGCCGGTGTGCTGGTACATGTCGATCAGGCCGGCCATGATCTTGTGGTAAGTGTAGAAGGGCGCCCAGACCCGCTCGTGTTTGCGTAACCGGTCGTAAAAGGTCGTCGGATATGCCCCCAGATATCCATCCTTCGCCTGGCACTCCGCCAGCATGCTTACCAACTCATTCGCTTTAGTGGCAATGAACTCATCCCTGGTGCTGGCATGGAGCAGCGCGCACGACGACATGTAATGACCCACATAGTGGCCGCGCAGTTCGCAGTCGGGAGCTTCCCAACCGCCCAGCGGATCCGCATCGGTCGGGATACCCGCGGTCACGCGGAAGTTATAGGCCAAGCGCTCGTTGGGCAGTGAGTAGAGGAAGCTGCGGTTGAGCTCCATGGTGTCTTTCCAGAAGCTCGGCAGCAGGCGCACGTTGGGCATCGGGAACGGCTTTGCCTTCCACTGCACTTTGGCGACAGCAGCGCTGGTCAGGTACTCGACGGCCGTGTCGGTACCGGCTGCCTTTCCGGCCTTCTGCGATGCCAGTCCCATGGCTCCGCTGGGAAGAAGGGCGGCGGCTCCGGCGCATGCCGCGCTGCTCAGGAATTTCCTGCGGCTCAGACTGCTGTTCATTGTTTCCCCCTTTTGCCCCTTGGCTCAGGCCTCTCGGCGTAGCCGATTTGTTTCTGTGTCTGCGATCCTGCGAACGCGTCGGTTGCCATTTCTGTTCAGGTCAAGGTCGCTACCACCTTGAAATTACGCTGATCCGCGGTGGCAAATAAAGCCGCATCGTTGTTGCGTCCAGCGGGCTGAACGGCGCGGCCGTTCACGCTGAGCCCCTCAAGGGATCGACCCTGCGGAACACGAAAAGTCACCTGCAATTCCGGTGGCAACGTTCCCGTATGAGGCAGAGCGATTGTCGCGACCAACTGCTTTTCTCCGTGCGGCTCGAGTTGATAATCCACGCGGCCCCAGCGCGTAGGCGCCTGCTGGATCGCGATCCCCTTCCCTGCGCCCACCCAGCGCCGCGGCAGGGCGCGTCCGAAGTAAAGGCTCTCGCCGTCGGGGTCCTCGAACACCAGCATCCATCGCAGCAACAGCGGAATGGTCTGTTGCGCCGGGATGCAGAACAGTGTTCCATCGCCGGTAATCCCGGAAACCTCGCCTGCCATCCAGCTCCCGCGGGAATGGTCGTGATAGCGGTGCGAATACAGGAAGAGCAAATACTCGTCGATCCGGTCCAGACGCAGCAGGGCCTGCGCATAGCCATACGAAATGAATCCGAGAATGTCACGGCCGCGAGGATGGGGCCGCTCCACATTCGCCACCACGCCGAGCGTGGTTGCGCCGTAAGCTCGCATGCAGTCGATGATCGTTGCGGTCTGCTCGTCGGGCAGTACGCCCGGCTGCAGCAGCTCCGCGTAGCAACGATGCGCCCAACCCTGCTCGCTCGGATGTTCCTGTTCCATCGATTCGCGAAAGGTCAGCTTCGTTCCGGGCAGCGGCCCTATGTACGCGGGCTTCCGGTCGCGCCAGGTGTTCGCCGCGATGCTCTTCACCAGCGTCGCCCGCAGTTGCTCGCTGCGCCGCAGCCATTCCCTGGACTTTGGTCCGCCATCCGGCCCGGCTATGTTCGACCACACGCCGGCCAGATCGCGCCATCCCCGCACGGCAAAGGCGCTGTTGGAAAAATACGGCTTCCACCACACCGAGGGATCCTGCATCAGGCAGGAATCGGACTCGGACCAGCCGTGGATGAGCCCATGTCCACGGTCATCGGGAGGCAGTTGCAGCGCGGCGTCGTGCAGTTCGGTCAGGAGCGAGGCCATCGCTTCGATCTTCCCTCGGTGCTTCCGCAGCAGCAGCGCCGCGTCGCCGGTATAGCGGAGATAGCGGGCGATCAGTGACAGCGTCAGACCAAACTGCGCGGTTTCCGGTCCGCGCATGTTGATCATGCCCTTGGCATCTACGAAGCTCGTGAAGTAATTGTCGAATCCGTCGCGTGCTTGCGTGAATCGGCCGCACTCCAGGTTCGCGTAGAGCGACATGGTAAAGATGTCCTGGAAGCCGTCGTATTCCGGTCCGTAGTAGTCGCGGTCCACGGCCCCGTACTTCGGATAGACGCCGCCGGGGCGCACGATCTGCTCTTTCACAAAAGCGTGCTGCGCCATGTTGGCCCAGCTGTGGTCGGGCAGCGTGACAGGCACAACATCGTGCATCTGGCGATCCCAGTACTCGGCGAATTCCAGCATCCCGCGATAGAACTCCGCCGCATCCGGATCCTGTCGGCGCTGGGTATAGGCCGGATAACTGTAGCCGTAGACAGCTTTGACGATTTTTCCGTCGCGGATCTGCATCACGCGATGCCAGGTCTGAACGATGAAGCGATCCCGGGCCAGCACATCGCCGAAGACAATTGTCTCGAAGAGGGAGCCGTCGTCGCCGGGAAGAACCTTGCGCACCGCGGGCATCCAGCCACCGACCAGTCCCTCATAGCGCTTCCGGGCACGCTCATTGGTCATCTCCGGAAAATACTGCGACGGGTGCCAGGTCCGTGTATTGCCGGCGGGATAAACAGGCATCGTGTCGCTGCACTCCCGCGTTCCCACGATCGCGTTCCAGTGCGGCCGGAAATACCGCCCCTCGGGGGCGGCGGAGTCCATTGGCGGAGCCGCGCGCCGCACCGCGTCCTCATCGGGTTCGCCATGTGACAGGAGCTTGTCCGCCAGCACATCCGGACCGGACATCCCGATCGCGCTGAGTTCGAGCCCGAGATACGGCGGGCCGTCCTGTGCAAAGACCGCCTCAGCGCTCTTCGGCAAAACCAGCGCAGAGCCGCCCGACGAGACGAAGGTGATGGCGCCATCCCGGGTACGCAGATCCTCGTAGACCATCCACTGTTCGTTCCCGCGCGCAAAACTGCTCAGGCGCGTGTGTCCCTCGACGGAGACTTCGCCGGCGCGCAGCAATCCGCGCAGCGGAACCGCTGAGGATGTCGGCGCTGTGATTACCTCTGCCGACGAAGCGAATTCGTGCAGCGCGGCTGTGCCGGCCGCCACGGTCTGGAGAAACCGTCTTCTGTTCATCTCTGTACCCTGCGCAGCATCGCTGTTTCCCTGGAATGCCGCCCGGGGCGCGATCGCACAGTGTGGTTCGGGGATTGGCGTACCGGGTGATTTATACAGCATGCGAGCGATGTATACAACTTCGTATGCGCTGTCGGACGCAAAAATCTCTCCCGCGATGCCTGCGCACGATGCCTACAATAGCCCCATGCAACCGCGCAGGATCGGGATCAGCCTTGCTCTTGCCGCCCTGCTGAGCACGGCTGCGGCACCCCGAAGCTACACGCAGTCGGGAAGCCCGCTCCATCCGCCTCCGGTCTCCAATCCCACACCGCAGCTCCCCGCAGAAGACGCAACCGCACGCGCCGAACTGGACACAGGATCGCAGCTCACCGCTCGCGGCTACCTTCAGCAGGCGATCCCTCATTTGCTCGCTGCGCAGGCGGCCGGCCTCGATCCCTATGCAACCGGGATCAACCTCGGGATCTGCTACCTCGGAACGGGAAACTACAAGCAGGCAATCGCGGTACTCCATGCGTTGAAAGCCACCGGGCTGGGCAGCGCAGCGGTCGACAATCTCCTCGCCCAGGCCTATGTCGGAGATGCGCAGCCCCAGGAAGCACTGCGCAGCTTTCGCCGCGCTGCTGAGGCCACGCCCAAGGATGAAAAGCTTTACGCCTACCTCGCCGATGCGTGCACCGATCACAAGGACTACGGGCTGGGGCTCGATATTGTCGATCGGGGCCTCGCACAGCTGCCCAGCTCTGCGCGCCTGCACTACGAGAAGGCTCTTTTCCTGAGCCAGCTCGGCCGCTTTGAAGAAGGCAAGCCCGAGTTCGAGCGCGCGGCCCAGCTTGCTCCGGGCAGCTATATCGGCTATCTGGCCCTCGTGCAGGAGAACCTGTACGAAGACAGGCTCTCCGCAGCGGACAAAATTCTGCATGAGGCCATTCAGTCCGGCCAACGCGACTACCGGATGCTCTCGCTGCTTGGAACCGTCCTGCTGCACGAGGGAGCTGCGCCGGGGGAGCCCAGTTTTGACGAGGCCAGGACAGCTCTGGAACAGTCTGCCCAGGAGAACCCTGGCTACTCAGCGACACAAATTGCCCTTGGCAAGGTTTACCTGATGGAGAATCAGCCGCAGAAGGCGGTCGATCATCTCGAGATCGGGCGGCGTCTGGAACCCGACAATCCTGCGGTATATACGAGCCTGGCGAGCGCCTGGGATCAGCTCGGCAACCACGCGCAGGCGCGGCTCATGCGGATCGAGATGGGCCGCCTGCTGGCGAAAAAGCCGGCGGCCGGCGCAGCCGCAGAGCAGCCGTAGAAGGGCGCTCACACCCGGATTTTCGCGGCCAAATTCTCCTGAATCGGCGTTCCCTTTCAACGCCGATGGGGCGGCTGCACGTCACTTGCGCCTTGACAATGCATACAATTTGAAATACAAGATGATACTCAATGGAGCACAGGATTCCCGCTCTGCCGGGTCCTGCTGCTCTCATTTGGTCCCCAGAAGGCTCTCAGGGAATCGTGTCCCCAGAACCAAAACCAAAAGATTCCCGGGGCAGGAAAACGTTTTACGCGATCTCAGGAGGTCAGTTATGAGCATCAGCCTCATGCGGCGGATATTCCCCACCCTGGTCCTGTTGGTGGCCATCCTCGCCTTTCCCTCGTTCAACGCTCTGGCGCAGTCCGGCACCCAGGGCAAAGTCGTGGTCACGGTGGAAGACACATCCGGAGCCGTCGTTCCGGGTGCCACCCTCACGCTCGTCGAGCATCAGACCAACGACACCTATTCCGCCAGCACGAACGGCAGTGGCTCCTACACGTTCGTGAACCTGCCCATCGGCACCTATTCGCTCACCATCAGCCGTTCCGGGTATGCCAGGAACGTCTACTCCGCCGTCGTTGTCCAGGCATCCCAGGTCACCGATCTTAGGGCGCGTCTTTCCGTGGGCACGACCACTCAGACTGTGCAGGTTGCGGGCCAGACATCGCCCTTGCTCCAGACGACCTCCAACGCCATCGGTTCCGTGGTGGATATGAAGCAGATTCAACATCTGCCTCTCAATGGCCGCGATCTCACCAGTCTGGCCTCGATTGTGCCCGGATTCACAGGCGCCGGCGGTCAGGGCACCTTCAACGGACTGCCCATCGAGGACGAGGGCAGCAACCTCGACGGCATGGTCGGCAGCGCGACCCGTATGAAATTCGATGCTAACCTGCAGCCGGCTGTTTCGCCTCGTCTGGAAGACATCGAACAGATGAGCGTGCAGACCGACCAGTTGGGTCTGAATTCCGGCTTCGGCCAGGCCTCCACCCAGGTCAATTTCGTCTCCCGTCGCGGCGGCAACCAATTCCATGGCACGGCCTTTGAGGACTTTCGCAACAGCGGGCTATACGCCAACAGCTGGCACAACGACGCAGCGGGCGTGCGCAAGGGCAAGGAAATCCGAAATGACTTCGGCGTCAGCGTCGGCGGCCCTATTCTGCATGACAAGCTCTTCTTCTTCGGGACCTATGCCATGCGCAAGATTCCGGGCAGCGGCGCCGCGACCAATGATGCCTTCACCCAGGCGGCACAGGGCGGCACGTTCACTTACGTTGGAACGGATGGCGCGACCCATACAGCGAACCTTCTCAGCATCGCGCAAAACTACGGTCTCCCGTCCACGGTGAATGCGGAGGTCTCCAAACAGTTCTCGTCGATCAATTCCGCCGTCAGTGCCGGAAAACTCGTTCCGACCTCCGATCCGAACTACAACGAAGTGGACTGGGTTCAGCCTTCGCCCGAAACGGATTACTATCCCGTTGCACGCATCGACTACAACATGTCTCAGAAGGTCAGGATGTATCTCTCCTGGATGATGACCCAGGTCGATCAGCCAGGCGTTACGGCGCCGACCTTTCCCGGCAGCGGCTTTGCCAATCAGGAAGCCGGCAACCAGACGAAGAACTTCAGCGGTTCTTATGGATTCGATTACATCTTCTCGCCGTCGCTGATTAACCAGTTCAAGGCAGGTTACCTCTATAACGCTACCTCGTTTGCCTACAACGCGGCGCCGCTTTATGCGAGCGAACCAAGCGTGAACTGGAACTACCCGGGCGTCAATACCTCAATGTCCGGCCAGTCGTACCAGGAGCCAATCAACACCTATTACCCCATCTGGGACTTTTCCGATTCCATGACGCTGCAACGGGGAAAGCACACCTTCCAGTACGGGCTGTCCTGGTACAAGGAACAGGATCATTACTGGAATGCGCCCGGAGGTTTCTATAATTACGACTTTGGCCTTGCAACCGGCGATCCCGCGATTAACGCTTTCACAAACTCCGGTGGCAATCCGACCCTGCCGGATGCCACCAATGCCGACCTGCAGAGTGCCGGTGCGCTGTATGCCATTCTGACGGGCAGGCTCAAGGACGTAACCGGAGAAAACTCTTATAACATCAAGACGAAGACCTACGCCCCGACCGGCACAATGAGCGAATATCCACTGGACGAGGTGTCATCGGCGTGGAGCTTCTTCGCAGAAGATTCCTGGCGGATAACTCCAACATTAACTCTCAACTACGGCCTGCGCTGGGATCTCTTCGGAGCCGAGAAAGATCTCACCGGCTTTTATCACTCCGCAGATCCGGCTTCCATCTACGGCCCCACCGCCGTTGGCGATCTCTTCCATCCCGGCTCGCTCAACGGCAATCTGAATCCAACGATTTCGGTTCACCCGCAGCCCTACACGCCCTGGAAGGTCACGCCGCAGCCGGCGTTTGGATTCGCATGGAATCCGCATGTCACCTCCGGCCTTATGAAAGGCCTTCTCGGTGGCGATCAAACGGTGATCCGCGGAGGCTACGCGCTGCGCCGCTTCACCGAGCCGTACCAGTACTTCTGGGATTACGCCACCGATTACGGGCAGTTCTACTACCAGCAGTTCAACCTCATCGCGAACAACACCGGAACGCAGGGAACGTTCGCTCCCGGCAGCCTCTCACTCGGCGACACTCTGCCTGGATTCATTCTGTCGCCGCCCACCTACCAGGAGACGGCGCCCGAAGCGGAGTTCACGTATACGGGCGGGCCCGGGGTCAACGGTATCCAGCCGAATCTCAATGAACCGACCGCCGAATCCTGGAACTTCGGTGTTCAGCGCGGACTGGGCCATGCGATGGCACTGGAGATCCGCTACAACGGCAATCACACCCTCCATCAGTGGATTGCTATCGATCCCAACGAAGTGAATATCTTCGAAAACGGATTCCTGAAGGACTTCAAGAACGCCCAGGCGAACCTGGCCGCGTCGGGCGGCAATTCCTTCTCCAGCAGCAACGGTAATCCGACACCTATCCTGGATGCGGCCTTCGGCGGGGCAAACGCTCCCGACTACACGAATGCTCAATACATCAATTATCTGAATACGGGGCAGGCGGGAGCGTTTGCGAGCGTTCTTTCCGGCATCAACGGCACCGTGCCGTATTTCTGTAACCTGGTTGGCGCTGGCTTCTCGCCCTGCGCCAACAACGCAGGCTATACAGGCGCGGGTGCGGGCTACCCGATTAACTTCTTCCAGGCCAATCCTTATGCCGGAGGCAATTCAACGGGAGAGCTGTCTTCGGAAGGCTACTCCAATTACAACGGCTTGCAGGTCGATCTTCGCCAGGGATCGTGGCACGGTCTGCAGTACGACGCGAACTACACCTTCAGCCACACCCTCGGTGTTGAATCCCCTAACTCGTGGACCGGTACCTTCAACGGGTTCAGCCTGCGCAATCTCCGGCAAAGCTACGGGCCGACGGTATTCGATATCCGGCACGCCTTCCATGCCAGCGGCACGTACGATCTCCCGGTTGGCCGCGGTCGGGCGCACCTGGCCAACAACCGGGCGCTGGATGCCGTTTTGGGCGGATACACCGTTGGTACGATTGTGACGTGGCAGAGCGGCGCACCGGCGTACCTCGGTGGAGGGTACTACACCTTCAATGACTACGGGGACGGCGGCATCCAGTTGCACGGAGTGAGTCGGAGCCAGTTGCAACACGCCATCGGTGTTCACGAGGTTCCGGGCCATACGTTCGCCGATCTGATCGACCCGAAATACATGGTCAGCGCGACAGGCGGTGGCGCCAGTTCGAATTACATTACGCCGAACGTCACGCCGGGAACCTTCGGTCAGATCGCTTATCTCCACGGTCCGAATCAGTTCTATCAGGACATGGAGCTGACCAAGGTGTTTCCCATCCACGAAGCGATGAACTTCAACCTCCAGGCTTCCTTCATCAATGTCTGGAACCATCCGGTCTTCGGATATGCGAACGGCTTTGGCCCAGCCCCGAACGGATCGGCCTCGTCCTTCCAGTCGAGTATTCAGAGTTTCGGATTCGGGCAGGGCAGTCCGACGAACGAGGGTTCCGGCTTCGGCCGCATCATCGAGTTACGAGGCAACTTCACTTTCTAGTGTAGTGCGTCATGCAGATTGCCGATTATTCTGAGCGGCGCGGGCGCGCT
>VFSW01011944.1_pt1 | contig 12158 bp, 9 predicted proteins | sample 5358111 | NCBI WGS metagenome assembly VFSW01 (sample SAMN11554181, study PRJNA540505) | mine drainage metagenome | isolation source: sediment from site ElyBrook_90M | place: USA: Ely Copper Mine, Vershire, VT | collected 2017
AAAGAACACCGACCTTGTTTATTGTTACTTCGTTTTTATTGATAGCAGCGTCTTGCAGGAAGATATTTTTGAGGGAATCGTAATTTGTGCATACAAATAACCTCAGCTTCTCCTTATCTAGGCTAGCTTCGAGACTATTCTTCTGTGCGGTAAGACTGCCAGAGGTAACTTCTTTCTTTCCTTTATTTAACTCATTCTCTATTGAACCTATCCTTGTGTTATATGTATCAATTTGTTTATTCAATTCCGTGAAAATCGTGATTATTTCCGCAGCTGAGGATACGGCGCTAGCAGTAATATTTCTCTCTTTACTTTCTATACTGGAAAGCTCAGTCTTTAACACCCTTGTTTGATTATCGGAAAGGCCAATCTCTGGAAGGTCTTCGCTCAATCCTAAAAGTTTGTTTATCTTTGAAACCTGGGTCTGATTTCCAGGGGGAGTTTGAAAACCTAGAACTGCGATGATCTTCTCTTTATATTCTTTGAGTGTTCCTTCTGTCTTAAGCTGTCCCGCGGTAAATGCAGCGTCAAAGATAGCTTCATACTGAGCAATAGGTTCTATGTACTGCCCCCTTGCGTCCTTGATTGATTGATCACAGTATGGGCAAACTCCAAGGCTGTGCTCATGAGTTAATTTGACTCCTTCCTTTATGAAGTTTTCCTTTCCGGTGATTCTTGCAAGAGTTTGTGCCGCGCTTGAACTCATTGAAAAGGCAAAAGCTTCTTCCACATTTGTTTGAACAGGAGAAGCAAGTTTTGTGCATTGTTTGGGAGGCACTGCTGCAGAGATGTCACTGGCAAGAGTTATTTTTTGTTCAATAACCTGAATATCCTTTTCGAGCCTATTGACTGTGGACGATTGCTCTGCCGTTGTCTTTGCTAGATCAGAGACTTCTGTAGCTGTCAGAGATCCGTGGCAAGATTTGACATCCGCAAATGGCTTTTTCGAATTCAAGGCTGCAAAAGCGGAATCCCTAGAATCTTTGAGTTGTTGAAGCTTATCCTGGAGATTCTTCTTCAGCTGAGAAAGATTACTCAGTTGAGTTCTGTATTGGAAAAAGTTTCCGAGGTACAAAATCAGATTCCCGGTATTTTTATTGTGGTTCGATGCGCGTCCGGCCGGAAAAGAATGGACGAAACTATCAATATACTCTCTATCGAAAAACAGTATTTTCTGCTTGAGAGAATTACCCTGGAATTTGCTAGTGTCAGAAAATGTTATTGAACCGGCGTCAGTTTCGACTTCAAAAGAACAAGGTTTGGTCTCATGATCCCAATTTTTTGCGACTAGATCGTCTGAATCTGTATTGATGCTTTTCATTATCCTCACGAGGGTCGATTTACCTGTGCCGTTTTCTCCAAAGAGCACGTTGTATTTCTTAAATTGGTTATCCAGGACTTTCTGAACTCCATTTTTATCTAGAACCGAATTACCATTCTGATCAATCTGAAGCGAAGGATTTACAGCATCCCATTCAAAATGGAAAAACGACCCAATATTGTAGATTGTTTTAATCTTCTTTATCATGGTCTTGGTTCGGCGAGACAAGTTCACTCGTGATCAGATTCGCTTCCATTTCTTCAGCACTCAAATCAAGACTTTTGATACTCTGAGCAATCATTTTGACCTCTTGATCCGTCGTCTCCTGTATTACTTTTTCGAGTAAGTCCTCCATATCATTTTTCTCCAACCACTTGCCTTAAGCGGTCCGTTAGAGCCATTACCTCCTCGACCTTTTTTACAATGCGCTTTTGTTCCGCGACAGGAGGGATTGGGATGAACATCTTTTTTATCAGATTCGCATTGAATTGCGGCTGGGCACTACCGCTCACGAGTGAACGCGCTTGGCTCCAATACAAACCGCTCCTAGCAAAAGCCAAGTAGTACTCAGGGTGTACAAGGTTGTGGTCAAAATCAGTCCGTATCAAATAGGAGGCAAAAATGGCTTTGTAATCACCTTTGAAAAGAACCGTTCTCCCGTAGGTAGCGCCTATGCGCGCCGTAAGAATATCGCCACTATTCAGCAAATATTTTTCAGATTCTGGCGTTAGATCAACATACTTTTCTTCGTTTTCGTTTATGCTACCGTCGTCCATCATGTCAGTAATTCGTACGAATCGTGCGCCACCAGCGTCTTTTGCCGAGTCGGTATATCCATACTTAAAACCACACACATCTTCGAGCTGTGCCCACTTCCAAGTAATCGGTATATCAAATGCGTCACCGAAGTTAGGCACTGACGTATCCAGATCGACACTACCGTCTTTTTTGTCTTGATGGACGAGTTTGCCGGAGACGGCAAGGGTGAGTAGTGCGTTCTCGAGCTCCTTGATGTCGGCAGGGGCCTTGATGAGCTCAGTGAGATGATCAAAGGCGACCTTGGTATCACCTTTGCCGAGAGCCTGCATGGCGCTACGCGCAAGACGAGTGCGCACTTCGTCGCGCTCACGCTTTTTTGCCTCGAGTTCGTCGAGCTGCTTCATCACCGACTGAACCTTCTCGACAATGCGTTTCTGTTCGGCAAATGGGGGTAATGCTATAGGCAGTGCATACACTTCTTTTCTACTGATGCCCGGCTTTATGCCCTTAGCATGCTTCGGTAAGTCTATCGCTGTTAGAAGTTGAAATAGATATTTGCTATCAAAAGCTCCGAATTGTCCCTCGGGAATAAAATAAGTGACGTCTGTCGCAAAAAAAGGTTCCTGCACTAAGGTAACTGCACCAGCGGAGCCCTTTCGACCGACAATAATTCCGCCTTCCTTGCAATTGATCACATCCGTCTTGCCCAGAGGGCCATTTGCACCGTAGGCGAAATATTTTCCACTATCATTGCGCTGTTCCTTAGGGAGGCCGTCGCCATAAACAAGCTCAGTGACATTCCCAAGAGGTACCCATTTCCAATTACGGGGCACTTCATATGGATACGATGACTCCGGAATCTCTTGAAGAAGCTTGTCCGGCTTTCTACCTGCTGATTTCCTTCTTTTGCTTAATACGTCGGTATAGAGATCCTCGGCAGTCCCTTCATTTTTATCCTGCGGCACCAACTTCCCAGACACAGCCAAGGTAAGTACCGCTTTGCGCAAACGATTGATGCCGTCTGATACCTCTATGAAGTCGTCGATATTATCGGCAACTATTTTTACGTCACTTGGTGTCATGGTGTGAAAGTGCCTCGGTGATAACCGTGCGGATCTGCTCGAGCACTTTCTTCACCTCTTGCTGCTTACTGCGATACGTCTCCAATAGTTCTTCGGGAGACTCAAGCACATCGACCGGCGTGCGCGGGTTCTTGATGTCGAGGTTGTAGTTGCGCTTCACCACTTCATCAATAGAAACCTTCCATGCGTGGTCATTCTCCTCGCGATTGTTCCACCATTCCTTCTCCGACTCAAATTCTTCGGCGCGGATAGGGTTGGTCATTGAGTAGGCCTTTTGCCCCTCGGGGAATGGGTGCTCGTAGTACCAGATCTCCTTGGTTGGCTCGCCCTTCGTAAAGAAGAGAAGGTTTGTGGCGATGCTTGTATATGGCGCGAATACGCTCTTGGGAAGGCGCACGATGGTATGGAGGTTGCACTCTTCGAGAAGCTGCTTCTTGAGCGCAGTCTTCATGCCTTCGCCGAAGAGGGTGCCGTCTGGGAGGACTAGCCCTGCACGCCCGTTCTTCTTGAGCAAGCGCATGATAAGCACCAAGAAGAGATCGGCTGTCTCTCGTGTCTGAAACTCCTTCGGGAAGTTCGACTCGATGCCCGGCTCTTCGGTGCCGCCGAATGGAGGGTTGGTTACGATGCAGTTCACCTTGTCTGCATCGGTGTAATCGCGGATAGGCTTCTCAAGCGTATTACCACGGCGCATCGTCACTGGCTCTTCGATGCCGTGGAGCATCATGTTGGTGATGAGGAGCATGAATGGCAGTGGCTTCTTCTCTACGCCATGGATGCTTTGCTGGATCTTCTGTTCGTCTTTCACCGACTTCACTTGCTTGCGCATGTGTTCAAGCGCATGCACCAAGAAGCCACCCGTGCCCACAGCTGGGTCGAGTACTGATTCGCCGATCTGCGGATTGACCATTTCGACGATGAACTGCGTCACCGCGCGGGGCGTGTACATTTCTCCGAAATTGCCTGCGCTTTGGAGACTTTTCAAGAGGCGTTCGTAGATCTCATTGAAGGCATGACGGTCTTTCGAGGCGTTGAAATCGATCTCGTTTATTTTGTTGATGACCTGTTTCAAGAGCGTGCCTTTGCGCATGAAGTTGTAGACGTCTTGAAACGCCATGCGCGTGAGGTCGGTGCGCTTGTTGCCGGTGTCGGGCAATTCACGAAGCCCTGGCAGGAGGTCGTTATTTACAAAGTCGATGAGCTTGTCCCCGGTCATGCCGTCGAGTGGCCCCGCCCATGTGCGCCACTGATACTTCTTTGGAAGCGTCGGGACGAACTTCTCCTTGCGAATCTCCAGTGCCTTGTCTTCGTCGTCGAGGATCTTGAGATAGATGAGCCACACCATCTGCGAGAGGCGTGTCGCATCTCCGTCAACGCCGATGTCTTGGCGCATGATGTCCTGTATTGCTTTGATTGTTGCAGGAGTAAACATAGGGTTATTGCGTATACATTACGTCGAGTAGCTCATCGACCATTTTGAAATAGCCCTCCTTACCGCCGAAGAGCGAGACCAGCTCGTAGTCGGTACCCATAGAGCGGAGTGGCTCAAGAGTGAGGATGCGCACGCTCTCGATGTCTTTGAGAGTGACGTCGGTGTACTTCTGTAAGAGTGCTTCAATGACTTCGCGTGCTTTGCCGCTGTATTTATTGAGGTAATTTGAACGACGCACCGCATCGACGCGCTCATTCTTCTTCATCATCTTCTTGTCGTAGGCAACGTGCATCACAAGGTCGAAGAGATCGAACTCCGCACCGACCTGTTTCTGCAATTCTTCAAGCGGGATTCCACTTGCGTCGATTTGGTCGATAATTGCTTGACGACGATCTGCCGATTGCCATGCACTAAAGAAGCTCTCGAGTGTTGGGTAGTGTGCAAGGATGTTTTTGCGCGTGAAGTCCGTGAGCGACTGCGTAAGGAGCTTGCCGTCAGGACCGAGATACTGCACCTGCTCTTTTACCACTGCGTACGGGACGCCACTCAACTTAAACACCGGGGGGCGTTCGGTGAGCGTCAGCCCCTCTCCTTGTGACACGACCACATCAACTAGCTCGTCTTCCTCGAGTTTTTCTTCCACAGTCACATCCTCCGGGTCCTGTTCCTCTAGCTTTTCCGCGATATCTTCATCACCCTTGAGCTCAAATACGCGCTCGGCAACACCGTCGAAGCCGGGATCTGCGAAGAGCTTGGTAGCTCCTTGGAAGTCCATAATGGTGAACCACATTTTGCCCTTATCTTCGCGGACACGAGTACCACGGCCGATGATCTGCTTGAACTCGGTCATGCTCTCAATGGGCTTATCGAGCACCACGAGCTTGCAGGTCTGTGCATCGACACCGGTGGAGAGTAGCTGGGAGGTGGTAACGATAGTCGGAAAACGCTCTTCCGGATCGATGAAGCGGTCGAGCTGATTTTTGCCGTCTTCGTCATCACCAGTAATGCGCATGACGTAGCGCAGATCTTCGCGAGCTTTTTCTCCAGCGGCATTTACAAGTGCGGAGCGCATACGCTCTGCGTGCGCAGTGGTGCGACAAAAAACAATCGTCTTCGCGTACGGATCTTCCATTGCAGCGAGATATTCGATGATTTTCTCTGCAACGACTTTCTCACGCTGAGGAAATACGACGGCCTTGTTGATGTCTTTGAGTTCGTAGACACGATCCTCAACTAGATTGCCGTCATCGTCGAGCGTTCCGGGAGCCGGACGCCAGCCAGTGATGTCGTTATCGAGAAGGACGCGAAGGACTTTGTATGGCGCGAGGAATCCATCATCGATACCTTGTTTGAGTGAATAGGTATAAATCGCGTCACCAAAGTAGTGCGTGGTGCTGGTATCGGTCGTCTCTTTAGGAGTAGCGGTGAGGCCAAGGTGGGCAGCGTCAGTGAAATGATCAAGTATCTCGTGCCATTGGCTTGCCTCAGAAGCACTGCCTCGGTGACACTCGTCTATGATGATGAGATCAAAGAAATCTTTGGGGAGTTTCTTAAAGAGTTTTTCTTCCTCGGTGGTGCCACTCATCGCCTGATACAGGCCGAGGAATATCTCGTGCGACATGAGCGATCCGATGTCGCTGAAGTTCTGGCGAGAGATCTTCGTAAGAGCATCGCCGAAGTGCTTCAAGTCGTTCACCCTCGCCTGATCGACAAGAATGTTTCTATCCGCAAGGAATAAGATGCGCCTCGCATTACCGGACTTCCAAAGCCGCCACATAATCTGACCTGCTGTGTACGTTTTTCCCGTTCCCGTTGCCATAACAAGCAGTGCACGTTTTTGTCCTCGTGCAATTGCTTCGACAGCCCGGTCTATCGCGACTCGTTGGAAGTACCGAGGTGATTTATTCGGATCGTCCGAGTAAAGCGGGGTTTCAATTACTTTGCGAACAGCTTCTGCTCCACCTTTCCACGTAAGGTACCGTTGATAAAGCTCCTCGGGGGACGGAAAAGATTCCGGTGCAAGCTCGGTTTCGGTTACTTTCGAAAGACCGGTGCGGTCATGGAAGAGCAGCCCCTTGCCATTTGCCGAAAAAACAAAAGGGATGTCTAGCGCCTCGGCGTATGCGAGCGCCTGCTGCATACCAGTGCCAAGATCCTTCTGGGCAGATTTTGCTTCTACCAGAGCTATGGGGAGATTGGGTCTATACTCAAGAAGAAAATCAACCTTCTTTCTGTCACCACGTTTGGCCACACGACCGCTCACGTGAATACGACCCATTGTGTATGGGTATTCCTCACGAATCTGCACGTCGGTCCACCCGGCGCTGACAATTGAAGGCCTTATCTGACGATTTCGTGTTTCTTCTTCGTTCATAAAAATTAGTGGCCGAGTTCTTTAAGTGCTTGCTCAACACCTTCGGGATCAATGAAGGAGTAGTACGCACGCCGACCACCACGTGAAGTAGCCTCCTTTTTCAAGATTCCGAAGCTGACGAGGATGCGAAGATTAGAAAATTTTGGGCCGTTATTTTCTTGAAGGCGCTGATAGACCCATGCGCCTGCAAAGTCAGTGTTATGAATTTCTTTCCAAAGTTTCAAGCACTCACGAACAATGGGAAGCCAATCTGGCCGCTCTACAGCGAGCCGCTTTACTGCTTTGTAACCAGAAACCTGCTCTTCCATGCCTACCATCATACTGTATCAAAATGAGCATGGCAATGCGCGGCTTAAGTTACCAACTCCGAGGGTCGTGGGACGCTCTGGACTCCTTGCCCAGATGCGTCATTCCTTGAGTGTATGGAAACCATGATAAGGGCACGACCGGGCGGTATTAGCAGGCAGCCAGCCCCGGCGCCCAAAGTGAAGTATTGCCTGTATGCGAGAAAGAGTACCGAGAGCGAGGAGCGGCAGGTGCTCAGTATCGACAGCCAGATCAAGGAAATGATGCAGCTCGCAGAGCGTGAGGAATTGGAGATTGCGCTCATCAAGCGCGAAAGTCACTCGGCCAAGGAAACCGGCAAACGACCGGTCTTCAACGAGATCATCGAGGAACTCACGGCCGGCAAGTACAACGGCATCCTCACGTGGGCACCGGATCGCATCTCACGCAACGCCGGAGACTTAGGCCGTGTCGTAGATCTCATGGATGCCGGAAAGCTGGTGGAGATCCGCACCTTCAGCCAACGATTCACCAACAACCCAAACGAGAAGTTCCTGCTCACCATTTTAGGTGGGCAGGCAAAACTGGAGAACGATAACCGAGGCATCAACGTGAAGCGAGGGCTGCGGGCACGATGCGAGATGGGACTGTGGCCCGGGTACGCACCCTTGGGGTACCTGCACCAGAACCGGATGGATCGGAAGTGCCAGCTCATCGTCGACCCCGAGCGTGCACCCGTCATCAAGCAGATCTTCGAGAAGGTGGCACACGAGCACTGGAGTGGCCGCAGGATATACAACTGGCTTAAGTTCGACCTTAACTTCTATACGAGAGGCAATAAGCCGCTTACGCTCTCTGGCATCTACCGTATTCTCGACAGCCGCTTCTATCACGGCCTCTTCGAGTATCCGAGAGGAAGCGATAACTGGTACGAGGGCAAACACCAGCCACTCATCACCCAAGAGCTTTGGGAGAAAGCGCAAGCGCAGCTGACGCGTGACAACATCGTGCGGCAGAACAAGGAGTTCTCATTCACAAAGCTTTTCACCTGCGGGTACTGCGGAAGCGGCATCAGCGCCGAGGAGAAATGGAAGCCGCTCAAGGATGGCACACAAGCCAAGTACATCTACTACGGCTGTAGCCGGGCACGGGATCGAAACTGCAAGAATAAGTACATCCGCGAGGAAGAGCTGATCGAGGAGCTTCTCAAGATCATGGACGTCGTGAGCATCAACGAACTGGGTATGCGTGCAAAACTCGAGGACGAGATCATGCGATTCAACCGACTACAGAAACTCGCCTCAAAGGGCAAGCACAGGCCGACCATCGACGAGGACGACGTGAACACGCGTGAGTACGCCAAGTATCTGCTGCGCGAAGGGAGCGTGACCGAGAAGCGCGAACTGCTGGCGAATCTGCGGAGTCGCCTAACATACAAAGATAAGAAAGTCGCACTGCAAGAATAGATTTGATTGATCGCGGACCGAGTTTATCACCTACCACTTTGCAACAAGGAGAGCATGGCGGAAATGATTGTCTTGCTTGAAAATCCTCCTATCGCTGCCACCACCAAGCCACCAGCCCATGCATATGTCGGCCCCAACTCCGTTTTTATTTCCTTCAGAAAATAAGAGAAGTGCTGAAATTTAAGTCCTTTATCCTTTACGTAGAGTAGATTCAGGTCAGTATCATCATGGCCGATGAACTCGTTCTCTATGCACGAATCAATCAGGTTGTTTACAAATATGGCAGTTGTCGAGTTCCGAAGGTCATATTCCGGAATGGTGCCGTGCGGGTGCCAATATTTACCCGCGTAATGTTGCTCTTTGAAATTGCCATAGTGCATTAGAAGCCGGGAGAAGAATGCCTCGCGTTATCGTCGAAATCGAGTTTGCGGTGATCGCGTGGTCTTTCCCAGAGGTGATATGCATCCTCAGTTTGGCCGCTGCAGAAGATCTTTACCGCCGTCCACATTCGCCAAATATGTAGCATTTCGTCAGTATACCCCTACTCATAATGCGCTTACACCAAGCAGCGGACTGTGCTCTAATGCATCGCGATGGAAGCTATAAAACAACTCATCGGCAGCCCATCGGATTTTGGCATCGGCTGGATAATCATCTTACTCGGATCCATCGTTGCTATTGTTGCGGGACTTATCGCTCTATGGAATTGGGCATCTGATAGGTGGCAAGAAAAGAATCGACACCTGCAAATGCTTTCCCAGTTGGATACGGGAGCGCATATCAGCTACTTTATGACTATCCTCGGGAATCCGGTTTCGATAAGCCAAAGCAGTATGGGACAAGAGTATATTTTCGTGAACAAATACTTTTACGTGCAGGCCGTGACGAACGTGGACGGTAGCGTATCCCTCTTTTCCGTCACGACGCGTAGGAAAGATTTCAATCCTATCCTCATGAGTCAGTTTGGCAGCGTGCTGGCGATCTTAGGAAAGACCACTTTTGCGATGGTCAGAAACCCGAAGAGGAGAATGATGAGCGGTGATCACGGCGCGATCACATATTATTGCGAATCATTCTACTTTGGTTACGACGGCGGATACCGCGTGTACTTCTTCAGCACCAATCCAAATGGATCCGGCCGCCTACCTCTGGTGCCCGCTTCCTTCCAAGACTCTCGGGTGGAGGATACAAAAGATGTCGAGCGATTCCGCGCAGAAGCAATTATCAACACATATACAATAAGTACGCTGTCGGGGCCGAACGGTGACAAGGACTTACCCGATACGGTGTTCGGACCTAAGCACTATCAGGTGCGCGTTTTCGGACGAGATTGAATTTTGCTAGTGCGCAGCATCGGAGTGCTGTGAACGGTCGTACATTCGTATTTCGCCAGTCTCCGCGTCTTGCACGACATTGTCAGCCAGAGTCGTTCCATCGTCTTCAAACATAGGCACGTCAAGCGAGTAGGTGTAGTGCAGGTAGCGTGCAGAGTAGTACAGCGTTTTGAATACATACCCGAAGAAGGAGCCTGTGTAACGATAGCGCTGCACGCAGCCGATAATTTTTTCATCAATTTCGTCTCCGTAACTGCTCCAACGGTTGAGTATGAAATATCTTTCTATCCAGTCATCGACCGTGCAGCGCACCAGCATCACGACCTGCTGTTGGGCAAGGATGTTTCCTTTCTGAGTGAGGCGGACGAGCGAAACGGTGATCCGATCACGCAATGCACGGTCTTCATCACCTAACGGAGCGATGTATACATACACCTTGTCGCCGAGCCTTTTGAGAACGACATCGACTTGGGATTAGTTTTCGTAGTGCTTTTTGGGTCCATGCCGTCGCCCTTTCCAACGGCTTTGAAAGCACTTATCGAGTCCACGGGTGACCGTATCCCAATCGATATCGTCGTTTTCGGTGCGGACGTGCTTATGGATGTACCGATACACCGACGGTGCGCGGGCGATGATCCACGAGGTGTTGAACGTCGCCGGATCTTCTTTGCGGAGATAGGAGTTGAGGGTTTCGATTGCGCGATCGAAGTCCACGCAATAATTCTACAATTTTGAGCGCAAATTCTTGAGTCTCTCGAGCAGCTCGTCGTACAGGATAAAGCTGATATTTTTAAGAGCGGTACCGAGCTTACGGAAATCCTCCGTTTCTTTATCCGTTTTGAACTGCTTGCTGCCGCCAGCAATTATGTAACCGCGCGGGCGCACCACGCGAATATCGACGTGTTTCTTGCGCTTAATCGATTTCGTGTACTCGGCAGCATTCCGGATGACCGCATCAATGTAGTTTTCAATCTGCGAGATAGCTTGAGCGACTTCGGGCTTCCAGTAGTAATTTTCATGGCTTTGATCGAAAGCGAGCAGAGACGTATCGTGGCGCTTGATTTCAAACACATCGATAAAACCGTAGACGTCGACGAGAACAAAGTCGGGATAGCTTACGTCGATACTTACGTTTTGCTTTTCGATGGAAGTCACATAACTCGCCAAGAACCGAAAGACCTTGTCCTTGAGAAATTTCTGCCAATCTTCTTCGCTCGTCTTTTTTGCGAGCTTGGCTTCAAATTCCCTGATTACATCGTCGAGGAAAATTCTGTCGGTGACGGTCTTCGTATCGCGTATGAGCGCGTCGCGTTCCAAGCGCACGCCCTTCTTTCTGCCCTTCAATGAGCTTTCAAATATTTTGGGAAATAAATCCTTGAGCCCCTGCAGATCTTCCTCGTTGAGTTTTTGCGCGACTTTATTGCGTCGTAAGACTGACGCAATCTCGCCTCCTTGGTAATCATCAAAAGTTCCGGGCGCGATTTTTATCCTTCTCGGGAACTTCGTGCTGAGAAAAGACGCGACCGCTTCGCGCAACTCGTTGTTGCTATCTTCATTGATTCGCCCGAGTCGGACAAGAAGATTGCGCACGTCCTGCGCCGGGATAGTGATGGTAGTAATTGACGAGCCTTTCTTGATCGATTTCGCGTTTTTGCTGGAAATGACAAGATCCACTGGACCTGTAGCGCCAAGGTGTTGCTTCAATGCGGAGAGCAGAAATACCCCCTTCTTACCGAAGCCGTAGCCGCCTCTGTTGAGATATAAACCCGATGGTAGACCCTGGTAGCCCTCGAGAGTGACCTTGGAAAAATGCTTGTCCTGACCACCGCGAATGTAATATATGGTCTTCTTGGGACGGGAATAGACTTCGTAAACGCAAAAAGTTTTCTCTTTCGGATCGAAAAATTTAACTGGAGTTTCTTGTTTCGCTTTCTTTTTTGCCATGCAAGATCCAACTATACAGAAGAGGGGTGCGGTGCGCGAGGATTGTGGGTCGCGCGGAAACGTCGGCATTACGGGAACATGCCGATACTCTGTTGTCAATGCGGAGGGTGTACATACAATACGGGTTGGTAACAGATTGAGCGGCTGAAAAGCCAAAAGGC
>VFSW01011945.1_pt1 | contig 12156 bp, 13 predicted proteins | sample 5358111 | NCBI WGS metagenome assembly VFSW01 (sample SAMN11554181, study PRJNA540505) | mine drainage metagenome | isolation source: sediment from site ElyBrook_90M | place: USA: Ely Copper Mine, Vershire, VT | collected 2017
AGGTGCTTAATGGTTTGCCGCCCGACGTGCGGATTCCTAGGGCCGGCCGTAGCTTCGGAGTCAGGGGCGGGTTTCTCGCCGGGCCATCGCACACAGATATGCTGGAAAGAGGGCGCCGCGCGGTGCCCGCCTTTTCGTAGGGGCCGGCGCCGGCGGATTTATCACGCAGGTTCGGTTTCGCGGTCCGGCTCCAGCTTCCGGGTCTGCGCCGACAATTTGTCCATCAGCCGGTGAAGCGTTCGCCGTTCCTCCGCAGTCAGCACCGACAACAGGGTCTCTTCGAGATGCAGCGCCAGCGGCACGATCTCGTCATAGACGGCGCGGCCGGCGCGCGTCAGGGCGAGATGGGCTACGCGTCCGTCCTCCTTGGACGGCGTGCGCTGCACGCGGCGCGCCGCCGTCAGCGAAGCGACCGCGCGGCTGACCTGCACCTTGTCCATGGCGGTGCGCGCGGCGACCTCGCGCGCGGAGAGGCCGGACGTATCGCCCAGCGTGGCCATCACCCGCCATTCGGGGATCGTCAGTCCGAAGCGGTCTTCATATTGCGCGGCGATGGCGTCGCTGACGCGATTGGTGAGGACGGACAGGCGATAGGGGACGAACGCGTCCAGCACCAGAAGAGGCACGCGTTCATTCGGCATCGGGCTGCTTCTTGGGCTGGGCCTGGTCGAACGCCGCAAGCTTGTAGGCCGCCCGTTCGATCTTCAGCAGCGTGGGGTAGGGCGAGAGGCTCAGTTCGATGCGCCGCGCATTCGCCATCTGCGGCACCAGGCAGATGTCCGCCAGTGTCGGTTCGTCGCCATGGCAGAACTTGCCGCTTTGCGGTGCGAGCGCCACCATCTTCTCGATGGCTTCGAAGCCGAGCGCCATCCAATGGCGATGCCAGGTCAGCACCTCCGCTTCGCTGTGGCCGAGCGTATCGCGCAGGTAATTCTGCACCCGCAGATTGCCTAGCGGGTGGATTTCGCACGCCATCGCATAGGCAATCTGGCGCACGCGCGCGCGGCCGAGCGCATCGGCCGGCAGCAAAGGAGGTTCGGGGACGAGTTCTTCCAGGTACTCGATGATCGCCAGCGACTGGCCGATGGCGTGGCCCTCATGCACCAAGGTCGGAAGCAGCGCCTGCGGATTGAGTTCACGGTATTTGTCCACGCCCTGCTCCTGCTTGCGCAGATGCACGAAGACCTGTTCGGGCTTGAGGCCTTTGATGTTCAGGGCGATGCGCACACGAAATGCCGCGGACGAGCGGAAATACGTGTAGAGCATCATGCTGGCGCTAAGGGCCGTTGTATTGGACGACATGTTGGTTGATCGCTCCGAAGATGGAGCGCCCTTCTGGGTCGAACATTTCGATTCGGACCCGGTCGCCGAAGCGCAGGAAAGGCGTCTTGGGCGATCCGGTTTCGATCTGTTCCAGCATACGCCGTTCGGCGATGCAGCACGATCCCGCGCTGCGGTCCTTGTTGGACACCGTGCCGGAACCGACGATTGTCCCGGCGCCCAGCGTCCGGGTCTTTGCGGCGTGGGCGATCAGTTGCGCGAACGAGAAGGTCATGTCGACGCCGGCATTCGGCGCGCCGAAGCGTTCGCCGTTCAGCTCGACGGCCAGCGGCCGGTGCAGCCTGGCGTCGCGCCAGGCATCGCCCAGGTCGTCCGGCGTCACCGCCACGGGCGAAAACGAGGACGCGGGTTTGGCCTGGAAGAAGCCGAAGCCCTTCGCCAGTTCGGCCGGGACCAGATTGCGCAGGCTCACATCGTTGGCAAGCATGACAAGCTTGATATGGCTTTCCGCATTCTCGGCGCGAATGCCCATCGGCACGTCGTCGGTGACCACGGCGACCTCGCCCTCGAAGTCGATGCCGAAGGCCTCGTCGGCGGCCAAGATCGCGTCTGTCGGTCCGATGAAGTTGTCCGAACCGCCCTGGTACATCAGCGGGTCTGTCCAGAAGGATTGCGGCATCTCCGCGCCGCGCGCCTTGCGCACCAGTTCGACATGCGTGACGTAAGCCGACCCGTCCGCCCACTGATAGGCCCGCGGCAGCGGCGATGTGCATGCCCGCGCGTCGAACGGCATGAGACCCTCGACAGGACCTTCGTTCAACCGGATGTAAACCTGCGCCAGATGTGCCGCCGCGTCCTGCCAATTGTCCAGCGCCTGCTGCAGCGTGTGCGCAACGTGCGGAACGCTGACGCAGGTTCCAAGGTCGCGCGATACCACCACCAGTTCGCCGTCGCGGCCGTTTCTTAGCGAGGCAAGTTTCATCGTGCTTTCCAGCTGTCGGCGTACGAACGGTCTTCGGTTCCTTCGGCGGCTTCGGCCATGTCCAACGGGTCGCGCGCGTCGATCATCACCGCGACTTCATCGGTCATGGTCCTGGTGGCCTTGGCGCCTGCCGCGAAGGCCTTGGGATGCGGCCCATGCGTGAAGCCATTCGGATGCCACGTCATCATGCCGGGTCTGATATTATCGCGGCTGAAGAATTCGCCGGCATGATAAAAAATGGCTTCGTCGTAATCGTCGTTGGAGTGGAAGAACGGCACCTTCAGCGCGCCAGGATCGCTTTCGATCGGCCGAGGCACGAAGGTGCAGATGACAAAGCGATCCGCCACGAAGGTCGCGTGCACGGACGGAGGAATGTGGTAGCGGTGGCTCATCACCGGTCGGATGTCTCGCCAGTTGAGCCGCAACGCACTGAGATTGCCTTTCCAGCCCACGGCATCGAGCGGATTGAACGGATAGGTGATCGTGGAAAGCGCGCCGCGCCGCTTCACTTCGACTTTCCATTCCCGTTCATTCGCCTGGGTGCGGAACTGGTCGTCGAGCTTGGGCGTATCCAGGACTGCCGGGTCGAAAACCGCGTGCGGTCCGAGCAATCCGCGCTCCGGTAATTTGTAGGCGCCGTTGGTCGCCTCGATGAGGAGCGTCACCGTGCGCGTCTTCGTTTCCAGCCTCCACATCGTCCCACGCGGCAGCAGGATGTAGTCGCCTTCTCGATAGGAGAGGTGCCCGAAATCGCAGAACAGCTCGCCGTCGCCGTCGTGGATGAACAGAAGTTCGTCGCCGTCGGCATTGCGTGCCAGGGCTGGCATCGCCCGTTCGCAGTTCCAGATGCGGAGCTTCACGCCGGCATTGGAGAGTAGCGTGGTGGCGCCGAACGGCGAGGGCGAACCGCCCGCCGCCGCTTTTGCGTCGAACGCGCGCGGACGCAACGGCCCCTCGAAGGACGTCCAGCCGGTCGGTGGATGGCGATGATAGACATGGCTGGCAGGGCCGAAGAACCCGTCGCGGCCGATTTCGCGTTCGAACGTCCCAGTCGGCAGGTCAGCATGGGCTTGGCGCGAAGCCTCGCCTTCAATGCGTGGAAGTTCGATCCAGTTTTTTCCGCTCATGCCTTGAGCACTCCGCGCTTGATCTGGTCGGCTTCGATGGATTCGAACAGGGCTCGGAAATTGCCTTCGCCGAACCCTTCGTTGCCTTTGCGCTGGATGATCTCGAAGAAGATCGGGCCGATGGCGTTCTGGGTGAATATCTGCAGCAATAGGCCTTGGTCCGTACCGCCGTCGATCAGGATGCGGTTCTCTTTCATGCGCCGGACGTCTTCGCCATGGCCCTTCAGGCGATTGTCGATGCGTTCGTAGTAGGTGTCCGGCGAGTCCTGGAAGGTAGTGCCAAGCGCCTTCAGGCTCTCGACCGAGCGGTAGATATCGCTCGAACCAAGTGCGATATGCTGGATGCCCTCACCGCGATAGAGATGTAGGTATTCCTCGATCTGAGATTTGTCGTCCGAGGATTCGTTGATCGGTATCCGGATCTTGCCATCCGGGCTTGTCATCGCCCGCGACTTCAGTCCGGTCAGTTTGCCTTCGATGTCGAAGTACCGCACTTCGCGGAAGTTGAAGTGCTTCTCATAAAACCTGGCCCACTGGTCCATGTTCCCGCGGTAGACATTGTGGGTGACATGGTCAATCTCCGTCAGGCCTGTTCCTGCGTGGACAAACCCGTTGGCGGTATCGGTCGGGATGAAGTCCACGTCGTAGATCGATCGTTCGCCGTAGCGGTCGACCAGATAGATCACGCTGCCGCCGATGCCCTCGATGGCGGGAATGTTTAATTCCATAGGCCCGACAGAGTTGCGGAACGGCTTGGCGCCCGCGCTGATCAGCTTCGTGTAAGCGGCGGCTGCGTCCTTGACTCGGAACGCCATCGCACAGGCACTGGGGCCGTGTGCCTTGGCGAAGCGGCTACCGTGACTTTCGGGTTCGGCATTGACGATGAAGTTCACGTCGCCTTGGCGATACAGCGTTACCGCTTTCGAACGGTGGCGCGCTACCGCGCGAAAGCCCATGCGTTCGAAAAGGGCATGCAGCTGGCCGACATCGGGGGCGGTGTATTCGACAAATTCGAATCCGTCCGTACCGATAGGGTTCTCCCAAAGATCGCTGGACCGTTCGGTCATGGTGGCCGTTCTGTTTCGGATTGCGGTCATATGGTTTCATATGAAACCATATACGGTCAACCCGGCACGATGAGAATCGACAACGCTTTCGGTCCGTGGGCGCCCAGTTCCAGCGTTTGTTCGATGTCGCCGGTACGTGACGGCCCCGTCACCAGATTGACTGTGGAAGCGATCGCTCCATTGCGGCGGAGGTGCGCAAGCACATCTTCCAGCCGCGGAAGGATGTTGTCGGCAGCGACGACTGCAATCTCCAATCCGGGGCGGAAATGCCAGGAAGCAGGGGCGGCGGTGTTGGAAGGATATACAAGTGTGCCCGTCTCAGCGATGGCGAAGGGCGCGATGGCGAATGCAGCATCGTTTGGGCCGGGCGGCGTATGCTCGCAGGTAATTCCGACGCCCCACGGCAGGGCATCCATTTGCGTGTCCGGAGGCAGGTGGATCGTAGCCGCCATGTTGCGCGCCCGCAGGATGTCGGCGACGGCGGCGGGCACGTTTTCCATGCTGTCGACGTAGCGAACCTCAGCTGCCTCAGCCACCGCTCGTTCCGCGAACCGCTTCGGTAGATCATTTGCGGCTAGTGGAGCTGCATAGCGAGGCGGGCGAGGCAGGCTTGCCGAGCGGCGCATGCGAATAGAAGAAAGGATGTCTTCGCGCGAGCTCATTTTTGTCGCCACATCTCCATGAACGTTTTGCCTTGCGGTGCAGGAAAGTCGCGAACTGCGAACCAGCCATTCTTCATAGGCAATGCACGAATGGCTCCTCTCCGACCTGCCAGTAACTTCAACGCCCGCGCACCAATACGTGAACCGATCCTGTAGAGTGTCGGTCTTCTTGCCACAAATGCCCAAAGACCTAACGCGAACACGGCCGTCTTTGGAGCGAGCCCTTTTGCGTACTCGTGCGCGCGCCAATGACGCATGATCTTGGGAAGCGGAATCTTCACCGGACACACATCCGCACACCGTCCGCAGAAGGTCGAGGCGTTGGGGTGGTGGTGCGCCTCGGCCATGCCGATGAGTCCTGGGTTGAGCGCCGCTCCCAATGGTCCGGGATACGTCGTGCCGTAGGCGTGTCCACCCACCGCGACGTACACAGGGCAATGATTAATGCAGGCGCTGCAGCGGATACAGCGCAGCACGTCTTGTGCGTCGGTGCTCAGTAGCTCGGAACGGCCATGATCGAGAAGGATGACGTGGAAGTTCCGAGGCCCATCGTTTTCCTCGTGACCGCGAGGCCCCGCCATGATGCTGACATAGGTCGTGATCTCTTGTCCCGTCGCGGATCGCGTCAGAAGGCGCAAAAGCACGGCGACGTCATCGAGGTCGGCCACCACCTTCTCGATGCCGGTCAGCACGATGTGGGTTTTGGGTAAAAGGCGTGTCAGATCGCCATTACCCTCGTTGGTGACGATGACGGCTGCGCCTTCCTCGGCACTGAGGAAATTCGCGCCCGTGATGCCGGCGTCCGCCGCTTCGAAACGTTCGCGCAGGACCTCACGTGCTTCGGCGACCAGCGCGTTTCGTTCTACTAGTGGGCGATCTGGGGCAAGCATCTTATGTGCTTCGCGGAACGTCTCGGCAACTTGTTCTTTGTGGAGATGAAAGGCGGGCGCGATGATGTGGCTCGGCGGTTCGTGCCGCAGCTGAACAATATATTCTCCAAGGTCTGTCTCGACCGGTACAATTCCATTGGCTTCGAGATAGGGGTTCAGTTCGATTTCTTCCGACACCATGGTCTTGCCTTTGGTGACGGTCTTGGCGCCCGACTTGTGAAGAATATCCAGAATGATCTGGCGGGCTTCCGCAGGGCTTCGCGCCCAATGAACATGCCCACCGCGCGCGATGACATTCCTTTCGAAGGTTTCCAGCAGTGTATCGAGGTGGTCGAGCGCATAGTCTCGGATGTCACGGCCCGCGTCTCGAAGCGCCTCGAAATCGCCATAACGTTCGATCGCTTTCCGCCGGGAGACGCTGAAGTGCGACTTCAATCGCGCCAATGCGGACTTTAGCCGCATATCACCCAAGGCCGCATGGACATTTTGCGGGAACCTGCGCGGGCTATGATTCATGGTTCACGCTCACCAAGGGCGGGGATGTCCGCCATGCCTGCGAGAATCTCCGCGGCATGGCGCACTTGCATGACCTTGCCTTGTCGCTTCATTCGACCCGCCAAATGCAGCAGGCAACCGAGGTCCGGTCCGACCAATATATCTGCGCCGGTCGAAAGCGCGTCCGCTATCTTGTCGTCGGCCATACGCTCGGAAATTTCCGGGTATTTTACAGAGAACAGCCCGCCAAACCCGCAGCAAACCTCCGGCTCTTTAAGCTCGACAATCGTCAATCCCTCCACCGAGGCGAGGAGCTGTCGTGGTTCGTCGCGGACCCCCATCTCGCGTAAGGAGGAACACGAGACGTGGTATGTGACGCGGGCTGGGAATTTCGCCTCGACTCTTGTCAGGCCGCGAACGCGAACCAGAAATGACATTAGCTCGTGCGTCTTGGCAGCGAGCGCTCGCGCCTTGGTTGCATAGACCGGATCGTTCTTCAGACATTCCGGATAATGCCGGCGAATCATGCCTGCGCACGAACCTGACGGGACGACGACATAGTCAAAGGCTTCGAACGCATCGATAACCTGTCGTGCAATCCCTGCGGCATGCTTATCCGCACCGGCATTCCAGGCGGGTTGACCGCAACAGGTCTGTGAAGCGGGGACGGACACGTCGCAACCCGCAATTTCCAAGAGCTTCGCGGCGGCAAAGCCGACCGTGGGCCGGATAAGGTCGACGAGGCAAGTGACGAACAGGCCAACACGCGGTCGGGCACTCATGCCGCACCCCTGATGTGCGCGACGGAACGTCTGGGCGCACGTTTGGGTCGTTTTACAAAAGGCTTCGGCGGGTTCGGTACGCCGGCACCCAACGCGTAGGTCATCTGCCTCAGATGCTGCATGAAAGCGTAGCGATCGGTGATCGAAGCAAGTGCATCGTAGGGTACGACATCTCCGATGCGCACCCTGATCTCGCTACCGATCTTGTTGTGGACTTCCTTGAAGAGAAGTGAAAGGCGAAGCGTCATGCTGATATGGCTCGCAATCTGGAACAAGCGACTGTTTTGGCCCGCGAAATAAACCGGCGCCACCGGCGCGCGCGCCTGCGTGATCAAACGCGCGGTGAAAGTCTTCCAGTCCGCATCGATAGCGTGCTTATGCCACATCGTGGGCGTGGTCGACACTCCACCTGCGGGAAAGATAACCAGGCAGCCGCCTTTGATGAGGTGCGTCTTGGCCTGTGCGCGCGATTTCAGGTTTGTGCTTAGCGCTTCGCTGGTCTCTGCAAAATCGATTGGCAGCAGGAACGGTTTGATTTCATCCGCCCGATAAAGAACGGAGTTCGTCAGCACCAGGAAATCGGTCCTGATCTTTGCGACCAAGTGGCAGATGGTGAGACCGTCGAGCACGCCGAAGGGATGATTGGAGACTACGACCAGCGGCCCGGATTTTGGCCATGCGGCGAGCCGGACCTCGTCGTAGGTCACGTTGAGTTCGAGGCGGCGAATGGCCGAATCCCAGAAGCTTTCGTTCGTCGGAGGATTGTTTCGGTAATCTTCGTAGAGCCACCGCAAGTAGGGTTGCCCCGTTGTGCGCTCAATCAGCCGGATAACGAAACGTTTAAGCCGCGGATCCTCCGCGTTGGCATAAGAGAACGTATCCAGGTCTTGCGAATCAGCCATCGTGCCACGCTAGTCTATTCCCGGGATAAAGCGGCGCTTGAGCCAGTCGATCATAATCGTGCTGGTCTTGTCCGGATGTTCCTGCTGAGTCCAGTGACCGCAATGATAGATCAGTGCTTTCTCCAGATCGGGTACGTACTCGTCCATACCGTCAGCCAGTTTTGGCGGCAACACGACGTCGTCTTCCGCCATGATCATCAGACCAGGCACGTTGACTATCTGTGTGATTACCGCGGAGCGTTCCCAGTTACGCGTCAAATTGCGGTACCAGTTGATGCCGCCGGTAAAGCCGGTACGCGTGAAGGTATCGACATAGACCTTCAATTCGTCGGGTGTCAGCAGCAGTTCGCCGCGCCAGTCTTTTTCCTCGCTTGCCATGGCGCGGAGCAGCGCCAGACTACGTGCCCCCTGCGGCGCCGCCTGGAACTCCGCCTGCGTGATGGCGCTGCGGCGCATGAAGAAGCGGAACGTGCGTCCGACGTCCTTGGCGAGGACAGCGTCCGCCTCGCCCGGCTTCTGGAACTCGACCATGTACATGTCGTCGCCATAGGCGGCACGCAGGCCCGTGATCGGATCGAAAGGTGGGCGCGGGAAGAACGGTGTGTTGACGCCGATGACGCCACGCACCCGCCGCCCATGCAACAGCGGCATATTCCAGGCGACCACGCCGCCCCAATCGTGGCCGCAGAAGATCGCCTTCTGAATACCGAACGCGTCGAGCATCCCGACCAGATCGGCGGTCAGATGTTCCATGTCGTACTGTTCGACGGCTGCGGGGCGGCTCGACAAGCCGTAGCCGCGTTGGTCGGGCGCCAGCACGCGGTAGCCTGCGGCGGCGAGTGCGGGCAGCTGATGGCGCCAGGAATAGGCGAGCTCGGGGAAGCCATGGCAGAGCACGACCGCCATGCCATCCTTCGGGCCGGCCTCGTACACGGCCATGTCGATGCCGTTGGACTGGATCATCGTCGGCGATGGAAAGGAAACCATCAGCTTTTCCCCAAACTCTCATGCTTTCAGCCGCATCGCGGCCCAGGCCAAGGCCAGCCAACCGCCCAGAAACGCCATGCCACCGACCGGCGTCACATAGACAAGCGCCGACGCACCGGTCAGCGCCAGCATATAGAGGGAACCGGAGAACAGCACGATGCCGGCCAAGAACAAGCAGGCGGAAAGTCGCGCGCGGGGTGCGGCATCGCCTCGCATCGCCAATGCCGCAAGGCCCAGGGCCAGCGCATGATACATATGGTAGCGCGCACCGGTCTCGAAGATCACCAGCGCATGGGCGTCAAGCCGGCCTTGGAGGCCATGCGCCGCGAAGGCCCCGGCCAGGACGGCCAAGGCGCCGTTGACCGCGGCAATGGCCAGCCAGGTGCTCACGCGCAACCGCAGCCCGCATGGGCGTGGTGATTGTGGATCGGCGGCTTCTCCCCGGTCTTGGCGACGGCCAGCCGCGACAGTTCCGCGGTGGCCTCGAAGTCGGCACGCACCACGCTCATCATCGCCGGATCGGCCATCAGTTCTAGGGCCGTCAGGGCCAGGGCCTTGGCGCCGTCGATCACCGCCGCGTCGCCCTTGTCCGACGCCGCCCAGCGGGTGAACTCCGGATTGTGGATGATGACGCCGGCGGGGGCGACGGCGAGCATGGGATGGATCGACGGCACGCGGTGGCTGACATTGCCCATGTCGGTCGAGCCGGCAAAGCCCGGCGGAATATCCTTCGTGGGGAAGAAGTCGCGGCCCAGCGCGCGGGCATGGCGTTCGAAGGCCTCGGCCATGGGCCAGTTGGTCTTGAGGTCGAGATAGTCGACGCCGCTCCACTTCAGTTCCAGCCGGCAGCCGGTGGCGATGGCGCCCGCCTCGAAGCAGGCCTGCACGCGGGCCTTGAGCGGGCCGAGGTCGTTGATGTCGGTCGCCCGGACGAAGAAGCGGCAGGCGGCGCGCTCGGGAACAATGTTCGGCGCCATGCCGCCGTCGGTGATGATGCCGTGGATGCGCTCGGTGTTGCGGATGTGCTGGCGGAGCTGGGCGATGGCCTGGTAGGCCGAGATCACCGCGTCCAGAGCGTTCAGCCCGCGGTACGGCATGGCGGAGGCGTGGGCGGACTTGCCGTGATAGATCGCTTCCACCTCGGCGACGGCGATGCACGGCATCGTCATCAGGTTCATGTTGGACGGATGGATCATCATCGCGGCGTCGGCACCATCGAAGGCGCCGAGCCGCGCCATCAGCTCCTTGCCGCCGTGGCGCTCCTCGGCGGGCGTGCCGAGATAGCGCACCTTGCCGGGCAGGCGCGCGCCCAGCTTGGACAGCGCCATGGCCGCGCCGTAGCCGGCGGTGGCGATGATGTTGTGGCCGCAGGCATGGCCGATGCCGGGCAGCGCATCGTATTCCGAGAGGATGGCGATCGTCGGCCCGTCGGACTTGCCGAACTCGGCGGCGTAAGCGGTCGGCAGACCGAAGGCTTCCTGCGTCACCGCGATGTCGTGACCCGCGACCGCATCGGCCAGACGCGCGGAGGACTTGAACTCCTGCAGCGACAGCTCGGGCTCGCCGTGAATGGCATGACTCAAACCCAGCAGTTCGTCGCGCATGGCGTCGACCGCCGACGCGACATCTTTCCTCAGCAAATCCAGCGACATGCAATAGCCCTTCAAAAGCCCATCATAGACACGCGCACCGGGCTTTGCGAAGGTCTGCGTCACGGCAAATCCGGAGTCTCCGCGTGACGCAAACGGTTCCGTCGAAGGATGGCGTGCGCATCGCCTATGACGTTACGGGCGAGGGCAAACCCATCGTCCTGATCCACGGATTCGCCTCGAGCCGCGAGCAGAACTGGCGTTCCACCGGCTGGATCGACCGGCTGGCGGGCGAAGGCTTCCGCGTCGTCAGCTTCGATTGCCGCGGCCACGGCAAAAGCGAAAAGCCGCATCAGCCCGAGGCTTACGGCGAGCACATGGTCGACGACATCCTGGCGGTGATGGACGCCGCCGCAGCGCCCGCCGCCGACGTGATGGGATATTCCATGGGCGCCATGCTCGCGATCCGTCTGTTGATGCAGTACCCGGAGCGGGTGCGGCGCGCGGTGGTCGCCGGCCAGGGCGCCACGTATTTCCACGAGGCGCAATCCTGGCGCAACATGATCGCCGAGGCCCTTCTGGCCGACGACATCGACGCGATCGGCGACCGCGTCGCCCGTCGCTTCCGCATCTTCGGCTCGCAGCGGGGCAAGGATCCCGTGGCGCTCGCCGCCTGCATCCGCTCGCCGCGATATATGTACACCCCCGACGACCTGAAGACCGCGCGGCGCCCGGTGCTGGTGGTGTGCGGCGAGAAGGACGACATCACCGGCCCGCCCGGCCCGCTGGCGGAAGCCTTTGCCGACGGCCGCGCGGTGATGCTGCCCGGCAAGGACCACATGACCGCCGTCGGCGATCCCGGATACAAATTCGCGGTGCTGCAGTTCCTGCGGGACTGAGACGGCGCAACGCGGCGCTCTTCGCGCGCGGCTTCGGCGGCCGCCGCCGGATGGGGCGTGCGAAGCCCCTGTCTGGAAACCGCGCGGATAAGGGCGATGTGCGCGTCCGCCTTCGCCCAGCGGGCTTCGCGGCTCAGGCCGGGATGGGCGTCGGCCAGCGCGCCGATGACGGCGCACAGCCAAGCCTGACGCTCGCAATAATCGCGCAGCGCTTTGTGGCGGGCGCGGTTCTCGGCCGCGTAGGCGCCATGCGTTTGGGCGTTCTTGTTGCCGAAGGGGGCCCCCGCCTTCGCCTTGCGGTTTTTGCCGCCGTTCGGATTTCGCGTGCGTGCGCCGGGGTTTGCGCCGCACTCGGCAATATAATTGTTCCTTGGAAAATAGAGGGGGATACCCCCGGGGGGAGGGGTCAGGGCGCGAAGCGCACGAGTCGCAGTCTCACTCCGCGTGCCGTATTCGAGGCGGCCGACGCGGCGCGCCGGGGTTCGCTTCCCGG
>VFSW01011946.1_pt1 | contig 12156 bp, 10 predicted proteins | sample 5358111 | NCBI WGS metagenome assembly VFSW01 (sample SAMN11554181, study PRJNA540505) | mine drainage metagenome | isolation source: sediment from site ElyBrook_90M | place: USA: Ely Copper Mine, Vershire, VT | collected 2017
AGTGGATATAATTTCCCTCAGCTTTGTAAAGGTTCTCATGATCTGGATGTTGACCTGCACAGCCCTTTTACTATTAAGAACACTGGATAGCATTGATACGCCGTTTTCAGTAAAGGCAGATGGTTGGTATCGAGAACCTCCCCAACTTGAGGTGCCAAAATGGTACCTCAAGTCATGAATTTCCTTCTTTGTTAATCGTAAAACAAAGTCATCGGGGAAACGATCCATATTCCTTTTAACCGCACGCTTAAGCATTTTTGTTTCTATTCCGTAAAGTTCTGCAAGATCGTTATCCAGCATTACCTTCTGTCCGCGTATGAGTAAAATCTTCTGCTCAATTGTTACCTCAGGAACAAGTGCCTTTGTTTTCATGATACCTCCAAGCAAAACACTATATTATATATATACGCTATAAAGTCGTATAATGTCAACCCGTTAGAAAGGACGCAGACAGGGGACGGTGGCCGTTAAGGACTTCGGACAGGGTTGAATCATAACGCCGGGAGGGAATCGTTGTTATTGCATTTTCTGGGTGAATAAATTATAATTTTTGGCAACAAGGAGGTACACATGGGTGAAGACAAAAGACGCATGAAGCGTCTGGATACCAAACTTGAAGTGAAGTACGGGGACATCACCAGCTTTATATCCGATTACGCCATGAATATAAGCAGGGGCGGTATGTTCATATCGACAAAAAATCCATTAAAAGCAGGCACACATATTTCCGTGGAATTTGTCATACCGGATATAAAAGTACCGATAAAGGTCAAAGGTAAAATCTTATGGATTAATGATCCGCAGCAGATCAAAGACACCAATTTAATCCCGGGCATGGGCGTTGAATTTCAGAGTCTGAATGAGGATGAACAGAAAAAATTGAATAATTTTATAGATAAGATTTCATTAAGACAACCAGCTTAAAAAGGGGGAGTTATGACTGACATAAACATAAATAAAAGAAGGACCCCGAGGGTGATGGTAAAGGTTGTCATTGTATCGTCCGATGATGCGACTATAAAGCTGCTGGTGGATTATCCCGACAGCGAAGCCTATCTTTACGATTATTCAACAAACCTGAGTGAAGGCGGCATATTCCTGAAAACAACCGAATCTATGACCATCGGCAAGCCTATAGCTGTAAAGTTTACCATACCGAACGATATAAGACTGCTGGAAGCGACGGGAGTTGTAAAATGGATTACATCCGAGAAAGAAGCCCGTCTCAACAATATTTCGCAGGGTGTGGGGATAGAGTTTTTACACATAAAAGAAGAAACAAAAAAGAGAATAAAAAGTTTTATAGACGATATCAAATGAACGAGTTAACGCGCGAGGATGTAGAAAAGGGGATTAAAAACAAAGCGTCCTTTGAGGGAGCAAATCTTAAGGGTATCGATCTGAAATCCCTGGATCTTTCCTCGGGTATATTCAGGAATGCAAATTTCAGATACGCGGATCTTACCAATACGAACCTTTCCAACGCAGATTTGTCGGGTGCTTCTCTCAGACATGCAGTGCTGGTCAATACGAACCTGAGCGGTGCGGACCTGACCAATGCGGATCTGACCCATGCCGACATACGCGGTGCGATCATGGTAGGAACCAGGATCAACAATGCCCAGGTCCACGGCGCAAAAGGCATATCCGAAAAGGTGTTCTTTACGCAGGAATTGCTCGACGAATTGAATGCAAACGGGAAGCTTTTACTCGAAGGAGAAACAATAACAATCCTTACAAAAGCAAAACCGAGATTTAATCTTCAGCAAGCCGTCAGGATTACCGCTATCGACAGCGGTGATGATGCCGATAAACTTGTCGGTAAAGTGAAAACGCTGAAGGAATTGAAGGATATAGAGGCAGAGATATTTCCGGATTCTGTAGTCATAAAAGACAATGTTTACAGGGTTGAGACCGGCTTTGTGGGCTTCCCGGTAAAAGAAGAGAACGCCAACAAGGGGAAAGAAGAGTCCAAAGCTAAAAAGGACGAAGAATTATTAGCTGAGTTCTTTCTGAAAAACGTTAAATGAGGATTGGTGTTATAGCGGATGTACACGGAAATCTCGAAGCCCTTGAAGCCGTAGTTTCCGATTTGAAACAATCAATGCCCGATGTTGTTCTGTCCCTCGGTGACATTGTGGGCTATGGAGCAAACCCCCAGGAATGCTGCGACATTGTAAAGGGTATTGTACGGGACAATCTTATGGGAAACCATGATGCCGCTGCTTTGGGTATGATTGATACGGAAGACTTCAATGAAGATGCAAAACTTGGCATACAGTGGACGAAAGACCGGCTCGCAAACCAATCCCTGTCATGGATCTCCGGTTCCTTGTATACCCTGGAATATGAAGGTGCTCTCTTCAGTCACGGCTCACCTGTGCATCCGGAAGAATTCGATTATATTATGTCGCGCAATGACGTAGAAAAAGTCTTTTATGCTCTGGGCAACAGGTACAGTATATTTTTTGTAGGGCATTCTCACCGCAGGTTTGTTGTGTCGAAGGATATTGAAAAGGATGAAGGCCCTGTGATTGATTATTCCGATCTTGTTCATGTCGATAAGCATCGTCAGTACATTATCAGTGTCGGCAGTGTTGGACAGCCGAGGGATTCTGACAACACTACATCGTATGGAATACTTGACACGGATAAAGGTATATATACTGTTAAAAGATTGAATTATGCTATAAAGAGAGCAAGTGACAAGATACTAAAGGCAGGATTGCCGAAATGGCTTGCTTATAGATTAATGATAGGAGTCTAAATATGATAATTGTAATGAAACCTGATGCAGCAAAAAAAGACATTGAACATGTCCTTAAAACGATACGGGACATGAAATTAAGGCCCCATATCTCAAAGGGCAAAGAACGCACGATAATCGGGGCAATAGGGGACGAAAGGAACCTTGCAAATATACCGCTGACAACATTTGCCGGTGTAGAAAAGGTTATGCCGATCCTGAGTCCTTATAAGGTTGTAAGCCGTGAGTTCAAAAAAGAAAATACCCTGATAAAAATCAACGGGGTTACCATAGGCGGCAAAAAAGTAATTATCATGGCCGGCCCTTGTTCGATAGAGGGCAGGGACATGCTGTTAGCGATAGGGAAGAGTGTAAAATCATCCGGTGCTGCAATTTTAAGGGGAGGCGCCTACAAGCCGAGGACATCACCGTATTCGTTCCAGGGTATGGGCAAAGAAGGACTGGAACTCCTGAAAGAGGCAAAACACCTGCTGAAGATGCCTGTCGTAACGGAGATTATGGATACGAAGGATATTGATCTCATTTCCGATTATACGGATATATTTCAGGTCGGAGCAAGGAACATGCAGAATTTCTCGCTTTTAAAAGAACTCGGTGCCACGAACAAACCGATCCTCTTAAAACGGGGCCTCTCTGCAACAATCAAGGAATTGCTGATGTCTGCAGAATACATTGCCAGTAAAGGCAACGATAAGATCATTCTCTGCGAAAGAGGCATACGGACGTTTGAGACAGAAACCCGCAACACACTCGACCTGAATGCTATACCTGTTCTGAAGAAACTGACGCATCTTCCGGTGATTGTCGATCCGAGTCACGGCACCGGGAGAAGGGATATTGTTGCAACAATGTCCATGGCTGCGATTGCAGCAGGGGCCGACGGTATTATCGTCGAAGTCCACCAGCAGCCGGAAAAGGCACTGAGCGACGGGGAACAATCCCTGAAGCCGGACGAATTCAGGCAAATGGTAAAGGCCATCGACAGGATCGCACGGGCAATCGGAAGGACCGTATAAACTTTTAAACAGTTTGACCGGTTTAAACGACTTGAACGGCTCTCAGCATGAAACGCATTTTATTATCAGGGAATGAAGCCATAGCACGGGGATGTTTCGAGGCCGGTTGCGGGTTTGCCACGGGTTATCCCGGTACGCCGTCAACAGAGATACTCGAAAACATTGCCGATTATGAAGGCATCTCTGCAAACTGGGCTGTCAACGAAAAGGTAGCCCTTGAGACAGCTTCCGGTGCATGTCTTGCAGGAGCCAGGTCTATCGTAACCATGAAACATGTCGGTCTCAATGTTGCATCGGATCCCCTCATGACACTTGCATACACAGGGGTTGGAGCAGGTCTTGTTGTCGTATCTGCGGATGATCCCGGCATACACAGCTCCCAGAACGAGCAGGATAACCGGTGGTATGCCCTCATGGCAAAGATACCGATGCTTGAGCCGTCCGAAAGTGAAGAGGCGCGCATATTTACAAAAAAGGCTTTTGAGATAAGCGAGCTTTTCGATCTGCCGGTTTTGCTTCGTGTAACAACAAGGATTTCGCATTCAAAAACCGTTGTCCATCCCGGAGAGCCGGAGGCTGTAAAAAAATCCATCTACCCCGAAAAAGCGATAGAGAAGTATGTGATGGTACCTGCGAATGCGCGCAAAGCCCGGCTGTCACTTGAGGGCAGATTTCAGAAGCTTGTGCAGTTTTCAGAACAATGCTCTCTCAATAAAGTAGAATCCGGGAGTACGGATTACGGCATCATAACTTCCGGCATTGCATACCAGTATGTAAAAGAGGTGGTGCCCGATGCAAACATATTGAAATTGGTGTTGACCAATCCTCTGCCCCTCAATCTGATAAAGGCATTTGTAGAAAGGTTTAAAAAAATACTTATTGTTGAGGAGCTTGATCCCTATATAGAAATGCAGATACGACACATCTCCGCCAACATTCACGGCAAGGATTTTATACCGTCGATATCGGAGCTTACTCCCGAAAAGGTAAGAGAAGGAATAATAAGGTTTACCGGTGGAGCAAACGCTCCGGTACTATCTTCCGGCAGACCCGCTCCTGATGTAATACGGCGGCCGCCTATCCTGTGTCCCGGCTGTCCCCACCGAGGACTTTTCTATCAGCTCGGCAAACAACGGACATTCATAGCCGGGGATATCGGCTGTTATACCCTTGCCTATGACGAGCCGCTCAAGGCCGTTCATACCTGCCTTGATATGGGCGCGGGTATAGGACAGGCAATGGGCATTGAAAAGGTCATGCCGAAGGGCGGTAAAAAACCCGTGGCTGTTATCGGTGATTCTACATTTTTGCATTCAGGCATGACCGCCCTGCTGAACGTTGTCTATAACAAGAGCAATATCCTTGTCGTGATCCTCGATAACCGCACAACGGCAATGACCGGGGCACAGGCAAACCCGCTGTCAGGAACGGATATACACGGCAATCCTTCTCCGGATATCTCTCTTGAGCAGATCGTATCCGCATTGGGCGTCAAATGGGTAAGGACCGTAAACCCGTATGAAACGAAACCGCTGGAGAAAACAATAAAAGAGGCAACTGCCTTTGATGGCCCTGCTGTTATTATAACGAAAGCCCCGTGCGTCCTTCTCCCGGAGTTTAAAAAGAGCAGGCCAAAACCTTATTCGGTAAAGACGGACCTCTGTACGGGCTGTACAATCTGTCTCAACATCGACTGCCCTTCGCTGTGGTGGGAACCGACAGAGGTGAAGGCCGCGGGTAAGAAGCGTGCAAAGGGCATAGCATACATAGACCCGGTGAGCTGTACCGGGTGCGGATTGTGTGCGGACGTATGCCCTTTTGACGCAATCGTGAAACTTGTGGGGACGAAAGACAAATCCCCGACCCATCCTCTGGATGGGCATCCCGCCCCCTTTACGAAAGACAAATCCCCGACCCATCCTTTGGATGGGTACCCCGCCCCCTTTACTAAAGGGGGGATAGGGGGGATTACGAAAGATGATTTCGTCAGGAGCATTAAAGGTGATACGGAAAGAATCACTGAACATGCGGGAAGGGAGATTATCAGTACCGGTACAGTCGTAACGGGGGTTGGAGGACAGGGCGTTGTATCGGCAACGGATATTATTTCGATTGTTGCGGTCAACGCGGGGTATGATGTCAAGAAGAGCGATGTCCACGGTATGGCACAGAGGGGTGGTGCTGTAACGAGCTTTGTCAGATACGGAGAAAAGGTATACTCGCCCATTATTGAGCAGGGTACTGCCGATTTTCTTATAGCACTCGAGGAGATGGAAGTGCTGAGGGGTATAAGCTTCCTGAAGGAGAACGGGACAGTTATCCTGTCGGATTTTCATACACCTCCGCCGGATGTTGCATTGGGATATAAGAAGTATCCCGGGCACATCCAGGAACAACTCAAGGAAATAAAGCCCGCTGTAAAATGTTATAAGGCCGGGGTGATAGACGTGTTGAAACAACATCCCGATTACTCGATAAATATGTTCCTGCTCGGTATATATGCGTATTTTCAATCGTACGAAAAAATGTTATGGCTTGAAGCAATCCGGCAGAGGTTCAAAAGGCCGGATAATGCCGTAGAGAGTTTTTTATATGGATATGAAAAATATATAAAGGAGATGTTATGATTTTGAGGGACGTTGAAAGTTATAGCAGAGCACAGCTGGATGAGATCAAGCTGAACAAATTGAAATGGGTCATTGAATGGGTCTATGACAGGGTGCCTTTCTATAAGCAGAGATTCGACAAAATTGGGTTGAAGCCTCATCACATAAAAACCCTGAAAGATATAGAGCATGTACCGTTTACCACGAAGAGCGATCTCCGGGACAATTACCCGTTTGGTATGTTTGCCGTTCAAATGGATGATATTGTCAGAATACACGCATCCTCGGGAACAACCGGCAAACCCACGGTTGTGGGGTACACACACAATGATATAGAAATGTGGGCAGAGCTCATGGCACGGGCGCTCGCATCCGCGGGCGTCCATAAGGGGGATATACTCCAGAATGCGTACGGCTACGGTTTGTTTACCGGGGGGCTGGGTATCCACTATGGCGCCGAGAAGCTCGGTGCAGCCGTTATCCCGATGTCGGGCGGCAACACGCAGAAACAGGTAATGCTGATGCAGGATTTCGGCACGACGGTGCTTACCTGTACGCCGTCGTATGCCCTGAATATCGTCGAGGTTGCACGGGAGATGGGTGTCGGGAGATCGTCCCTGAAATTAAAGGCCGGTGTTTTCGGCGCGGAGCCGTGGACCGAAAACATGAGAAAAGAGATAGAGGAAAAGCTTGAGATAGATGCAATCGATATATACGGATTAAGCGAGATCATGGGGCCCGGCGTTGCCGTTGAATGTCTTGAGGGAAAGAACGGACTGCACCTCTATGAGGATCATTTCCTGCCCGAGATCATTGATCCGGAAAAACTCCAGCCTGTGGCATACGGTGAAAAGGGAGAGCTGGTCATAACTACACTGACCAAAGAGGCGATTCCCCTGGTACGGTACAGGACAAGGGACCTGACAACGCTCAACGCAGACCACTGCGTATGCGGAAGGACAACCTTACGCATGGGCAGGATTACCGGCAGGACCGATGATATGCTTATCATCCGGGGCGTCAATGTTTTTCCGTCACAGATAGAAAGCGTTATATTGAAGATCGACGGTGTTGAGCCTTATTACCAGCTTATCGTCGACAGGGACGGCCCCCTCGATACACTCGAGGTGCGCGTTGAGGTGAACGACAGAATACCGTTTGATGAGATCAAGGTACTCGAGACCATGGAACGAAAGATCGAGCATGATATAAAGGATTACCTCGGCGTCAATGCACGGGTAAAGCTCGTGGAACCCAAGAGCATCGAACGCAGCGCAGGCAAGGCAGTAAGGGTAATCGACAAGCGGAAGAAACAATAACGACCCTCAAAAGAGCGTTGTTTTACGAGCAGAGACGAACAACTCTTTCCTTGTTCTCCAACAAGTCATTTCGTAAACTTTCCTGTTGAGTTTTTAGGATTAAGCGAAGCCGATGACCTTCAGGACCTTGTCAATAACCGGATCGATGATGACCGGCGGTTCGAATGTCTTGAGCGCAGTATCGGGGTCCTTCAGTCCGTGTCCCGTCAGCGTACAAACGATGTTGGCCCCTGCCTTGAAATAACCCCTGCTGTTCATTTTCATAAGCCCTGCAATCGATGCTGCGGACGCAGGCTCGCAGAATACGCCTTCCATACTTGCGACAAGTTTATATGCCTCGAGGATCTCCTTGTCCGATACCATATCTATCATACCGCCCGATTCATCCCTTGCCTGTTCCGCTTTTTTCCAGCTTGCAGGGTTACCGATCCTGATTGCCGTGGCAATTGTTTCAGGATTCTTTACCGGGAAGCCCCGTACGATAGGAGCTGCCCCTTCTGCCTGGAACCCGACCATGACCGGCAGTTTATCGATATAGCCTTTGTTCCTGTACTCTTTATAGCCCATCCAGTAGGCCGTTATGTTCCCTGCATTCCCCACGGGCAGGACGTGGTAATCGGGCGACATTGCGAGCTGGTCGCATACCTCGAACGCCGCTGTCTTTTGTCCCTCGAGCCTGTAGGGGTTTAAAGAGTTAACAAGCGTTACGGGATATTTCTGTGAGATCTCCCGTACGAGTTTTAGTGCATCGTCGAAATTTCCCCGCACCTGTATTACCATTGCTCCGTGGACAATTGCCTGTGAAAGTTTGCCGAGTGCTATCTTGCCTTCCGGAATTATCACGTACGCCTTTATGCCTGCGGACGCAGCATAAGCAGATGCCGATGCCGAAGTATTCCCTGTTGAAGCGCAGATAACGGCCTTTGAATTCTGCTTTTTTGCCATGGACACCGCAACGGTCATGCCCCTGTCTTTAAATGAGCCCGTTGGGTTTAAGCCTTCATACTTCAGATAGATGTGGAGAGAAGGGTTTATAAAAGAACTGAGGTTCTTTGCAGGAATCAGGGGTGTATTACCCTCATGTATCGTTACGATCTGTTCATCTTCTACCTCCGGCAGGAACTGCCGGTATTTTCTTATTACACCTCTGTAAGCTGTCATTGTTATATAACCTCTTCTTCTATTCTGATAAATTTTGTTTTTTCTTTTACTACCCTTAACCTGTCGATAATGCCCAGGGCCTTCGTCAGGTTCGCCTCTAAGGCTGTGTGAGTCATGATGACAATCGGCACAATGTTTTCGACAACTCTGCCTTTCTGTATGACGGATTCTATACTTATACTATGCATACCGAGCACCTTTGCAATACTTGCAAGCACACCCGGTTTGTCAAGCACCGTAAACCTCAGGTAATACCGAGTTTTTATAGTGCCTATGTCTATTATCTTCAGATCGTTTTTATCTGTAAAGATATTTTGTTTTAAAAGTGCTCCATGAGTATGTTTCAGCTTTTTGGATATATCAACAATATCGCTCACAACTGCACTTGCAGTCGGCATCATGCCTGCGCCTTTTCCCACGAACAGCTGGGAGCCTACGGAGTCTCCTATGATGTGGATGCCGTTGTAGACATCGTTTATCATGGATATAATCGTTCCCTTTGCAACCATTGCCGGGTGTACCCGTGCACTGACGGCATTGCCTTCTCCCTTTGCAATGGCGAGCTGTTTTATGACATATCCCAGTTCATCCGCGAATTTTATGTCAATCTGTGTGATGTGCCGTATACCTTCCACATAGATGTTTTTTGTGGATACACTGCCGCCGTAGGCGAGTACAAGCAGGATGGTCAGCTTGTGTGCGGCATCGATGCCATCGACATCGAGCGAGGGGTCTGCCTCGGCATAGCCGTGCTTCTTTGCCTCCTCGAGCACGTCCTGAAACTCGCCGCCTTCGCGTGTCATCTTTGAAAGGATGTAGTTGGATGTGCCGTTGATAATGGCGGATATCGAGAGGAACCGGTTTGCAATAAGGCTGTTGCTGAGGGCATTGATAATGGGTATACCCCCGCCCACAGACGCTTCGAAGCCCACGTATACGCCGTTTTTCGCTGCTATCCTGAATATCTCCGCCCCATGGCTTGCGATGAGCGCCTTATTTGCAGTGACCACGCTCTTGCCCTTTTTCATGGCCTTGATGATAAACTCTTTTGCGGGGTGTAGGCCTCCCATAAGCTCCACAAAGATGTCTATCGAATCATCGTCAAGGATTGCATTGATATCTCTTGTCAGTACGGAAGAGGGGAGTTTAACGCCCCGGTCCCTTTTAAGATCAAGGTCGGCAACCCTGGAGAGTTCCAGGTCCATGCCGGTCCTTTGCTTCAGCAATCCCTTTTTCTCCTGTATGGTCCTGACAAGCCCTGTGCCTATGGTCCCGAAGCCTGCGAGCCCAATTTTTATTTTTCCGTTCTTCATCGGTGCAAAACCCTCTTAATGCCCCGTATGGCCTGTTGTGTGCGTTCCTCGTTTTCAATGAGAGAAAACCTCAAATATCCCTCGCCATAATCCCCGAACCCTATACCCGGTGATACCGCAACCTTGCCCTCGCTCAGGAGCAGCTTCGTAAATTCCAGGGAACCGAGGTTTTTAAACTGTTCGGGTATGCCTGCCCATACGAACATGGTCGCCTTTGGCTTTTCTATGTGCCAGCCGATCCTGTCCAGTCCGTCTATCAGGGCGTCCCTTCTCTTCTTGTAAAGATTTGCAATCTCAAGGACAGGTTCGCCGGGCCCGTTCAAAGCGGTTATTGCCGCAATCTGTATAGGCTGAAACATACCGTAGTCAAGATAGCTCTTGATACGTGAAAGTGCGAAGATCATCTTTTGATTGCCCACGGCAAACCCCACGCGCCATCCGGGCATGTTGTAGCTTTTGGACAGGGTAAAAAATTCAACCGCAATGTCCTTTGCCCCGGGTATTTCGAGTATACTCGGTGCGCTATACCCGTCGAACACGAGGTCCGCGTAGGCAAGGTCGTGAATCACGTAGAGCTTGTTCTCCTTTGCAAAGGAAACGACCTTAGCAAAGAAATCACGATCAACAACGGCGGTTGTCGGGTTATGAGGGAAAGATAATATCAGCAGTTTCGGTTTTGGCCAGTTGTTTTTGATTGCCTTTTCCAGCTCTTCAAAAAACAGTGCGTCCGTTGAGAGCGGGATCGCCCGCACATCGCCTCCGGCGATAATAACGGAATATGGGTGTATGGGATAAGCAGGACCCGGTACAATGGCAACATCGCCTTTGTCGATCATTGCAAGAACAAGGTGTGCTATGCCCTCTTTTGCCCCCAGGGTAACGATTGACTCTGTTTCAGGGTCGACATAGACATCATACCTGCGCTTGTACCAGTCCGATATCGCGACCCTGAGTTTATAAATGCCCCGGGAAACGGAATACCGGTGGTTTTTCCCGTTCTGTGCGGCCTCTATCAGCTTATCCACGATATGGTGCGGCGTGGGCTGATCGGGATTGCCCATGCCAAGGTCGACAATGTCCTCGCCCTCTCTGCGTGCCTTCATCTTCAGCTCGTTCACGATGTTGAATACATAGTAGGGCAGCCGTGTGATCCTTGGAAAATCGCTAAAATCCATGTCCATCTTATTCCTCCGTATTTCGTTTAATCAGAAATACGGCTGGAATACAATATTTTTTTAGATTTCCGATGAAATTTTTCGGGCTTAAAATCTTGACAGTCCATTATACTTTTGTAACTATAGAACCAAGGGAGGACATATATGAAAAAATTAATCTTTTTATTCATTGGAATTTCAGCCTTTACATTTCTCCTTGGTTCCTGCGCCCCGAAGAGCAGTACACACAGCGGACCCGTAGCGTACACATCGCAAGCAGGGGTAAATGCACCTGACGGCATTGCAATCGATGCTTCAGGTTATGTCTGGGTCCTGGGACAGGCAGGCGACCTTGCAGAGATAAACTCGCGAGGTACGGTCTTGAACACGTATCAGCTGCCTCCCAATAGTACTACCGGATACACAAGCTATGCAGGCATAGCAATCGCCGCGTCCGGGAATATATGGGCAGTGAATTATGCAGGTAACTTTGTCGCACAGCTTGTTCCGTCGACAGGTGTTATAACCAAATATCTAACAGGTTATTCTCCGTATGGTGTTGCAATCGACCCATCCGGTAATATCTGGGTCGGGGACACAGGAACGGGTTCCACGCCCTACAGCTCACTAACAGAGTGGGTGGGGTCAACTTCGTATCCCTCTTCATACGGTAGTCCGGTAAGCCAGAACTGTGTCGAGTCCGTTGTCATAGATGGACTGGGATATGTGTGGCTTTCAGGCTGCGGCTCTGTCTATATCGTTAAAGCGTCCTCAGGTGTATCAACAGGCTCGTTTGTATTCCCTTCCGGAGGTCCCGGGA
>VFSW01011947.1_pt1 | contig 12156 bp, 18 predicted proteins | sample 5358111 | NCBI WGS metagenome assembly VFSW01 (sample SAMN11554181, study PRJNA540505) | mine drainage metagenome | isolation source: sediment from site ElyBrook_90M | place: USA: Ely Copper Mine, Vershire, VT | collected 2017
GACCGGAATGTGCCGCTGGAGTCCAGCTGCAGGCCTGGCACGGAGCCCTCCCCCTCAGCCTGACCCTTGACCTCCGTGCCCCCGAGCACTCCTTCTCCCGCTGCACCTGAGTGGGCGGTTGGTGCTGCCGAAGCCCATGTGACCTCCTGCGGGGAGACGGCAAGCCGTTGTTAAGTTGGTCCTTTGATCCAGACCCCCTCCCCCCCCCACCTGACGAGGATGGGGCGTCAGAGGAGGGTGGCCGTCCTCACTGGCCGCGCGATGAAGGTATTCGGCCACCGCCTCAAGAGCGGCCCTGTTGCTGCCGCCCGCCGCCGCCGCCGCCGCCGCCGCTCCCGGCTGCGCGTGGCGCGGCTCCTGCTGCTGCCCGCTCTGCTTCACGGCTCCCAGCCACTGGTCAAACATCGTGTTCTTGGTCGCCTGTCGGATCGAGTCCATCATCGCGTCCTTCTCGCCTTCAGACACCGACTCCGAGATCCAAGGCAGCATGGTCTGCAACACCTGCGCATTGCGAATCCACTTGGAACAAATAATGCCGCTGTACATAGAGCTTCAGTCACACGTCCACTCGCCTGTGCCCCAGTCCGGCCGATGATGACGCCGACGAGGTACTGCTGCTCCTCGACGCTGAAGTGCTCGGTGAAGAGCGGCCACAGCTCGCTCTCCTCGCTGCGGATGTGCGTCTCGAGCGAGGCGCGGATGGCGGCGCACATGCGGCGGACGTCCAGAGAGAGCGTGCGCGCCTCGTGGGCCGACCGCGCCGTCTTGAGGCAGCAGATCACCTGGAGGGGGGTCACAAGGGGCATTGTAACAACAACAACAACAACAACAAGAGGCAGGTTGGTTATGAGGTGGCGGTCAGACGATTGACTGCATCGCACCCACCCGGTTGAGGTCGACGAACAGCTGCTCTTCTTGTTCGTGGTCCAGCGTGTAGGCGTGGCTCACCTGGGCAGTGTCGTTGGTGCGAGATCAGAGAGCGAGGGGAGGAGGGACGGGGCGATAGGGCGGGATGATTTGTGCGACTCACGTTTCGCAAGGCCTGCTTGCTCTCCAGGGCTGGAAACACGATCTCATCCTCACTGTTTGAGTGCGCCTGATGGCGGGCATGAGGGATACAGGGCGAAAGGGCGAGGTGATGAGACGAAAGTGGATGGTGCTCCCAGCTGTAAGAAGATCGCACCTGATAGATGCCCCAAAGGAACTGAAATCGGCTCCCCAGCTGTTGCACAGCCGTTAAGCAAATGCCGGGAAGGCACGCTGGGACATCGGCGCTGGACGCCCCCCCCGCCGTCGAAATAGGTGGCAAAGGCTCCGCAGAGTCCAGGTTCGGGTGGGTTGCTCCCTCAGCTGGGAGGGCCACGCAGGCCCCCCTCACCACTGCCTCGAGGTGGTCGGCATCACGCTCCAAATCCCTACGAGGGTCCAGTAAATGGACGTTCGGAAATCGAGTGAAGAAAAACGGCGAGTGAGGGGACTATTCCTCTCTCTGGCCCCAGTCAGCATCATGATCTCACCTCAGCTCCTGCTTGAGAGCGCGGTGGAATTGGAAGATGTGATCTGCGGGTGGAATGTGCAGAGAGTGATTGAGCCGTCCTCGAACCTGCATGCATGGGGAGACCGCTACATGGCTGACTTGCCTATGGGGTTGAAGCCGCCGATGAGATGGTCTCCCCTCTGCGGCTGGGCAGGGGGCTGATGACTTGAAGATGCAGGCTGCGTGGCTTGCAGTTTCGCAGCCGGCGAGGTGGGCGCGGCCGCACCGCCGCCACAGTGGTCGCACGCCATCGCAGAGCCTTCACCACCATCGAAACCGTCCCGCTTGCGCTTGACTCCTGCCGAAGCCTCGACTCGGGGCTGATGCCGAGGCTGCAAGGCTTCCTCGCCTGCCGTGATGAGAGGCTCTGATTCGGCTTTACGCAGCAGTCTGAGGTCACAGGAGGAGACGGGCTGTCTAATGGCAGAGGGGACGAGGTTGGGTTCCACAGCAGCGGAAGAGGCCAGAGGGAGGAAAGCGCCGCTGGAGGAGGCAGCAGACTCGAGGCTCATTGCAATCCCTTCGCCTCCGCCCCTTTCGCCGTCCTCCCCAAGAGCAGCCTGCGCCGCGATGGCTGCGGCAGCAAACGAGGAGATGTGGTGGGGCCACACCTCTGACGAGGCGGCCGACCCGCCGGCGCTCCTTGGCCCCGTGGCCCCCGCCCATTGAGAGAGCAGCTGGACCAGCACCCTGTCAGAGGCCGGAGCGCCGAGCTGGATGTTCCGCAGCAGCTCAGCCGCGTCGCTGTCACTCAGCCCGGCCGCGATCCAGGGCATGACCCTCTCAAGCAGCCTCAGAGGCATGGCGCGAAGCGTGCGCCACAGAAGGGACCTGTTCAGAAGAAGGTTGGAGGTGGGCTGCGAAGACCGAGCCGAATCCAGCTGCGAAATCGATCGCGCGCACCTCTGCTCGGCGTCGCAGAGGCTCCGCTCGAGGAGGGGGAACAGCTCATCCTCCTCCTTCTTCATGTGGCCGGCCATGGAAGCGCAGACCTGCTCCGAGATGAGGCAGAGCTTGTCGATCATCTGAGACACCTCCTGCAAAGGGAACGAATAAAAGCTCAAAGCAATCTTTCCATACAAAAGTCTTAGGACGGAAGCTGGCATAAACGCGCACCTTCCTCCCCCGCCTGACAAAGGCCCTGAGGTCAGCGAGCAGCCTCCCGAGCTCCTCCAGCTGCGACACCTCCTCCTCGTGCTCGTGGCTGCACTCTGCGGCAGCATCCAGCACCGCAGAGTGCGCAGGGCCCCCCAGCCGACGCACCTCGGGGTACATGACCTGTGGTGGGGGGCGGGGTGGGTTCGGAGGATGGTCAAACGTGTAAAGCATTACCCCTACTGGCAGCGTGTGAGGGCACGCCGTCAGAAGGTAGGGCGTGAGACGGCTTGCCTCACCTCCTCCTCTGAGGCAGTGTGGAAGAGGCAGACCGAGCGCAGGAAGCGATGCCGCTCGACCAGCGCTGTGACCTGAGGCGTGCTCATCACCTCTGAGGCGGCGGTGCTGCCCCCGGGGCCCAAGCGCACACGCAGGGCCCTGGGTCAGCGGGTTGCACGAGTCATGTCCACGTTTTCAAAGGTGGCCACATCTGACGGTGGCACAAGGATTGGGGCGACCGTGTGACCCCCCCCGTCACCTGGCTTCGACGAGGAAAGCCGTGAGCGCCGAACAAATGGAGCGATGGATGTGCATGATGTCTTGGAGAGGCGCGCGGCGGAGTGTTGGGAGGGGAGAGGGGTCGGCGGCAGAGGGCGAACACGCCGGTGCTGCTGCTGCAAAAATGCAAGGCGTCTCCCGGCAACATTCAAACTGCTCAGATGGCAAGCAACAGCTGCCGGCAACTACTGGGGTTCCCTGGCGCACTTCGCTTTTCTTCGCAGCAGCGGTGGCGGTAGCAGGAGGCTGTGTCGCACTTCCGCTTGCAGTCTCTGACGCCGCATTCACCGACAAAACAGACTCTTCCGGACAGTTTGCCTGAGGCTTGAGCCAGTCGCTAAGCAGCTGCAGTGTGAGTTCAAAGAAAAGGCTTGAAGTAAGAGAGAGTGAGAGTGATCATTCATCCAATCGCAAATGGTTCCCTCCCCCTCGATGCACCTGGAGCAGCAAGCTGTCCGGAATGACGGCGCGGATGAGTGTCATCAGCTGCACCTGATGCGGAGACGGAGAGGCTGATCAGAAGTGTGCTGACGTGGCGTGTGACGAGGCCATCCCCTACCTGCTCCGCCTCCGGGATGAAGGGCTTGAGCCACAGCAGCACCTTCTCCACGGCGGCAAGAGGAATGCTGTAGAGGAACTGGGCAATCAGCTCCGCTTGCTCTTGCGGAGAGAAGTGCTCGGCCTGCACGTGCCATAGAGAGGGATTTCCCTCGCAGAAGGTCACAAAATCTCTTCGCAGCAAACATCCCTGCCCGCACCAGGAGAGGCAGCAGCTGTTTCTCCTCCTTGGCAAAGTGCTTCCTCAACGAGCTGTGAACCTCTTCGACCTGATCGCGCGAAGGAGGGAGTCAGTCGAAAGGGTAGAAACAGACGAGGCTGGAGGACTAACCTTGCAGATGAGAGTTCGGAGGGCCTCTCTCCTGCCGCCTACATCCGTGGCGAGGGCCGTGTTTATTTGGTGAAGGAACTCGCCGAAAAGAAGCTCCTGGATTGGACGGCAAATTTTGCAAATATCGGAAAAAAGGAAATTGTCACCGCATGGCGATGCATGGCTGACGTGAACTCGGGCCGATCGCCGCGCCCCGGCCCCACACCTCATCTCTGTGTTCGTGGCTGTAGGCACCGGTGACGTTCTTCACCTTGGCATCCAGCGCCGGGTACACGACCTGCGTGACCACTCACGTCATCTCTTCTATCCCCGGCTCACGGGCCCCGATCGCACCTCATCCTCGACGCTCGAATGGTAGGAATGCACTTGGTTGAGGAATCGGCAGCGATCCCTCAGCGCCAAGAGCAATCCCAGCTGCAGATCCTCGGGGGCTGTTTCCAGGTCGCGAATGTCTCGCTGAAGCCGGTCCACGTCCCGGCGCATAGCATTGTGGAAGTGCAGGTAGAGGAAGGAGATGGGCGGGCCGATCGCCATCGTCGTTCGAATTCTGATGGTGGAAAAATCCAGACAAATGGCGCGTGCGTTGTCGATTTTGGCGCGCGCGGCTCTCAATTAGCCAAGCGCTTCGGCTCCCCTCTAAGCCGAGTGTCCCCGCGCGAGGACTCAAGGAGGTCAGACATGCACCGGCCAACTGAGGACCCCATGCGCTGACTTCATTTCATGCCCGCCCCGCAGCCATGAGGCGGTGGCTTGTGAACTGCCTGCATTGCTGCTGCTCGTGCTGCTGCTGCGCCTGCTGCTCGTGCCGAGGCCCTGGATGTCGCGGACCCGAGACCCTCACGCCAGAGGACTCGGAGACCGAAGGATCGGAAGCAGGAGTAGGCTGCATGAAAAAGCAATCCGCAGTCTGCGTCGAGCTGGGCGAGGACTACACGAGCCGGGGCACATCCGAGCCGGCTGCATGCGAGCTTCCCGTCGCTGTCGAGTCGTCCAACCCCCTACTCATGGCCATCCCATCCATCCATCCGTGGCTGTCGGGCTTTCTCCCGACCGAGTCCGCTGTCGAGCAGGCGGGAGGTGGGCGCCATGCGAGATCCGGCAGCCGTGAGTCGGCGCCGACGGGGGCCAATCAAGAGGCAGACCCGCCGGCATTCCACCAAGAGATCACAGCTGCGATGACATCCGCGATGCAGCGTAACCCCATGGCCGCATGCTTCAAGACGGCGCTCGCCTCTTCCGCGCCCGCGCCCTACGCTACGTCGCCCAGGCCAGCCGCGGGCGTGCGTCACTCGATCACCAGCTCTGTCACCACTGCACTGCGCAAGCGAGGGCAGCGAGCGTGGCAGCGTGCGATGCGGGCCGGAGGGCCGTTTGCGCCCGGGTCTGTCGTCGGAGCCGTCGCCGCTGCCAACCACCGGCAGCAGATTCTTCACTCGGCAGCGCCCGCTGAGCCCCTCCTGAGCATCGCCGAGGCTGATTCCGGCCCGCTTGCCTCTCCTGAGCCCTCGTTCCATTCCGCGCATGGCGGAGGGGGCACGGCATCGATCGCCAGCAGCGGCATGGAGACGGCGGGCAGCGTGATGAGCGACCTTGGCCGCCCGTCGCACACCCTCTCCGAGGCGTCCTCGACGTACCACAGCGTTGCCGGGGGAGACCCCTCGTCGTGGGCATCGGCGCCTTCACCGTCGGGGTCGACCAACCACAGCTTGCACCAGCAGGGCCACGCTCGCCTGTATCGGAGCAGCCGGCGGCAAGAGTCGCCGACCTCTCCGGTAGCGGCACCGACGGCCGGGAGTGACAGCCGAGGAGGGAGGTTCAGCCACAGCTCACACCCCGCCGTGGAGGCCTTCCACGCGGGCCAGCTTGGTTTTGGGTTCTCGGGGGGCGGCTTCCTCTTCCCGTGGCACCTCGGCGTGGTGACCGAGCTCAAAGATATGGGAATTCTCCACCCTTCCACTCCGCTGGCGGGTGCAAGGTTGGTTGTTTTCAAGATCATGGCCGTGGCAAGTGATGCACCGCAGTTATTCTTTCCCTCTTTCTACGCAGCTGCGGTGCAATTATTGTCGCCTGCGTGAACTCGGGCATGGACCTCCACAAACTCACATCAAAGCTGCTAGAGGCAAGATAACCTTTGTGTCTGTTTCACGCAACAGACACGTGACAATTCATCCGCTTCCGCAGTTTGCCGATGACTGTCGAACCAACGGCACCGCTGGCCGCCTTCGGTATGTTATAGAGCATTTCATGACGAAGGAGCTTCCCCACGACGCACACCTTCGCTGCAACAACAAGACACACATCCAGCTTACGCGTGTATTTCCCTATCTCAAGGCAGGTTTAACTGACTGTGTCCTCTCCTTCAGCTGACGCCCTCTCCCCTTCTGCAGGTCATGACGGTGTCGGAATATCAGAGCAAGGCGGACCTTGTCGCTGCAATCGCCACTTCATCACACATCCCTGCATGGAACGACGGTTCTCTGGTTTGCCGCTACAAGGGCGGGCTCTATGTGGATGGAGGGATGCTCAGGTAAGAAATGAAGCAGTCACTCAGCATGACTTCAAATTTCACGACGGCCGCTCCCATTACAGACACATACCCGCGCCTCCGAAAGTGGCCTTCTCTGCGGGAGTTTCCTGCGTACCCCTCAAGTTCCTCGACAAGCTGCCCGGGGCCAACCGGTTCAGCATTCTGCGGCACCTCTCCATCTCCCCAGACATGTTCCAGGACTTCCCTTATGAGTAAGAGGATGGGGAAAGAGGGATCTTTGGATCCTTGTAGGATCTCAAAGCTCTGGGTCGCTGCTGTGAATAGCAAGTCCTCTGAACCGCCGCCTGCCTCTCCCCAGGTGGCAGCAGCTGGCGGGCCTCGTGCTCGTGCCCGCCCCGGACCCCGTGCTGCTGTCGATGATCGATCACGGCAAGCGGGACGCCCGCACCTGGGCTGCTGCCACCGGCCTTGAGGCCTACGTGGCTGGCACGCTCTTCGTGCCCAGGGAGCCGGAGGCCCCCGCTACTGCCGCTGATCCTCACCTGGCGTCTCCCCGGCACCACGGCCGCGCCCACACACACTGCAATGCAGGGCCGTCTTCGCCCCATCCGCGCGGCACCGCCGGCCGCCCTCATCATCATCATCATCGCCGTGGGAAAAGGGAGCTGCATGTCGACGTCGGAGGCAGCAGTGATGAGGAGGAGGAAGCCTTCCACGACGTCGCGCCGCCATCTTCTGGCCCACAGCAGCAGCGGGGCGCCGAGGTGGTGGTAACGTCACTTGGCCTCGGCTTACGCCACAGCGTCGGGGAAGAGGCGTGGGATGCAGAGGCCAACGCCTTTACCACCCGCATCACCTTTGCTCCTGGCGAAGGGGCGGGACGACATGCTGAAGGATTGGAGGTCGGAGCTCAAAACAGTGCGAGATCTGTCACCGTCAGAGTGAAGGGTCGGGATGGAGCACCCGACACTCTCATCACGTTGGATCTGCCGCGCAACTAGGAGTGTCTCATTCACTCAGTCATTCATCACCGGACGTTAAAACGTCAGGAGCAAGTTTGTCTTCATTCTAACAATTTCTCCATTGCATAATCGAAACGAAAAGTCAAAACTGATGAACTTCGCATCGTCAGCTCTTCCCTCCCGCCCCTGATTGCGAATTTGTGCTCGGTGGAGAAGCGGACTGCTTCCTGTGCCCCTTGAGCCACGGCCCCACGCTCGCGCCCACCGTCTTGGAGCTCTGCACCTTGTACGAGATGAAGGCCTGCATCTCCGCGAGCCGGGCTGCCAGCTCGAGGTTCTGATCCTGAAGCAGCTGAGAGGGGGAGGCAGAGGATGGGGATAAACGACGAGCTCACGCCAAACAAGAGCGAGCGTCACCTGCTTCTGCATGTCTGCCTCCTCGACGGTGCTCCGCAGCTGCTCGAGGGTCACCTCGTACACCGACAGCTTCCCCACCAGGGCCCTCAGATCAGCCTCGAGGGCCACCTCTTTGGAGCTGGGCTGAGACGCGGCGGCGGACGGAGAGGGGGGTATGGCGACGGCCTCCGATGCCCCCAGCGACAGCACGGGGGGTGCACCACTTTGTACTCGAGGGTGTGGGATTGAGTCTCTGGGCGAGGGCGAGGGGGCGCGATCCGCCTGCGCCGCCACGAGCGCGCGCATCGCCGCAGCGACGTCGTCCTCGCTGGCCCCATCCGAATCGTCTGCGTCTGCGATCCGATCCTGTTCCATAGCAAAGACCTCCTCTGTTTCTGACTGAGCCGACTCCACCACCCGAACATCCGTCGGTCCACCGTCCAGAGCTGCTGCCTCATCATCTGAGAGCGTCTCGACAGCATCGGGCAAACGAAAGCCAAGCTGGTCCCCAAGGTGCCTAGGAATCGAGACGACCTCACAGGGCCTCCCTCCCTCGTCGTCGTCGGCCTCTTGCTCCTGCTCAAGCTGCCGCTCCAGGCGCTCCAAGCGGTCCAACACTGCCAAGCCAGCAGCGACCTTTTCTTCTTTTCTGTCCGCAGGTTGGGCACCAGCAGAGGCCTCTACGCTCCTCTCGAAAGCAGCCGAGGTAACCTGCAGCCTCTCTCTCGCAGCCGACTGCATGGCTGCCGTCGCCGCAGCAATGGTCGATGGCTCCCTTTCCAAAGCAGAAGCTGCTGCAGCGGCGGCCCGCTCTTCCCTTTCAGCCGCCGCTGCCAGCGCGGCAGCAGCGGCGGCCTCCTTCTCCGAAGCAGCGGCCGCTATTGCAGCGGCTTGCTCCTCGCGCTGAGCGGCTGCAGCAAGCGCAACAGCAGCCTGCGCCTCGGCAGCCAGGGCGCGCTCCTCCCTTGCAGCAGCGGCGGCGAGAGAAGCCACAGCCAGGCTCTCCCTCTCGATCGCAGCGGCAACGGCTGCTTCCGCCTTGGCCTGACTCTCGGCAGCTGTAGACATTTGCTCCTGCCTCTCTGCATTCACGACGGCTGAGACGGCGGCGGCGGCCACAGATGCAACGGCGGCATCCCTCTCCGCAATCTCTTTCACCTCCCTCAGCTGGGCCTCGAGGGCAGCAACACGCAGCCGCAGGTGCTCTGCTTCCTTGCCACCTCCCCCCTGCCCTCCAGATGAGGGAGCTCCCATGCCCCTGTCGTCATCTCTTGTCAAAAACTCGGAGCTGATGACTCCGCCTATGACACTTTCAGTCGTGACACGGCCTTGCTTCCCCTTTGACCGCGAAGAAGGCACCTGTCCGCCAAGAGACACGGCCGAGGGCGGATGAGGCGATGACGACGCTGCATCTACTCGCTGTTGAAAGACGTCCTTTGCCCTGCTGACGCTCAAGTGCTCAACCACCACCCTGCCCGATGCAATCGCTGCTGCGTCCGCCGCGGCGGCTGGATCGAAAAAACTGTCGTCATCTTGGAAGACAGAGTCGTTACTGTCGGCTGTGGTCCCGCCCTGATGCTTGAGCTGAAGCTGCTGCTGCCGTCGGTGCAAGGCCGAAGAAGCCAGAGCAGCACCCGAATGCGTGGTTGCCGAAGAAATGCGCCCTGACGCTGAGGAGGCTAAAGCAGCGGCCGGAGAGCTGGAAGCACCTCCCGCTGACGGGTCGTCAACCACGGAAGAGAAGGAAAAGGAGCCAGCATCTTCAGGCTGTTGGCTAACGGTCTTTGTGTGAAGTAGTGATTCGACCTGGAGGGGTGGGGTGAACAAGCGTACGACACGACTGACATGCGCGAGCGACACCTGCTGCTCAAGCTCTTTGTTCCTGCGCTGCAGCTCCGACATGGCCTGCCCGGACCTCAAGGCGTCCGCCTCTGCGGCAAGGACTTTGAGCTCCTCCCTCTGCCGCTCCATGGTCGTTCGAATCTCTGTGAGCTCGGCTCGATACCTGGGTAGGAAAGAGGGCGTGATTTCATAGAAGAAGGGGAAATTGTTACGGCACCTCATCTCTCTGGTGGCCCATGCGCTCGGCTTGACGATCTCTGACGTTGGCTTCTGTGGACTGCTGCCCGCAGCCTCCGCGGCCAGGGGCTCCCCGCCCAGCATCAGCGCACAAGCTGTGAGAAGCTCGCATGGCACCGAGACGGCTCCTGATTCGGCAGCGATCTGCTGCGTGGAGAGTCACGTCATGTGCGTGTGCATCATGCATGCAATGGGTAGCAAGGGCCTCACCGGCAGCAGCTCGTTGTTGATGTAGTCGATCAGAGATTGCTTGCTGGAGAGGTTTGGCCTGGGCATCGTAGCCTTCCCGTCGTCACTATCAGAGCAGCGCTGCATGTTTCAACCACGATGATACTCCCAACAAAATGTGGGGTGAGTTTTTTCCTTTGCAGCGCATCTACGCATATAGACGCGAGTGTGCGCGTGTTGTGGTTGTTGCGCAGCAGGATCGCCCTTCCACCAGCCCGCGGCTCCATCCATGGACAACCGAGACAGGTCCATCGGCGACGAGGACTTTGACTACGGGAGGGACGACGACGTGAGCTGTAGACGACTTCAAAGTTTGCCCTTCGGGCGCAACATGCATCCTCTTGCACAGCAGGAGGACATCTACGATGGCTACGAAGCTACGCGCTCGACAGCGGTTGCGAATCAGCCCCACGACGAGGTGCTGGTTCTGGGTTCGCATGCGCGAGTGATTCGAATATATCGCTGCTGCGCAGGAGGTGGCACTGAGCGAATCAGAGAGCTTTGGCAGGGCTCCTGAAAGTCCAAAGGGGGGCATGAAGGCGGGGGCGTACGGTGCGTTGAAGCACTGTCAAGCAGTTTGAAGCTTATTCGCATGCATGCATGCACCCGGTGCGTCTCAGACACGTCCCTCATCGACTCGGACGACGGCATGCCGAGCAGCGCTGCGCCGGTGCGGTCTCAGTCGCCCGAGTACTCGCGTCAACAGCCTCAGCAGCAGCAGAAGCAGATGGAGGCCAAGCCCGGCCGCATGACCGCGATGCCGTCGGGCGGGGCTGCGAAAGAGGACGGAGGCGACGACGGAGAGCCAATCGGCTACAACGCCAACGAGTTCAAGCATCTCAATGTGTCAGACGACGTCCGCGAGCTGTTCAAGTTCATCGGGCGCTACCAGGTCAGAAACCCGATGATTAAGCAGGTCCTTTCAGACCACCACTCCACGATCCGTTGCCGCCAGGCTCACAACATCGACCTCGAGACCAAGCTGAAGCCCTTTGTCCCAGACTACATCCCCTCTGTCGGCAGCATCGATGAGTTCATCAAGGTACCTCGATCGATATCGACCTCTGCCATGGAACGTCACGACCTCCTCGTTCTTCCTCGCACAACCCAAGGTGCCCCGCCCCGACGGCAAGCCCGACTTCCTGGGCCTCAAGGTGCTGGACGAAGCGGCGTCCAGGCAGTCAGACCCCACCGTGCTGACGCTGCAGCTCCGTAACCTGAGCAAGGAGGCGACGGGCAACAAGACGGACATGGTCGGGCGCATCGAGCACAGGTAATCAATGGGAGGGCATCCATCCTTTTGCTGCAGCCTGTGGGAGTGAGGACCTCCCTCTTCCCTCCTGCAGCGACGAGAACAAAACCAAGAAGATTCAAGGTTGGGTGCAGTCCATCAATGACATCCACAAGACCAAGCCGGCCGCCAACGTCACCTACTCGCGGAGGATGCCTGACATTGACACGTTGATGCAGGAGTGGCCTCCGGAAATGGAGGCCTTCCTCAAGACGATGAAGATGCCCAGCGGAGAGCTGGTGAGCTGTGTTTTATTATGCAGTGGAATCCGCTTGCCCGTCACTGGAGTGCAGATTTCTTTCTCTCGAGAGGAAGATCTCCGCTCGCCTCGGTCTTGTGCATCATCAATCAAAATGACCTAGCCCGTCTCCTGATTTCACACAGGACCTTGACCTCAAGACCTTCACCAAGATGATCTGTGGCGTCCTCGACATACCTGTTTATGACAACCCTATCGAGTCGTTGCACGTGTTGTTCAGGTGCGAGTTTATACATGCACCTTTTGAACATGGGTGCTCTTCTCACAGCCTGTCCCTCTCTCCAGCCTCTATTTGGAGTTCAAGAGCAACCCGGTCTTCAAGCAGCAGCTCGACATGGACAAGGGGGGCGTGGCGGGCGCAGGAGGGATGCTCA
>VFSW01011948.1_pt1 | contig 12156 bp, 8 predicted proteins | sample 5358111 | NCBI WGS metagenome assembly VFSW01 (sample SAMN11554181, study PRJNA540505) | mine drainage metagenome | isolation source: sediment from site ElyBrook_90M | place: USA: Ely Copper Mine, Vershire, VT | collected 2017
CGCGGCATGAGCCAACATCCCAGAACGCCGGAGAGATCCGGCGTTCCCACTTTATTCCTCTTCAGCGCCGGAGCTTTTACCGACGACCCCGCCGCCGTCCTGCAACCCCTTACGAATGTCTTTCAGTAATTGATTGAGTACCGGCTTGTTCTCCCGCAGGAACGTGCGCGCCGCATCGTATCCGCGGCCGAGCTTGGTCTCTCCGATCGAGTAAGAACCGCCGGAAGACTTCTCCACCAGGCCGAGCTTCTCGCCGAGCGCGAGCGCTTCGCCCTCCTTGGAAATGCCTTCGCCGTAGAGCATGTCGAATTCGCTCTGGCGGAACGGCGCTGCAACCTTATTTTTCACGATCTTCACGCGATGTCTGCCGCCCATCACCTCGTCGCCTTTCTTGATCTGCGCGATGCGGCGGATGTCGATGCGCACCGACGTGTAGAACTTGAGCGCCTTGCCGCCCGGCGTCGTTTCCGGGTTGCCGAACATGACGCCGATCTGCATGCGGATCTGGTTGATGAAAATGATGACCGTCTTCGTCTTGGAAACGATGGCGGTGAGCTTGCGCAGCGCTTGGCTCATGAGCCGCGCCTGCTTGCCGACGTGTTGCGCGCCCATGTCGCCCTCGATCTCGTCGCGCGGCGTGAGCGCCGCGACCGAGTCGATCACGATGACGTCTATCTTGCCGGAGCGCACCAACGATTCGACGATCTCGAGCGCCTGTTCGCCGGTGTCAGGCTGCGAGACAAGGAGGTCCTGAATCTTCACGCCGAGTTTCTTCGCGTATTCCGGGTCAAGCGCGTGTTCCGCGTCGATGAACGCGCAAATGCCGCCTTTCTTTTGCGCCTCCGCAATGACGTGGAGCGAGAGGGTCGTCTTGCCGGAGCTTTCCGGCCCGAAGACCTCGATGATGCGGCCGCGCGGCAAGCCGCCGATGCCGAGCGCCCAATCCACGCCGATGGAGCCGGTCGGGATCGCGTTGACGTCCACTTTGGGCGTCGCCCCGAGCATCATGATGGACTCGTCGCCGAATTTCGTCTTGATCTGCGCGAGCGCGCGTTCGATATCCTTGTCGGAGCCGGTGCCTACTTCTTTCGGAGGTGCCTTTTGCTTTTTCGTTCCCATTGCCATATGCGAATACATTTATTTAATATCGGAGTCTTGGAAAGTATACAGGAGGGAGGTCAGTGTGCCACCCCGGTGGACGACGCCGTGGAATTGGTCGAAGTGGGGGTCGTTGAGGTGCCAGTCAGTTGGGGTGACGTCGCCGTTGCAGGCGTGTAGACGACCTGCACCACCTTTTCCGTCGAGTTCCCGTACTTATCTGTTGCATCCAGAACGATGCGGTTGTAGCCGGGGGAAAGCGCGTAGGGAATATCGAATGCACCGGTTTCTGTGACAGGTACGCTCTCCCCATTCACTGCAAGGCTCGCGATATGGCTCGTCGTCCCGCTGACGTCGACAAAGGGGCTCGATACCTGCTCGACGCTCTGCCCGATATTTATTTGCGGCCCATAGAGTATGCCTCGCGCCTCGAAGTATGCGTACGCGATGATAATGACGAAGAATACTGCGAGGGCTATTTTTGTCGGGGTACTGTCTCGGTAAGGACGCATGGATCAAAGTTGCTCCTCCTGCGCATTCTCTGCGGCCCGTACCAGCTCGTCCGCATTGCCGGCGCCAATGACATCACGCGGCTTTGCGCCGTCGGCAGGCCCGACGACGCCCCTGTCTTCAAGCATGTCGATGAGTTTCGCGGCGCGCGCGTAGCCGATGCCGAGCTTACGCTGCAGGTATGAAGTGGACGCTTTCCCCGCCTCGACCACTGTCTTTTTCGCTTCCGCATAGAGCTCATCTTCCTCCTCCTCGTTCGCCATGGAATCGAATACGGTATCCAAACCGTTACCGATCTTGCCGGTATCGGTGAAGTCGATCTCGCTCGGCAGCGTACCCTCCGCATTCTTCGCGATGAATGAGACGACCTTCTTCACCTCATTCTCCGAGAGGTAGGGAGCCTGGATGCGACGCGGCTTGCTCATTTCGCCCGAGAGGAACAGCATGTCGCCCGCGCCGAGCAGTTTCTCCGCGCCGCCGGAATCGAGGATCGTACGCGAGTCTATCTGCGATGCGACCTGGAGCGCGACGCGCGCAGGGATGTTTGCCTTGATGAGGCCGGTGATCACCTTTACCGAAGGGCGCTGGGTCGAAAGTATCAGGTGGATGCCGACCGCGCGGCTCATCTGCGCGAGCCGCACGATGCCGGCCTCAAGCTCCCGCGGGTACGACTGCATGATGTCGGCAAGCTCGTCGATGACCACGACGATGTAGGGCATTGCCTCCGGCGGCTTTTCGTCCTCCGTGAAGCCTTTTTCAAGCGCCGGAGCGACCACGTTGGTGTGGTACGAGCTGATGTCGCGCACATGCTCCGCTTCGAGGATCCCGTACCGTCGGTCCATTTCTTTCGCAAGCCACTTGAGCGCAAGAATAGCTTTCTTTGGGTCGGTGATGACCGGCGTCAGGAGGTGGGGGATGGAGTTGTACATCGTAAGTTCGACGCGTTTCGGGTCGACCATGATGAAGCGAAGTCGTTCCGGCCCGCACCGATAGAGCATCGAAACGATGAAGTCGTGGATCGCGACCGATTTGCCCGCGCCTGTCGCGCCCGCGACGAGCATGTGCGGCATTTTCGCCAGGTCGGCGAAGTGCGCCTGGCCCGTTATCGAGCGCCCGAGTGCGATCAAGAGAGGCTTGTCCGAAGAAGCGTATTGGTCGTCGGCGACCAGGGGAGCAAGGCCAAGTGTCGTGCGCGCAATGTTCGGAACTTCGATACCGACAAGCGATTTGCCGGGGATAGGTGCCTCGATACGCACCGGCGAGGCGGCCAATGCGAGTTCCAGGTTCGATTGCAGCGCGACGATCTTCGTGAGGCGTACCCCTTCAGCAGGTTTCATTGCATACCGCGTCACCGTCGGACCGATCGACGCCTCATCCATCTCAACTTGAATGCCGAAATTCTGGAGCGTGCGCTTGATGATGTTCATGTTGGCTTTCACGTCACCGACCTCCGGCTTCCCTTTATTTTTGGAAAGGAGCGATATGGGCGGCGGTTCGTATTCACTGCCGGTTGCCGCAATGATAGGAAAACCGCCCTCGGAGACCTCTACAGTATCGTTGAAATTACTTACTGCGACTTTCCGTTCGGGAACCGCTACTGCCACATCTCCATATCCTTCTTCGGCAGGCACGTCCTCCTCCAATTCCTCTTCGTGAATGCCCGTGACTGGCACATCTTCGATCGTCGTCTCGAAGGAGTCGACATCTTTTTCAGACCGGAACCATTCGCGGATGCTCGCGAACAGTGCAGGCAAATTCGCGTCGAATGCGATCACGAGCGACGCTACCATGAATGCCGCGAGGAACACGATGGTAGCCGGTGTCGCCACCGCTGAAATGAGGGGATTCGAAACGCTCGCGCCGAGCAGTCCACCTTTACCGACGAATGCGAGGTTTATGAGCCCGAGAGCCGACAAAAGGAACACGCCGAGCCCCAGTACCTGGATCCAGCCGAATTTCTCTTCAAGGGAGCGGAATACCATTACTGAAAGGAACGCAAAAGAAAGCGGCAGCAGCCAATAGCCAACTCCCAAGAGGTAGGAGAGCCACGAAAAAAGTGACTCTCCGACAGAGCCTCCGCCCCCAAGTTCAGCTATTACCAGAAAGCCCGCGATCGCAAGGAAAAATATAGCCCCAACGCCGCGCCACGCTTCGGAGCTGACACGGCGTTCAACGACCTTTACTTGCGCGCTTGTTCTACTCGCGCCTTTTTTTGCGCGCTTCTTCTCTTTCATGGGCGTATAATATCACGCAAAGCAAGGATTTTATCTAGAAATCCCTTCATGCAGCCGCTTTGCACGACGGCGCGCCATAAATGCAAAACTCCTTGTCTTTTCGGACGTCCTTTATATACTGCGCGTGTCTGAAACATATAAGTCCAATAGTAAAGGACTTATATAGGACAACTCATGGACGACACAAAGAACCCGAAAAACCTCAACATTTCGAGATTCGTTGCGACACAAGATCTACGCACGCATCCTTTCGGTGAAAATAGTGCTGCAGAAAGGCTCTACAACAGAACGGAACGAGTGTGCATTGCGGTGCATCTTCTGACCCGCCATGTACCGGAAGAAGAGCCGATTCGAAATGCCATCAGATCGGAATCCATAGTGCTTCTTGAGAGCGCGCTGGGATTGAAAGACGAGATGCGAAACGCAGGATCGGCCGCGGTCAGCAGGTTTGAATCATCCATACGCCAACTCATCTCCTGGGTTCGTATACTCACAGCTGTCGGTAGCGTATCGTTCCAAAATGCGGACATCTTAATCGAAGCTTTGGATGACTTGGATTCATTCTTGGGGTCCTCTCAACGATCGAACTTTTCCGAGTCAATATCCTTGACACGCGAAGATATCGTGGGTGATACGAGTCCTTTACTTGAACGTCCTTTTATAAAGGACATAAAGGACAGAAGGTCTGTAAAGGACAAAGTACACTCTGCGGTCAGGAACGGTTCGTCCGTGAGCGACCGCTCGGAAGGCATACTCGCGGCTCTGCGATCCGGTGGGTCCTTAGGCATCAAAGACATTGCAGCTAGATTGCCGGATTTCAGCGAAAAAATGATCCAACGTGAGCTTGCTTCACTCATTCAGGATGGAAAGGTAAAGAAGGAAGGTTTCAAGCGCTGGAGTAGGTACTCCACTGTGTAAGCCTTGCATTCGTTGCCTCGTGTGGCCACCAAAGTTTGTCCTAGACTTCATTCTAAGGTCAGGATCCGCTTGTAAGTCTTTTGCTTTCCCAACGCCTCTATACATTGACTCCATTCTGGGAGGGGAGTATTCTTCCTCGACTTGTGAATTAGGGCGAAAACCCTGGAAAAGAAAGACATTCGTTCTTCACAAGTTATCCACAAAACGGAGTCGGGTACGTCGCGAAGAGCCTTGTAGCGCATATATACTGTATGCGTTACGCAGGTAGCGGCGTGCGCACTGCGTAGTTCGTTGACATTTGAATAGGGTACAAGATCGCCGCGTAGTACGCGGCACCAGCTTCATCGACCATCCAGGTCGAGAGGCTACTCACGCGAGCAGCACGTAGGCTCGCGCGATCCCGAAATTCTGTTGATCCCGACATGACTGCAAGACCGTACGACCACTTCCAATTCGCTGCTACCCTCGTCAGAGCAACACTCTTTCGGGTTAGCAAAAATATCGCGGCAGTTCCGGCGAAAGCCAAAGATTTTTTTGGTCTGATCGGAACACGCAGACGATATGCATTATCAGTTTGTCTTCGGTTATCGCATCTAGCGAGGAATCAAAATGAAAATTAATTTTCATTTTGTCCGAGCGACGATGCGAAAAGGTTCGAAGAACCTTATTAGAAATTTAGAAGACACACAACAGCGCACATGCTCGCGTCGAACGAGCGTTTGCGCGATCTCGACGAAAGTCGAGATGAAAGGTCAAACAAAAACTATGAGTAAAGCATTAGCAACAAAGAAAGTTGCGGCTGCGCTCTTGGGCTTTGGAATGGTTCTCGCGTTCGCCGGTGTGGCGAGTGCGCAGACCACGACGTCAGCTTCGACGCTGTCGACGCTCCAGGCACAAGTTCAAGCGCTTCTCGCACAAATCGCATCGCTCCAGGGCACCGGCACGGCAACGTCCGGCACCACTTCGGGCGGCGCGTGCTTCACCTTCACAATGGACGAGTCGCAAGGCAAGTCTGGCGGTCAGGTGATGTGGATCCAGGAGTTCCTCAACGGCCACGGTTTCACGATCGCGGCGAAGGGTGCTGGTTCTCCGGGCAATGAATCATCGTTCTTCGGTGCTCTCACCAAAGCTGCGGTCAAGAAGTTCCAGAGCTCGAACGGCATCTCGCCGGTCTCGGGTTACTGGGGACCTCTCTCCCGCGCTAAGGCGAACGCCATCTGCGCTGGTTCAACGACGACGACTGGTACGGGCACTGGCACTGGTACTGGTACTGGCACTGGTACGACCTCAACGGGATCCGGTGTTACGGTCACGGCTGGCGTCCAGCCGGCCAACTCGCTCGCTCCGATGAATGCGACCCGCGTTCCGTTCACGACGTTCACGCTCACCAACAATTCTGGCGCAGCGGTAACGATCAACGGCATCACGGTTCAGCGCACCGGCCTTGCGAACGACAATGCCTTCGCTGGTGTCATCCTGATGGATTCCACTGGACTCCAGTACGGTAACCCGCAGACCTTCAACTCGAACCACCAGGCAACGATCGGTGGAACCTTCACATTGCAGGCTGGCGCGTCAGTTACCTACACGGTTGCTGGCAACATGGAGTTATCTCCGGGTAACTCTGATGGCGGTCAGGTTGCTTCGATCTCGGTCGTTGCTGTGAACACGACTGTTCCGGTCTCTGGTACGCTTCCGATCACGGGCGCGCAACAGACGATCAACGAAACCTTGACTGTCGGCACAGCTACGCTCGGTCTCTCTGGCTATGATCCGAATGGTCACCGCTCGGAGCCGATTGGCACTACGGGCCTCACGTTCTCAGCTATCCGCATCACAGCGGGTTCAGCTGAAGACGAGAAGCTCTACTCGATCACTTGGAACGAAACTGGTTCTGCGGGTTCGACTGACCTCGGCAATCTTAAAACGGTTGTCAACGGCACGAGCTACCCGGTCACGGTTGACTCGAGTGGTAAGTATTTCACCTCGTCTTTCCCGGGCGGCATTACGATCACCAAGGGAAACTCGGTTGATGCTTACATCCAGGGTGACATTACCGGCTCTTCGGCCGCTGGTCGCACTGTTGAGTTCGACATCTACCGCGCTTCCGACGTTTACCTCGTCGGTCAGACCTACGGGTACGGTATATCACCGACGGCTTCGGTCTCCGGCACGAACACGACAGGTGCTAACAGCACTTCCGGCTTCGCTGCTACAGGCAATCCGATCTACTTCGGTACTTATGTCTCGATCACTGCAGGCACACTCTCGACGGTTTCGTCGGCGAGCTCTGTCGCTCCGCAGAACATCGCGGTTAACGTCCCGAACCAGACCTTGGGCGGCTTCCAGACGAACTTCACTGGTGAACCAGTCACGGTCCAAAGCCTGACTCTCAACGTCGCAAGCTCGACGACTGGTTCCGACCAGCTTAAGAACGTCACACTGGTTGACGGGAACGGCAATGTTGTTGCTGGTCCGGTTGACGAGACCTTGAGTGCGAAGACCATTGTCTTCAACAGCTCGCTCACGTTCCCGGTTGGTCCGATGACGTACACGGTCAAAGGTGAGGTCGGTTCAAACGCTTTGAACAGCACGACCTACACGCTCTCGACCAACCCGTCGACTAACTGGACAGGTGCGGTCGGTCAGACTTCGGGCAACAGCCTGACGCTCACGAACACGACGATCACCATGAGCACCATGACGGTGCAAGCTGGTTCGCTCAATATTTCGGCAGCGTCTTCGCCGGCGGCGACGAACATCACGGTGAACTCGAACAATTACACGATAGCGAACGTTGTTCTCGATGCTTCGCAATCGGGTGAAGATGTGCGCTTGAGCTCACTGCCGATTATCGTTAGTGCGGCTACCTCCGGTCCTGTGACTGCTTCGAACTCGTTCAGCTTGCAGTCCAATCTCACTGGCTGTCAGCTCTTCAATGGTTCGACAGCGCTCAATAGCCAATCGGTTGGCACGAGCAACTGGAGCGCAGCGATTACGACTCTCGGCGGCACGGGTGGTGAACTCTCTACCAACGGTACGGAGGCGAACTTCATCTTCACGAACTCGCTCACGGTTCCGAAGGGCACGACCGCAACGCTTGCACTCCAATGCAACATCGGCGGCTCGCTCTTCAGTGGTGAACAGTTCTCGGCAGGTGTAGACCCGGCTTATAAGCCGACGGTAACGGGCGCGATGTCGGGTAACACCATTACCCCGACCGTCGCGACCAGCACCTCCGGTACGATGACTCTTGGTACGGCGACCCTCGCGGCCACCGTCCCGACCCCGCTCTCGTACGCACAGGTTGCGGGTGGCACGCAGAACGTTACGGTTGGAACCTTCACGCTCCAGCCGACGTCCGGCTCGGTCAACCTCCAGAACATCGGTCTCAAGCTCAACTCGAACTACGCGTCGACGTCTGACATCACCAGTGGTCTTGTCACGATCTACAACGGTTCGACGGTAGTTGGCACCGCCAACTTCAGTGGCAAGACCGTTCCGACTGGTGATCACTACTACTACGCGACCTCGACGATCTCAGGTTACAACCTCCCGCAGAACGTCCAGACGACCCTCACGCTCAAGGCAAGCATTGCTGCGATCGGTACCGGTCAGTCCGGATCGAGCGGTCATGAGATCCGCATCGGCCTCTCGGACGCGAACGGCACCTCCGGTAACAACTCTGTTGACTCGGGCGCGGCTACGCAGCCGACCACGGGTATTGCGATCTTCGCAAGCTATCCGACAGTCGCTCTCTCAAGCTACTTGCCGAGCAACGGCGTGTCTGACGGACGCTTAATCGCGTTCTCCGTAACGGCGAACTCGATCAACCCGGTTGGCGTTGAGCAATTCGTCTTCAGCATCGCCTCGTCGACTGGAACGACAATTACCAGCCCGACCTTGTACGCCTACACGGATTCCGGATTCTCGGTTCCGGCAGGCGGCACGACGGGTGGTATCGTCAACTCGACGACCTACACGAGCTCTGCTCTTGGCAACATTGCGACGACTACGATCTCGAGTCCGCTTGAGATCCCGGCTGGCACGACTTGGTACTTCCTCCTGAGGGCCACTTCGGTCACGCTCGGATCGGGCACCAACAACAACATCGCAACGACGTTGAAGGGTGACTCGACCGACCTAGCGCCGTCGACGCAAACGGCTTACGCAGCTACCACGAGCTCCAGTGTTGTCTGGTCTCCGAACTCGAATACGACCTCTGCGGTCGGAACGGCGGACTGGACCAACGGCTTTGGTGTAGTTGGCTTGCCGTCCATCGGCATCACGGATAACCGAACGAACTAACCTTCGTTCAATCCCTCGCTTACGGCGACAACGTAAGCAACAAAACCCCCTTCCGAAAGGAAGGGGGTTTTGTGTTTGTACCAATTACCCGTATCCTATGAAGATGAATCGCAGAGAGCGGAAAGTACTTGCAACTGTAGCTGGCATTGGGTTTGTCGCTGGCGGACTTTTAGTTGGTCTCGGTATGTACTTCTTTATGCCGCAACAGCCGCAGGTCAAGGCATTGCGGGAAAGCGATATTGCCTCGAGCACCAATTATTCTTTCACCGACCCCCTGATTGGACTTACGACAAACAGCATGAGCAACTCCCCGCAATATTCCCAATTGCAAAACCAGATCCAGGACTACATAAATGCCCAAGAGCAGAGCGGCCTCTTTTCCGCGTCAGTAAAATTCAGCGACATTGAGGCCTCGCTGGGGTTCACCATCAATCCGAGCGAACAGTACGATCCCGCGAGTCTCACGAAGGTCCCGCTCGCGATGACGTACTACGCGCTTGCGGAGAAAGATCCCTCCGTTCTCTCGCAAGAGATCACGTATTCCGGTGCTCCCGACCTGGACGCGAACGAGCAGATCGAGTCACCGACGCAGCTTGTTTCTGGGCAAAGCTACACCGTGGAGCAAATGATCGAGCACATGATCCGCAATTCTGACAACAACGCCGAGCAGCTCTTGGCGGATCATCTTGCAGCGATCGGTAAGTTGGACGTACTTTCCGCGCTCTTCGACGATCTCGGCGTCCAGAACAATCCGGACAATCCGGACGATATGACGGTCCAGTCATATTCGCTCTTTTTGCGCGTACTTTTCAATTCGACCTACCTCGAGCGCGATTATTCAGAAAAAGTGCTCAAGCTCCTTTCCGAAACCGATTTCAGTAGCGGCATCGACTCGGGCGTGCCGAACAGTATCGTCGTTTCAGAGAAATTCGGCGATGCGCGGATCCCCAATTCGCAGGGCCAGCAAGTTGGCGCCGAGCTACAAAATTGCGGCATCGTGTATTATCCGAGTCATCCATACCTCCTGTGCATTATGACCAAGGGGGACAGTATCCCGAATCTTGAAAGGACGATCGCCCAGATATCAAGGCTCGTATACGAAAACGTCGAGCAACGGAACCCGCAGAACTAAAACAGCCGACACCCCCGATAAAGAAGATAAAGGGTTCCCCTTTATCTTGATTAGATATCGAGGGTTCCTCTTGCGGATTTGCGTTTACATGCGGCTGCGCTATCCTGCTCGAATGAATCAAATGACGCGTAACAACCTTATCGGCATCGTTGTCATTATCCTCATCATTGTTCTTGGCTACTTTGCGTGGCAAGAACGGCAAGCCCCCGCCGCCAGTTCATCCGCGTCGACCTCCACCGCTACCACCGCCACGAACAACGTTTCCATCACCGTCTCTTCCTCGACCGCAAATTCGACCGGTGGCTACACCATCAAGCCTATCACATCGTCTAGTGCGCCCACGGCTCCCAACTACAAAACCCCGCTCACATACCCCGCAAGCATGAGCGCCGACGAGCAGGCGCAGGACCAGAGCCAGTTCATGGCAGTGCAAACTGCGCTAGCCTCAAGCTCGACCGATTACAGCGCTTGGCTCGAACTCGGCATCCTTCGCGAAGGCACCGGAGACTATTCCGGCGCTGCAGCAGCCTGGAAATACGTGACGGAGATCTATCCCGGCGATCCGACCGCATTTGCGAACCTCGGTGATCTCTATGCTAATTATCTTCACCAGAGGACGCAAGGCATCGCGTACTACAAGCAGGCGATCAAGCTCGATCCGACGCACGAAGAAACGTTCTACGACAATCTCGCGCAGATCTACCTCGCGGAAGGCGACAAGACCGATGCGAAGGCGGTCCTCCAGCAGGGCGTCACCGCCCAAGTAATCGGCTACCAAAACCTCCAAAACGAGCTCAACTCCATCAAATAGCCCCAGTATCAAGGGTTCCCCTTCCGTACAAGGGCCGCCCTTGTATTGCTTAAAGGGTGCCCCTCCGAGGGGCACCCTTTACTATCAGCTGTTTTCTTCAGGAATATTTTATCGCGGCTTTAGAGAAATTGGATGGTCCGAGTGCAATACTTGCCGCACAACTGCTTTAGGGGTCAAGCAGGTTTGTACGATCGACATCCCTCTGACGGCTTGGTCCGCAGAGGGATGCGTCGTGTCCCGATACCAAGGGTTTCCCTTTGTGTGGCGCTTTCAGGATCCTTTGAACCGGATTTTAGAAAAACATTAACCCCTGCATGCCATACTCTCGCGCATGCGGGAGTTTGTTGTTCACGTCTGGCGCGTAGCGCGATGGGTATTGCTCGCCATCGCCGCCCTCTATGTCGCGGATATCGTGTACGCATTCCCGCATGACCACCAAGAACATCTCGACAAAGCCGCAGTGGCAAAGATAAGCGCGCAGCGGATCACCCAAGCAGATGTCGATGGAAGCATTCTACCGCCACCGCCGGAGCCAAGCGTGGCGGACGCGACCCTCGCCGGCATCGACGCTAACGACAACGGCATCCGCGACGACGTGGAGCTCGCGATATTCACGAAGTACCCGACCTCCTCCGCAACCTCAACAACGATCCGCGCAGGCGAACTGCAGTACGCGATGGAGAACCAAATGGAGTTCACCTACGCGTCAAACTCCGCGACGCTCGTTGCGGTCATCGAGCAGGAGGGAAGGGGTTACCTGTGTCTTCCCAATGAGAGCCAGGTGAAAGAAGTCGAAGACATGGTCTTCAACACCGCGCAGCGCCAAGATTTCCGGCAGGACATCTACAAACGCTACATGGCTTCGTTCCAGCTCGATACGTCGGATTTTTGCGACCTCGATACAAATTCTAAATGAACCCCGCATCAATACGTTATGTTGGGTCCAATCCTCTTAGTATTGTCAGCCCTATTTGTTGTTCCCAGCATTGCGCTTAGCGCATGTACCTCTGGGGCAACGGTCGTCTATGTGAACGGCATCACGACAAGTTATGCGGAAGCGAAGAACGAACTCGCACAGCTGGAGAAAACTTTTCACCAAAATGGCGGCGATGAGTCCGTTGTTTTCCAAAACGGCTACAACCCGA